>Ga0181536_10001446_pt1 | contig 27858 bp, 29 predicted proteins | sample PEATcosm2014_Bin_41_FD_121105 | JGI IMG/M metagenome (GOLD analysis project Ga0181536, IMG submission 121105) | Peatland microbial communities from MTU Mesocosm Facility, Houghton, MI, USA - PEATcosm2014_Bin17_60_metaG | ecosystem: Environmental > Terrestrial > Soil > Wetlands > Peat | place...
CCCGACCGGCGTCAAGATCACCAACAAGGAGTTGGCCGCGGTCCCACTCGACCCACATGAGTTCCACGGCGAGTGGAACTACACCATCACCGCTCAATCAAACGCGGCGTGAGCCCTAAGCCTTCGACATCGCAAATGCCTCGCGGAACATCCCCCCTGGTGATGCCGTCACGACGATCATCCCGGCGGTCGTCGGAGCTTCCAGGACCAATTTCCATTCCTCCGGCGAAAAGGCGGTTTGTGTCGTCATTCAACACTCCGATCCCCTTTAGGTGGGCAGTCGAACCCACGGGGGCGGCTCCTCCCCACGCGACTGGCGAGGCGAAGGGGCTGGGCCGATGGCGACCTCCGTCGAGGCCGGCCGGTTGACGGACATCGACCGCCCTCGATGCGCCTCGATGCTGGTGGCACCTGTTCGAAAGCGATCCGAGCGGTATCCGCGTCGCTCCATGGTTGATCAAGCGGGTCAGCGGCGAGCCGCGGGCGCGCCGGCAGCCGAAGTGGTGTGGGCCAAAGATGGCGGCGAAGCGACCGACCCGAGGTGGTTGCCAAGACCACCAACCACCGCCGTGACTACTGCCGCCTCGCGCTCTGCATCGACCACCAGGCTGGCCGTCGCCGGGCGGGTGATCCACGTGTGCGCAGCGACGGCCGCGTGCTGAATGTGACCGGCCGCCGCCCTGAGTTCTTCTACCTGAGCGAACGCGATGTCACTCGCTGGCATCGGCCCAGAGTCTCGCCGGGCGATCCGCAGCGAGGTGTCTGCGGCGGCCGCCGCCCGGTGCAGTCGTCGAACCAAGCTTTCCAGGTCGCCCAACGGCGCATCGGCCGATCGCGCCGCGGCGACCGCTTGCTCTGCCCCGGCAACCGATCGCCACAGGTGCCGGCGGGTTCGGGTCACCGATCGCCAGCGACGATCGGGCAATGGGCAAGACAGCAGCCACGGCCGGTCCGAGGCGGCCCCCCCGACAGCAAGAGTCCGGCTGCGACGGGCGACGACGAACCGAAGCCTCCTCCAACGCCGGCGCACCCAGAGAACCGTGAAGATGGCCGCCCCGCACAGTGCCGCCATCACGATAAGGGCGGCGAAACCCAGGAATTCTCCAAGGTTGGAGATGAGGGCTGGGGTCATGGTTGTGGCTCCTGCCTGACTCGGTCGCCGATGTTCCGCGATTCTGGAGCCCCACCCGCGCACGATTGCGACGGGTCTGGTATTCCGGGACGCCGAGGACCAATACTTGGCCTACTTCGTCGACGTGGACTTCCCATCGGATTCGCTCAGCGCCTTCTCCGTCACGGCGAGGATATTCTTCGCCAGCCCTGTCGAGGTGCTGACCAGTTGCTCGGTCATTTTGAAGGCCGAATCGATGATCTTGCGACGGGGCCCCTCGTCGCCCCCCAGATGGGGAAAGACGCCGTCGACGGTATCGAGGAAGCTCCGCACCGCCTCAAGCGCAGCGTTCTCGGCATGTTCGATCGTGTCGATGAGACGGGTCGCACCATCTTCTTTCGCTTCAATCGGACTCATTTCGATCCTCCTGCTCTCGTGGTTCCAGTCTGACGAGTTCGCCCGGGCACGACCGGGGTTTTCGACCGCCTGCGACCGGGTGCCCTTAGGGCGATCCCGCCGAGTCGGCGACGTTGGTCCGCTCGCTGCCGGTCGCGTTGACCGGCGCGGTGGGGAAGTGACCTTCAAGCCGATGATGCGCCTCGGAGAGCACGTTGTCGTAGAGCAACGCATCCAGCAACGCCGAGCCGCCTGTATGCACCCACTGATCCGCCATCGGCCACTCGTTCCCCTGGTAGGAGCGGAGTCCTTGCTTCATCCCGCGCCGGGCTTCGTGCCCGATCTTCACAACTTGCTCCCCGTTTGCCACGGGTCGTAGAGGCCTTGTACCTCATCGTCTCGTTCAATCGTCGGTCCTGCGGGAGGCAGTCGCCCAAGGGTGACGCCGGTGTCTGATGACTCGCGGAGTGAGGGCGGTCGGACGCCTAGCGTGACCCATCTCCGAGGAGTTCCGCCTTGTGTTGTCGCTCCGAGAGGCGAGCCGCGTAGACGGCAGCCTCGGTCCGGGTGGAGAACCCCGTCTTCGTCAGCAGGTTCGATACGTAGTTCTTGACCGTCTTCTCGGCCAGGAACATCTCCTCGCCGATCTGGCGGTTCGTCTTCCCCTCGACGACGCGTTCGAGGACGTTGCGCTCCTGGTGGGTCAGGTCCGCCAACCGCTTGTCCTCGACCTTCTCACCGTTGAGGCGGTCCAAGACCCGGCGCGTCAGGACTGGATCGAGGAGGGACTCACCGCCAGCCACCCGGCGCACGGCGGTGATGAGCTCGGGTCCGTGGATCTGCTTCAAAACGTAGCCGCTGGCCCCGGCCATGATGGCCGCGAACAGGGCCTCGTCATCGGCGTAGCTGGTGAGCATCAGGCACTTGAGGTCGGGCCTGGTCGAGCGTAGGTCACGACAGACCTCGATCCCGTCGCCGTCGGGCAGCCGCACGTCGAGCACGGCCACATCCGGACGGGTCGAGGGCACGCGGAAGACGGCTTCCTCGGCGGTGCACGCCTCGCCGACGACCGTCAGGTCGCCCTCGGCGTCGAAGAGTTCCCGGAGGCCTCGTCGGACCACCTCGTGGTCGTCGAGCAGGAAGATCCTGGTCGTCACCGCCTCCTCACCTGCGTTTCCCGACGCTCGATGCAGGTTTCGCCTGAGGAACTCACCACGGGAGCTGGACTGAACGGATCGAGACGGCGACTTTGCCCGTGGCCCTGGTGCCGCGCCGCACTTGGTCACGTTGCTTGGCCGAGATGCCACCCCAGATGCCCTTGCGCTCGTTGTGCTCGATGGCCCAAGTGAGACAGTCGGTTCGCACCGGACAGGTCCAGCAGATCGTGGTCGCTTCGCCGCCGCCGTCTTGTTCGACAGGGAACCACAGACCGGGATCGGCTCCGCGACATAGGGCGAACTGCCGCCAAGGGGTGGGGGGCCTCCCAGGGTGCTCGGGAGGGCCGGTGCGTTGGTATCCGCTGCTGTCCGCAAGAAGGTCGCCGTTGGCATGGCCGCTCATGACGGCACTTCGTGGGAGGCGAACTCCACGGGATCGAGACCGCAATGGGCTACCCACACCTGGAGTTCGCAGAACGTCATGCCCACCCACCGGTCTTCCCGCCCGGACCAAGCCCAATGGGTCGGTTCGGTAGTCAACACGCGTGTGTCGGGGATGTCGAGTGCTGCCACTTGGAGGAGGCGAATCGCCGCAGTCAACTGGTCGGTCGCACCGTCGAGTTCGGGGGTTTGGGCGGCTCCGCCACCATCTCGGCGAGCTTGGATCAACACCCCCGCTTGGTAGATGTGGGAAATCGCGTCGTCGAGCAGAGAGGTCGCGGCTGGGGAAGGTCGATGGTCCTGGACAACGCCCGACTCGGGTGCGCACGGCCGTGAGCCTGGCGGAACACCATCCTCGCCGAGGTCCAGTGGGTCAGCTGGGCCACGGCACGCGATGTCACCCTCGTGGCTCAGCAGAGTGGCAGCTGGCGCAAGCGGAACAACCCGGCTCACAATGTCGATCGGCTTCATGGTGTGATTCACCCCCCTTACGGGTCGCGACTCGTCGCGGGCACCGATTAGCCCAGCCAGTCGATCGCGCCCTGAAGAGGGAGGTCGAGGTTCGCTCGGGCGAGGAGTGCGGAGGCCGGGCCAGCATCGGCTGCGATTCGTCGCCGAGGGAGCTTTGCCATCTCTTGCGCGATACGGACGGCCCAACACGTGACGACGACGCGCTGATCGACGAGGCTGTCCGATCCCTCCTCTTGTATCGTGAGGGCGTCGAGGCCATCGATCGGAGCAGGAACGTCGTACTGGTCGTCGACACATATCCGCTCGAACGAAACCACATGGCCACGCAGAGCGATTCGCGCCTGGTCGTCGGAGGCGCTTGTCGATGGAGATCCTCGAACGGCCCAGCGCCATCGCCGTAATGCGCTGGACGCCACCGAGCCGCTGTCCTCGACAACGGGATCTGGCGAATGCAAACGCACCTGGCTCATGACGCCGTCCATTTCCTCGGCGGCGTCGTTGCTGGGGGCGTCGGCGATGGTGCTCTCCAGTCGGAAAATCACCTGGGCCAAAGGTTACCTCGGAAATCCTCTGCCGGCTATGGGCTGCTGCAGTGCCGGGCGGCGGGGCCGAAGCGGGCTGCGGTCTTCTCGCTGAGAGCGGCCGACCCGATCTGCACCGCGACGTTCTACCGGGTGAGATCCAACGCATACGCCCCGATGCACACTCCGGCCATGCCCACAGCGGGCACACAGCACGGGTCGGTGAGCCCCGGAGACGACCGGACCATACATCGCCGGTCGCCGCCGGGAAGAGGCGGCAGGACTACCGGAATGGCGGACCGCAGATCGGACACTCGCACCCAAGCGTCGTCATGCACGAGACGAACCGACAATGTCGGTTGAGCACTGTGCCGATGCCACCGCTGGCGGCATTGCACTCGGCGTTGCTGCACGTCACCGCCCGGTTGACGTGGATGATGACCGTCCCGTTGCAGACCTGGTGTTCGACCTTCACCGGGCCATCGTCGGTTGCGTCGAGGGTCGGTCGTAGGGTCGAAGGCCTCTCGCATTCCGCTGTTGCTCACCGTGGGAGCGGTACCCCGGCGTCGATCCGTGGCGGCGAGCAATGGAGTGGACACCATGTCGAGCGCGAGCGAGCGGTTCGTGCGGGACAAGCTGGCGCTCGTCGACGTAAGCAGGGATCCCCGCCAGGCGCTCGAGCGGTACGAAAAGGTGTGCGCCGAGATAGCGGCTCGGGTGGAACGGGGGGAGTCGGGGGCGACGCCCTCGACGCCGTCGGGGACCAGCACCTCGCCTCCCGCCTGGCCACCGAGGCGAAGGAGGCGCCCGCTTGGCGGTGGACCGGAACGAACCAGAACTCGGGGAGCGAGCCGATGAAGGTGTGGATCCACCACGATCTCCCCGGACATCGTCTTCGTGATCTGGCCCATGTCGAGGTAGTCACGCCAGGCGCCGATCTTTCCATCGCGGACCTCGAACGTCCTCATGATGTGGAGGGCGGCACGATCTCCCGACGGTGAACGCGTGGAACCGGAGGCCTCAAGACTTGGCGAAGTTGGTCCGATGCAAACAGTTGTGGAAGACGTGACTGTGGCGACTGCCGATGCGACGAACATCGTGTCCTCGCCCGATGTGGACCGCGACGGCGCGCCGTACTTGATTTACCAACCCGCCGTGGACCTGGGTACCGGGCGCCTACTCGGCTTTGAGGCCCTGGTGCGATGGTTCGACGGGTCCGACGAACCCATCCTGCCCGAGGATCTGATCCCCTGGGCCGAGGCCAACGGGCACATGACGGCATTGAACGAGTGGGTCCTGGCCGAAGCGTGCGCCCAGGCCGCCCGCTGGCCATCGCGCCTGCAACTGGCGGTCAACTGCTCGGTCTTCCAGTTGCTCCGACGCGAGGCGGCGGCGGCGGCTGCCTCGGCGCTCGCCGGCTCTGGCCTCGACCCCGATCGCCTAACCGTTGAGATCACGGAGTCATCCGTGGCCAACGAGAAGGCGGTGGCGCATCTGGCCGCCATGGCCCACCTGGGCATCCAAATCGCCGTTGACGACGTCGTGACGGACGGGTCGGTCGTCGAGAACCGGCATGACAGCACCATCAACACGTTGAAGATCGACGGGTCTCTCATCGCCGATCTGTCGACCCGTGGGGGGTCTAACCGAGCCATCATCGAGACGATCATCACCTTGTGTCATTCGTTGCACCTATGCACGGTGGCCGAGGCTGTCGAGACGGCTGAACAAGTGGCGATCCTGCGCGAACTCGGCGCCGACGTCGCTCAGGGATACTTCTTCTCCCCACCACTCTCAGCCACGGCGGCCCACGCGCTCGCGGCAATGGACCCGCTTCCCTTCTTCAACCTGACAGCTTCCTCTCACCCGATATCCCTTCGAGTGCTTGATACCGGGCCGTCGCGACCCCTCGGCGGGTGAGTGCAAGCCGCTGATGCTCGTCGAAGTCCTCCGGCACCCGTTCGAGAACCCGTGACATGAGCACGGTCGGTTGAGACCAGGGCAACTCCTGTCGCATCTTGGTCGGTTCGTCGCCACGCCGCGCGTGCATTCTCGGCCTCGAGGAGATTCAGCCGGGCAGCGAGCCACTCGTCACGTGTTCCGACCTTGTGATCGTCATCGGTCGGCTCCCTTCTCACATCATCGGCGGCGCTGGATTTCTGGACCAGTCGCAACTGACCGAGACCGAAGACCACATGACACCCTCATCCGGCCGCTATCGCGCATGGTGGATGAGGAGCCACAACGATCATCCTGGCCGGGACCAGATCATCCTGGCCGGGGATCCCGAGCCCGGCCAGAGCTAGGGCGACGGGTATTCCGGCACTGAGCGATATCGCCTGAGTGGCCGTCAGGACCAGGTGGCGCAATCCGGCACATTTCGGATGCCCTGACAGGGCCGCCTGTTGACGCTGGTCAGGCGGATCTGTGCGAGGTCGGGGTGACGAAGAGCGTCTGGGGGGTCGCCTCATCCCGTCCGATCCATGGCGAATAGCCCCTCATCGCCGGGCGGGAGGATTCGCGCTGGCGGCACGGCGCCGGACCCTCCCAGTGCCCGCCCTCCCGCTGGATGTCCGGAGAGGGCACGACGGGATTGGGTGGCGATGCGACGGACGTGGTGCTGGCACGAGTGCGGATCGAGGGGCTGACCACCTTGGTTCTCCCTCCTGGTCAGAGCACACTTTCCGTGGGCGACCAGGCGAGTCCACGAGCGGGGAATGGCGGGCGTGTGAACGCGCAACTCTTGGATGGTACGTGGCCATGATCAAGAGGGTTCTTCGTGTCGCCACCTACCAGTTTCGAACCACCTTCGGCCGCCGGTGGGGCGCGTACCTGGCGCTCGTCCTCCTCGTCGGCCTGGTGGGCGGCGTGGCCATGGGGGCGGTTGCCGGCGCCCGGCGCACGCAGTCATCATTTCCCGTCTACCTGGCCAGCACCAACCCGTCGGACGTGCAGTTCTTCACTGAGTTCGCGCCCAGCACGAACATTGCGTACTCGGCGAGCATCGACCGCGCCGTTGCCCGGATCCCCTACGTCAAGCGCTCGGCGAACGTGATCGGGTTCGATGGCACCCTCCAGCCACTCGAGCCGATCTCCAAGGACGGTGTGCCGGGTGAGGCGCCACCCGCCTTTGAGGGTGGCCTGAACGGGGAGTACCTCTCCGTCGACCATGTGACGCTCGTCCGGGGCCGGATGGCCGACCCCAACCGCGACGACGAGTTTGTCATGTCGGCCGGAGGCGCCGCGGATATGGGTTTGCACATCGGCTCGACCCTGCCCGTGGGCTTCTACACCGACAGCCAAGCGGATTCACCGACGTTTGCCGGTTACCCCGCCGACCAGCCCTACGTATCGGTCAAGCTGAAGCTCGTTGGCCTAATCGAGGCGAGCCAACAGGTCATCCAGGACGACGATGCCGCCCTCGGCGACCAGCTCGCCGTCTTAACCCCGGCGCTGACCCGGCGGCTGGCCACGTGCTGCGCGTATTACTCGTACGTCGCCCTGCAGATCGACGGCGGCACCCGACACCTGGCCGCGGTGAGTTCGGACGTCGAACGGATCGTACCGAGCTCGAGCCTCGGTCCGTCCTCGGGAGGCCAGACCGACGCCTCAGTGGTGGCGAAGGCCGAGCGGGTCATCCGGCCCGAGGCGATCGCTTTCGCAGTGTTCGGGCTCATCACCGCCGTCGCTGCGTTGCGGATCGGCGGACAGGTCATCACCCGCCTGGTGCGGCGCAACGCGGACGACGGCGCGACACTCCGGGCCTTGGGAGCGGTGCCCGCTATGACAACGGCCGACGGGCCGGTAGGCATTCTGGGCGCAGTTGCGGCCGGGGCGCTATTGGCCGTCGCCGTGGCCGTCGGGTTGTCCCCGCTGGCCCCGATCGGAGCGGTGCGCCCTGTCTACCCGCACCCCGGCCTCGCCTTCGACGGGACGGTCCTCGGACTGGGTTTCGCCACCCTGGTGGTCGGACTGTCGTGCTGGCGTATCAAGTCGCGCCACACCGCGCCATGTCCCAGCGGGAGCGGACCACTGAGCGCGAATCGGGTGTGGCCCGGGCTGCGGCCGCCTCGGGCCTGCCACCCGCAGCGGTGACCGGCATCCGCTCGGCCCTGGGCGCCGGCTCGGGTCGCGAGGCGGCGCCGGTTCGCTCTGCCCTCCTCGGCACCGTGCTCGCTGTCGTCGTGGTCGTCACCTCGATCACCTTCGGCGCGAGCCTCAACTCCTTGGTCTCTCATCCCGCGCAGTACGGATGGAACTGGAACTACACGCTGCTCTCAGGCTTCTCCGGCGCCGAGGACCTGCCTGGGACGCAGACGGCCACCTTGTTGAACGCCGACCCCGACGTGGGGCACTGGGCGGGGGTGTACTTCGAGACCTTGCTCCTCGACGGGCGCTCGGTGCCAGCTCTCGCCGCCAGCCCGAACGCCACCGTGGGCCCGGCGCCGTTGTCCGGGCATGGGCTGCGGTCGGCCCGGCAGGTGGTGCTCGGGCCTGCCACCTTGGCCGAGCTCCACAAACACATCGGCGACACCGTTCTCGCTGACACCGGAGCACCATCGTCGACCAGGCTTCGCATCGTGGGAACGGCGACGCTGCCCACCATCGGTGATTCGGGTGATCCGGAGCTCCAAATGGGGACCGGCGCCGTGGCGTCCTCGGCGCTGTTCTCCGCCGCCGACCTCAACCAGCAAGCAAGCGCGATGCCGGGCCCGAATGCGGTGCTCGTTGCCATCCGACCCGGTGTGAGCCCGTCGGCCGCGTTACGCTCGCTTGAGCGGATCGACCAGGTCCTGAGCCGATCTTCGGACCCGGACGGCCCTCCCGCAGGCGTGGTGTCGGTCCTGCGACCAGCCGAGATCACCGACTACCGTTCCGTCGGGTCTACCGCTTTCCTGCTCGCCGGCGTCTTGGCCGCTGGTGCCTTGGGTGCATTGGGGTTTACCCTTGTCGCCTCGGTCCGGCGTCGCCGACGGGAGCTCGCACTGCTCAAGGCCCTCGGATTCACCCAACGGCAGCTGGCCGCGACCGTGGCCTGGCAGTCTTCGGCGTCCGCCGCGGTCGGAGTCATCGTCGGCGTGCCGCTCGGCATCGCCCTCGGACGATGGCTCTGGACGCTGTTCGCCCGGGGGATCTCGGCGGTTCCCGACCCTACCGTACCGATCTTCTCGATGGTTTCATTGCGTTTGGCGCGTTGATATTTGCCAATATCGTCGCTGCTGTTCCAGGGCGCATCGCCGCCCGTACACCCACGGCACTCCTCTTACAGGCCGAGTGAAGTGGGCCCTGGAAGGAGGTCTGAATCGGTGTGCGCGCTCGGAGACTCCCTATTCAGTCAGGGGCGAGACCGCCATCCTGATCGCGCTCGACGGGCTTGTGGCCGTCGTCGTTGCATCATGAGGACGACACGCGGCTCATACGTCAGCGGACTCACGGCTGCATACCGAACGAGATGTGAGCGGCAACGTCGACGGGGACGACCATGCGTGTTGTGATGTGCGGGGTTCGGGGCTCGACGCCCGCCCCCGGCAGGGAGTTCGTCCGCTACGGGGGCAACACGTCGTGTGTGGCACTCGCCCGCGACGGAGCGCCGACGACCGTGGTGCTCGATGCGGGGACCGGCCTGCGCCGGCTCTCGGCCTTGCTCAACGGGAGGGCGTTTTCCGGCACGATCCTTCTCGGCCACCTCCACTGGGACCACACCCACGGGATGCCGTTCTTCCCGGCTGGCGACCGACCCGACGCCCGGGTCAGTGTGCTGGTGCCGGCTCAGGGAGACGCCCTGAGTGTGCTACGCCGGGCCATGAGCCCGCCGCACTTCCCGATCGGTCCCGACGAATTGAACGGCGATTGGCGCTTTGATTCCATTGAATCCGGCGAGCACGAGATCGAAGGCCTCTCGGTCCTCGCTGCCGAGGTGCCGCACAAGGGCGGGCGCACATTCGGGTATCGGGTCTCCGATGGGCACGCCACGATCGCCTACATCTCAGACCACTGCCCCACCGCACTCGGACCCGGTCCCGGCGGCCTCGGGGAGTACCACGATGCGGCGTTGGCGCTCGCCCTTGACGCCGACGTGCTCATCCACGACGCGCAGTACACCGACGAGGAGATCGCAGCCAAGGCATACTATGGGCACGCCGCCCACGGCTACGCCGTCGGGTTAGCGGTGGCAGCCGGGGCGAAACGGGTGGTGCTGTTTCACCACGACCCCTCCCGGACCGACGACCAGATCGACGCCATCGTGGCCGGCTGCCGGAGAGCCGGGCCGCCGGTCGTGGTGGACGCTGCCGCCGAGGGGATGGTGATCGACCTCTCAGGGACCTGAACGTCGCATCGGAGAGGGGCTGCACTCGCCTAACCTGGGCCGGTGACCGTGCGCGTCGTGCTTGCCGAGGATAACTACCTGGTGCGCGAGGGTCTGGGCAAGCTCATCGAGAGCGAGCCCGACCTCGAACTCGTGGCCGCGTGCGCCGACTACGACGGCTTGCTCGCCGCCGTGGCCACAGAGCTCCCCAATGTGGTCGTGACCGACATCCGCATGCCGCCCACCGGGACCGACGAGGGCATCCGGGCCGCCGGGATGATCCGGGAGCAGTACCCGGACATGGGCGTGGTCGTCTTGAGTCAGTACTCGGAACCGGCGTATGCATTGTCGTTCCTCGACGGCGGATCGCGCGGTCGCGCTTACCTGCTCAAGGAGCGAGTATCGGACATCGGCCAGTTGGCCGGGGCCATTCGTGAGGTTGCCGATGGTGGGTCAGTGATCGACCCCCTGGTCGTCGACGCCCTGGTGGCGGCGCGGGCCAAGCCCGCCGACTCTCCCTTGCACCGCCTGACCCCCCGTGAGACCGAAATCCTCGCCGAGATGGCGCAGGGGAAGAACAATGCGGCCGTTGCCGCCTCGCTGGTCCTGTCGGAGCGAGCCGTCGAGAAACACATCAACTCCATCTTCTCCAAGCTCGCCCTGTCCGAGGAGCCCGATGTCCACCGACGGGTCAAAGCGGTGCTGCTCTTTCTCTCCGCCCAGGGAGTCTGAGCCGGCGATGGTGGTGTTGGCACCCCGGCCATTTGGGTACTGCCTTGCTTTGCCGACTTCGCCGCCGCTGCCAGGATGGACTTGTGGCTGAAGCCTCTGTCTCGGTCCTCATCGTCGACGACCAGCCGCCGTTTCGCATGGCGGCGAGTGCCGTCGTGAGGGCCACGCCGGGATTCGATGTGGTCGGAGAGGCGGCCACCGGTGAAGAGGCCGTCGAGCAGGCCCACACCCTGTCTCCCGGCCTCGTCCTCATGGACATCAACATGGAGGGAATCGGCGGCATCGAGGCCGCTCGCCGCATTACCACCGCCCACCCCGCCATTCGGGTGGTACTGCTCTCGACCTACGACGCCGAGGATCTGCCCGCCGACGCCCGGACATGCGGGGCGATCGCCTACATCCACAAAGAGGACTTCGGTCCCGATGAGCTGGTCCGGGTCTGGCCAAGCGTTTCAGCCGACCCCGGCGCGGGGAACGCCTTCAACCACTGACCGGGATGCGTCCCGAGATCGTCGTGCCCTGGCCGGGAGCCGAGCGCACGGTCACCGTACCCCCGATGGCTCCGACTCGGTCATTCATGTTCACGAACCCGGCGCCGAGCCCTTTGGTGGTGGCATCGAAGCCCCGGCCCGTATCCGATGCCTCGAAGTACAGGGCGCCGGGCTCGTCCCACACGCGCACGGTGGCAGTGGCCCCCTCGCCGGCGTGCTTACCGGCGTTCTGCAAGGCCTCCATGCAGCAGAAGTAGACGGCCGCCTCTTCCTCGGCCGAGTAGCGACCGAGGTCGTCGGCCACAACCTCGGTGGGTAGGGCGGCCCGGCCTGCCGTCGAACGAAGAGCTTCGACGACGCCTCGGTCCACCAAGAGCGGCGGGTAGATGCCGTGGGCAAGGGCGCGCAGCTCCTGGACGGCGTCCTGGATTCCCACGCCGAGCTGGTCGAGCATTGCGGCCGAGGCGGCGGCATCGGTATCGAGCAACCGTCGGGCCAGCCGGACGTTGACGGCCAACGCCACCAGGTGTTGTTGGGCGCCGTCGTGAAGGTTGCGCTCGATCTGTCGCCGCGCCGCGTCTGAGGCGGCCACGATGCGGGCGCGTGATTCTTGAAGTTGTTCCGCCTGGCGCCGAACCTCGTCGAGGGATTCTTGGAGAGCCGAGTCCAGCTCGACGTTATGGAGCGCCAGACCCACCTGACGAGCCAGCTCGGTGAGCATCGAATCGTCGTCAGCGGTGAACGGATCGCTCCCGGCAGTCCGCACGGCGACGATGAGGCCAAGGACCTTGCCCGAGTGCGTGGTGGGAGCGACGCGGACGACCGAGCCCTCGCGTCCGGCCAACAGGGCCGGCAGCCAGATCTCGACCCATGCGCTACCAGTGACGCCCGACCGGGCCACCACCGACTCCTCCTCCGGGCTGAGGATCAGGCGTTTGAGTGGTACATCAGGCACCGACACCGATCGCTCGAGCCGTCCCCCCGAACCGGTCCACACCTCGGCTGCCGCCAACCCGAGGGTCTTTCGCAGCGACTCGGCCACCTGCAGCAACAACTCGTCCATCGGAACGGCACGCGACAATCGGCTGCCGAAAGTGCGCAGGACGGCATCGGGTGCCTCCCGCTCGCCGTAGACGACGCGGTTGGCGTACTGGGTGAGTCGCTGACGCGCTGGCCCGTAGAGGAGAGCGGCGACTGCGGCCGCCAGCATCGACAGGGCCAGGAGCGAGTGATCAGCCCGAGTTGGCGCTCGACCCAGACCGACCACAATGACGATGTAGACGATGAGCACCACGGCAGTAAGACCGGCGAGCGAAACCGTATGGGCCAGGAGCCGGTCGATGCGCCCGGCAAACCGTCTTGAGCTTCCGAGCACCACGGCAACGGCCAGAGGAAGAGAAGCCACGGCCACCACAGGTGCGAGGCGAGTGGGCCAGCCCCAGAGCAGGCGTAAAGCGAGGCATACGAAGAGGACCTCCGCACCGACGGCCACGGCCCACCCGAACCACTGCATTCGCCTGCGCTCGAGTCCCTTGGACCGGACATAGCGGCGCTGCGACCCAACGACGCCGATCACGCCGGCGACGACCGCCTCCGCGCCAATGGGCCACAACGCCATCACCGGCCGCTGGGTCCAGATGGCGACGCCGATAGCGACCCCGACCACGTACCCCCCGATTAGGACTCGGCGGCTCCACGGGCAACTACCGTCGGGCAGACCGAGGAGGAAGTGCATGACCGCCACGGGCAACAAGGCCAGTGACAGCGGCTCAGCGATGCGGGCCGTGGACACGAGCCACGGCGCTGGCCCAATGACCACACCGTGGGCCCCGAGGACGTGGGCGTTCACAACGGCGGCGGACAGTGTGGCGATCCCCCCGAGCGCTGCGGCCCACAAGACGAGCACACCCTGGCGCTCACTTGGTCGTCGAACAACGGCCATGGCGCCTGCGAGTGCGAAGACGAGAACAACGCCGGCACGGACGAGTTCGGTGACGCGATCACCGTGACGGGCGACAATCGGCGCCAGCATGGCGCACGAGACGGCCACCACGACAAAGGTGGCGGCCGCGACTGGCGCCACTACGCGCCGATCGCTGGCCGTAGCGGGCGCGGCGTCGATAGCAGGAGTGGCGACGTCCACGCTCATCGATTCAGCCGACGACGGCCGTGACGGAGTCAGCGGTGTCCCCCTCGATGCGACCGTCACGCATGTGCACGATCCGTGAAGCCGATTCGGCCACCGTCTCGTCGTGAGTCACCATGATGATCGTCTGTCCACCGGCGTGGAGCCGCCGGAACAGCTCCAGGACTTCGAGGCCGCCGACCGAGTCAAGGGCGCCCGTCGGCTCGTCGGCGAGGAGCAAGGTGGGCTCGTTGGCCAGCGCGCGGGCGATCGCTAGCCGCTGGCGTTGGCCACCCGACAGCACGCCCGGTGCGGCGGCATGCTTATCGGCCAGACCGAGCAGGTCGAGCAGGTCACGCGCGCGCGTCTCGGCTTGGCGACGGCGCGACCCGGCGATGACGGCGGGTAGGGTCACGTTCTCGAGAACACTCATGCCTTCGAGAAGGTTGAAGAATTGGAACACGATCCCAATATGGGCGCGGCGCATACGGGCCAGCGCGTTCTCATCCATATCGGTGAGCGACTCGGCCGCGACCACGACCTCCCCTTCCGTGGGCGTGTCCAGCCCGGCGATCAGGTTGAGCATCGTCGACTTCCCACATCCTGACGGGCCCATCACGGCCACGAACTCGCCTTTCTCTACGGTCAAGTCGACGCCCCGCAAGGCCCGCACGGGGCTTCCCTCGGATTCATAGGTCTTTCGCAAACCTCGGGTCTCCATGACGCTCATGCGGACTCCTTGTCTCGGTTTGGGTCGTAGGCGGCGGGGCGGTCGACCCGCCAGATCGCTTCGGCGGCGACACGCCATGCGGACACCGGAGCGGAGCGGCCTTTGACCGGCCTGGGCTCGAGCGCCTCCGCTGGAACCGGCTTCGATAGTGCCGCATGGGTCGCATCGGAGAGTACGGTCTCACCTGGTTCGGCCCATTGTTGCAGGCGTTGGGACAGGTTGACCGTGTCGCCGACGAGCGTGTACTCGAGCCGCTCCTCCGAGCCGAGGAGGGCAGCGGCTACGGGACCGGTCGTGATGCCGATGCCCAGTCCGAATTCGGGGAGCCCTTCGTCTCGCCACCGGGCGTTGACCTCGGCCTGGGCACCGTGCATGGCCAGCGCCGCCTCTACGGCTCGCTGAGGATGGTCTTTGATGGGGACGGGAGCTCCGAACACGGCCATGACAGCGTCCCCGACGAACTGCATGACAGTGCCGTCGGCGTCGAGGATGGCCCGATTCATCTCGGCGCGGTGGACGTTGAGCTGGCGGGCCAGGGCGCTCGGGTCAGCGCGCTCAGCAATGGTGGAGTAGCCGCGGATGTCGCTCATGAGGACGCTGACGTCGAGCTCGTCGGTCTCACCCACCTTGCGGCCCTGCTCTTTGAGGAGCTCGGCCACCCCGCCGGGCAGGAGGCGGCTGAGCGACTCACCTTGCTCTTCGCGGTTGACGATGGCGGCGTGGAGCATCCGCAGCCGACGAAGCGAGGTGTCCCCACCGGAGCTCGCTTCCTGGGCAATGCGCAGGAACAACCGTTCGACGGCGTCACCTGCGGCCGCCGGGGTGGTGCCCTGTGCGGCGGCAATGGCCTTGATGGGCTTGCCCTCGGCGACGAAGCGCAGAAGCTCTTCCTCGCTGGCCGACAAGGTCCCCGAGTCGGTGACCGGGTGCACCATGGCTTCGACGATCACCGGGTCGAGCACCGAGCCCCCTGTTGCGACGGCTCGCACGGCGCGAGCCAGCTGGTCGCCTTCGGCGATGCGGTCCTTCAAGAGGTAGGCGCAACCGGCTGCGCCCCGATCGAGCAACGAGATGGCGTACTCGGGATCATCGAATTGCGACAGAATCACCACGCCGGTTCCCGGATGGCGCTTGCGGATCTCGCGGGCAGCCTCGATCCCCTCCTGCTGGAAGTTAGGCGGCATGCGGATGTCGGTCACGATGACCTGAGGGGCGGCCGCCTCGGCTCCGGCCACAAGCTCGTCGAAGTCGGCCGCGGCACCCACAATTTCGACGTCTTCCTCCAGAGCCAGCAGGGCCCGCACACCCTCACGGACGATGAGGTTGTCATCGGCGATGAAGACGCTGATCCGTGAGCCCGCCACGGGTCCATTTGGCCCGATAACCGACGGAGGGTCAAGGGTGCGCACCCCCGCTCCTTGGGGGTGCCTGCCCCTAGATCCTTCGCAAGCGGGCATCACCGAGCACCCGCCGGGCGCAGTTGCGTCCCACCATGCCGTGCACGCCTCCGCCGGGATGCGCCGAGGCCGAGCACAGGTACAAGCCCTTGATCGGCGTCCCATAGCGGAACCACCCGGGCACCGGCCGGAAGAGGAGCTGTTGGTCGAGGGAGCTCGAGCCGGCCCCGATGTCGCCACCGACGAGGTTCGGATTCTCGCGCTGGAGGTCGTCGGGTGCCCGCAGCGCCCGGCCGACGATCCTGTCCCCGACACCGGGGGCGTGGACCTCGAGGCGTCGAAGCACAACATCGGCGAAGCGCTCACGCTCGAGTGTCCACGACCCGCTGCCAACAGGCACGGGTGGGACGTGGGTCTCGATCCACAGCGTGCACCCCCCGGCGGGCGCTCGGGTCGGGTCGGCGACCGCCTGCTGGCCGATGATCAACATCGGCTCCGCGGGGACGATGCCGTGCCGGGCCTCGAACGCGGCGCGGGCCATGGCGTCGAGGTCGCCGGTGAGATGGACGACACCACAGCCTTCCAGTCCGGGATCTAGCCAGGGGACGGGCCCGTCAAGGGCTAGGTCCATCTTGAACACGCCGGTGCCATAACGGAACCGGTGCAGCCCGGCGAGATAACGAGCCGGGAGCGCGTCGGTGCCGACCAGGTCGCCGAACAACGCCCGGGGCCCGGTGTCAGCGAGCACCGCCCGCTGGACCCGCAGCTGCTCGCCGTCGGCAGTCTCGACGGCGACCGCTCGGCCGCGATCGACAACCACGCGCGTCACCTCGGCATTCGTGCGCACTTCGCCACCGTTCTCGGTGACGACATCGACCAGGGCTTCGGCCAACCGACGGGCGCCCCCGACGGGCACTGGCATCCCAAGCTGCTGGGCCGCCATGGCCAAGATCAGGGCGGCGGGGACGCTGCCGGGCTGGTCCACGGCGACGTCGGCATGTGAGGCACCCGACGCCAACAGGGCCCGGGCCAGGGGGTCCTCGAAGCGATCGCTGGCCAATGCCCCCATGGGCTCGACCAGCATTTGGGCGGTGTCCAACAGACCCGTCCCGGCGGCGCGCAGGAACTCGGCCGTCGGCCGAGGAGCGGCGATGGGCGCGAGCATGAGCGCGAAGAATCGGGCTCCCACCCGGTGCCACCACTCGACGAGCTCGAGCCAGGCGGTGCCGTCATGGGCCTTGCGCCGCGAAAGTTCCTGCGCCGTCTTTCGCACGTCGGCGTAGATGACTGCCGCCTCGCCGGGCGCGATAACGGCGCTCACCGGCACGTCGAAGTTGGCCCACTGAACCCGCCGATCGAGGCCGAGCTCGGTAAACACGGGCGATGCGTGCAACATGCCGTAGAAGGCCGAGTAGGTGTCGTGGACGTACCCCGGGATTGTCAGCTCGGCACTGTGGATCGCACCGCCGGCCGTCGCCGAGCGCTCAAGCACGGCCACCTGCCAACCGGCGCGTGCCAGCAACGCGCCGGCCACCAGGCCGTTGGGCCCCGACCCGATGACTACGGCGTCTGTCGTCAGCGCTGCTCCTCCCGGCGGTGACCGAAGCTGAGCTCGGCCAACGCGGCGGGGTCGATCTCACTCCCGGGCACCACCGCCAGTTTGCACGCCGTGACCGCCCGCATGGTGGAGGTGCGCACGCCGCCTTCGAGCACGGCCCGTTCGCCGTGGAGCGACCCGGGCCCGTATTCAGCGATGCGTTCTCCATCGACTTCGAACCGCACCACCCCGTCGAGGATGAGGAAGAGGTCGCGTCCTCGCTCACCCTGCTCGACGATCACGTCGCCGGGCTTCACCTTGGAGATCTTGGGCTTGACCCGTTCCCGCATCACGTGGAGCGAAAGCTCGCGCTCGAGGGCCGTCTCCACTTCGGTCGTGAGCGCCGGAGAATCGAGATTGCCCCACGGACTGTGCTTCCCGAACGCCCGCCGGTACCAGGTGCTGAAGTCGATGAGCCCCGACTTGGCCGACAGCTTGCCGTCATCGTCGTAAACCCAATGCCGCGGGAACGGACTTGCCCCCGAAAGCCGGTGCGAGGTCGAGCCATCGGCGCGCAGTGTCAGCTCGAGCGTGGTCCACGCCAAGGGGGCAGCGAACTGTACGAACGGTGCGCGCCGGACCCGGCGAGGGGCGGGCACGCCGGTGCGACCGCCGGCCGTCTGCACGAAGGTGACCTCCTCGGCGCCCACCACGGGCTTGGGGTGGATGTCGGGCAGCGCGATGGCCTGGAAGGTGGCCGTGCGGCTCCCGAGGCGAAGCGTGGTCGCGCCGATCATTCCGCCTCCGGACTGCCCGAAGCCGACGATGGACCCATCGTCGTCGACGTCGATCCAGGCCCGCAGCCGGTTGGCGAAACGGAAGCGGTCTTCCCTGCACAGCATTTCGAGGTCTTCGACGACTTCGGGCGGGGGGTCGTCGTAGTGGGCCACGCCCTTCTCGAAAGGAAGCTTTGTGCCCAGCCCCGATATGGCCTCCGATGGAATCCACGACAATGACGTGACCGAGGACTCGATGCGCATTTCAAGATCCTCCCGACGCTCGCTCTTGGTTTCGACGCTACGACGAGCCCGTCCGAGCGCCAAGGGTGATGCCCGGTGTCATGGAGGAGGGGCTGGCATCCCTATTGGCAGAGGTATCACCTCGGAGGGTCGACCGACCGAACCTCTCTCGACCAGAACGCACACCCCGACGACTTCGTCTCGGGCGCATGTCCCCAAATCGACAAAACCTCTATGACCAGGACTGATTCCGGCGTCTTCGGTCCTCTTGGCCGCTCAGGTGACCTCGTCGGGGCAACCCGGTGCGGCGGACGATCTGCACTCGGCCAATTCCGGTCCACCGGGCGGGGTCCGGGACCCGCCGGAGCCCGGCGGGTCATCGGAACGCCAGCAATCGCAGCCTGACGCAAGCGATGAGGGGAGGATCGTGCCCTGGGCTCGCAGCCACTTTCGGTGACGGCGGTCGCCAAGCCTCAATGGACTCGGTCCGGCGGCGCCGGGCTCGGGCCATGGCGGATGGGCTGAAGGCCGTGGGGGCCCTGAAGGTCCGGATCTTGCGGACGTTGGCCGCCATGAGAAGGAGGGCGGTCAGCACGCTCTACGCGGCACGCCGTGGAGTCGGCGTCGCCCGGGCACGTCGAGGGCCTCGTGGGCGGGATCTTTGACATACCCGTTCATGGACTCATTGGTATTGCGAAGCAATTGTAGGTGGCATGCCACTCGGCACTCTGGAACAGAAGCGGTTGACGAAACTTGGCGCCCGCCTCGGGCGGGATCATCACGCTCTGCTGGGTGCACGAGGGCGGCGGGTGGGCCTTGTGCTCAGGAGTAGGGATGACAACGAGCACGAAGCCACTGGCTGGATGCGGGCGTCGGGCATGGTCTGCCCGAGCGGCCGGCAGCTAGGGTCAGAGGTCCGCGCGGCCAGGCGACGCAAACCTCGACCCGAGCAGCGCCGGCACTTACGCGCACCTCTTCAGTGGCCGACAATCGGGGACTGAACGGTCTCCGACGCTCCAATCAGCCGCCTCAGTGGTCTCGATGGATCGCCTCTTGTGGCAAGGGAAGCGAACCAGCGCCAAAGGTCAGTCATGGCCCGTTCTGACCACTCGTTGCTCGTTTCGCGACGGGAATGCCACCGTGAGGACCTTGGGTCTCGCTTTACGCGGGACTCGAAGACCGGATCTGGTCCTCTCGTGGTCGAAATCCATCCTCGGCCACAGCGCGAATCGACGGTGAGGGTTAGGGTTCTCCGCGGGTGGTCTATCCGTTCGGAAGACACCATCGCCGACGCCCCTAGCAATGACGCCGCCGAGGAAATGGACGGGCGTCATGAACCGGGTCGTTCCGCTCTCAAAGAGCCGCGGTCCCCTGAGTTGACACCGCGGGAATAGGCGTCTCGGGCGACCCCCCACGCCGTGGAGGCAGTTCGCCCTCTGTCTCGGCCACGACCCCACGCTGTGGTTCCCGGTCGAACAGGACGGGGGCACCGAGGCGGTGGCCATCTGCTCGACGTGTCCGGTGCGCACCGACTGCCTCGGGTGGGCCCTTGAACACGACGAGCGCCAGGGCATCTGGGGCGGCATCTCAGCCAGGCGCCGCGACCAGATGCGCGCCGACTCTCGGGCTGCGACTCGTGCCCATGGGTCGAACGGTGGCGAGCCATGACCGACCAGAAGAAGCGCGTCGTGCCCGGAGATGAGTCTGCGGATCCCAAAGAGCGTTCCATGGTCGAGTCCGTCGCTTCGGTCGCCGCACCAGCAACAGCGCACGAACTCGGGGACGCCTGGGTCATCGTCGAGCTGGCCCCCGACGCCGTCTTGGTGGTCGACGAGCGCGGGCACATCGAGCTTGCCAACCGCGCCGCCGAGGTCATGTTCGGTTACGACCGTGCGGCCCTGGCGCTCGTTGGAGTGGATGCGCTGGTCCCCGACGGCCGTCGGGAAGCCCACCGGGGACACCGGGCGGCGTTCGACGCGTCGCCGCAGACTCGCCAGATGGGACCCGACCTTGATCTCTGGGCCCGACGAGCCGACGGGTCGGAATTCCCCGTCGAGATCAGTCTGAGTCCGGTCACCTTCGGCCATGGTCCCCGTTGTCAGGCGGCAGGGCGGTCCGGCTCTGAGGGCGGCAGAAGCACGGTGTCGCGTCGGGCTGTCGTTCAGCCCGAGTTCCTACTCCCTACAGCTCCAGGGAGACGAGTACTCCTTCGACATCGTGCGCGCCACGACGGACGGATATGGCAACCCCGACCCGAACATCTCATCGGCGCTCACGACCAATCTCACAGACAGCAGTCCCGGCCACGGCGCTGCTTGGCAGTCGACGAGCGTCTCGATATCCGCCAATCAAGTCACGAGTGGACCAGCCCTCTACAAGAACCCCACTCATAACGAATCCGTGACCCTCACGGCGACGGCGACGGCCAGCGGCTACTCTGCCGCCACCATCACCTACTCAGTGACCAGCAGTGGCTCGAATCCCACCGTCGGCTACACCACGGAGGCTCAGGCGACGGACACGAATTCGGACCATTCAACGAGCACCGGAAGCTACGCAAGCACCACCGGCGCGACCGAACTTGTTCTCATCTACCGCGTTTCGAACAGCAGCAGCTCCGACTCCGTGACATCGGTGACGGGTCCGTTCTCCGGGGTCACCGAGATCGGCTCGGTGGACAACTTTGTGGCCGATTCGTACCTCTGGGCCTACGTGGCGACCGGCAACGGGGCAGCAGCTTCGGTGACGGCCCACTTCAATTCGGCCTTTACCAACACGAGCACCTTTGTGTACGTCGTGCAGCTGTCAGGAAGCAACACAACCGGCCCCGTCGCACAGAGCCTCACGAGCAGCGGAGCAAGTAGTCCGACCAACAGCAGCTGGTCAAACTCCAATGCCACGAATGGCGAACTTCTCTTCGCCGGTGCCGAGGACACGAGCACTCAGGCGATAACAATAGGTACACCGTCATCTGGCTCATGGTCGGCGACGACGGCCTCAGGAACGAGTGGCACCATTGGCTATGGCGTCGGCATGTTCGAAAGCACGGCGGCCCAGTCCTCGGTGAGCTCAAACCTCTCACTCAGCCAGCCATGGGGTGCCATAACCATCGAACTCAACCACGGATGATTACGGATTGGATCGAGGTCGACAACGGACCTGACGCCAAGGTGGTTGGGACAATCGTCTACCGACACGTTCCTTGCCCCGATCGAGCAGGTACAACTGGGCGCCAGCTCGTCCCATGAACCAACATGGCGTAAGTACCTTTGCGATCCACCCCTACTCCGGTTCGGGATCGCACGGGATCGTCTCTTGCGAGCGCACCGAGCCGAGGGCTATCGGCTACGCCACCACCGTGGAAGGGTCCGGTGATCGTGCACTCTCGCTCATTTCACAACTGCAAGCGTGAAGGCCTGGTCAATGACGTTTCGCGTCTTACCAGTACCGAAGATCGCCATGATCGTCACAATATGGACCCCAACTTTTGTCGGCGTGCCCGACAGAGTCCCAGTGCCATTTCCGTTGCTGTGGAACCGCACCCCCTTCAGCAAGTGTCCCTTCTCCTCCAGCGATGGGGTCGGGGCCCCAGAAGTGGAGATGGTGAACGAGAATGGAGATTTGACGACGGCGGTGGCGTCTGCGGGGCTCGTGATCCCGGGCACCGGCGTATACGTGAATTCGTCATTGTCGGTTGAGGCAGATGATCCACCAGGTGCGCTGACCGTTTCCGTAACCATGCCGCTTGAACCTCCGGGCGAGACGACCTGGATCTGACCGTCCGACATCACATCGAGGGAAGAGGCCGGAATGCCACCAAATAGGACCGCGGTCGTCCCCGTCAGCCCCGTGCCGGTGATCGTGACGGTGGTTCCTCCGGTGACCGGGCCAGTGGAGGGTGAAACAGTGGTGATGATGGATATCGACAGGGGAAGCGGGAACACCCGAAAGACATCCGGCAAGCCCCCGCCCCCTGTGACGGCGAACAAGGCTGTCCCCGTCGGGACAAATGCCAGTGTATGCGGCCAGACTTCTTCGTCGGTGTTGTCATCCACCGTGTCTGAATAGAGCTCAGCACCGCCGGTGGCGGGGTACACGGCGACGGCTTGCTCGATGGCGCCGTGCAGAAGTCCCATGGCGACCAGGCCACCGTCCGCCGACGAGGCGGCCACAGCCTCTGGATCTCCAGCGAGAAGCTGGTACATCGACGACATCTGCGTAAGCCCCGGATAGGTGAATGGAGAAGAATCGGCCGTAACAACGAGACTCGAGCCGTCTGTCGTCAGGACTGCATCTGACGCTCCTCCCACGACACTATTGACGAGAGGGTCGTAGAGCGGCCCTCCGTTCGACACGGACGGGGGGGACACTTGATCCGTCGATCGTGAAGACCTGTGTGGTGCTTCCGGTCCCAACGTCGAGGAACAGATTCGCATCGACAGGGTCTTGGCACATTCCCGCCGGGTCAAGATCGCTGAAGGGGTCGCCCACATAGTTTGTTACCGCGCCGGTGCTCGGATCGACCTCCGACAGACCTGGACCGGAAACCCACAGCCTTCCCGCGGCATAGACCAACGACTCGGGATCACCAAGACCGCTTGCCAATGTCCCCATGGAAGTGAGCGAGGTGGTGTCGATCTCGTCGATGGCGCCAGATGTACTGAGCGCGACGAATAGCCGATCAGCGACAACGACCATTCCCTCGGCTCCGGGTTCGCCAGAGATCGTGGTTACCAAGTTCCCGCTGTAGGAAAACACGGAAATGGTGCCGCTGGTCGGACAACAAATGTAGACGTATCCCTTGGACGGATCGACGAGAGTCATCCATGGCTGACCAGGCACATCCGTACCCTGCACGCCTGCCTGTCGGACCTTGGCGGCGGGGAGTTTGACCGTTGAGTCTCCTGGTCGGACTGTGAGGCTTTCGTACGCCAGGCGGAGGCACTCGACAGTGGCTCTCGAACGCAGAGCCCCAGGGCCAACACGGCGACCGCCAGCATGACTCGACATGATGGCCCGCGGAGCCTCTTGGGAAAGCTGACCTGCTCCGTACCGGCCCGATCCAGTTCCCCCCAGGCTTGCCTTCGTTCGAAGCCTACGCCTTGTTCCTCTGGCGTTCGCAGGCTGGCCACGACAAGGCTTCCTCCGCTCAGGTTCGGGCGCCGGTCGGCGGAATCGCTTGCGGAAGACCCGCCCCCAACACCGCGTTCGTCATACGAGGTCGACGTCGGTCATGACCTCGACGAGTGCAGGACCGTCGGCCGCCAGCGCCGCCGCCAGCGCCGCGTCCAGCTGATCGCGCGCCTCCACCCGGACGCCGAAGCCCCCGCAGAGCTCGGCGTAGGCGGAGAAGCTCGGATTGCGCAGTGAGACTTGCCAGACGTCCAGATCGGCGGCCCGCTGTTCCTTGGCAATCTTCCCCAATTCGTTGTTGTTGAGGAGCACGTGGGTGATCGGCATCCGGTACTTGACCGCCGTGGTGAACTCTGCCAGGTACTGACCGAAACCGCCGTCGCCGGTGACCGCGACCGGCTTGCGATTGGGGGCGGCGGCCCAAACGCCCATGGCCGCCGGGAACCCGAAACCTATCGACCCCAGGTATCCCGACATGAGCACCGTCTGGCGGTCGCATTCAAAGTACCGCCCGAAGGAGTACGCGTTGTTGCCCACGTCCACGGCGATCACGGCATCGCGAGGGACCAGACGGGTCATGGTGTCGAACACGGCGGCCGCGCTCACCCCGCCTCCCTGGTCGTCGAGGAGACGCCGATTCTTCTCCGCCCGCCAGATGGCCCAGCGCTCCGCCACGTCGCCGCGCTGGTCGACCCGGTCGGGACGCGCGCCGAGGGCGGATCGCAGCGCCCGCGCCGCCACTCCGACGTGGCCGAGGACGGGCACCGTCACGGGGTGGAAACGGCCCAGGGCCATGGGATCGAAGTCGACCTGGACGATCGGCTTGTACGGGGCGATGCCCGTGTGGTTCGAGAACGACGCGCCCAACACCACCAGGAGGTCGGACTCGTTCATGACCCATGACGCCACCGGGGTTCCGCTGCGCCCCAGGACCCCGCAGCCCAGCGGGTGCCGGTCCGAGATCTGACCCTTGGCCTTGAACGTGGTGAGGACCGGGGCGCCGAGTTTCTCGGCCAATGCCACCACGCTGTCCATGTCGAACCGGGCTCCGTGTCCCACACCACGATGACCGGGCGCTTCGCCTCGTCGATGGCCTCGACCGCCCGCGACAGCACATCGCTCGGGGGGGTGACGGCCAGGTCGGCCACCCTTCCCTTCGGCGCTGCGGGCGGCCGGTCAGCAGCGGGCTGGACCTGGACCTCGTCGGGGAGTACCAGGTGGGCCACGCCTCGGCCGACGAGCGCCGTCTTGAGCGCCAGCGCGGTGAGCTCGGCGTGGTCGGAATCCGGCAGGATGGTCCGCGAGAAGTCAGCGACGTCGGCGAAGGCGCGCGGCAGGTCGAGGTCTTGGAAAGCCCCGCGGCCCAGCACCTTGGAGGGCACCTGGCCCGAGATGGCGAGCACGGGCGCTCGGTCGACCTTGGCGTCGTAGAGACCGGTGAGCAGGTTCGTCGACCCGGGACCGGCGATCCCGAAGCAGGCGGCGGGCCGGCCGGTGAGCTTCCCGTACGCCGACGCCGCGAACGCGGCGGCGCCTTCGTGGCGGATGCCGATGTAGGTGAGTTCGCCGCGTCCCTCAGCCCGGCGCATGGCATCGGCGAAGCCCAGGTTCGAGTGCCCCACCATGCCGAAGACATGCGTGACCCCCCAGGCCACCATGGTCTCGACCATCACGTCGGACACGTCACGCACGTGCGCCGGGAGCGGCCGGATCGCCACGTACACCCCGTCGGCGCGCACTTCGACGGGGAAGGCTTCAGGGGCGTCGCTGAACCCGGCGGGGGGACGACCCGTGATGGGGTCATAGTCGTAGCCGTGCCACGGGCAGCGCAGCAGGCCGCCTTCGATGGAGCCCTCGCCCAGTGGGCCGCCCTGGTGCGGACAGTGGTTGTCGAGGGCCCCGAACCGGCCGCCACAGCGGGTCAGGGCAATGGTACGTGGCCCTGCCACGGCGGTGCGCACCCTCCCCTCGTCGAGTTCGTCGGGGTCGGCCACCTTGTACCAGACGGCGTTCTCGGGCACCGGGGCCGTCGCTGCGGCATGGCGCGACTCGGCCCCGGTCTCGTCACTCTGGGCGCCGGTCATCGGGGCACCACGCCGCCGTAGGCGATCCCGGTGAGATGAGCCATGTCACGGTCGAAGGTGGTGAGGTCGTCGATGGTGAAGTCACGTAGGCGGTGGTGGCCGCACGCTCGGGCCAACACCTGCATCAACTCGACCGAAGCCCGCAGGAACCGATTAAGCCGTTCGGCGGCCTCGTCGACTGGAAGGCGGGCCCGCAAGTGGGGCTTCTGGGTGGCGATCCCGACGGGGCAGTTGTTGGTATGGCAGGCCCGCATCCCCAGACAGCCGATGGCCTGGATGGCCGAGTTGGCGACTGCCACCGCATCAGCGCCCAGGGCCAGCGCCTTGGCGAAATCTGCCGGGGTGCGCAGCCCACCCGTCGCTACCAGGGTCACGTCGTCGCGGCCAAGTCGGGTGAGGTGATTGCGGGCCCGGGCCAGGGCGGGGATGGTCGGGACCGAGATGTTGTCCCGGAAGATCAGCGGCGCCGCCCCGGTGCCACCCCCACGCCCATCTAGGATCAGGTAGTCCACGCCGATGGCCAACGCAGCGTCGATATCCCGTTCGACGTGCTGGGCGCTCATCTTGTAGCCGACGGGGATGCCACCCGACACCTCGCGCACCTGGTCAGCGAAGCGGCGGTAGTCGTCGACGGACTGCCAATCCGGGAACCTGGCCGGCGACACCGCCGGCGTACCCTCGGGCAATCCCCGCACCTCGGCAATGCGCCCCTTCACCTTGTCGCCGGGGAGGTGTCCCCCGGTGCCCGTCTTGGCCCCCTGGCCCCCCTTGAAGTGAAATGCCTGCACCTTGGACAGCACGTCGAAGGACCAGCCAAATCGAGCCGAGGCGAGCTCGTAGAGGTAGCGGCTACTGGCCGCCTGTTCCTCGGGGAGCATGCCACCCTCACCCGAGCAGATCCCCGTGCCGGCCAGCTCCGCCCCCTTGGACAAGGCCGCCTTCGCCTCGAGGGAGAGGGCCCCGAAGCTCATGTCACTGACGAAGATCGGGATGTCCAGCCACAGCGGTCGATCGGCGTTGGGCCCGATACACACCTCGGTGGCGACCGGCTCGTCGTCGAGTAGGGGGAGCCGGTGCAGCTGGGCGGTCACGAACTGGATGTTGTCCCAGGTGGGAAGCTCCTGGCGCGACACCCCCATGGCGGCCACCGGGCCGTGCCGTCCCGTGCGGGTGAGTCCGTTGGTTGCCAGTTCCCCGATGAGGCCCACGAAAGGCTCTTCGGGGGTGGTGTGGGGGTCGTGGTAATAGCCCTGGTAGACGTCGGGATCGAAGGGCTGGGGGTGGTGCAGGAGGAAGTGCATGACCTCTTTGCGGTCCACCATGAGCTCGTCGCCCACCAACCAGCTTGTGAACTTGGTCAGCGCCTCGGCCTTGTTGTAGGCGCTCACACCCGTATCGATGCGGTAGTCCCAACCATGCAACCCGCAGAGCAGGTTGTCACCATCGATGGCGCCGTCGGCTAAGAGCGCACCTCGGTGCAGGCAGCGCCCGTAGAGCACCGAGTGCTCCTCACCTCGACGGATGACCACCAGGTCGACGCCGTCCACCTGAGCGCCGATCGGTGTCCGCTCGGGGATTTCGCTCCAAACGGCGACACGGACGAGATTCGGCTCAGTCGTCGGGGACGTGGCGCTCATCTCTCATACTTCCCTTCGGCTTCGGTACGGAGTCAGCGGCAGAAGAACGGAAAGGTTCGGTAATCACATTCCGTCGAGTCAGTAACTGGTCCGGTCGCATGTCGGGGCCTCGATGGCTGGAGATATGACACTCGGTTGGCACATGGAGCAGATTATGTCGGGAAGACTCTAAGGAGAACTGTGCCGACCATCAGCGCGCTTCATACTGACCATGACCTGGCCCGACAGGAACTCCAACGGGTCGCCACCCATGTCCTCGCCAGAGCCCGGTACCTCGCTACTGGGCACTTTGGGCTCCGTGTCACCTGGGACGGCATCGGTACGCCGGCCTTTGGCCCAGATGATGAGGTGCTCCGCATCTGCGGTGGGCTGCTCGTCCACGAATCCCAACGAGGCGGAACACCCCGCACGCGCGTATCGGCGATATCTGGAAGCTCCCTGGAGGAGGAGGATGTCCCGACCCGTGTGGATTTTGAGTGACGGCCCCGAGCTGTTGAACTAGGCGGCCACCTCCTTGTCTGCACTGTAGCGACTGGGCGTAACGGTCCCTCCGACGTGCTGCTCGAGGG
>Ga0181536_10001451_pt1 | contig 27825 bp, 20 predicted proteins | sample PEATcosm2014_Bin_41_FD_121105 | JGI IMG/M metagenome (GOLD analysis project Ga0181536, IMG submission 121105) | Peatland microbial communities from MTU Mesocosm Facility, Houghton, MI, USA - PEATcosm2014_Bin17_60_metaG | ecosystem: Environmental > Terrestrial > Soil > Wetlands > Peat | place...
AGCATCGCCAATGTGGTAATGATGGCGGCGCCGGGTTTCAATGGAGGGCAGGACGGCAACATCAACCCAATCGATATGGGGCTGCGCGATGGAGTGGAGTTGTACGAGGATGGAGCAATCGTCAAGAATCGCGACACCGGCGATTGGAGTGGACGGTTGCCGGGCGTCGATAGCATCGAAGAGCTGCGCGTGGAGACGAACGGGTCTTCGGCCCAGTTCGATCGCCCCGGCTCGGTGATCCTCTCGACGAGGAGTGGCAGCAATGAGGTCCACGGAAGCGTGTTTGAAACCGCCCGGAATAGTGCGATCGGGGTTGCCCGCCAGCGGCAGGCTACCTTCACCAAGCCTCCGTACTATAACCGCAACGAATACGGCGGATCGCTGGGCGGGCCGGTGAAGATTCCGAAGATCTACGACGGAAAGAACCGCACGTTCTTCTTCAGCTCGTACGAGGGCCTGCGCCTGGAGAGCCAAAGTACCTTCAACACCTCCATGCAGACGGACGCCATGCGACAAGGGGATTACAGCGGGCTGGTAAACGCCCTCGGGCAGGAAACCATCATCTACGATCCTCTGAGCACAGGGCCCGGGCCGACATGGATCCGCACGCCGTTCCCGGGCAACATCATCCCGGTGAGCCGCGAAAGCCCGGACGCAAAATATCTGTTCAGCCTCCTGCCGCAGCCCACTCTCCCTAACGTCAACCCGACGCTGGGCAGTAACTGGTACGGCGTAGTTCCCAGCACCACGACCGACTTTATGCTCACGGAGCGCATCGACCAGCGGATAAGCGATCGGGATCAGGTATTCGGCAGACTTTCGGTGGGCCACGACAGAACTTCCAGCGTGTCGGCTGGGGGATCAACCCAGGTGCCGCCGCTGAGCGGCCCATTGAACTACGTCAGCGGCGAATACCATGATGTTAGCGGGGTGATGTCCTGGACGCACATCATATCGCCCACCTTCCTGAGCGCGGCGCGTCTCTCCTACTCGCAGGAGTACAAGTTCACGGGATCCCCGTATGATGCGAGCGTTGGGAACGTGTCCGCATACCTGGGCGTCCCGGATTTGAACAACGATCCGAATAACTCCTACGCGACCAGTGGCATGGGTTTCGGGGCCAGTTTCGCCACCCAGCAGGTGCGCTATAACACCACTCGTATCTTGTTCGGCAACGAGGATTTGACCCGCACGGTTGGCCGCCACCAGTTCCAGTTCGGAGGACAACTGCACCTCGAGTTCGACGACGCGCTGACCGACCACAACGGCACGACCGTCACCTACGACACCCTGGCGACGGCGCTGTTCAACCCGCAGAGCGGATCGGCCTACAGCGCCGAACCGTTGACCGGCTTTTCCGGCGCGGACTTTTTCATGGGCTACGCTTCAACGTTTAAGGACACGGTAAAGCGCCCGAAGTGGAACTTGCTCGACCGCGAGTTCGCCGGATATTTCCAGGATAACTGGCGGGCAACTTCCAGGCTGACCGTGAATCTCGGGCTGCGCTACGAGAATATGCCAGCGGAGAGCATCGCCGGCAACTACAACGTGGGATTCGATACGAACACGGGCGCGATGGTTATCGGCCGCTCGCTTTCGGACATGTACGCCGCCAGCATGACGACTCCCACGATCATCAACGGGCTGGAGGCCATTGGCGCCACATTCGAGACCCCGAAGCAGGCGGGTCTTCCGGCGGGCCTGATCTATGGCAACCCGTGGGTCTTCGCGCCGCGCGCGGGTTTCGCCTACCGCACAAGCGACAGTGTAAGGCCTGTGGTGCTCCGCGGCGGCTGGGGAATCTACGATGCCCAGGCCGCGCTACGCACCTGGGATAACCTTACCGGCAGCGGAATACCCTACGGCTATCCAGTGCAGTACTCCGTGAATAACCAGGCGCTGGTGGGAGTAAACGGAATCGACGGCCTTCCCAACTATGAATTGCGCTCTCAGCCCCAGTTTGTGGTCGGCACGAACACCACCAACGTGCTCAGCAATCCCGCCTTTGTCAGCCTCACACCGGGGTGCTGCGCGCTGCAATTCTTCGACCCCCATGAACCTCCCACCCGCGACATGCAGTGGAACTTCTCTCTTGCGAAGGAAACCTTGCCGGGCATCATGGTCAGCGCCACGTACCTGGCCACGCACGGGTGGAACATCCCGCAGAACGTGAATTTCAACGCCGCCCCTTCCAACTACGTCTGGTACCAGACCACCGGCCAGCCTCTGGTCACCGGCACGTACGCTTCAACGGGCGAGAACCCCTACAATACGACGACCTACGGCAGCATAACCGAGTACATGAAGCAAGCCATCTCCAATGCCGAAGGCTTCACCCTGGAAGTGGAGCGGCGGTATTCCCACGGTGTCGGCTGGCAGTTTATGTATGTAATGACCAACGCGTTCACCGAGTCCACCCTGGTGGGAAACGGGGGCGGGTCGAGCGTGGCGCCGGCCGCGGATTTTCTGCCGGGCGCGGTTCCTACGGACTTCAACGCCAGAGACCGCTTCCTGAATTACCAGCGGGACGGCGCCATCCCGCACAACCAACTGAAATGGAACTGGGTTGTGGATCTCCCGATCGGGCGCGACCACCTGCTGGCCAGCCACATAGGGAAACGCCTGAACAATATCATCGGCGGCTGGCAGCTCGCGGGCTTCGGGACTTACCAGAGCCGCTATTTCCAACTGCCAACCACTAACTACGGACCCACGAGCCAGGTCGTGACCTACGGCAAAAAATACAAGATTCAAGACTGTAGCAGCGGAACCTGCCTTCCAGGCTACTTATACTGGAACGGGTATATCTCGCCGTATCTGATTAACCGAACCAATGCGGCCGGCCAATGCACCGGGATTTGCGGCGTACCATCGAATTACACGCCGTCCAATCTACCGCTGATTCCGTACGGCGCGACGAGCGCGCCTAATGTCCCCGCCGGCACCAATATGGCGGGGTACTGGGAGACGCAAACGGTTTGGCTGCCGCTGAAGAACGGCACCGTGGTCCAGAGCACTATGAACACCAGCCTCCCTTACTGGATGAATCAGTATGTCGCGGCGCCGTGGGATTTCAATCTCTCCGCGTCGCTGTTCAAGGTGTTTTCCTTGTCGGAACACTTCAAGCTGCGGTTCAACGCCGATTTCTTCCAGGTCTTGAACAACCCGGGGATCCCCGCGCCGGGCAGCAACGGCATTATGTACACGAACACATCGCTGAACTCCCCCCGCGACCTTCAGCTTACGTTGCGGCTGACGTGGTAACCGGGGAGGACAGCGAGGCACCGGCACACGAATGCATCATAAGGCGCGCGGCTTCAATCGCCGCGCGCCTGCCGGCTGCGGCGATCGGGGCCTCGCCCGGTTGGTCCACTTCCGGCGCAGCAGGGCGCCGGCCGCGGTTCGGTCGAACGGCGTTCGCGTCTGCGGCGACGAGGAGAACATGGAACTCCACGGAAAGGTCTGCCTGATCACGGGCGGAAGCAGCGGAATCGGCGCGGCGACGGCGCGCGAGTTTGCCCTGCGCGGCGCGGATATCGCGATCTGCGGTCTCCCCTCGGACGATCTGCTCGCCAAGGGAGTGAAACAGGATATTGAAGCTCTGGGCCGCAGGGCGTTGACGATCACGGCCGATGTGTCGGACCCCCAGGAAACCGTCCGCTGCGTGCAGCAGACGGTGGAGGCCCTCGGGTGCTTGGATGTGCTGGTCCATTGCGCCGGAGGCCCGGCCAATGGAGGCCTCCTCGATGTAGATCCCTGCACCTGGTACCGGGCCTTCGATATTCACGTACATGCTGCATTCCATCTCGCCCGGGCAGCGGTCCCCTCCATGGTCGAGCGCGGCGGCGGCGCCATCCTGCTCATTTCCTCGGCTGCCGGCTCGCGCGGTTGCGCGGGCGCGATCGCTTATGGCGTCGCCAAGGGCGCCATCCCGCAGTTCACGCGGACGCTAGCGCGCGAGTTGGCCGATTTCAACATCCGCGTCAATTGCGTCTCACCGGGAATCATTCGAACCCGCTTCCAGGATTACCTCACCTCCGAACAGGTGGAGAACAACACGCGCAATCGCATTCCGCTGCATCGCGAAGGCCGGCCGGAGGACGTGGCGGCGGCCTTGGCCGCGCTGGTCGAGAACGATTTTATTACCGGCGCGGAAATCCCGGTGGATGGTGGGATGACTATGCGCATGGTTTGACCCCGGGCCGGTCCGCCGTGCCTGGCGGCACTGACGGACACTGCGAGCCCCGGAACCTGGAGTCTGATGAGTGCAGTTGCACTGGCCGGAATACCGGAGTACACGGCGATGAGAGCAATCCGGCTTTTCTCGTCCATCACGGCCCCTTATATCTTATGCGCAGCGGTATGGGCGGCCGAGCTGCAATCTATCGGCCGGCGCATGAATTTCGGCCGTGCTTCTCGATCGCAACGGGAAGGTCGTGTTGGTTTATGACGACGTCTTCCCTGTGTGCGGGTGAAGCATCTCATGACGCGGCCGCTCACGCCGCCGATGATTGTGCCGGCTTTGGCCTTGAGCCGGGAAACTGGCGCCCGACCCTGGAGGACGTGAATTTTCGGAGTGCCACGCCTTGATACCCTTGGCGGCGGAAACCTCTGTGTGGCCGGTCTCACGCGAGCCGAGTGGAAAGGAACGGAATGAAGATCTCACGACGGGATTTGGGAAAGATGGCGCTGGCGTCCTTGCCGCTGAGCAAGGCGTTCGGCGCTCGGATGATCAATTCGAAAATCGATGGCGTCCAGATCGGCGCCATCACTTATAGCTTCAACCGAATTGCCAGCCCGGATCCGGAAGCGATCATCCGGGCGTACGTCGACGTTGGCCTGGGCGAGGCCGAGCTCACGTCGGACCATTGCGAGGCGCTGGCGGGCGCGCCCGAGGCACCGGCGTTCGTTCGCTACGGTGGATCGGCCCGCAAGGGCGGCGGGCGTCCGCAGCCCACCCCCGAACAGCAGGCCGAGCGGCAGGCGGCCATGGAGAAACTTGCGCACTGGCGCGCTTCCGCCACTGCAGAAACGTGGAAGGGCGTGCGCAAAAAGTTCAACGATGCCGGCATCGAAGTCGCGCTTCTCTGCTACAACATGCAGGACCGCATGAAGGACGAGGATATTGAGTACGGCTTCGCGATGGCCAAAGGCCTCGGCGCGAAAGCTATCACCACCAGCACGACCCTGACGATGGCGAAGCGCATCGCCCCAATCGCGGACAAGCACAAGATGATGGTCGGGTATCACGGCCACGACGCGACCAACGATCCCAACCAGACGGCCACGCTCGAAAGCTACGATACCCTGATGGCCTACGGCAAATACAATGCCATCAATTTGGATATCGGCCATTTCACGGCGGCGGGCTACGATGCGGTGGCCTTCATCAAACAGCACCACGACAAGATCACCAACCTGCACGTGAAGGATCGCAAGAAGAACCACGGCCCCAACGTCGCGGTGTGGGGAACGGGCGATACGCCCATCAAGGAAGTCATGCAGTTGATGAAAAGTGAGAAGTACGGCTTCCCGGCCAACCTGGAGTTGGAATACCCGATTCCGGAAGGCTCCGATATTATCGCCGAAGCCAAGAAGTGCTTCGCGTACGTGAAGAGTTGTTTAGCTTAGCGATCCGCCGCGCCGGACAAGGAGTTTTGAAAAAAATGGCAATGACGAGACGTTACTTTTTCTTTGGCAGCCTATTGGCTGGTGCTGTTCCACCAATGGGATTCGGTAGCACGCCGGCACTGAGATTCGCCGGATACAAATCTCCCAATGAAAAACTGAACTTCGCCGCTATCGGTGCGGGCGGCCAGGGGGCTGTGAACCTGTCCGCGGCCGCTCCGACCGAAAATATCGTGGCGCTGGCCGATGTGGACGACCGCCGCGCCGCCCCAAGCTTCAAGCGTTATCCAAACGTGCCGGGATTCCGCGATTTCCGGCAGATGCTCGATAAGGAAGGGAAGAACATCGACGCGGTCATCGTCGCCACACCGGACCATATGCATGCAACCGCAGCCATTTGGGCCATGGAGCGCGGCAAACACGTATACGTCCAGAAGCCGCTGGTGCGCACGGTTTGGGAAGCGCGGCAATTGCGCCAGGCGGCGGCGAAGTACAAGGTGGCCACCCAAATGGGCAACCAGGGCTACTCCAATGAAGGCACACGGCAGGCGGCCGAGATCGTTTGGAACGGCGATATTGGCAACGTCACCGAAGTGCACGCCTGGACTGATCGTCCGATCTGGCCGCAGGGCATCACTGTGATTCCGAAAGAAGAGCCGGTCCCACCCACTCTGGATTGGGACCTCTGGCTCGGCATTGCCGCGATGCGGCCGTTTAGCGCGGGCGGCCAGACCGAACCGGACCGCAACGGCGGGTTTTTTTACGAGCCGCACAACTGGCGCGGATTTTACGATTTCGGCTGCGGTGCTTTGGGCGACATGGCGTGCCACATCCTGGGCGCGCCTAACATGGCGCTGCATCTGTCGAACCGGAAGCTGCTCAGCGTTGAGTGCGTCAGGAAGGAAGGCGTGAGCTCGTTCCAGTTTCCAAGGGTTTCGGTGCTGCGCTTCGATTTCGCGGCATACGGCGATATGCCGGCGCTCAAGCTGTTCTGGTACGACGGCTTGAAGGAGACGCCCAAGATCCCGGGCGTGCCGGAAGGCGAGTGGCTGGGCGATGCGCCGGGTTTGCCGCGCGGGAGAGCGGGAGCGAACGGCGGCGCAGCGGCGCCTCCGGGCCCGGCGCGAACGCCGGCGGACGCGTCGACTACGGATTTCGATCTCCCGGCCGCGTCTTCAACGCGGAGGAGTTCGCGGCGCTCAAAGCCGCCACCGAGCCGCTGCGCTTCCCGTCGCCCGACGGCAGTCTGTTCATCGGCAGCAAAGGCATGCTCACCACCGGCACGTACGGCGAGGTCACGCGCATCATCCCGATCGAAAAAATGCAGGAATACAAGATGCCGCCTCCACTGCTGACGCGCTCGCCCGGCCATATGCGCGACTTCATCCGTGCCTGCAAGGGCGGCGATCCGGCCTGCTCCAACTTCGACGTGGCCGCCCCGTTCGTCGAGTGGATGCTGCTGGGCATCCTCTCTCTGCGCTACGAAGGCAAGCTCGAATACGACGCCGAGAAGATGCGCATCACCAACAACACCGAAGCCAACAAGCTGCTCAAACCGGTGTTCCGGAAGGGATGGGAATTCCATACGGTGAAGACGTAAACGGTCATGGACGTCATCCCTTTACAGGAGCGTGAGGAGTGGCTGAGCTATTGGGCGGTGTACGGGGACATGCCGTACTTCATTGTGGAGTTCGGGGCCCCCCTTCAATTCGCTTACCACCGCAGCCGCAACTGCGGTCCGGCGGACGCCCCAACCCGGGTGTGCCCGGTCCCGGCCAAGCGTTCACTGGCCGAAGCGAACGAATAGACTTAGTAGAGAGCCGAAGTGGAGCATGAGCCTTTCTCTAACGGTGGGAGATTGCGTCGTCTGTCTGCTGGTTATTTTCGCCAGCGTCTGGCTGGGGCTGTACCTGGCCGTACGCAAGAAGGCGAGTGAGACCAGCGCCAGTTTCTTCTTGGCCGGGCGTAGCCTTACGTGGCCTGTTGTCGGCGCATCATTGTTCGCCACTAACATCGGTGCGGAACACTTGGTCGGACTGTCCGGAGACGCCTACCGCTATGGTCTGTGCGCGGGCACCGTTGAGTTGACTACGTTCATATGCCTCGGTTTCGCCGCCTCTGTGCTTTTTCCCTATTACATAAGGAATAAGGTCTTCACAATCCCCGAGTTCCTGGAAATGCGCTACAGCCGCGCGGCTCGTTCGTTCTTCTCGGGGCTCATGATCGTCATCTGTATCATGACGAAAATGGCCTTTCACCTTTACGCCGGCGGGCTCGTGCTGCACGGGCTTTTAGGGTGGAATGTTATGTCGGTGGTCTCTCTGACCGGGGCCGTGGTTGCGGTCATCACCATCATTGGCGGCTTCACTGCGGTGGCGTACACAGACTCTCTGCAGAGCGCCATCATGATTGGCGGATGCGGGCTCATGGCGCTCATTGGCCTTCATCGCGTGGGCGGTTGGCAGAGGCTAGTGGCCGCGGCGCCCGCGGCGGTGCGGATCGCGATGCCGTACGACGACCCGAACTACCCCTTCTGGGGGGTCGTCGCGAGCGCGCTGGTGGGCGGCTTGTTCTATTGGGGCATGGACCAAGTCAACGTCCAGCGCGTTCTTGGCGCCCGCGACCTCCAACAAGCTCGCTGGGGTTCTATGTTCACCGTGCTGCTGAAGCTGACGCCGGTGTTCATCTTCGCCTTGCCGGGTGTCATTGCTTGTGTGTTGTTTCCAGGCCGCGAGGCCAAGACGACTTTCGTTACGCTGCTGAACGAACTGCTGCCCAACGGCGTGCGAGGCGTAGTGCTCGCCGCACTGGTAGCGTCGCTGATCTCCTCCAATTTGTCCGTGATGAATTCCATTTCCACCCTGGTTGTGAGGGATTTCGTTATGTACTGGCGTCCCGCTAGCAGCGAAAGGACGCAGGTATTGGCGGGCCGCTGCACCATTGTAGCGGCGGCCATGATGGGCGTACTCGCGGCCTACCTGATCGCTGCAACCCCGGACGGGCTGTACAAATATCTTCAGACAATCTCGATGTACCTGGTCATGCCTATCACGCCGGCGATCGTCTTCGGGATCATGTGCAAGCGCGTGACCGGGAAGGGCGCCCTCGCGTCGGTGCTGGCCGGGGTCGTCCTGGCCACCATCTTCGTAGTGGACCAACTCATCGGACCCACTGCTGGAACGGCGTACTTTCCCTGGCTGCACACTAAGCTGACCCTGAATTATACCTATCGCGGCTTATGGGGAGCGACCCTTGTCAGCATCGTCCTCTTCGCGGCGTCATTCTTGACTGAGAGAACGCCGGCCGACCGCCTGGAGCGATTGACGATCGACTGGCGGACGCCCATCGAGCGTTTCACGGGACTTACCGACTGGCGCCTCCAACTGGCTTCGCTGAGTGTGGTGACTATTGGAATGTACATATGGCTGTGGTAGGCGGGACATCGAGTATGGTTGGGAGCAACCACTAAGCTGCTATCCAAACGGGACAAGACGCCGTGCCGGCGCGGGCCGGCGAGCAAAACAGGCGATCGAACCGGCTGGCGGTCAGTGCGGCCAGTTCAGATATCGTTTCAGGAACTCGAAAGTACCCTTGCCGTTGATCGTGTGCGGCCCGCCGAAGAACTCGATCGCGACACGATCTTCAATCTTCATTTGCCAGTAGAAGAGGCGGGTCTTGGCAAACTCGTAAGCCACCCACTCGTCCGGTGCCACGGTGTCGCGATGCCCCCTTTCCACCATGAAGGGACGGGGGGCCATCAGATTCGAGAGGTCCGAGTAGTTTATCTTGTTCGCAAAGTCGAACTCCAGCATGTCGTACTCCTGCGTCAGCATGTACGAATACGACGACTCGATGCTGGTGGTCTTCCAAACCCATTCGTTGTAGTCGCCCGCGCAGATCGAGAGCGCATAATCGCCGAGCAGGGGCGGGGCCCGCACCGCGGTTTTCCCGCCGTAGGAAAGGCCATAGAACCCGATACGTTGCGGGTCGACGAACGGCTGCGACTTGAGCCATTCCAAGGTGCGTTGGTGCTGACCCAGGATAAAGGAGAATAGCGACAACTTGAGGGGATGGCCCATGCGCTGCAACAGCCGAAACCGGTCCTGGCCGATGTACGGGTTCTGCGGCGCGTACACGACGAATCCCTCGTTCGCCAGGCTTGCTCCGAAGTGGTGGTAGTAGAGATTGTCGATTTTAGGATCCGCGACGTCCTGCGGGCGCCCTTCGAGGCCATGTTGGCAGACAACGACGGGGCGGCGCTCGCCGGGTTTAAGGTCCTTGGGCAGCAGCAGAATGCCATACGCGAACACGTCGGGCCAGACATCCAGCACCACCTCGTAGCCGCGGAACTTCGGAGTGTCGTAGATGAGGCGCGTCCGCGGATTCACCGGTAGAGTGGGCGCGGGCAGTCGTCCGATGATTTCGTCCCATATGTAATCGCGGTAAAAGTCCGAAGTCTGCTTCCAGCGCGCGGGAGTCGAAGTGTCGAACTTCGACCAGAACTCCTGGCGGCGCTTCGGGGACTCCCGAATCAGCCGCTGTGTATAGTTCACCCACGCATCGAACTGCCGGTGCATGCGGTCTTCGATATTCGGGCCGGAATGCGCGCGCTCCGGGAGGGCGCCGGCCGTGCGCAGGGGCCGCTTTGCACCCACTGCGCGCAGGAGGGCGGCCAAGGCCTTATCCGAGCCCGGCGGCGCTTCGTCACCGCCTTCCACCAGCGTCAGGCGGTCCGCTGCGCCGAGCCGCTCGAAATGAAGGCGCGCCTTCTCGACCTCTCCCCTCACGGCGTCAGCGGGCGGCGTCGTGAGGGTTCCGTTCGGCGTGGCACCCTGGCGCTGGTTGGTGTGCGGCGGCGGGCCGGTCACAACGGGATAGCGGCAATATTCCACCACCAGCGCGCGCGGCGCGATCAGGCTGGCGATATCCGCCTCGCCGAACTCGCGCACCAGCGACCAGATCTCGCGGTAAATCGGCTCTTTCCAGAGCTCCTCGCGAGGCTGGAAGTAGCCGCTCACCAGCGCGGCATCGATGCGGGGGTCGAGAGCGGCGCTGTAGAAGGCGCTGAGTCCGCCTTCGCCATATCCGGCAACGGCGATGGGGGCGCGTGTCTTGGCATTCTCCCGGTCGAACCAGTCCACCGCGGCCAAGACCGCCTGCACCTCGTATCCGACGATCTGGCGGCCGGCCTCGAAAGCCATGCGGTAGATCCACTCGCGGTGCGGCTGGTTGGTCATGCGAATCCCGGGAATTCCTGACCAGGTGTCCTCGCGGTTGATGATGGTGGGGACCAGGACCAGGCAGCCGTTTTCGGCCAGCCTCCGCGCGAACTGTGCGCCGGGCGGGATGCCGGGTGCGAGACCGGCAAGCATTTCGGGCGACCAGTCGGCGTCCGGGATGGCCACCACGCGAGCTACGGGGGCGCCTTGCGGTTCGAGCATGAGGCCCTCCATGGTCACACCGTCAAAGACCGGCCAGCGAACGGCATGGATGCGATAGCCCGGACCTTGGGCAATCACCGAGTCGGCATTGGTGTCGGTCAGCAGGCTGACGGCGTGGAAGGGGGCACGCGCATCCACCGCGCCAATGATGATTCGCAACCGTTGGCGATTGGCGTCGACCGATTTCGCGTACGCTTCCGGCGAAGTGTAATCGCGGCGCCAGAAGCGCGCGCGATTCTGTGGCGCGGCAGCCGTTTCGCCGTCCAGAAAATGGTGGATGCCGTTCACCATAGCGGCTGCCAGGTCGCCCGTCATCGTCAGCGGTGCCGTGCCCGGCAGGTTTTCCTGGGCAAGCAGAGGGATGCCCAAAAGAAATAACGCGATTGCTCGAATTCTCATACAGTCCTCAGTTGCGCGATCCCGTTTCGCATCGCAGTAAGGCAGCGAGTGAACCGCTTGTGGTAATGCGCTTCCATATCGGGCGGGCCGGCGTCAAACCACGCCCTCCAAGCCCCACGGCGTCCGCATCGGCTTTTTCATCAGCTTCTTCGCCGCGTCGTTGCCCACGATCGTTTCCTGTTTCGGATCCCACCGCACCGGCTGCCCCGTGAGGATGCAGAGCTGCGAAAGCTGGCTGATCATGTCCGACCGGAAGGCGCTCTCGATGGGATCCACGACCGGACTGCCTGTGCGGATCGCCCGGATCCAGTTCTGGTGGTGGCCCGCCGTCAGCTTCTGCTGGAAGCCTTTGGGCAGATTCGCCGGAATCGTCTCGAGCGCGCTGTCGGCAACGTGAATCTCGTTCGGCCCGATTTCCGAATCCATCAGCGATGCCGGCTGCGTGACGACCTTCCCGTCGTTCCCGTAGCTGATCACCACCCATCCTTCCGTGCCGATGAAGACCGCGCCGTTCGGCACGCCCGGGCGCGGCGGGTTGATCATCGGCTGCGGAACGTCCGTCAGGCCGCTATAGGTGCGGCTGTCCATGAAGTCCAGCACCAGTCCGTCCGCCCACGTGCACTGCACCCTCCACTCGAGCGCGCAGTCAAAAAGCCCCTCTTTCGGAAATCGTCCCGAGCCTTCGTAATGGATCGGAGGGTCCTTGCGCCCCGAGGCGTCCGCCCATCGCTGGACTTGGTCCAGCAGGTGCGCGCCCCAGTTGTTGATCAGGCCCAGGCAATAATCGGAAATATTGAAGATGCCGGCGCGGTCGGGCCGCAGGCAGCGGTCATAGCAAAACGGTTTCATCGGCGCCGGCCCCAGCCAGGCATCATAATTCCATCCGTCCGGAACCGGCAGCTCCGGCGTCGCCGAGCCGCCCGCCAGGCTCGCCGGAGAGACCACGTAAATCTTCTGTACCTTGCCGATACGGCCGTTCAGCACCAGCTCGATGCCTTTCTTCGCCTCAGGCAGCGCGCGCAGCTCGGCGCCGTAAAGACAAACCTGTTTCGGGAACTTCCGCACCGCTTTCACCGCCGCCAGGTCCTGCTCGACGCTGACGCCCAGCGGCTTTTCAACATGCACGTGCTTGCCCGCCTTGAGGCTCCGCAGCAGCATGGAAACGTGCCAGTGGTCCGGCGCGACATTATAGACGCCGTCGATGTCTTGCCGCGCCAGCAACTCCTGGAAGTCCTCGTACATGCGGATTCCGCGGTTGGGACGTCCGGGCTGCAGCAGCGCGTACTGCTTCTCGAGCTTCTCTTTGGCACTCTCGCGATGGTCCCGCACGACGTCCGCCACCGCGACAATCACGACGTTGTCGAAGCACGGATATTGGAGCGTTTCAAACACGGCCCGCTGGCCGCTCCCGATGATCCCGACCGTGACACGGTCGCTCGGCGGTGTAGCGCTCCGGCCCAGCGCCGAAGGCGGCACGACGACTGGCGCCGCCAGCAACCCCGTCAGAGCTCCAGCGCCCTGGCGAAGGAAGTCTCGGCGGCTCTTGTCAACACGTTTCTCCATCGGATACCTCCAGGGTACGGGGTCTGTCCGCCCGAATTCAACCTATTTCTACTGCAATATCACTGCTACTATACTGCCGCTGCGGGTCGAAATCAAGAATTTCCTGGACCAGTGGCAGCGTGCGGCGCATGCCTTTTGCCCCTCGTATTTGGGCCAATCAAGCTGGATGTACCTGCTTGCCGAATTGTTTTTTGGGATTGACTTCCCAAAAGATCTGCCGTATTCTCCACTTGTTATATCAGTAATTGGGGTCTGAATCCCTGGGTGGAAAGGAGGGCTGAACGGGGCGCCATGTCGTGTACACCTTCGCCGCCGTGGCGAGCCGGACCGGTGAGGCGTCTTCACGACGGTCGACCAAGCTCCACTGAGGTTCATCGGCGTGGGCACGCCCGGGATCGAGGAGATAGGCGCTTGCGTCCGAAACCCGCACGGCGCCATTCCCGTTCCTCGCGCCCTTGCCCGTCAGCCAGAGTAATGACAGGGTTTGAGAGCCGGACTTCCGGCGGCGCCGCTGTTCCCGACGCGCACCTGATTTTGACCAACACCGCCACCAACGTTCGCCTTACGACCGACACGAACGAGGAGGGCAACGACACCCTTCCCTACCTGCAACCCGGCAGGCGGAGACCGGAACGATATGCGGCAATACCGGCATCCAGATTGAAGTCCCCAAGATCCAGCGTCTACGCGACGTGTTTGATCCCGGGCCGATTCGGCCCACTGGGTCTGGAGACTACAGAGAGAGAGCCGCCCCTTGGCGATTGAAGGGACGGGCGCTAGAATACCGTTCGAACCTCGATCCGCTGTGACCGTCCAGACAGCGGCCGAGAAGGAGAAACGAAGATGCATCGTGCGACGATTCGAATAGCCCTGACGCTGACCGCAATTCTCGCGCCAGTTCCTGCCGGCCTGGCGCAACAGGCCGGCGCGCCCCCTCCAACCCAGGCCGGGCGCGGCGGTCGCGGACCAGCGGTGATTTCGCCGGAGATTCAGCCCGACGGCCATGTCGTGTTTCGGATTGCGGCCCCGCGCGCAGAAACCGTAACTCTGAACGCAGGCGATATCCCGGAGCCGGACAGAGGGGGGCGTGGTGGTCCGGCTTTTCAGAAGAACGAAGCCGGAGTTTGGGAGGCTGCCGTCGGTCCCCTACAGCCAGGTGCTTACCGGTACGTATTTCAAGTGGACGGTGTCCGCGTCGTGGACCCGGTGAACACGAAACTCAGCGAGTCCAACACCAACACGTGGAGCATGTTCTACGTGCCGGGGTCGGAGTTCATGGACACAAAGGACGTGCCGCACGGCGCGGTGGCGTCCGTTTATTACTACTCCAGCGTGCTGAAGACCACGCGGCGCATGCATGTTTACACGCCTCCCGGATATGAAAGCGGTTCGCAAAAGTATCCGGTCTTCTACCTGCTGCACGGTGCCGGAGACACCGACGACGCATGGACTTCGGTGGGCCGGGCCGGTTTCATTTTCGACAACCTGATCGCCACGAAGAAAGTCAGGCCGATGATCGTGGTGATGCCGGCCGGCCACCAACCGGGCGTCCCGGGCTTTGGCGCCCCACCGGCCGCAGGGCGCGGCGTCACCAATCAACCGACCGCCGTGAATCCCTTCACCGACGAGTTTGTCACCGACATCATGCCGTACGCCGAAAAGAATTACCGCATCATCTCCGACCGGCGGCACCGCGCCATCGCGGGCCTCTCGATGGGCGGCAGCCAGACGCTCGACATCGCATTTACCCATCTGGACAAGTTCGCCTACATCGGCGTCTTCAGCTCCGGTACAACGTTGGGTGGCGGGGGCCGGCGCGGCGCAACGCCCGCAACCCCGGCGGCAACCGCGCCTCCGCAGCGGACGCGTCCGGATTGGGAGGCCACCCACAAAGCCGATCTCGACAATGCCACATTGAAAAAGGGCACGCGGCTGGTATGGTTGAGCACCGGCGTCGACGATGGCTTGATGCCGAACACCAAGTCCACCGTTGAGCTGTTGAAGAAACACGGCTTCGAGCCGGTCTTCAAAGAGAGCCCGGGTGCGCACACCTGGATCAACTGGCGCAATTACTTGAACGAATTTGCCCCGCAATTGTTCCAATAGAGGGCGGGCCCGTGGGCGGCGGTGGCGCTGGAAGCCGAAATCCTGAAGAAGGCGAAGCGGCCCGGCAAGGGGATCAAGACACCGGCGACGATCGTTTCCTAGCGGGGTTCGGGCTTATTCGTGCCAGGACCTCTTTCCCAAACTCCGCCGGTCCCGTATGCGAACGGATAGCGTCCTACTCGCTGTTTTGGGGTGGAACGATAAGTTCTTTGGAATGTGGTACGCCCGAGTGGATTCGAACCACCGACCTTTTGCTCCGGAGGCAAACGCTCTATCCAACTGAGCTACGGGCGCACATGAAAACAAAGGACTTACTGGATCCGGCCTTCTGATTCTCGCGCAAATTCGTCCAAAACTTTCAGAGGTTCGGTATCCAGCGCTTCGACAGACCGCTTGACACTCTCCGGTATGGGCTGCGTGTAGACGTTCAAGGTGGTCAAGATGTCCTTGTGCCGAAGCTGGGTTTGGGCATCCTTCGGAGTACCCTTACCTTGCATCAGTGTAGCAAAAGTCCGACGGAGCGATTGGAACGTCAGATTCGGAACGCCGAGACCCGCTGCAAGGGGTTTCAGATGCCCGGATCGATTGGGGGTGCAAGTCCCCTACAGAGTCTGATGGAGGCAACTGTGAGCCATAGGCAACTGCGTGGCACCGCGAGGGCGCGTGGGGAAGAAGCAGGAGGCGAACTGCAGCACCGAACACAAGTGAAGCCCCGTGAGGCCGGCCTCGTCCGTCCCCGGTTTCCCATGCCTTCCGATGGACAGGTTTCATGCCGCCCATGGAGAACATGCCGCCGATGCCGGAATCGGCTTCACGGGAGTGGGTCGAGGCTGCTTGTCAAGCATCTCAACGGCGTTGACAAATCGCCTGTCCGAGGTATACTGTACCCCGAAATGAGGGTCCCTCGTGGACCCCCTGCGAAATCGCTCGGGCTTCCCTGATCCGGGCGCTCGAATGAGACAGAGTGGGCTGGCCAGTTGAACCAGGCTGAACCGATCACACCGTGGAAGTCGCGCCACGCAGATTCCAGGAAGCCGGGGGTCACCGATGCTGAAATCGACCCGGAGCGGGGGTTTGAACGGATGAAGATGTTTCATTTCCAATCGGGCGAGGCCCGCTGTGAAGAGCAGCGGCCGGTTGCAACGCGCGTTTGGGCGTTCGATGGGAGCGCGGCCGGGAGCCGTTGCCGGTGGATCCTCGCCTTGCTTGGCATCGCTCTCGGGGTGACGTCACAACTCGCGCTCGGACAGACCAGCGACAGGTTTAACCAATGCTTGAACAACTGCTTTAGCGTATGCGATACGGGACCCGCGAACCTCGCCTGGGGATGCCGGGAAGATTGCGGGCGCCAGTGCGGAAATCTGAATCAGAACTCGCCCGCGCCCTACGGCGCCATCGCCTTTGGCACTCGCGGAGCCGAGGGGATCTCCTGGAACAAGGGGAGTGGGGCGGCGGCCGACCAAGGCGCCATCGCCACGTGCAGCAGGTACGGCAGTAACTGCAGGGTCGTGTACCGCTTCCAGAATACTTGCGCCGCCCTGGCGCTGGCCAAAGGTGCGCAGCACTTTGAGGCGGCAACGGGCAACACAAAGGAAAAGGCGGAAGCCAATGCGACGGCGGCCTGCCAGCAACGTTGGGGCACCTGCCTGAGCGACCTCTCGGCGTGTTCGCTGGCCAGCACGAGCGGGTTGAACAAGCCGAATCCCCCCGCGCAGCCTCACGCGACATCCTGGGGCGCCATCGCCTACAGCGCCCCGGATATGCAGGCGGGATGGTCGTATAGCAAGAACGACCGGTCGCTCGCCGAGAAAGAGGCCATGACTGCCTGTTCCCAGCGCGGCAGGGCGTGTGTTTTGCGGACCGTCTTTAACAAACAGTGCGCAGCGCTCGCGTCGGATCGCGGCTTCGCCGGTTGGGCGACCTCCACGGACCCGAGAGAGGCCCAACAAAAAGCCGTCGAGGCGTGCACGAAGAACGGTGGCACGCGGTGCACGCTCCACGTTTTCTTTTGCTCCTTCTGACGGTCGTGCGGGAAGCTCCCTGGCGCCGCTCGGTAGGGGAACTGGTTTCAACGGCGGATCTGAGGGCTTTCCGTCCGATGGGGCCGCAGCGTTTTGCCATTGGGACGGTGGTTGCGGGACTCCAGCCCATAAGCGCGGCCAGCACCGGGAGTCCGCCGCTTCCACCGGAGGTGCGAGGGTTTTTCAAGCCTGCGGCGTCGCCTTACCACCCGCACTACGCCCATGCCGAACCGATCTCCAGATCGGCGCAGGTGGAGAAAAAGCGTGTCACTAGGTAGGCCGTTTTCAAAACTGCAACCGATTGGAAATGGAAAACTTGCGCCATCATGGTGTAGAAGATGAGTCAAGGGGCGGTTCGCTCGACGCGATTGCGCGGGTTCCGGTGGAACCACAAGTTCAAACGCCCAGTTTCTTGTAGATCTCCGGCAGCCGGCGGGCCGCCTCTTCCCGGACCTCGTCGTACAAATGACGGCCGTGGCAATCCATGGCAACCGTGAGCGGCCCGAAATTCCGGACGCGAAACTGGTACAACGCCTCCGGATGGAGGTGCTCCCAATACACCGCTTCGACTTCCTCGATCTGCAGTGTTTCCAGCGCCGCCGAGCCGCCCACAATGGCCAGATACACCGCGCCGTACTGCTGCATGGCATCCAGGCTCTTCTGGTACAATCCCGCCTTGCCTATAATGGCCCGGACTCCATACCTGGCGATGAGCTCCGGCGTGAACCGGTCCATCCGGGTGCTGGTGGTCGTTCCCACGCAGATCTTCTCCCACTTGTCCCCGTTTCTGCGCAGGCTGGGCGCCGTGTGGATGCAGGGGTAACCCGCCAGGCTCACGGGAGGCTCGTGGTTCTGATCGAACATATAAATCTGCGTCAGATCGCGAATGCCGAAAAGCACGCCGTCGAAGCGCACGATATCGCCGGCATGCAATTGCCGCACATCCTCTTCCGAAAACGGAGATTGCAAATGAAATTCCGCCATGTTCGTGGTCCTCCAGAATCAATAGCCGTATTCGACGCCGCCGCCGGGATGAATGATGGCGCGCGCGCGCCTGGCCGGCCAGCACTGCGTATTCACCGCCACGGGGTTCTGCGTAATGTGAGTGTATGCCGTTTCGATGTGGACGCCCAGGGTGGTGACGTCGCCGCCCAGCCCCATGGCGCCCACCCCGCTGGCATTGATGGCGTCTTCCAGTTCCACCTCGATAGCGGCGATCTCAGGGTCCGGATTGCGCTGGCCCACCGGCCGCAAAATGGCGTCTTTGGCGAGCCTGGCGACCAGGTCCGCCGTTCCCCCGAAACCCACTCCGATGATGCCCGGAGGGCACGGGTTTCCGCCGCCGCCGACCACCGTATCCAATACGATTTTTTTCAGCGCCTTCACGCCATCCCCCGGGGTGAACATCTGCATCTTGCTCACATTCTCCGACCCCGAGCCCTTGGGGGCCATGAGAATGTCCAGATCCTCGCCCTCGCTGAAGTCCCAATAAAACACGGGCAGCCCCGGTCCTACCGAAGTTTGCGGATTGACCCTGAGGAGCGGGTGCGTGGAACTGCCGCGGAAGGGAAACTCCTGCGTGGCGCGCCTGGTCCCCTCCACCAGGCGGTTTTTAATCTGGTAGCCGTTCCACGCATACCCGCAGCCGATTTTCACCTTGAAGATCGGCAGGCCGGTGTCCTGGCAAATGAGGGTATGATCGCGGTCGGCAATCTCAATGGTCTTGAAGATGGCTTCATACACCGATCGCGCCGTGGGCTTGGTTTCCCGCGCGTAGGCATTTTTCAGGGCATCGCGAACATCCGGCGGCAAATCGCAAAGGGAACGGATGTACAGTTGTTTGGCGGCTTCTTCCACAATCGTGTAGTCGAAATCATTCATTTTTGAGCACCTCTTCGCGTTTGACAATCCTCTCCGGGTACTTGCGGAAGTCCAGGGCCAGTACAAAGTCGGCCAGGGCGTGCAGGTCCGCATCCGGCAGATTGTACTTGGGCATTATCGAGTGCGGGCTGACAAGCTGAGGGTTCTTGATGTACCTGGCGAGGTAATCCCCGGTTCTGCCCTTGGCCACAATATTCGATAGGTCGGGCCCGGTCCGGTGGCCGCCCTGGCCGCGGATTTGGTGGCAGTAAGCACACTCGTGATCGGCATAAAGATAAAGGCCGCGCGCCTCCGATGCCGTAAGCGGCCTCTCGGGCACGGGAATGATCCGCCCGTAGGGGCGGGCGCCTTCGAACCCCATCAGCGTCAAATAAACAACCCCCGCCAGGCAGCTCACCCCGGCGGCCATCGCCAGGGGACGCTGCCGCTTTTTGGAAAGAAATGGCACCGCGAAGAGCAGGGCCACTCCGGCGGCTGGAATGGCGAGATTGCCCACCGCTTCCCAGCGCCCCGAGAACAGCGTCAGCAGTTGAAACAGCCACATGTAATACCACTCGGGGCGGGGCAGGTAGGTTGGAGCCAGCGTACCGGCTATCGCTTCCCGTGCCGGCTCGCGCAGAAACGCCAGCGCCACGACGGCAATGAAAACCGCCGTGAACACCCATGCACTGCGGAACATGTGTTCGGGGAAGAAGCGGTAGGGTTTGCACTTCCCGGCCGGCCCCGGCTCGCACTCGGTGAGATTGTGGATCCGCACCAGGTAGAGATGAATCAGAGTGAACCCGGCCAGCAGCGCGGGAAGCAACAACATGTGAATGGCGTAGAAGCGCGTCAGCGTCAGGCCGGAAACGGTATCCCCGCCGCGAATGAGGCGGCTGATAAAACCGCCAATCAGCGGGATGTCCTTGGGGATATTCGAGCTGACTACGGTAGCCCAGTAAGCTTTCATGTCCCACGGCAGCAGATAGCCGGTGAAACCGAGTCCCAGGGTGACCAGTAAGAGGCAGACGCCCGCGATCCACGTCCATTCCCGCGGCGCGCGATACGTGCCCGAGAAGTAGTTCGCCAGCATGTGGACGAACACCGCGAGCACCATGGCGCCCGCGCCCCAATGATGGATGCCGCGCAGCACCGCGCCCATGGGCACGCTCTGGACGATGTAATCGATGGACTGATAGGCTTTGTCCGGCGATGGATTGTAGTACATCGCCAGGATCAGACCCGATACCGCCATCACTCCGAACAGGAGAGCGCACAAAGTTCCCAGGGTCGCGGACCAGCCGGTTCCCGGCGGCAGATCCTTATAGAGAAACGGACTCAGGTGTTTTTTCCAGCCCAGCCGCTCGCTCAACACCTTACCCTACCTCCACCAACAGTTGGCCCGAATCGACTTTATAAACATATCGATCCAGGGGCCGGGGCGGCGGACCCGCCAGGACCTCTCCATCGCGATCGAAATTCCCTCCATGGCACGCGCAGCGAAAGCGCGAGGAGTGGCCGTCCCACCTCACCGTGCATCCCAGGTGCGGGCAGGTTGCGTTAAAGCAGATCAGTTCGCTGGCCGTGCGGGAAACCAGAACCGGCACGGAGACCCGCTGGGTGTAGATCCCGCGCTGGATGTCGTAGTGTATCGGCGCCGTGGTGACGTCCCCCGCGCGGAGATTGTCGAGCGGCGCCACGGGAACCCACTGTTTCGGTGTTTTGGAAAGAGCCGGTCCCGCTACCGCGCCGATCCCCAGCGCGCCCAGCACGGCCGCCGCGCCGGCTCCCAGCGCACCGGCAACCCATGCCCGGCGGTCCAGCGGCTGCCGGATTTGCTCCATGACCTCTTCCACGGGGCTTACCGGCAGGCTCTCCTCCGCGGGATGTGTGAGCGCCAACCGCTGGATGTATTTAATGGCGCGCGTGGGACTGATGCCCTTCGGGCACACCTCCGTGCAGTTGAACTCCGTCCGGCAGTCATAGCAGGACAGCAATGCGCGATCCAGCCTCTCGGCGAAAAGTCCGTCCCGGCTATCGGCCAGCAAGGTGAAAGCGCGGTTCAGGGCCGCCGGTCCGGCGTATCCTTCGTGATAGTAGGCCATCGTGCAGCTCGAAACGCAACAGCCGCAGGCGATGCATTCGGTCGCGCCGGCGATTGCCAGCCGTTCCCGGGAATCCGGCCTGATTTGCGCGGGCTCCGTGCCCTCCCGTTTGGGTTCAAAGAAGGGCAGGACGGATTCGTATTTTTCGAAGAACGGCGCCATATCCACCACCAGGTCCTTGATCACGGGAAAGTGATTCAAAGGCCGGATCGTGATTTCCCCTCCCGCCGGAATCTCCGAGACGTTCGTCTTGCAGGCCAGGGCCTCCTTTCCGTTGATCACCATGCCGCAGGAACCGCACATGTTCACGCGGCAGGCGAAGCGGAAAGCCAGGGTCGGGTCCTGCTCCTGTTGCAGGCGCAACAACACGTCCAGGATCGTGGTGGTGGTTTCCGCGCCAACTTCCAGACTGTAGCGGTCGAAATGGCCGCTGCCGGCCTGGCGCGGATCGTAACGAAAAACTCGGATATTCCTGCGCATATTAGTAAATCTTGAACCAGACGATCAGTGTGACCACTGCTCCGAGCGCCACCAGGCCCCAGATCAACGCCCGATGATATTTTACCGAGACCAGGTTGAAATCCAGCAGAACCACCCGCAGCCCGAGGGCGGCGTGAAAGGTGACCGTCAGGAGCAGTAGAAACTGGATCAGCAGGTTATAGGTCAGGGTAAGATGCAGCGCGACCAGAACGACCAGGGCCAGCGCCGAGGTCCGCTGCCAGATCCATGCCCACATACCGATCCTGGTATTTTCCGTGCGGTGCGGGTCCAGTTCTCCCCGTTTTAACGGCTTGCGGTATTCGATTGGGTTGTCGTTCCCGTTCATTCGTCTTCCTTCGGGGCCGCGGGCCGGTTAGTCTCTTTCCTGTAGTTCTGGCATTCCTCGAGCGTTTTGTAGGGGAACAGGACCGGCTTCTTCTCCAGTTCCGGCTTGCCGTCCGCGCCGCGCCGCAGATAAATATTAAACAGCCCGTAATCGTCGCGCTGTTCGGGGAAGTCCTGGCGAAAGTGCGCGCCCCTGGTCTCTTCGCGCAGTTGAGCCGAAGCGGCCACCATGCGGGACACGTCCAGCATGTTCCGCAGATCCAGCGCGGCTGTGTACATCATGTTGTAGACCACCCCGCCCACCACTTTCATGCCGGCAGCCGCGCCCGCCAGCGATTCGATTTCCTCCAACGCCTGGCTGAGTTCCGGTTCCTGGCGCGCTACCCCCACTTTGTTCCAGTTCAGCTCCTTGATCCTCTTGCGCAGTTCGAAGGGGCTATCTCCCTGGGGGCGCGCCATCGGCTCCCGCAGGAGTGCCACGGTTTCTTCCACCTGGCCCTTGCGGGTCTCTGGAATCATGCGATTCCCGTTCGCCAGGTATTGGGCAATCGCCTTGCCGGCCACGCGCCCGTAAACGCACGAATCGCAAATGCCATTGCCGCCCAGGCGATTGGCGCCATGCACGCCGCCGGCGTCTTCACCGGCCACAAACAGCTTTTCCAGGGGCGTCCCGCAGTGAACGTCGATCACGGCTCCCCCCATAAAAAAGTGCGCGGATGGCGCGACGGGAACACGGCCTCGCGCCAGATCGTAATGGAATTGGCGGCAGCGCTCCGCCATCCCCGGAAAGTTCTTGAGAACGAAATCCGCTCCCAGGTGAGATGCGTCGATGCGTACGCCGCCCTCCGGGCAGGCTCGGCCGTTCACCATTTCCAGAAAGGAGGAGCGGCTCACCACGTCGCGGGTAGCGCGTTCGGCCACTCCGGGCGCATAGCGCAGCATGTACCGTTCGCCGAGACCGTTATACAGGTGAGCGCCCGCGCCGCGTAATCCTTCTTCCAGGAGAGCCCCGGCCACCACGCTGCCCCGCACAATCAGGCCGGTGGGGTGAAACTGGACCATCTCCATGTCCTTCAGCGGCGCGCCGGCGCGGTACAGCATCCCCAGGCCGTCCGCGGACTTCTCCGGGCCGGGAGCGTGAAACGTGTACTGCGTGGGCCCGCCGCCGGTCGCCACCAGCGTCGCGGCCGCCTCCACCACCAGGAATTCCCCGCGCTGCATGTGGAACAGAAGGGCGCCCGTCACGATTTGCCCGGATTCGTCCAGCAGCAGGTCCACCGCGGGGCACTCTTCCAGGACGGGTATGCGCCGTTTGGCAACCTGCTCGGTCAGCCGGCTGATGATTTCAATCCCAGTGAGATCGCCCTTATGTACGGTGCGATCGAAAGATTGGCCCGCGAACGCTTTCTGATGAATCGTCCCGTCCGGATTGCGATCGAAGAAGCAGCCAAAGCGCGTTTCCATCTCCTTGATGGTAGAGGTGGCTTGCTCGACCAGGACCCTGGCCAGTTCCTGGTCGTTAATGTATTGTCCGCCCTTGAGCGTGTCCAGGAAATGCTTCTCGTGAGAATCCGCGGGATTGAGGACCACATTGAAGCCGCCCTGGACCATGCGGCTGCACCCGCCCTTCCCGCGCAGCGCCTTGGTAGCGATCAGAATCTTGAGGTTCGGATTGGCATCGTGCGCGTACAGCGCGCAGAGCTGCGCCGCGGCTCCCATTCCAAGGATCAGCAGGTCGGCATGGACCTTTGTTATTGAAGGCTGAGTGATGTTCATTTAGCCGAAGGGCAGTCTGCAATCCATACAACAGAATACGCTTTTTCGATTGATCCGCGTGCTGAGCCTTCAGGGCTTGCGCCTCCACAAATAGTAGGCCGGGATGCCGGCGGCCATGATGGCCAGGCCGATCAGGGACGGGCCGGGGCGCTGAATGAGAGTGTTCAGCATAAACGCGCCCCCGGCGGCGATGAAGGCCAGGGTGGTGAACGGATAACCCCACATGCGGTAGGGACGCTCCAAATCCGGACGGTTCCGCCGCAGAACGATGACGCCGGCTACCGTGGCCACGTTCAGCATCCAGATGCCGAAAATACGGTAATCGATCAGCACCTCGAACGACCCGGCGAGGATCAGCAGCGCGCTCCAGGCGCCTTGCATGACGATGGAAAACGACGGCGTCCGGTAGCGCGGATGAATCGTGGCGAAGCGCCGGAAGAACAAGCCGTCGCAGGCCTGCGCGAAGTAGACGCGCGGCTGCGTGAGCACGCGCCCGTTGAGCGCGCCGAGTATGGAAAGGAGGATCGTGATGGAAACGAGCGTCGCTCCAGACCGGCCGAGCGTCCGTTCCGCGGCGAGTGTCCCGACCCGATCGGCGTGCGCAATCTCCGGAATCGTCAGCACCTTCAAATAGGCGATGTTGATCAGCACGTAGACGGCGATGGCGATCAGCAGTCCGATGGAAAGGGCGCGCAGAAGCGTGCGCTCCGGATTCTTCACCTCGCCGGCCACAAAACTGACAGCGGACCAGCCGTCGTAGGCCTGCAAACACGCGATCATCGCGATGCCGAAGGCGCTCGCCGAGATGCCTTGGAAGGCCGCACTCGGCGCGGCGCGCGGGACGAAGAATGCGCTGACGATGATGACCGACAGCCCGGCCATCTTGGCGACAGTGCAGAAATTCTGAACCGTGGCGCTGGGGCGAACGCCGCGGTAGTTGACCAGCGTCAATAGGGCCATGACGGCCAAGGCCACAACTTTCGCCTGCGACGAACCGAGCCGGACAAAGTACGACAGGTAAATTGCGAAGCTGACGGACAAGTAGGCGATTGCGGCGGACTGGCTGATAAAAAAGTGCGTCCAGCCGCAGAGAAACGCGGGGAGCGGCCCCCAAGCTTCGCGGAGGTAAACATACTGGCCCCCGGTAGCGGGGAGCATCGCGCCCAGTTCGGCGAACGCCAGCGCGCCAAAAAACGAAAGCACGCCTGTGACGATCCACACCGTGAGAATCCAAGCCGGGGAACCGATGGCGCGGGCGATCAGGTTCGGCACCAGAAAAATGCCGGAGCCGATCACGATGCCGAGGACGATCGAAATGGAATCGAACAAGCCAAGCTCGCGCTGAAGCTCCGTATTGTCCATGGTTGGCGGCGCAATGCACCGGACCTGCTACGCAGCGCGGGCCCGAGAGCGCCGGAGGCTCCTCCTCGCGAACCTTACTCTCAAGATTCTCGCATGGGCGCCGGAGGACATGCAGACATTATTGGTCGATTCATGCGCCTGATTGACGACCCTGTTACGACGGCGGCGCACACGCCCGGGGCCGCGCGAAAACACATCGCAGCGGGCAGAGTATGCTTACAATAGGCTGCGCGATATAGGATGCCAGGCTATTCGACCTGCGGGAAGCCAAAGGATGACTATTGTGAACACAACCAGATGCGCGGACATCTTGATACGGGAGATGGTCGCGCTTGGGATGCGCAAGTGTTTCTCGGTATCCGGCAATCAGATTATGGCTGTATACGACGCTGCCATCGACAGCGGCCTCCAGATCATACACACCCGCCACGAAGCGGCGGCTGTGCACATGGCGGACGCCTGGGGGAGACTGACGGGAGAACCAGGTGTAGCTCTCGTCACAGCGGCGCCAGGATTTACGAATTGCTTGACGGCCCTCTATGTGGCCAAACTGGCGGAATCCCCGGTGGTGCTCTTGAGCGGAGATGCGGCGATTCGTACGGACGGAAGAGGGGGCTTCCAAGAACTGGACCAGGTGACGATGGCCGGTCCAGTCACGAAGCGCAGTTGGCGTGTCAACGATCCGACACGCATCCGGGAAGACTTTAGGCGGGCAGTGGCGTTGGCAAAGGCGGGGAGACCAGGCCCGGTGCACCTGAGTCTGCCGGTGGACGTCCTTGAGGCGGAGCTTGCTCTTGAGGAGTTTTTGGCGCCGGTGGGTGTTGAGCCTACGTTGACCAGCGCGTCTGTAGAGGCAAAGAAAGAGGTAATCGCGATCCTTCGCTCCGCCCGGCGCCCTCTCTTGATAGGGGGAGCAGGGGTGATGCGCACTGCTGCGTTTCGCGAACTGCGGGCCGTTGGCGATGAAGTTGGCCTGCCGGTTGTGGGCGCCGAAAGCCCCAGAGGACTGAACGATCCAAGTTTAGGTGCTTTGGCGGATGCAACCGTCAAAGCGGACGTAGTGGTGCTGGTCGGCAAGGCACTGGATAACGCTCTGAATTTTGGATCTACACCAGGGTTTCATCCCAAGTGTCGATTTCTACAGATAGATGCGGACTCCGGGGTTTTGGCACAGGCGCGTCGTAATGTACCCGAGGCAGATCGGTTGTACCAGGTGAGAGAAGACGACGTCGTGGCGACAATCTCTCCATGCATCCGGAAGGCAGCCAACGGTACGCATTGGGATGCAGCCTGGTCCGAGGAGGTGCGGACGGCGGTCGATTACAGACCGGAGTCTTGGCGGCTGACGTCAGGAAGCCGGAAGCACACCGTAGAAGTGCTCGACGCGGTACAGGAGTTTCTAGGAAGTGGAAGCGAGAGCATATTCGTTTCCGACGGAGGCGAGTTCGGTCAGTGGGCACAAGCGTGTATTAAAGCGGAGAAGCGAGTGATAAACGGGCCGTCAGGGGCGATCGGTGGAGGCATACCATTTGCGATTGGCGCGCGCGCAGCGTTTCCCGCGGCGCGGATCGTGACTGTTATCGGAGATGGCACTTTTGGATTCCACGCGTTGGAATTTGACACAGCGCTTCGATATGACCTACCTTTCATAGCTGTTGTTGGAAACGATGCCGGCTGGAATGCCGAGATCCAGATTCAGATTCGACGATTTGGTAAAGACCGCGTGATGGGTTGTGAACTGTTGCCAACCAGGTATGACGAGTTGGCGGAAGCGTTGGGATGTTATGGACGTCAGGCAGAAAATGGTAGCGAGGTGCGGAATAGCCTTGATTCAGCATGGAATAGCAAGAAACCAAGCTGTATCAATGTAAAGGTTGGTCGTGTGGCAGCTCCCATAGTCAGGAAGTATAGTGGTCGCCAGAATTCAGACCAGGCAGTAAGCTAAGATTTCGGCGGGAGTCGCTGACAGCGGAGAGGCCGACGACGACGACGAGAAAGCAGTACAGTCCGAAGTTCAAGGCGCGGGTCGAGAAGACGCTCAGCCGGTTGGGATCGCAGTTCAAGGTGCATCCCATCCTGGCGGTCGAGGCGATCCGCTTGCTGGACGAGCAGTACACACGAACGCCGTTCTACGTCATCTTCCGGCTCCCATGGGAAGGACACCGGATCTACACCGTACTTGTTGAGAGGCGCCACGGTGCAACGCGTCAACCAGGTGGAGCACGGACATCACGTATATCCGGATGGCACAGGGTTGCCACATCGGCCCGTAGTGGAAGGGATCGAGCCACAACGCAGATCACCAAGAGATGCGGATTCACGTTTCGCTCCGGATGGAGTGCGGGCGGAGGGTCAATCTGAAGTTCGCGGTTGGCGCGCGCGACTCGCTGCAACCGCTGCGCGAGGGGCGGGCTGGCACCGACGAACTGCGAACTGGTCGAAGCCGCGCGCGCGGCACGCGTCCGCTGCGCCTGAGCGTCTCAAAAACACACGCCTCCGCCATGCTATACTTTTGAAGTCTACCTGTAACGATTCCAGGGAATTTTTATGCCTAAGCTGAAGACACACAAGGGTGCGTCCAAACGGTTTAAGAAGACCGGCACGGGGAAAGTGGTGCGCAACCACGCCTTTGGCCGGCACATTCTGACCTCGAAGCCGCACAAACGCAAGAAGAAATTGCACAAGAGCGTGGTGGCCGATGCGGCCGATCAGCCGGTTCTGAAGCGCATGCTCCCATAC
>Ga0181536_10001452_pt1 | contig 27821 bp, 24 predicted proteins | sample PEATcosm2014_Bin_41_FD_121105 | JGI IMG/M metagenome (GOLD analysis project Ga0181536, IMG submission 121105) | Peatland microbial communities from MTU Mesocosm Facility, Houghton, MI, USA - PEATcosm2014_Bin17_60_metaG | ecosystem: Environmental > Terrestrial > Soil > Wetlands > Peat | place...
CGATCGCCGCCGGTCCCGTGCGCATGGATACCGCCCGGCGCGAGGTCACGGTGGAGGGACGGCGCGTCCACCTGTCGCGCAAGGAGTACGACCTGTTGGCGCTATTGCTCTCGCCGCCGAACCAGGTGCGCACGCGCGACGAACTCATCGACCGGCTCTGGTCCGGTAGTGACCTGAGCGACACGCGGACCCTCGACACCCATGTGCGCCGGCTCCGGGTGAAGCTGGAAGACGATCCCACGGACCCATGCAGACTGGTGACCGTCCGAGGGGTGGGGTTCCGCTTCGACGGCGAGTGTTGTCGTACCGAAGCCATCGAGGTGGCGACATGATCCGAGCACGGGCCGGTCCCCGGCGCCCATAGCTCGACCGCGATCGAGATCAACGGGCCGGCGCCACACTCCGAACAGCCATTCTCAACTGGCTTGGAGCCACCCTCGGATCACCACGGGGAAGTCTTGCCGCCGCAGCTTCATCCCGGCCGGGTCACTGGCCTCACCACTGTCGAGCAGTTCCTTCAGGTGTCGCGCATCGCCGACGGCCGTGAGCTTCTCGCCGTGGTCGTCGACACACCGGAGCACGGCCACCTTGGACAGCGTGCCCAGGTACTTCTCCACGGCCGCGACACTCAGGCCGCCGATCGTCTTGGCCTTGTCCCGGGATACGACCTCGTAGTCGATTGCCCGTACCGTCGTGCCTGGTTGCACCGTTCTCCACCCGTGCCACTGTCGCCGTCCTGGCCAGCCCAATGTACTCATTGGTCTACCTGAGGGCACATTGGGATCGCCCACCGGGCGAAGGGCCAGCTCGGGAGCCCGAGCCTCCCGAACTTGGGCGCAGTCCGCGTTCACCTTTCCCCAGGCCAGGCGTCGGGATCGCCACACTCCTCGTGGGCCATGGCAGGGAGGTCACCCCCTGTCGCCCAACTCGGCCTCGGGGATCACTCTCCGTCGGCGGCGACGCGATGCCCCTGCGGATCCGCAGCGTGGTGTCGACCGGTCGCACCCTGGTCGGTCGACAGGGACCGGGGCAGTGTCCCTCAGCCGTTCACGCAACGTTCACGTCCCTGGCGACACCGCAAGTCCTTCGGCCCTATGTACTGAGCGCGAGCCTTCGTAACGTCAGAATCGTGGCATCTGACCTCAAGAATGAGGCGGCACAGGCCCTGCGAGTGGCGAGTGACCGTACCCGTCAAGTGCAGAGGTTCGCCTCGCTCGTAGCTCACTCGTCGGCCGCCCGAATGAGGAGGTCGATGCGCAGCCGACTGTCGAGGGGTGACCCCGAGCGAGTGTCGATGGCCGCCGACCTGGCTGGGCTGGAAGACCTCATGCGCCATTTCGAACAAGTCCATGCTCGGGACATCGCCGCGGTCCACCCCGTCCATGGACCCGACGCCGTCAACCTCGTCCATTACCTCGCCCTCCGTCATGGTGACGTACGCCGGTTGCAGCACCGATTGGGCGAGCGTGGCCTCTCGTCGTTGGGGCGGTGCGAACCCCACGTGCTCGCCACCGTCGAGAGCGTCCGCGCCGCTCTTGACGAAAGGGCGCCCCGCTTCGGTTCCGCCACGTTGAGCTTCGACGAGGGCCGTGCCGCCCTCGACCGGAACACCGACGCCCTTTTCGGTCGCCGGCCCCCGGATCGTGTACCCCGCATCATGGTGACCCTCCCGAGCGAGGCGGCCGACGACTACCTGCTGGTTCGTAACCTGGTCGCTTCTGGCATGGATGTCGCCCGCATCAACGGTGCCCATGACGACCCCGCTGCATGGGAGCGCATGGCCTCGAACGTGCGCAAGGCTTCCACCGAGATCGACCGTCCCTGCCGCATATCGATGGATCTGCCGGGACCCAAGCTGCGCACGGCCCACCTGGTCGACGGCCCCCAGGTGGTGAGGCTGCGACCCGAGCGCGACCACCGAGGGGTGCCGATCGCGCCCGCACAGGCCACATTGGTGGCCCGTCCCGCTCCGGAGGGCCTGACCTCGGCGCTGCCCGTGGACCGGTCGTGGATCGAGCGGCGCCACCCCGGTGACGTGGTGGTCATGGCCGACACTCGGGGTTCGCACCGGGAACTGCGGGTGGTGGAAGCTGTCGGCGAACAATGCGCCGTGGAGGCCTGGGACACCACCTATATCGAAACCGGCACCACGCTGACCTGCGACGGCGACACGGCCACGATCGGCGACCTGGCACCGGTCGCCCAGTACCACATGTTGTACGTCGGAGACCCGCTCGTCCTGACCCGAAGCCTGGAACCGGTTGTTCCGTGGCGCCATGGGGAGCCCGGGATGGCCCGGATCGGCTGCACCCTCCCGGCAGTCTTCAGCGCCGCCAAGGCCGGTCAGCGGGTCATCCTCGACGACGGGAAGATGACGGGCGTCATCGAGAGCGTCGGTGCCGATGAACTGCGAGTCCAGATCCTTACTGCATCACCTCGAGGTTCGCGGTTGCGGGCCGAGAAGGGGATCAACCTGCCCGACACCGATCTCGGCATCTCCGCCGTTACCGACGCCGACCTCGCTCTGCTCGACGTGGCCGCCACCCACGCCGATATGGTGGCCCTGTCATTCCTCCACCACGAAGACGACGTCGACGATCTCCGACACCATCTCCGAAGAGTCAAAGGCGAACACCTCGGCCTCATCTTGAAGATCGAGACGACGGCGGCGTTCGCCCGCCTTCCCGAGATCCTCCTCCACGCCATGCGCTCGCCGCTCGTCGGGGTCATGATCGCTCGCGGTGACCTGGCCGTCGAAGCGGGCTACGAGCGCCTGGCCGAGGTGCAAGAGGAGATCCTGTGGCTGTGCGAGGCGGCCCACCTCCCTGTGATCTGGGCCACCGAGGTGCTCGACCGACTGGCGCGCACCGGCCAGCCGTCGCGTGCCGAGGTCACCGATGCGGCCATGGCCCAGCGGGCGGAGTGCGTCATGCTCAACAAGGGTCCGCATGTCGATGACGCCATCGTGGTGCTCGACGACATCCTTCGGCGCATGGCCGGACATCAGCGCAAGAAGACTCCGTTGCTGCGGCCCCTGCTCAGCTGGGACGGCGACGGGTGACCGAATCCGTCGAAACCGTGGCCCCGTCACCGGGGCATCGATGAAGACCCTATTCCTGCTTCGCCACGCCAAGTCGAGTTGGGACGATCCCGATCTGCCTGATCATGACCGCCCGCTCGCTCCCCGTGGAGAGCGGGCGGCACAGCGCATCTCGGCGCACATCCGACGCGAGCGCATCCGACCGGACCTCGTGCTGTGCTCCAGCGCCGTGCGCGCCCGGCGGACGCTCGAGATCGTTGCTCCGGCCCTAGGGGACGCGGTCCCGGTTCGGATCGAAGATGAGCTGTACGGGGTCGAGGCCGAGGATCTCCTCCACCGCCTGCGCCAGGTTCCCCATGATGTCGATGCGGTCATGGTGCTCGGGCACAATCCAGGTCTGCAGGAGTTGGCGGTCGCCCTGGCGGGCGAGGGTGACACCGGTGCGTTGCGGCAGCTCAACGAGAAGTTCCCGACCGGCGCGCTGGCCACGCTCACCACGGCCGGCCACTGGGGCGAACTCGGCACGCGGACAACCTGGTTGGAGTCCTTGATCGTTCCCCGTGACCTCGGTCGACGCGGCAACCGTCCGGTCGCGACGCGGCCGCGGCCGTCGTAGCGCGCGCCGGCGGGGCACTCAGAGCCAGCGGCGGAGCCTCTTTGACGACGCCCTGCGCCAGACGGCGGGCCACTGCGCGCGGAGCTCAACTCGCCGCGAGCGCTCCCCGGCGATGAGTTCGCCGGCGGCGACGCGCCCGGCCGGGGTGGCGGCGGCCGCCTCCCGCAGCCAGGATTCGGCGACGACGGTGTCCTGGTGGTCACCGAGGACGGTCTGGACATCGGCGATGGCAGCGGCAAAGTGTGCCACTGTCGGCCCGACGATAGGGGCGACCGCTTCGGCGGCGTACCGGCAGCGCTTGGCCAGGATACGGACCCGGTGGAGCTCGGCGTCGGAAGGGTCGGGGTCGAGCGCGTCGACGGCCTCGGCCAGCCGGCGCCATGGCCGGCGGGCGATCTTGGACGCGACCTGGGTGGGCGATCGGGTAGTGAGGTCAGGCGCTTCGATGAAGGGCGGGGTGGCGGCAAGGCCGACGAGCGTGTCGAGGAGTTCCACGTAGCGGGTGTCGCGCAGCACGCTGAGCATCGCCGAGCGCGCTTCGCCGGCTTGACGCGCGAGGCGGTGCAACAGCTCCGCCGCGCCGGGGGTGTCGACCTCGGGCAGGGTGGCGACGTGGGCGCTGAGCCGGACGGTGAGCACGTCGGTGTCGCGGACGGCGCCGACCACGCCGCCGAGCCAACCGAGCTCGGCGCGCACCGGGGCAGACCGATCGCGATCGAGCAGCGGAGCGAAGCTACGCAGGTCCGAGCGCAGCCGGCGGGTGGCGACCCGGAGCTGGTGGACGTCCTCGGGATCGTCGCCGATCCGGACACCGGGGTCATGGCGGAGGATGGCGGCCACGGAGTGGGCCGTCGCGTATCGCACCAGATCGACGATGCTGGCATCGGCGGGCAGGGATGTGACGACCACGTCGGGCGGCCGGGTTGCCGGCTCCCCGAGGGCGCGCACGAGCTTGGGCACTGGGGGCTCGGCGTGACACCCGGCACCGACCAGGCGGGACATCGCGGCGTTCAGGATTCGATGCCCGCTGCGTCCAAGGGCGTGCAGCTCGACCTCGACCTCTCGAAAGCACCCGGCCGGACGGCGGCCGTCGGACACCGAGACAGTGTCGTCGACGACCTCAGCCAGGACCCGGCCGTCGTCGTCGCGGATCTCGACAGGTCGCCGGATGGTCGTCAGACGGGCCGCCGGCCCGAGGACCAGGGTCCGGGTGGAGGCGAGCACCAGGTCGGCGGCCCGATCGGGGACGTGGTCGGCCGGACCGTCGATGCGGATCTCGCGGCGGGCCAGCTCCGGCCCCCGGGCGTCCTCGGGCAGCTTCACGGTCCAGGCAGGGCCGGGCTCCCCGTCGCGGTGGCGCAGGGTGATCCCCGAGCGCGCCAGTCGCAGATCGGCGGTGTCGTAGTAGGTGGCGTCGAGGCGCACGTCGGGCCGGGCGACGGCCGTCGCTCCCCGCACCAGGCCCGCCAGGTCCGGCAGTTCGAGGCCGACCGGCGCCACGAGCTTCATGTCCCGTTCGACGGCGGCTTCGGCTGGCCCGGCTCTCATGCTCACCTCGGCGACCATAAGGGGGTCCGGGCCCATCCGAAAGGGCCCAAGGACTCACCCGGCCGGTCGATGCAACGGGCTTGATCACGCTCCCGACGCCGGGGACGGGACCACTGCCCGGCTGCCGGGTGTCTCACCCGGGTGGGTGGTAACCGTTGCTATTGGGAGCGTGAGGGCTCAGGCAACATCCTGGTCAACGGCAATATCACAGGAAACAACATCGTGACCATCCTGGCCACGGACGTTGAGTTCGTCACGCAAGGTTGTGGAACGTGGACGCCGTTACCTGCGTCCGGGCTGCAAGCAGGAACATTCGGAAACGGCATCTGGGCCGTGGGCATCCAAATCGCGCCGGGAACGTACTCGGCGCCGGGCGGGGCGAACTGTTCCTGAAAGCGCGAGAGCGATCTCACCGGCAGCAGCGCCGCAGTCCTTGCCCAGGGAAACGCGACAGCCCGAACGACCGTATCCGTCGCCCCCACGGACAAGGGATTTCAGACCCAAGGCTGTGGCACCTGGACGAAGTCCGGATAGCCGACCGGACCCATGCAGCGCATCGCACGTCGGCGTTCACTGCAGTGGAGAAGAGGGGCCGACGAGCCGCTCGCTCGGCGCAACCGTGGCGGGAACTCCTGTTCCAAAGCGTGGGCGGACCAGGTCCGTGGGCGACGAGGGTTTGTCATCCGTGACCGCTGCGGTGTGAAGTTTGCGATCCCCCAGTTGAGGACTGGCACATCTAGGGGACGGTAGCCGACGAATCGACGGGTTACGCTCCCCTCGCCCATTGAAAGGTCGACCACCCTGATGCCGTCGGACCGGAAGATCCGCAAGTTCACTCGACAGTGGCGAAAGCGCTACCCGCACCCGCTCCCATGGGTCGACGACCGTGCCAACAAGCAGTGCCGACGGAGCGAGGATCAGTGGCTGGCTCGCTTCGACGGGTCGAGCCGACCGCCTCGGCCAGTCTGTAGGGCCACCACGTGGCGGACCAAAGCGCGGCGCAGCGACATCCCAATCCGGCCCTGTGGATCGAGTCGCATGGCGGACGTTTCACGGCTGTGCCCGGCAAACTGCACCCACATTGCCACCACGGCGGTCGATGACGAGGAGCAACCCGAGGTCAGCGCGTCTTCTCGCGTTTCCAAGCTGAGAACGCGAGCTCGATTCCCGTCGCCCGCTCTGGGAGTGGCGTGACCCATATGGGCCTTCGTGCGAGGGTCCCGACGACGTTTCTCGGTGACCATGGACCCTGGCCGCGGACAAGCCCGCGCCACATGCTGATACGCGAAGGAGGCGTGTGCGATGTCAATCCTGGTGACATACGGTTCAAAGCGCGGGGGAACCGAGGGGCTGGCCCAGATGGTGGCTGAAGGTCTGCGCGAGGAGAACCTCACGGTAGACCTGATCCCGCCCCGTCAGGTCAAGGGACTCGACGGTTACGACGCGGTGATTGTTGGCGGTGCGTTGTATGCCTTTCGCTGGCACCGTTCGGCCAAGCGGTTCGTCAAACGCCACTCGGACGATCTCCGGCAGCGCCCGACGTACTTCTTCTCGTCCGGTCCCCTCGACGACTCGGCCAGCAAGGGAGACATCCCGCCCGTAAAAGGGGTTCAGGTGCTCATGGAGCGGGTTGGTGCCCTAGGTCATGTCACCTTCGGCGGTCGATTGTCACCTGACGCCAAGGGCTTCCCTGCCAGCGCCATGGCCAAGAAGCGTGCCGGCGACTGGCGCGACACCACGAAGGTGAGGGAATGGGTGCGGTCCGTCGCTCCGGATCTCCGCGTCTCTGTGGCCCAGTCGGATTCGGGAGCGTGACGCTCTCAGGAACACGCGTTGGTAACGACGACGTCAGCAGTCCGTGGTCGAGTGTGCGGTCGTCAGCGAAGCGCCTGTACGGCTGCGACCAAGGCGTCCTCCTGGGTCCAGTTCGCCTGGAAGTGGAGATTCGGGCCGATCATCTGGTCGTAGTACCACCAGAAAAGGTAGAGGCCGAGCGAGAAGATCGTGGCCACGATCCGACCAACGTAGTTGTTCTGGCTCTTCAGGCGAGTCTGGTCAGGTGCAGGCAAGGCTTGGCCCAGGCGCCCGAAGATCACTGACAGCTCGATCTCAACGGCGACCTCGGATCGATCGTGCTTCACCAGATCCTGGTCCAACAGGATGAACGCGATGAACTCGACGATGCCGCGGGCAACAACGGCCAGTACCACCCAAATGACTGGGTCTCGAAAGTCCCTGGTCATGCGTCGGAGCACCTCCAAATGCGCATTGGCCCGCTGGAATGACGGTGTCAGCTCAGCCTGCAACCCGCGCCGGCCGGCTTCCTCCCAGGCAAATGCCAGGGCGGCGTCGAAGAGGTCGAGTCGGCGCTCGTTGTGATCGCGCATGCGGCGGACCAACTGGTAGAAGACATAGAAGCCATAGATCCCGAGGGTGAGGATCGTCCAGCCCAGCGCCGTCCAGTAATCGAAGATGTAGTCGGTCTCGGCTCGCCGCTGGCCGGCCGCCTGCAGACGGTCGGCGGGTGGCATCGGTGGTGGTCCTGGCATGGGGCCAGTGCCGCGAGCGGCGGGGACCGGTGCCAACTGGGGAGGGTGATCGGGAGGGGGCGGCGCACAGTCGGGCGGTTCAGCGGGGGCTGTTTGCCTGTCTTGCTCGTCGTCGGCCATCGTGCCTCCCGAATTCAGGCCTAGGCCCGATCCTAGGGAAACAAGGAGTCACTCGCCGACGAGATGGCCGGAACTGAGGGTGAAGCGCGTGAGAAAGCGTCCGCAACGTGCCCGAATGTGCTCCCTGGCTCGGTTGGTGATGATGTCGAAGTTCATGCCGAAGAAACCGGTGATGAACCTCAGGGGCAGGAAGATCGCCGATTCACTGCCAGGCGGTTAATCACCTGTCCTTGTCGAGGCCCCCCTAGCAGCGATAGACGCGCTCGGCGTTCCCGGCAAAGAGCTTCCCGCGGGATTCGCTGTCGAGGCCGGCCGTTACCGTGCTGAACGCGGCGTAGAGCTCGTCGAAGGAGCCGTACATCGCATCGACGGGGAAGTTGCTGGCGAACATGCAGCGCTCGACGCCGAAGGCCTCGATGGCATACTCGAGCCATGGTGCGAAGGCATCGACGCTCATGGACCCGAACGGCATCGCCAGGCCCGAGAGCTTGCACACGACGTTGGCCCCGAAGCCGGCCAGAGCGTCGATGCCGGCCCGCCACAGGGTGCGCTCCTCGTCGGAATTCGAGCGGGGCCATCCGGTGTGTTCGACGACAACGATCAGATGATCGAAGCCGGCGAGCTCCGCCGCCGCCGCTCGAAGCTGATCGGGATGGGTCATCAGCTCGAACAGTAGGTTCCGCTCCTGCAGAGCATGGAGCACGCCGGTATCGGGGAGCGGCCCCATGTTGGCGCCCATCTGGCGGACCCCACGGAAGCGTGAAGCCGTCATCTGCTTGTCGATGAGCTCGATGGCCTCAGCCGCCGTGTCGGTCGGGGGGAGGCCGCCGATGATGGCGTCGGGACGGCCGCTGGCACGGGCGTTGTTATCGAGCTCGATGGTTTCCTCGATCGAGTGACGACCGGTCGCGGCGGCGACGTTGATGAACTTTTCGACGTTCCACTGGGCCGTCTCGGCCTGATAGGTGTCGACATCGAAGCGGCGGAACATCCTCGACGCATCACCGGCGCCGTGTTCCGGAGGACGCGAGAGGTACGGGTACCAGTCCGTGCGGGCCGGGTCCCAGAGGTGCACATGCGCGTCGACGACGCGGGTGCGTTGGGCGGTCATCAGGCCTCCGTGTGCGGTGGGGAGCCGGTGGCGCTGACCACCTCCCGGAGCGTGGCGTCGAGCCAGTCGGGGACGGCGGGACCCCCGTACGTGATGGCACCGATTGGTCGGGGGTGACTGCGCAGGCCGATCCAGCCAGCACCTATTACCAGCTCTGCGCCGGCGAGCGCCGTTGCCGCGGAATGGCTGAGCAGGTGGGCGACGAGTTCACCAACCGGTTGGTCGGTGGCCGCCTCCGGAGCCTCGATGCCCGCCGCGAAGGCCGTGATGCGCCCTTGCGTCGAACCCCCGGCAGCACGGGCCAGCTGGGCCGAGGCCTGGGCTCGACTCCGACCGCCGGTGGCGGTGGCGTCGGTGAGGGTCACCAGCTGGACGGGGCGGGCGGCGCTGGCAGCGTAGTCGGCCGCCGCCCGGGCCCACCGGGCGTCGCTATGGATGTCCTCGACGATCCCGCGGTGCTCGGCGAGCACCTGCTCCCACCCTTTCGTCGTGGTGGCCGTCGACCGAAGACCGGCGGGCGCGACGACGACGGCGTCGATCGGCCCCGCAGCTTCGACGACGGAGCTCAGAACGCTGGCAGCGTCGCGGAAACCGTGAGCGACCTCGACGCGGTGGCAGGTCACGGACCGGGCCTCGAGGGCGGCGCTGAGAGACGCCGCCAATCGCGGGCGGTCGGTGACGACGGCACAGGATCGCACCTGCCCTGATGCGACCTCGACGGGGGCCGGCTCGTCGAAGATCGGCCCGAACCGGGGGTTGCTGCCGCCGTCACTCGCCTGGCTGGCCTCGGCCGTGGCGAAGGCGCGGGGGATGACGGCCCCGAGCACCCGGGCCAGGGACACCACCTGGTCGCTGCGCACCACCTCGAGCAGGCGGGGCTCGTCGACGACCGCCACCTCCGAGCCGCCGGCGAAGAGCACCCGGCCGGTGCACCACCCGAATCGGTCACCGACGAGGTATGCGCCGAGCGGCCCGAGATCCTCGGGGCCCGGCATCGACCGCAGTGACATTCCGCCACCGCGTGAGGCCCCGCCCATCCGACGAGCGCGCTCAACGGCAGCGGCGACCATTCGAGTGGCCGCGATGGGCGACATGGCGTTGACGCTCACGCCCGGCGGCGCCTGCCGGCCCAGCTGCCACGTGAGGGCGGCCACAGCACGCTTGGCGCAGCTGTACGCGCCGGCATCGGCGGCCCGCCACCCGGAGCCGGAGGTCACGCCGAGGATGCGGCCGTGCCCGGCGGCGGCCATGAGCGGCAGGGCGGCGTCGAGCACGTTGAGGTAGCCCCCCAGGTGCACGTCGAGCACGGCGAGCCAGTCCTCCTCGGTGCCCTCTGCGAAGGCGGTGTGCCGGGTGATGCCGGCGACGTTGACGACGGCGTCGAGGCCGCCGTGCTCGTCGACCAGCTCCCGGAACAGGCCGCTGACCGCCTCGCCGTCGGTCACCGACACCGACGAAGTCCGGGCCGAGCCGCCCGCCGCCACGATGCGACCGGCAGTGGTCTCCTCCGGCACCGGGAGCTGCTCGGAGCCGTCGAGGGTCACGAGGGGGTCGAGGGCGACGACGAACCAACCGCTACGGCCGAGCTCCTCGGCGATCGCCGCTCCGATCCCGCCCCCGCCGCCGGTCACGACGGCGACCCGCTGACGCGCGCTCACGACGCCGTCGACGGGACCTCGAGCTCCAGGCCCTCGAACGTGCCGGCCTCGAGCCACTGCTCGAGCAGCTCGCGGTAGGCGAACCAGTCGCCCATCCCGCGGCCGTAGTTGCCGTTGCGGGAGTTCGTCTGTTCCGGGTGGCCCTCGTTGTTGATGCGCGACGGCGTGCACAGAGACATGACGGCGCTGGCATCAACGAAGGAGTCGACGATCTTCTGCGTCCACGCTTCCTCGGCCTCGGCGCTCACGTCGAACACCTCCACACCCCGCTGCTCGAGCAGCCGGACGGCGCCGCCGACGAATTCGGCCCCGAGCACCGCCAGCTGCGTGTAGTTGACGGTCACCACCGCCTGCTGCCCCGGTGCGGGCATGACGAACATGTTGGGGAAGCCACGGCTCATCATCCCGAACAAGCTGGCGGCGCCGTCGGCCCACTTGTCGGCCAGGGTAACGCCGCCGCGGCCGACGACGTCGTGGCCGGCGCGACGAAACAGCGGGGTGAGCTCGGGCTGGAAGCCGGTGCCGTAGACGATGCAGTCGGCCTCGTACTGCTGCCCGTCGACGACCGGGCCCTTGTCGGTGATCCGCTCGATCCCGGCGGGGCAGTCGATCAGCGTCACGTTGGGGTTGTTGAACGCCTGCAGGTACTCGTCGTGAAAGCACGGCCGCTTGCAGAGGTACCGGTAGTACGGCTTGAGGATCTCGGCCGTGGCCGGGTCGGCCACCAGCTCCTCGACCCGGTGCCGGTGCGCCTCCATGACCGCGTAGTCGAACTCCTCGGCGCTGCGCAGGTACTCCGCCGTCGTCATGCCCTCTTTTCGCGGGGGGTGCTGGACGGCGGCGTAGTCGTGGGTCCACCCGTCGTCCACCAGGTCGACCTCGACGGGCCGACCCAGCATGATCGCCTGGAAGTTGTCCCATCGGGCCCGCTGCCAGCCCGGCTCGAGCCCGCGGGCGAACTCGGGATCGGTGGGCCGGTTACCCCGCTCGCCGATGGCCGACGGCGTGCGCTGGAACACGTAGACGTGCTCGGCCGACTCGGCCAGCGGCGGCACGCACTGGATGCCGGTCGCCCCGGTGCCCATGAGGGCGACGACTTTGCCGGCCAGGCCGGTGAGCGGCTCGTGCGGCCCGCCACCGGTGTACTCGTAGTCCCACCGCGCCGTGTGGAACGAACGGCCGGCGAAGTCCTCCATGCCCGGGATGGCGGGCAGCTTCAGGAGGTTGAGGATCCCGACCCCCAGCACGTACCAGCGGCAGCTGACCTCGTCGCCGCGGTCGGTGCGGACCCGCCACCGGGCCGCGTCCTCGTCCCACTCGGCGCTGGTCACCCCGGTGTGGAAGAGGGCGTCGGCCACGAGGTCGAACCGATCGGCGATCGCCTCGAGGTGGCTCAGGATCTCCTCGCCGAACGCGTAGCGCCGGGTGGGGATATAGCCGAACTCCTCGAGCATCGGGAGGTAGATGTACGACTCGATGTCGCACATCACGCCCGGATAGCGGTTCCAGTACCAGGTCCCCCCGATGCCGCCCGCCTGGTCGATGATGCGGATCCGCTCGACGCCGGCCTTGCGAAGCTGGGCGCCGGCGAGGATCCCGGCGATCCCCCCGCCCACGATCACGACGTCGACGTCGTCGGCGACCGGATCGCGCTCGATGACCGGTGTGAACGGGTCGTCACGGTAGCGGGCGAAGCGCTCGTCGGTCTGCAGGTCGCGGATGTCGGCGCGGCCGGGGACCAGCCGCTTGTCGCGCTCGGCGAGGTACTTGGCGCGGACGGCTTCGGGGTCGTAGGCCGCGGCTCCGTCAGCACCCGCCGTCGGATGGAACCCAGGCATCTTCCAACACTATCGCCTGAGTCGGCCCGGGAATCCTGGAGGCACCTTCCCCTGAGAGGATGGAGCGATGCCAAGGAATGTCCGATATTCCCCGGTCGTGGGTCAGCGGGTCTCAGGATGCTCGTACCCAGGGGGCCGGCACGATCAGTCAGCTCGAGTGGAGGACGCGCATCCTCGAACCGTGCCCGACGCGGGGACGCCGCCGCAGGATGGTGAAGGCCGGTCTGGACCCGCCGCGGCGCCGGCGACCATTCGTCCGGTTCGGCGCCGACTCCGGCCTCGAGCCGATGGTCCCGGCTGCAGACACCCACTCCGTGGCTTGTCCCGCCACTTCCGCGATGAAGTCGAAATGGCGTCGCAAGGGCGCACGACGAGACCCTGGTCCTCGGCCGCATCGGCAACGAGGACATCCGGAACCTTGCGCCCTCTCAGGTTCCGTTCCGCCAACAGGCCTTGCACACGATGGGCACGCCTGAGATGGAGGTCCGCAGTTTCGACCAAGGCGAAGACGGCGACTGCCTCGGTCAGTCGAACCCACTCAGAAGCGTTGCAGCCGGACAGCGTCCAATGCTTCGTCGTCGATATCGATCAGCCGCTTACTCACCGAGTCAGCAAATACTTTGATCCAAGCCATATATATAATGACGATTTTCGCTGGGAGTTCGGGCAAAACCGATGCCGCGGAGCGCGGACGTTGCCGGGAGGCCCTCGAATTGAACGAAACACCAGCCAAGCCCCTCGATGCCAAAGGGGCCCGCATGGGCGCATTCCGGGCACACCGGTTCGCGACGCCAAGCGATGCCGTGAAATGCTCGATGAATTCGACCGGGGAGGACGACACCACTCATGAACTTCGCGGCAGGCGAGGGCCGCTACCGAACCGTGTCAGGTTGATCTGAACCGAGATCCGCGACGATATTCCGCATATCCCTACACCAACCACTCCAAGGTGCCCGATGACCAGATCGCTCGAGCGAGCGAGCTACAAGACGACCTTCACCGTTCTGCTTCTCAGCGTGTCGGCCTATGCGTTGCTGCAGTCCCTGGTTGTTCCGGTCCTTTCACCCATCCAGCACGATCTCCACACTTCCCAGAGCGCCGTGACCTGGGTGTTGACGGCCTATCTGTTGTCCGCCTCCATCTTCACACCCATTCTCGGTCGCGTTGGAGACATAGTGGGCAAAGAGCGAATGCTCGTGGTCACCCTCTCCGCACTGGCCATTGGTTCGGTGATGGCGGGACTTTCCGAATCGATCGGCCTGTTGATCTTCGCCCGAGCAGTCCAGGGCATCGGTGGTGCCGTACTTCCGCTGTCGTTCGGCATCATTCGTGACGAGTTCCCGCCAACGAAGGTAGCCGGCGCAGTGGGCATCGTGGCCGCCATGGCAGCCGTGGGAGGCGGTGCAGGGATCGTCCTGGCGGGGCCGATCGTCAATCACCTGAACTACCACTGGCTGTTCTGGATCCCTTTGGTGATCACCGTGATCGCCGGCGTCTGTGCCCGGCTGTTCGTTCCGGAGTCACCCGTGCGAACCCCTGGGCGGATCAGTTGGTTGGGAGCCGGCTTGCTCTCGGGGTGGTTGGTTGCTCTCCTGCTCGGTGTCAGCTGGGCCCCCACTCGAGGATGGGGATCGACCGAGGTTATTGGACTGATCGCTTTGGCCGTTGTGATCGCCGTGGTGTGGATCCTCGTGGAATCGCGATCGCGACAGCCGCTCATCGACATGAAGATGATGCGCTTGACCGCCGTCTGGACGAACAACCTGGTCGCCTTCCTCTTCGGAATGGGGATGTACTCGGTCATGGCCTTTCTCCCCGAGTTCTTGCAGACGCCAAAATCGACCGGTTATGGGTTTGGAGCCAGCATTATCCAGTCGGGTCTCTTCCTCTTGCCCCTGACCGTGACGATGTTCTTCTTCGGACTTTGGTCTGGACGCATTGCCGCCAAGATCGGTTCAAAAGCAGCGGTCATCATCGGATCGATCGTCTCGGCCGGTGCCTATCTGATCTTGGCCTTTGCCCACACGCAGGCGTGGGAGATCTACGTCGCGAGCACCCTCCTCGGTGTGGGCCTGGGTCTTGCCTTCTCCGCGATGTCCAACCTCATCGTCCAAGCCGTACCGCCCGCGCAGACCGGAGTTGCCAGCGGGATGAACGCCAATATCCGCACCATCGGTGGTGCCATCGGCGCAGCAGTCATGTCCAGCATTGTCACATCTCACCTCCTCGGCGATGGATTTCCCGCTGCATCCGGATACACCAAGGGATTTGCTCTGTTGGCTGCCATGACTGTGGTGGCAGTGATCGCGGCCGTCTTCATCCCAACGGCGACCGGGGCCAAGGCCGATGCCGATCACGAAGCTCACTTGCAGAACGCCGAGCTGGCACTGCTTGCCGGAGGGACGATCACCGAGGGATGAATCCGATCGGGATACGACCGCAAGTGGCGCAAGAAGTCGGCATAGCTCGGAGCTTCTGGGCGAACGGCACCAACGACAGACCAAGCATGTTGGGCAACGCTCGCGACGGCGAGTACCGCAGCAACCGGGGCGCCTGCTCAGGAAAGGCCGCGGGAATATGTTGGAGGGAGTCCCATCGGGCCCAGAGATCGAAACCTCGCATCGCGGCCCGATCTCTGCGTTGCCCACCAACACAGACTCGGTTGCCCACCAACAGAGACTCGGTTGCCCACCAACAGAGAATCGAACCGGAGTGTCGATTGTGACGGAAGATCTCACCGACGAGTTGGCCCAATTCGTCATTGACGACAGCGATGAAGAGCCGATCCTGTGCTGGCGGGACGGCACCGAGGTTGATACCTGGAAAGAGGGCTACCCGTACGACCAACGGATGCGGCGCGATGAGTACGAGACCGAGAAGCGCCGACTGCAGATAGAACTTCTCAAGCTGCAGAACTGGACCAAGGATGTCGGCGATCGTGTTCTGCTTCTGTTCGAGGGACGCGATGCAGCAGGCAAGGGTGGGACGATCAAGCGATTCATGGAGCACCTGAATCCACGGGGCGCGAGGGTGGTGGCACTCGAAAAACCCAATCCCCGCGAACAGACGCAGTGGTACTTCCAGCGCTACATCGCTCACCTGCCGGCAGCGGGTGAGATCGTGTTGTTCGACCGCTCGTGGTACAACCGGGCTGGGGTCGAGCGGGTGATGGGCTACTGCAACGACGATCAGTATGACGAGTTTCTTAGCCAGGCGCCGCTGTTCGAGCAGATGCTCATTCAGGACAACATCCGTCTGTTCAAGTTCTGGTTCTCCGTATCGCGAGGTGAACAGCACACCCGCTTCCTCATCCGCCGGATCGACCCCGTTCGACGGTGGAAGCTGTCCCCAACTGACGTGGCGTCCCTGACCCGTTGGGGCGACTACACGGAGGCCAAGGAGCGCATGTTTGCCCACACCGACACCGAGATCGCTCCTTGGACGATCGTGAAGAGCAACGACAAGCGCAGGGGCCGCCTCAACGCCATGCGCCACGTCCTGTCGGCGATCGACTACGAGGGCAAGGACCCCGACGTCGTGGGAACCCCCGATCCGCTCATCGTCGGGCGGGCCAGCTCCGTGTTCGAGGTCGGCGAGCACGAGGCGCCCGCCGGACAGGCGGAACCGGGGGACGCGCCGTAGGCGAGCTGCCGTGGTCTCAGGAGTCGGCGGAGAAGAGCGACAAAGCCCTTGGGATGAGTCGAACGGGGAAATGACCAGGAACTTTGGATGCCGCGAGAAGCAGTGTTGCGGTCAAAGCTCGCCGTGATGCCGCACCCCGACTCTCGGGACGCCCACGATCCAACGGTCACGCCTCGTCGCCACTCGGATGCTCGCCTGTGTGGAGCTGCAGGAGCACGCCATCAGGGTCGGGTACTTCGACGAGCAGGCCGAGATGTCCGTCGCGCACGCCGAGGTGCCCGATCCCGAGGCGGTCGAGGTGCTCGACCCAGTCGTAGAGTGCGGGCTGGCCTTCGACCTGCAAGGCGATCAGGCAGAATCCATGCAGTGCCGCGGCGCGCTCCGGGTCGAGGTGCAGGCCGATGGTCGTCACGGCCGAGTGGTGACTGAGCACCGTCCCGATGAGCCCTCCTTCTTCCTCGAAGTCGAGCACGGCCTCGAATCCAAGCACCTCGCGGTACCAGTCACGGCTGGTGGCAACGTCGCTGACCGGGACCCGGACGTGGTGGATGCCCTGGAGCAGCGGTGTCGATCGATCATGCATCCCTACAGCTTGGCCCACGGACCGGGCGGACCTGTGTCGGAGGGATCCTGAGCGTCCAGCCTGGTGGCACCTCGCCTCGGCCGGAGAAGGACTCGGCGCCGGAGTTGTCTCCCGGCGCAGGCGGCACCCAATCCCGAGCGGTATGGGTCAGGTTGTCGGCGTAAACACGAGGCGCACTCCGGGGTCGACGGGCGCCAACCAGGCGTCCTCGACTTCAGCGAGGGGGACCGCGACGGCGTTCACCACGAAAGTGCCACGAGCCAGCTCGTCTAACAGCGCAGGGAGTTCGGCGAGGATGCCAGCAGAGGTGACCGAGCCTTGTCCACTGCCCAGCACAATGAGATTCGCCGAGCGCAGGGCGACGGACGGCAAGTTGACCGAGGGTCCCGCTACCGCCCCAATCTGGATCCACGACAAGAGCCTCGAGCGATCGGACCGGTTCCTGAGCAGGGGAAGCATCACCTGCTCAGCTGGTGGCCCCCAGAGGTAGTCGATCACCACATCGACTTCGGACGCGGCCTCACCGACGCGGATCGCTGCCTCGTCGGGATCATCGGCGAGACTCACAACGACATCTGCACCCAAACTCGGGAGACCATCCAGTCGACCCTGGTTCCGGCCGACGGCGACGACGTGGGCGGCGCCCAGGTGCTTGGCGACCTGGACCGCCATCTGTCCGGCGTTACCAGTCGCACCCAGTATCAGCACTCGCTGACCTGGCTTGAAGGCCACTCGTCTCCGCAAGGCAACCCAAGAAGACATCGCGGGGTTGATAGCGGCTGCCGCAATCACCGAATCGACGCTGTCAGGAACGACCACACTACGGCGCTGGTCGATGACCGTCCGCTCTGCCATCGTGCCGATGGCATCGTCTGGAGCGACGAAGTACACACGCTGACCATCCGGCAGTCGGCCAACGCCGTCCACACCCGGTACAAGCGGCAGTCTTCCCTCGCTTGTGTAGTGCCCACCTGACGCCCCACTTCGCACACGGGGGTGAAGGCCAACGGCCAGTACATCAACGATGACTTCGTCGTCACCCGATACTTGAGGATCATCGAATGATTCGTAGCGAGGAGGGCGGTCGAAGGAGCGGACGACGGCGGCGTGCATGGCAAACTCCGGATAGGTTCTCGACCAGGCAAACGTGATTACCCGCACAACCTATCGCCGACCGTCGCCGGACGAGTGCGCCCGAACCGCGGGCCGAGCCGCTCGCAATCTACGCCCTGAGCGATCCCGAGCTGCTCTGTCCGGCGGACCTCGACCTGCCCCAACCGAATCTCACTGGGTGTTCGAGGTGGGACCTTGACTTGGGCGTTGTGAGACGGAATCCTCGGCGTGTGACTCCGACGCACCCTCCACAGGACGACGCTGTTGTCGACATCCCTCGGATCCCGGCTTCGGCGGGTGCGCTGATCTTCGATCACCTCGGGCGTCTTCTCGTGCTCAAGCCCACCTACAAGGGTGGATGGACACTTCCCGGCGGACAGATGGAAGCCAATGGCGAAACCCCTTGGGAAGCCTGTAGACGCGAGGTGCAAGAAGAGACCGCCCTCATTCTCCATACAGGCCGGCTTGTGTGCGTCGACTTCCTTCGCCCTCGCCCGGGAAAGCCCGGCGGCGTGCGTTTCCTCTTCCACTGCGGCCTACTCAGCGATGAGGTTCTCGGAGCCATCAGCCTCCAAGAGGATGAACTCTCCGAGTACCGCCTGGAAGAAATGGACCGCGCCATCGAGCGCCTCAGTGGCCCACTGCGCCGACGTGTGCGCTGTGCCATCGGAGCGGCGGGAATCACATACCTCGAGGATGGCCGGCCTGTCGACACGTAAGGGTCGGTCAAGAACGGGCGCGAACCTTGACTCCACGCGTGAACGTGGCTGCGCTGGCGGTTGCGGCAGCTAGCAAGCGCCTCGCGCCGTGACGAATCTCTATAGCGAGCGCACGACTCGTGCGGGGTTGCCAACGGCGAGAACATTGGCAAGAAGATCCCCTGTGACAACGGTGCCGGCGCCCACGACGGTGTTCTCGCCGATCGACACGCCGGGGAGGACGATGACGCCGCCACCCAGCCAGACGTTGTCGCCGATCGTGATCGGCTCGGCCGCCTCCCACTTGGCCCGCCGAGGTTCGGCCTCGACGGGATGCGTAGGTGTCAGGAGTTGGACGTTCGGGCCGATCTGGACATCGTCACCGATTGTGATCGCCGCGACGTCGAGCGCCACCAGACCGAAATTCACGAACGTTCGCCTGCCAATCCGAAGCTGATAGCCGTAATCACAGCAGAACGGGGGCCGGATCTCACTGTCCTCCCCGAAGGACCCGAGGAGTTCGTGGAGGACGCGTTGACGATCGGCGTCGCTGGCGGCAAAGGAGGCGTTGTACCTCTGGAGGAGACGCGCCGCACGTTGGCGCTCTGCGGCGAGCTCGGGGTCGTCGGCGATGTAGTGGTCACCGGCAAGCATCCGATCGCGTTGGCTCCTGCCGTCAGCGCTCCCGGTCAGCTCGCTCACGTACCCAGTCTGCCCGCGACAGCGCTCCTTGGCTTCATGTGCTGCTCGACATTCTCCTTGCGGCAACCGCGGGCCGGTCGTGAGACTTATCGGTACGGCCGATCCGCCGCCCACCGTTTGGACATCAGGGTTCGAGGACGATCTTTCCCAGTGTGTGACGCTGCTCGAGTTCTCGGTACGCGTCACGCACCTCGGTCAGGGGATAGGTCCTGGCGATGGGAACCTCGAGACGTCCCTCGGCGATCAATCCGGCCAATTCGGCCAGTACTTCGGCGCTCGCAGCAGCGGCGCTCCCGTCAGCCTTGGTCCCGTATTCGGCGGCGGCCGACCGGTCGATGATGGTGTCGATGCGGTCGGGCGCCACGCCCAATCCGATGGCCATCTCGACGTACCCGCCGCCGAAGGTATCGACGAATGCGTCGACACGTTCCTCGGTCGCTCTCCTGACACGTTCGGCCACCCCATCGCCGTAGACCACCGGGACCACCCCGTGGCTGGCGAGCCAGCCGTGATGCTCCTTGCTGGCCAGACCGATCACCCGGGCGCCGGCGCCGACAGCCAACTGCACGGCCAGTGATCCGACGCCGCCCGCCGCGGCGGACACGACCACGGTGTCGCCGGGTGCCAGGTTCACCGCCCGCACGGCGGCGTAGGCGGTAGTCCCGGCCACGAACAGCGAGCCGGCCACCTTCCACGGCACCTTGGCCGGGCGCAGTACCAGGTTGCCCACATCGGCCACCACCAGCTCGGCGTGACTGCCTCTGGCATCGACGAAGCCCAGGACCTCGTCGCCCACGACGAACCGGGCGACCTCGGGGCCCACCTCGGTCACGATGCCGGCCAGGTCACTGCCCTGGCCCGAGGGGAACGTGGCCGGCCACATGGCGTGAAGCAACCCCTTGCGGATGCTGGCTTCGCCCGGGTTGATGCCGGCGGCCACGACCTTGACCAGGACCTGGCCCGGTCCCGGAACAGGTCGGTCGACTTCCACCACTTTCAGGACGTCGATGTCGCCGTATTCGTCGAACCGCACAGCTAGCGGCACTGGTGACTCCCTCGGTGGATGATGCTGGAGACAACTGCGCTTTGGGGGGCTTCATTCCGGCCTGCCCGAAGCAGCATCTTCTCCAGGAAGTCCCTGTCGAATCCACAGGGTGATCTGACCAAGCCCGCGATGTTCCTCATCCGTGGGCCTGCGCGCGACCACCGGGGCGCCAGGGGACGCACGGCCACTCTGTGGTGGCGGCACGGGTGGGCTCCGACGGAGTGGGCTCGGACAGAATGGGCCCATGGGCAACGACGCCTTCTACTTACCCATGGGGGGCGGCCGGTTCGAGAGCACCGGGGCAACTGCCGGCCCGTGGTCTGAGGCCATGCAGCACGGCGGTCCACCGGCTGCGCTCTTGGCCCATGTCATGGCTCGGCACGACCCTGTACCCGGGCTCCGGGCGGCGCGGATCGCGGTGGATGTCCTCGGTCCGATCCCCATCGCGCCGGTCTCCGTGGTCGCTGCGACGATCCGCCCGGGACGCCGGATCCAGCTCGTCGGCGCCGAGATGTCGGCGGGCGGACGCGTGGTGGCCCGGGCGTCTCTGTGGCGGCTAGCGACGCTCTCGGGCGGCCTCGCGCTCCTGAAGGGCACCAGCCCGCCCGACCCTCCGCCCCCGTTTCCCGAGACGGGTGCGTGGGCGCCGCCGTTCCCCGGCGGCTACCACGGCGGCTATCTGGCGGCGGTCGAGGGGCGCCCCGTGAGCGAGCGCCCGGCGGCGGCAACGGTATGGCTCCGCCAGCGAGTGCCGCTCGTTGCCGGCGAGGAGCCCTCGCCCCTCGAGCGCACCTTGATCGTGGCCGACTCGGGCAGCGGCATCAGTCCCGCCCTGAGCCCTGCCGACTACCTCTTCATGAACGTGGAGCTCTCGGTGACCCTGCATCGTGACCCCGTAGGGGAGTGGATCTGCCTTGTCGCCCGCACGGTAATCGGGGCAAGCGGCACCGGCCTGGCGGACACCGCCCTGTTCGACACCGGCGGGTCGATCGGCTGCGCCACCCAGACCCTCTTCGTCACCACCACCCAGAGTTGATCAGCGCCGTGGCCTGGATCCCACCGGGGCGGTGTTGTTCGGCGCTGCCCGTTCCTGCCCACGTGCCGGCGGCCGACTTCAGGTGCGTGCCTGACCGGTCGACCGTGCTCGCCCATCTGTCTGCGAGATGCGCGCCAGAGGTGACCGCTATACCTTCGTCGCCATGACCGACTTCCTCGTTCCGGCGAGCCCCGAGATGATCGACGAGTCGAGGAGGGTGAATGCCGAGCTCGAGGCGTTGCTCGCCACCCAGCCCCCTCGCCCCGAGGAGGATGTGACGACGGTCCGCCGCTACGCCGAGAGCGGCCTCGGCTGGGCCGGTCCGATCGTCCGCTCGGAGCGGGCCACAACGCGCATGATCCCCGGGCCCGCCGGTCCGATCGGACTACGAATCGTCACCCCCGAGCGTCCGGATGGCGTCTACCTCCACATTCACGGGGGCGGCTGGGCGCTCGGTGGGGCTGACCAACAAGACCTGCTCCTCGTGGCCATGGCCGACGCGGCCAACGCGGCCATGGTGAGCGTCGACTACCGCTTGGCCCCCGAGCACCCGTTTCCCGCCGGCCCCGACGACTGCGAGGCCGCAGCCCTCTGGCTCGTCGAGCACTCGAAAGACGAGTTCGGCACGGGACGCCTACTCATCGGGGGCAATTCTGCGGGTGCTCACCTTGCCGCCTTGACGCTCCTGCGCCTGCGTGATCGCCACGGGATCTCGGGGGCCTTCTCGGGTGCCAACCTCGTGTTCGGCGTCTACGACGTGGCCATGACACCGAGCGCCCGATCATGGGGCGGGCGCAACCTCGTCATCAACACGCCCACCATGGCCTGGTTCGCCGACATGTTCACGCCGGACATGACCGACGAGCAGCGCCGATCACCCGGGGTCTCGCCGCTCTACGCCGACCTGATGGGCATGCCGCCGGCCCTGTTCGTCGTGGGGACACTCGACCCGCTCCTCGATGACAGCTTGTTCATGGCGGCGCGTTGGAGGGCGGCCGGCAACGACGCCACCTTGCTCGTGTTCCCCGAGTCGATCCACGGCTTTCTGCGCTTCCCGACGGCCATGACCTCAGCCGCCTTCGAGGCCATGTTGAATTTCGCCCGTCGTGCCATCGACGCCTGAGCCCTCGGGCCCCAGCTCACGCGCACCTGAGTTGGGCGCCACGACCGTTGGCACTACCTCGGGCCACGGGGCCCAGTCCTCGCTCCGGATTCAACGATTCGTGTGTCCGATCGGCGCTGAACTCTTTGCGCGAGGCATGCGCCAAGTCGTCGGGAACCGTGCCACGGGATTTCGCAGCTGCTCGAGTAGCTGTATCCACACCGGTGCCTGACGCTGAGAGCGAACTCCGGGTCAGGACCGGGACCCTGATGCCATCGAGACCAAGGACACCCCTCGGTGGCTCGAAGTCCTCACGCTTGACTCTGCAACGACTCGGCAAGACGGTCGATGAACCCGACCTGGCCCCTGTACAGCTTCCCGCGGGCGACGGCGAAGGACACCCATGCGGCCCGATCGATCTCAGGGAAGCGAGCCGTCTGTCCCGAGCCGGGTGGCCATTGCATCTCGAAGGCGTTGCTCTTGACCGACGAGAACATCCAGGTCTCCCTCGACGGCCCAGATGTGCACACGCTTTCCGCCCGGCTGGCGGAGCTCGCCGAGGTCGCGCCGCGGCCCGGGTGGTGCCGGCTTCCCGATCTCCTCGGAAAACTCCCGGTCGGCGACCGCGGCGGGATCCTCGCCCTCGTCGTACTCCCCTTTCGGGATCGACCACGACCCCAGGTCCTTCTTGGCCCAGAACGGGCCGCCCAGGTGGCCGATGAGCACCTCGACGACGTCGTCCGGGGTCTTTCGAAACACCAACAATCCTGCGCTCCGCTTCGGCATGAATACCTCTCATCCAATCGCGAGAAGGCACCGGCGCGGGGACTGATCGTCATCGGTACTGCGAGCCGGACCCCACCCGATACGGCAATTACAATGGCTACCTGCGGCGATGGGACGACGATGGGACTTCTTCGATCCGGGCTCAACGCCCGCCGCTCGACGGGGTGACCCACCCCGTAGAGTCCACGGAGTGACCTACAGCGTCCCAGCCCACCGAGCAGGTTGGGGTGAACAACGCCTCCGGGGCTGCGACCGCGAACGCGCGCCCGATCGAGGGCGCGCCAACCCCCTGGCATCGACAGCGGGCAAAACGCGACGCCAGACGGAAGTCGCCGACCGGACCGACCTCAACCCAGATTGGGCACCGAGTTACGCTGACCAGGTCCCCGATTCGCGGGTATCACGACAGGTCCCGGCGTCGGGCTGAGGCGATGCACCGACGGAGTGCCCTGCGCGTTATCGCGCTGTCGTACTGGTGTGGGGCCCTCCCCTTTTCCAACGTCGCCGCCCGCCTCGTCGCCGGCGTGGATCTGCGCCAGCACGGGAGCGGCACGGTGTCGGGGACCGGTCTCTACGAGGTGGCCGGGTTTCTCCCGCTGGCCGTGGCCGGCAGCCTCGACGTCGCCAAGGGGGCGGTCGGCCCGCTCGTAGCCGGCTCGGACCGTCCGCTGCTCGGAGCGCTCGGCGCCGGCGCGTCCGTCGCCGGCCACGACTGGTCGCCGGTCCTACGGGGTCGCGGGGGCCGCGGCCTGTCGGTGGCCCTCGGGGCAACACTGGTCAGCGCGCCCGAGGGTGCCGTGGTGCTCGGACTCGGGATGGCCGGGGGCCGCCTCGTGCACCAGACGGCGCTCGGATCTTTCCTCGCCACGGTGGCGTTGTTCCCCGTGCTCGGCTGGCGCCGAGGTCGTGGTGGGGTGTGGCTCGCGACGTGCCTGGCCCTGCCCATGGTGGCCAAGCGGCTCGCGGGGAACGAGGCGGTGCAGATCGTGCCGACGACAGCGGACCGAAGCGCCGCTGTCATCGGGCGGATCCTTCTGGCGCGGCTGCTCTTCGACCGGGACACGCTGCGCCGGGAAGTGACCGGTAGCGTGCCCCGGTAGCTTGCGTGGTGTGCCCGTGACCGTGATCACCGACAGTGCCGCCTCGCTCCCGCCTTCGCTCGCTGCCGAGTACGGCGTGGTGGCCGTGCCCATGCAGCTCGAGATCGCCGAACGACCGGTCGATGAACGGACGATCTCGATGGACGAGGTCGTGGGTCGCCTCGACGAGGGAGTCCTCACGAGCGGGCCCTCGCCGGGTGCATTTGTGGAGGCACTCGATGGCGTTGCCGACGACGGTGCCGTGGTCCTCACCGTTGGCGCCCGCCTGAGCAGCACGTACCAGGCGGCCTGCACGGCCGCCCGACTCGTTCCCGATCCGGGGCGGGTGCGGGTGGTCGACACCGCCACGGCGGCGGGCGCGGAGGGCCTCGTCGTTCTCGCCGCCGCCGACATGGCCCGCACCGGCGCCGGCCTCGATGCGGTCGAGGCGTGCGCCCGGGAGGTCGTAGGCGAGGTGCGATTGGTGGCGGCCGTCGGGACCCTGGCGCATCTCGCCCGCGGCGGTAGGGTGCCGGCGATCGCCGCGTGGGCCGGGTCTCAGCTCGGGGTTCGGGTGCTCTTCGAGTTCCGTGGCGATCACATCAAGCCGTTGCGACCCTCGCTCAGCTTCGACCGGGCCACGGACCTGATCTTCGAGCACTGGCGGCGTTCGCAGGTGGAGGGGGCGCCCCTGCACGTTGCCGCCTTGCACGCCGTGCGCGAGGACACCGCCGTCGAGCTACTGGAGCGGGTCCGCGCGCTCGTGAAACCGGCCACCTCGTTCGTGGGAACGTTCGGTCCGGTCATGGTGGCTCACACGGGCCCCGACGTCATCGGCCTGGCCTGGTGGTGGGGGGCCTGATCGACGACTGGGCGAGGACCCAGCCCACGGCATCGAGCGTGGCCGCCCGACTGGCCTCGTCGACCCCGTGGGCCATGCCCTCGACGAGGTCGAGCCGGCACGGTCCGCCGGCCGCTTCGTGCAGGATCCGGCCATGGGCGACGCCGAGGAGACGATCCCCCACGCCGTGGATCACGGCCACCGGCAGGTCGACCCGGCGGACAGCTGACGCCGGTTCCTCGCCTATCCGCCAGTCGTGGGCGATCCGGACCCGCAGATAGCGCTCGGCCGCCCATCGACCCGGTGCCGTGCGGGTGAGCACGGCCGAGGCCACACCCACGGCGGACGGCCGCATCCTCCATCTCGCCGGCCCGCTCACGAGCACCGCCCCCACGACGGGCCCCACGTCGAGCCCGGACGTCGCCAGGTGGCTGACCACGGCGACCGCACCCATCGACACGCCGACCAGGACCACCGGCAAGTGCGCCCTGAGGGCGAGGGTGGCGGCGCTAGCCACGTCGAGATGCTCGGTACTACCGACGCCCGAGCGGCCCCCCGACGCCCCATGACCGCGGGCGTCGTAGGTGAGGACGTCGTAACCCGCCCGACAGAGGTCATCAGCCAGGGCGGCCACCGCCTCGTCATCCTGGCTGGCCGAAAAGCCGTGAGCGATCACGACTGCGCTCGATGCCGCCTCGGCCCGGCGCCAGCGGGCCCGCAACTCGACACCGTCTGTCGTGTGCAACACGATGTCATCCTCGGCCACCCTGGAAGCCTACCTATCCGTCCGGCACGGCTTCTGGGGCCGATTTCGCTGCTTTCCGGGACGCCCATTCGGCGCCGGGGAGGAATCGTCCTCCTCGGGCGATGACGAGCAAGGTGACCGGAGCCACGGCGCGCGCCGCGCTCACGCACGACCATCGAGGCAGACGGTCATCGCATCGTGGGCCGTGCGGGTGACCGGGGGGCTCGGAAAATACCGATGGCGCCCCTCGGGTCCGAAGACGACGCGGGCGCTGTCGGCCTCGACCCCGGGAACGGGCGGTCCCCGGTGGAAGGGCCACCGCGGCGTCAACCGCGACACCTGGCCCGTCGCTCATCCGCCGGTCGTACTCTGGATGCCCTCCGTCGCCGTCTGGTCTTCGCGCCGCAAGGCGACACCGGGGACCGTCAGTGCGGAGACCTCACTCTGGCGACGTCTCGAGCCATCCTGTGCGCATCACCCGGCCAGTGCGGCGACCGTGGCCTCCAGGCAGGCCGGGTCGAGTGTCCCCGGCACCAAGATGAGCTCGTCACAACCGGCGGCGTCAGTCTCCTCGACCACCCGGCGGAGCCGTTGGGGAGTCGACACCTCAACCGACGCCGCCAGCGCTCGAGCGACCTCGGCGCCGAAGACCAGCAAATAGTCCCGGGTGAAACTACTGAGCGCGGACTGGGGATCGGCCCCACCGAGCACGTAGAAGGTGCCGTTCACCAGCCGGGGGGCGCTGCTCCGACCGGCCTCGTGCCAGGCTTCGGTGGCCAGCGCATTGGTGCGCCTGATCTCGGCGGCTTCGGCCGCGATGGTGAAGCCGGTCACGCCGTCGGCCCAAGCCGCTGCCCGGCGCATCGAGCGCGGACCCAGCGCGCCGGCCAGGATCGGCGGCCCACCCGGCTGCACCGGTGCCGGGCCGATCGGGTCCGCACCTTCGAACGGGGCCTCTCCTGCCCAAAGCCGGCGCAGGTCACCCACCGCCTGGTCCAGGCGGCGGTGACGACCGGCGAAGCTCACCCCAGCCGCCCGGTAGTCGTGCTCCCGGCCGCCGACCCCGACCCCCACGGTGAGGCGGCCGCCGCTCAAGACGTCGAGGGTGGCCAGTTGCTTGGCGACTACCGCGGTGGAGTGCAGCGGGAGTACCGCGACGTTGGTCATGACCCGGACTCGGCTGGTCAGTGCAGCCGCACCAGCCGTGGTCGTGATCAGTTCGGGGTTGTGGAACGAGACGCGATCCCCGGTGGAGACGCTTGAAAACGGCCCCGTGTCGATCCCAGCGCACCATGCAATGAGGGTCTCCCGGGTGAACCCCCGGGCCATCGTGGGCAGAGCGATACCGATCTCCATGGCTCGCGGACCTTATTGGATGGCCCGAGAACAGGCACATCCGAGACTTGCCTCGGATGGCTCGTCGCGTCGAAGCCCGGTTCCACGCTTCGAGCCGCCGGACTTCGGCTCCGTCTGCGGCCCTCAGGAGAAGGTCGTCTTCACCGAACGCTCTGTCGAGCGCGGATACGACTCGACCCCTGAACCGAAAGGCCTGCCGGTGCTCCCGAAGACGTCTTGCCACAACACCTCCTCGTGTCTTTGGACCACCGGTTTCGCATCCCGTCCGCACCAACGTCAATCCACCTCGCCGCTCCCGCCGGATGACGTCTATTCGTCGTCGTCGTCCCGCCGCTCGTTCCGTGCGGCGACGCGTTCGGGCCAGTTCTGGGTGTCCTCCCGGGTGGGATTCGGACCCATTCGATCCACGTGGGGGCACTCGTCACACCGATCGTCCGCGGATCGGGGTCGGACGAAGCCGAGACACGTGATGACCACCGGTGGGTCGCCATCGCCATGACCGCCCTTCCAAGTCGGGTAGCCGGGGGGAATCGCACCCCCCGGCTCCCACAGATCCCGGCGTGACAGTCTCCCGTCACCGGGCTCCTCTCACCCGTCGCAGATTCAGCCCCAG
>Ga0181536_10001453_pt1 | contig 27807 bp, 21 predicted proteins | sample PEATcosm2014_Bin_41_FD_121105 | JGI IMG/M metagenome (GOLD analysis project Ga0181536, IMG submission 121105) | Peatland microbial communities from MTU Mesocosm Facility, Houghton, MI, USA - PEATcosm2014_Bin17_60_metaG | ecosystem: Environmental > Terrestrial > Soil > Wetlands > Peat | place...
AGGCGAGAGAATCATCCATATCTCGACTCATATTTTCGACCCGCTCGTCCCCTTCAATCGCGCCGCCGCGCGCACTTTCCCGAAAACTGTTGCTCCCGGGACTCACCCCGCTTGGGAGTTACGGAAATGTGCGCTTTCTCCCTTCGTTGCTTGGTCGGCCCGAGCGGCTCGATGAAGGCGACGCCTCGATCGACCGACGAAAAGTCTAGCGCAAATTCTGACTTTCAGAAAGAGATCGTCGAGATCGCGCGGATGACGGCGCTGGCGAAGTCGATATTGCCGCGTCCAACGCGCCCGCGTTCGTTCCCCGGTTCAGCCGATCATTCGCCTGCCGTCGGCGCCGTCCGCGGTCGCCGCCCTCTTCTCTGTCCGGGCCCAGACAGATGCGAGACCAGCGCGGGCCATGGCGCTGGCTTTCCATCGATTGGTTGGAGGCGATATGCGCGAGAGGAATCTGCATTCGCCCGCGCGTCTCATCTGTCGTGAGCCAGGACAGAGCGTCGACAGGGCCGTCGAAATCGCGCATGGTCCCGCCTCCCCAGCCGACGGATTCGAACCTGCCGTGCAAAACAGCTCTTCCTCTCAAGCGCAGTTCTCGCTGCCCAAAGACAAGATCCGGATTCTCCTCCTCGAGGGCGTGAACGACAGCGCCGTAGCGATGATGAAGGCCGCGGGTTATTCCAACGTGGAGCGCCTGCCGAAAGCGCTTGAAGGCGACGCGCTTAAGGAGGCCGTCAAAGGCGTGCACCTCATCGGCATTCGCTCTCGCACGCAGATCAAAGCGGAAATCCTCGAAGCGGCCGACCGGCTTATCGCGGTCGGGTGCTTCAATGTCGGCACCAACCAGGTGGACATCGACGCCGCGCGCCAAATTGGCGTCCCCGTCTTCAATGCGCCGTTCTCCAACACCCGCAGCGTCGCGGAATTGGTGATCGGCGAGATCGTCATGCTGCTGCGGCGGATCATCCCGCGATCCAACGCGGCGCACGCGGGCCGGTGGGACAAGTCAGCGGCCAACAGTCACGAAGTTCGCGGCAAGACCCTCGGCATCGTCGGCTACGGCAATATCGGTTCGCAGCTTTCGTATCTGGCCGAAGCGCTCGGCATGCGGGTCATCTTTTACGACCACACGGACAAGCTCCGCCACGGCAACACCGAGCCGACGGACAGCCTGCAGGAGCTCTTGGCGCAGAGCGACGTCGTGACCCTGCACGTTCCCGAAACGCCGGCCACGCACGGCATGATCGGCCCCGCCGAGATCGGCGCGATGAAGGCGGGCGCCTATCTGATCAACAACAGCCGCGGCACCGTGGTCGACCTCGACGCGCTCGCGGCCGCGCTGCGCGGGGGACGGCTCCGCGGCGCCGCGATCGATGTTTTTCCGATCGAACCCAGCTCGAACGCCGAGCGATTCCATTCGCCGCTGCAAGGCTTGGACAACGTCATTTTGACGCCGCATGTCGGCGGCTCGACCGAAGAGGCGCAGGAGCGCATCGGCGTCGAAGTCGCGCGCAAGCTCATCGATTACAGCGACAGCGGCTCCACGATGGGCGCCGTCAATTTCCCTCAGGTGCAACTGCCGATCCGCCCTATGGGGACGCGCTTCATGCAGGTGCAACGCAATCTTCCCGGAATGCTGGGAAGGCTGAACGAGGTGCTCGCGCGCCACGCGATCAACATCGCCGCCCAATTCTACGAAACCTACAACGACGTCGGCTACGTGGTGTTGGACGCCGACGCCTCGGCCGTGGACAGCCAGCGCGTTCTCGCGGAAATCCGAGCGTTGGAGGGAACCATCCGCGCGCGGCTGCTCTACGAACATCGCGGCTGAGGGTCCGACGGCGGAAGCGGCGTGCCGATAGCGACGAACGACGGGCAGGTCCTCTGCGCAAGCGAGCAAGGCTCATCGCGCGATCACGCGCGCGCGTCGCCGACCGACAATTCAGGCGACCGATTGTCACCGCGGCTCTGACGTGGCAGTGACGGCGCCCACGCTCTCGCCAGGGCGCGCGGATCGGACGCCGCGAACGCGATCGACGGAGCATCGCCCCATGAGCGTGCAACGAAGCGCGTCGATCTGGCTGGCGCTGAGCCTCGCGCTCATCGTCGTATTCGCCCTATCCCCCCTCGTGGTCGCGATCGGAGCCGGGATGTTCGGCGCGTCGATGGGATGCCGGGTCGACGAAGGGGGCTCTTACCCCTGCCCTGTCCTCGGCTACGACGCGGGGACCCTCCTCGAGGAAATGTTCGTATCCGGCTGGTTCGTTTTCCTCACCTTGCCGATCGGCGCCACCGCAGCTCTCGTTTGGCTCGTCGTCGCGGTCGCGATCTTCGTTCGACGGGAGCGCAAGTGAACGCCGAACCGGCCGCGCCGCAGCGGACAGCATGGACGCGGGTCGCTCTTCTCTGGCTCTGCGGCGTCGGCGCGGAAAAGTTCGCCGCGCGATTGACGCACGGGAGAGCGCAAGTCGGCCAGATCGGAAATGGGATGGACGGCGCCCCGTCGTCGCCGCAATTGCGGAGCAAGAGACGCGTCAGGCGTTCCCTCGCGGCGACGATTTCCGCTCCGGCGCATCGAGCGGCCAAACGCACCTTGCCTGTTCCGTCGTTTCCGGCGACGCATAGCGCCCGCCCTTAAACGTTCCACAGCCCCGCGCCGTCCGAGAGGCCCCGATGTCCCTGCCCGATTTGCATCCGCGCCTTTTCAAGCGCGCCTACAGCAACGGCGAACTCCTCGCCGACGGCGCGGTCCATGCGGCCGCGCTGGTCGCGGGCGCGATCGGCTTTTCGTTGCTGTTCCTGAAGGCGCCGTTCCATGGCGGGGCCGGCGAGGGACTGGCGATGGCGGTCTACGCCGCCGGCTTTTTCCTGCTGTTCGGCTTTTCCTTCGCCTACAACATGACGCCCGCTTCGCCGCTGAAATGGATTTTGCGACGCTGCGATCATTCGGCGATCTATCTGATGATCGCCGGCACCTACACCGCGCTGCTTTCGCAGACCCAGAACAGCCGTTGGGCCGTCGCGCTCGCCGCATTCGTGTGGAGCGGCGCGCTCGTCGGCGTCGTGCTCAAACTGTTCCTGCCCGGCCGCCTCGACCGTGTCGCGATCGGCGTCTATCTCGCGCTCGGCTGGTCGGCGATCGTCGCGATCAAGCCGCTCGTCGCCGCGCTGCCGGCCGAGACGCTCGCGTTCGTCGTGCTCGGCGGACTCATCTATTCGATCGGCGTCGCGTTCCACCTCTGGCACAGCCTCAAGTTCCAGAACGCGATCTGGCACGCCTGCGTCGCCGTCGCCGCCGGATGCCACTTCGCCGGCATTGTGCAGGCGCTGGGCCGAGGGGCCTGAAGCGCGGCGCGCGCCTTCATCCGGTCGGGGCCAAGGCGGGTCGGTCGCGCGCGATCAGGCGGACGACCTCGGCCGCCGGAACGGGCCGCGAATAATAATAGCCTTGCGCCTCGCCGACGCCCGCCGCGGTCACGTATTCCAGCTGTTCGCGCGTCTCGACGCACTCCGCGGTGGTGGCGATGCCGAGATCGGCGGCGAAATGCGCGATCGCCCGCACCAGGGCGCGCGCCGTCGGGGCGCCGCTCGTCAGTTCGGCGATGAAACTGCCGTCGATCTTGATGCGATCGAACTGAAAGCGACGCAGGCGCTCGAACGACGCGTATCCCACGCCGAAGTCGTCGAGCGCCAGCGCCACGCCCATCCGCCGCAGCCGCGCGAGCGCCAGCGTCGCGTCGCCTTTGTCGTCCATGATCACGCTCTCGGTGATTTCGATCTCGAGCCGATGCGAGGCGAGCCCGCTCGCGGCGAGGGCGAGCGCGACGGCGCCCGGCACGTCCGCGCGCGTGAACTGCGCGGGCGAGACATTGACGGCGACGCGAAGATCATTCGGCCAGGACGCGGCCTCCCGGCAGGCCGTCGCGATCACCCACTCGCCGATCGAGTCGATCAAGCCGCTTTCCTCGGCGATCGGCACGAAGTCGCCGGGAGCGATCAGCCCACGACGCGGGTGGCGCCAGCGCAGCAGCGCCTCGAACCCCTGTATGCGCGCGTCGGCGAGGCCGACCAACGGCTGATAATGCAGTTCCAGTTCGCCGCGTTCGAGCGCCAGCGCGAGATCCTGGCGCAGCGCCGAACGTTCGCTTAGGACGCGCTCCATCTCTCGGCTGAACAAGCGCCAACGGCCGCGGCCCGCCGCCTTCGCCTGGTAGAGCGCGAAATCGGCGTGTCGCAGCAGACGCTCGTCATCGAACGGCGAACGATCGGCGACGGCCACGCCGATGCTGACGGACGCCATCAACGACAGCGCGCCGCAGTCCAAGGGGGTCGCGAAGGACTTGCTCAGGCGATCGGCGAGCGCGGAAGCGCCGTCGTCGCCGCGCTCGAATTCCGCGACGACGATGAATTCGTCGCCGGAATAGCGCGCGACGCAGTCGCGCGAGCGGGCGCTCTCGCGCAGTCGGCGCGCCACGGCCCGCAAAAACGAATCGCCGACCAAATGCCCGTAGGCGTCGTTGACGAGCTTGAAGCGATCGACGTCGATGAGGAAAAGCGCGACGCGCCGCTGGTCCGCGGACGAAGAGGCGAGCCTCTCGCGGATGCGCTCGGTCACCGCGGATCGATTGGGCAATTGCGTCAGGACGTCGGTGCGCGCGAGATAGGCGATGCGTTCGCGAGCCTGTTCGAGGGCCGTCACGTCCTCATGCGTGGCCACCCAGCCGCCGCCCGCCAGCGGCTGCACGACGACCGCGATGATCAGGTCGTCGCCGACGACGACGGTCCTCGCGAAGACTTCCCTGCGCGCCACCGCCGCCGACCAATCCGCAAGGACCGGGTCGATCGGCGACTCGAAGGAACCGCGACGCTTTCGCGCCTCCAGCAGTTCGCGCAGCGTCATCCCACGACGCACGTCGTCGTCGCGCAGCTTCTGGAGAGCGAGGAAGCGTCGATTCCAGAACTTCAATCGCCCCGCGCGATCGAAGACCGTGACGCCGTGGTTCATATTGTCGAGCGCGATGTCGCGCCAACGCCGACGGGCGCGCAGACGCAGAAGCGGAACCGCCCATGGGACGCAGATCGCCGCGGCGATCAGAAGCGTCGGCACGGGAGCCAGCGTGCCGATGACAGGGAAAGCGTCCATCTCGCGTCAGTGTCTCCCTCGCGAAACAAGTGAAGCCTTGGCGTCTTGCGGGTTGCGGGACGGCCACGCACAGGCAATACCCAAGAACGCCTCGCCTTGTCGCACGGAATATACTAACACGCCATAAATTTACCTGACTACATTATACGATTGTGCTTCCGTAACGTAATGAATTGAGCTTTGCCTATAGCGATTTCGGCGCCAACAAGCGACGATCATTGTTTGCGCCATGGAGGATAAATGAGGTTGTCGGGCGAAATACCGACTGAGCAACGGCGCGCTCCAAGCGATCGACTCCAGACGGAAGGACTTCGCGCGCCGCTCGCGCTCGGGCGGCGGCGCCCGCCATCTTGACGCCGCACTCGCGTGGCGTCTTATCTCGCGCATGCTCCAGGGATCGCCAATGACGCCAACGCGCTTCGTCTTCGCCTTCGCGGCGCTAGCGCTCGCCGCGCCCGCTTCGGCGGCGGACTTGCCGACGCAGCCCTCGCTGCCTTCCCTCGCCGCCGATCCTGAGACGCAGGCGCCGAACTGGAAGGGCTTCTACGTCGGGACCGAACTCGCCGTCGCTTCGTTCAAGGGCGCCAAGGGCGCCGTCGGCGGCGACGTTTTCGCCGGCTACGATCACCGCTTCGACAACAACGTCGTGCTCGGCGTGCGCTTTTCCACCGGCTACGCCCCGTGGATGTTTCCCGGCGGCGCAGCCCGGGGCTTCGATTTCGCCGAGACGAGCGTCAAGGTCGGCTACGAAATGGGCGCTCTCACGCCCTATGTCATGACGGGCGTAGCGCTGGCCAGACCGACGAATTTCGGCGGCGGCCTCGCCAATCCAAATGATTCGATCAATGGCGTGTTCGCCGGCCCCGGCGCGTTGCAAGCGGTGGGAACGGCCGGCGTCGGCTTCGACTACGCCGTCACCAACAATCTCCACGTCGGCCTCGAAGCGGCGGTCGGCAACGGCGGCCCGTTCGCGCCCGTGCCATTCGGCCATTAACGGCGTTGGCGGTGCGGCCACGCGCCTGATTGCCTTCGGCGACGCGGCGCGATAGGTCATCGGCCTCGTCTTCCCAGACACGGACACCATGCAGACCTTGAATCGCCGGGCGTTGCTCGTGAGCGTGGTCGCCGCCTCCGGCGCGCGCCTGTTTCGGCCAGCTCTCGCCCAACAGCCGTCCGAGGCGGCCGCCAAGCCCGTCTTCGCCTACGCGGACGTCGTCAGGCGCGCGCACGATCTCGCCGACGCCCCGTTCGACGCTTCGATTCCCCCGCTTCCCGAGGGGGTCGCCGGGCTCGATTACGACGCCTGGCGCGACATCCGCTTCAAGTCCGACAAGCCGCTGCTCGGCCAGCCCGGCGCGAGCTTCCGCCTCGAACTGTTCCACCTCGGCCATCTCTACAAGCGCCCGGTCGTCGTCAACGTGCTGCGCGACGGCATTCCCGCGCCGGTGCCCTACGCGGCCAATCTCTTCGACTACGGCCGCAACAAGATTCCGGGCGGTCTGCCGATCAATCTCGGCTTCGCCGGCTTTCGCCTGCACTATCCCCTCAACGCGCCTCACGTCATGGATGAGGTCATCGCTTTTCTCGGCGCGAGCTATTACCGCTTTCTCGGCCGCGGCCAACGCTATGGCCTGTCGGCGCGGGGCCTCGGCATCGGCTCGGGCGCTCGCGCCAACGAGGAATTCCCGTTCTTCCGCGAATTCTGGATCGAGACGCCCGATCCGGCGGCCGAACGCATCGTGGTTCATGCGCTGCTCGACAGCGAATCGGCGACCGGCGCCTTCCGCTTCGAGATCGTTCCCTCGCTGGAGACGAGCGTCGACGTGACCGCGACGCTGTTCGCGCGCCGCTCGATCGCCTCGCTCAATATGGCGCCGCTCTCGTCGATGTTCCTGAGGGGCAAGAACGACCATCGCGTCGACGACGATTTCCGCACCGAATTGCATGATTCGGACGGCCTGCTCATGCACACCGGCGCGGGCGAGTGGATCTGGCGCCCGCTCAGCAACCCCGTGGCGCCGGCGGTGTCCACCTTCCTCGACAACAACGTGCGCGGATTCGGCTTCATCCAGCGCGACCGCTCCTTCGAGCACTACCAGGATCTCGACCTCGCCTACGAGCTCAGGCCCAGCTACTGGATCGAGCCGCACGAGGGTTGGGGCGAAGGCGGCGTCGAACTGGTGGAACTGCCGACCGACGACGAAAGCAACGACAACATCGTCGCCGCATGGGCGCCCAAGGAGAATTTCGAAGCCGGCCGCTCGATGACCTACGGCTATCGCGTCACCGCGCTGACCAACGATTCGCGCCTGACGCCGGGCGCGCGCGCGGTCAACACTTTCCGCGCCGCGCCGCGCGCGCTCGGCGCCGCCGAAGCGCCTCCGCCCGGCGCCACACGCTTTCTCATCGATTTCTCCGGCGGCGATCTCGGCTATTATCTCAGCGACCCGACCCTGGTCGAAGTGATCGCGACGACTTCGGCGGGCCGCGTGCTGCGCACGTTCCTCGCGCCCAACACGCATCTGCGCGGCTTCCGCGCCGGCGTCGACATCGCGGTCGACCCCGGCCAGAGCTGTGACGTGCGCGTGTTCCTGCGCGCCGCGAACAAGGCGCTGACGGAGACCTGGACGTTCCCCTGGCGGGCGTGAAGACGCCGCTGCGCCTCATGCCGGGGACGGGCGGCCCCATGGCGCAGAAGACGACTCGGCGAAGCCTCGCGGGCATGCCCGCAGCCTATCCGTCTCGATCACGACGGATTCCTTAGAGCAGCCGCTCGCGTAGCGCGATGATCGCGGCGTGATGCTTGTTGTAGGCGCCGAGTTTGCGGCTCGCGTTTCCCAGGTGATAATTCACCGCCGATTCCGAGAGCTTCACCCGCGCGGCGACGCGTTCGGTGGTCATGCCTTCGCTGGTCCACAACAGGCATTCGCGTTCGCGATTGGAGAGCGGATGCTCGCCGTTCTCCCCGCGGCCCTGGAGGCCGCGCATCATCTCGTCGAAAAGATGAACGACGAAGAGCTGGATCGCCGGGGCCGACTCTTCGACGACGTCTTCGAGTTCGGCGCGGCTCGCCGCCGCGACGCTGAAGAGGCCGACGTCGCCCTCGGGGCCGGCGACCGGAACGCAATAGCCCTCGGTGATGTCGAATTCGCGCGCTTCGTAGAACACCAGCCGCTCGGCTTTGCTGAAACGATTGAGAAAGCCGCCGCCGTGGCCCCAACGGAACGGCACGCGCGACGCGGCGCCGGACACGACGACCGGATCGTAGAAGCGATAGCCGCGTTCGAGATAGCGGCGAACCCAGGCGTCGGGATAATTGCTTCTGAGCGTGTCTTCCGGGGCGCAGGTGACCCCCTTGGGCAGCTTGACCGCCATATAGGCGTAATATTCGAGCCCGAGCGTGCGCACGAACGCGCCGACCTCTTCCGCAAAACGCCCTTCGCCGGGAACGACTGTCACGCTGGCCATTTCATCGACCGCCAATAACGGGAAAAGCTAACGCGCGGCCTTTCCCGGCGCAAGGCGAATCGCGCGTTCTCCGCGCCGCCCGTCGCGCTCTTTTTGCAAGTCTTGCCAGTTGGAGCGGACGCGCCGCCTCGCTAGCCTGCCCGATCTGGGAGACCTTTTTCAAAAACGCGAAACGGGATACGGCCCAAAGGGGGAACGATCATGCGACGGACGACTGTGCTTTCTCTGGCTTTCGGCGCTCTGGCTTTGAGCATAGGGGCCGCGGCGGCGGACGAAATCAAGATCGGCGTTCTCGCGCCGCTGACCGGCCCGTCCGCATCGGACGGCGAGGAATATGTTCGCGGCGTCACCTGGGCCGTCGAGGAAGCCAACGCCAGGGGAGGCGTGGCGGGCCACACCTTCAAGGTCGAGGTGGCGGACGTCGGCGATCAATCGGCCGCCAACGTCACCAGCGCGACCGAGCGGCTCCTCGGCACCAAAGGCGTCGAGGTGATTCTCACGGGTTACGCCAGCCTTTCGATGTTCGAGGTCGACCTCATGGCCGAGGCGAACATGCCCTATCTCTCCGCCGGCCCGTCGCCGCTCTTCGCCGCCATCGTCTCCAAGAACCCGGACCACTATTCCTGCTGCTGGTCCTACACGGCGGACTTCACGGGCTACGTCACCGACGTTCTGCCGGCGGTGGAAGGCTTCGCCAAGGCGGGCGCGATCAATCTGAAGAACAAGAAAGTCGCGATGATCTCCTCCGACAATCCCTATTCCAAGGGGATATCGGAAGGCATGAAGCCGCTCTTCAAGGCGGCGGGCTGGACGATCACGGTCGATGAACTCGTGCCGTTCGGCGAAGTGAGCGACTGGCGCGCCATCCTGGCCAAAGTCCGCCAGGATCCGCCGGACCTCGTGATCAACGCCGACTACCTCCCGGGCAATTCGGCTTTGTTCATCAAGCAATTCCTGGAGAAGCCGACCAACAGCCTCGTCTTCCTGCAATATGCGCCTTCGGTGCCCGAATTCCTTAAGCTCACCGGGGCCCAGTCGACCGGCGTGCTCTACGATCTGATCGGCGGCCCCATCGACTCGCCCAAGTGGCCGCGCGGCCAGACGCTGCTCAAGGCTTACAAGGACAAATACGGCGTCGAGTCGGGCCCCTATGGCGTCGGCCTCTACGAAATGACCCAGCTCTATTTCAAGGCGCTCGCGGCCGTCGGCAACCCTGGGGACCATGCGGCGATCGGCGCCGCGCTGGGCAAGCAGACGGCGGATTCGGTCGCGGGACCGATCGCGTTCGACCCGAAGACCCACGTCGCCTTGCAGGACGCGAACCATGTTCCCGTGACCTTCTTCGAGATATGGGATGGCAAGCGGGTGCTCGTCAGCCCCGACAAATACGCCAACGGCGAATTCAAAACGCCGCCGTGGATGACGAAATAGGCGATGGCGTCGCAGCGTATGGTACGAATTACAAAATGCGCCAACCGCCGTCTTGGCCGGGCTTGTCCCGGCCATCCACGCGGTGAAGCGGATTCTACTCCTCGGGAAGAAGCTGAGAATGGGCGGCTTTTTGTCTTGCGAAGCGGCGGCTCGGCCGCGTGGATGGCCGGGACAAGCCCGGCCATGACGCGTCATTGCTTTCGGCCACTCGTGTGAGCCTGATCCGCTACGCCGAACGCGCGGCGCGCGCGCATAAGAAGAGAAATGCGCGCGCGCCGCGCCGCGACCCCGCGAAGGCCGCGGATGTCGCTGAGCGCCGGCGGGGACGCTCGTGAGCGCGGCTTCGCGCGTCCCGATCCTTGAAGCGATCGGACTGAGCAAGGCGTTCGGCGGCGCGCTCGCCGTGAACAACGTCGGCTTTCGCGTCGAAGAGGGCGAGATCCTCGGCATCGCCGGGCCGAACGGCAGCGGCAAGAGCACGCTGTTCAACATCGTCACCAATGTCCCCTTTCGCGCCGATAGCGGCCGCGTCCTTTTCCGCGGCGCCGAAATCCAGAACTGGCCGAGCCACAAGATTTGCACGCGCGGCCTCGCCCGCACCTTTCAGCGCGAGAGCGTGTTTCCCTCGCTGAGCGCGATCGACAACGTCATGGTCGCGATCGACGCGGTCGCGCCCTCGCGCCCGCTCAAAGAACGCGAGCGCAGAGCGGTCGCCGCGCTGGACCTCGTCGGCTTCCCCGCCACCCTGCACAATATGATCTCGGGCGGCCTGCCGGTGTTCCTGCGCAAGCTCGTGATGATCGGCTCGGCGATGGCGCTCGAGCCGCAAGTGTTTCTCCTCGACGAGCCGGCCTCGAGCCTCACGCCGCCGGAAATCGAGCGCATCCGCGCTTTGATCCTGAAACTGCGCGCGAAGGGGGTCACCATCCTCTTGATCGAGCACGTGCTCTCGCTGCTTTCCAGCGTCTCCGACCGCCTGATGGTGCTCGACCAGGGCTCGGTCATCGCCAGCGGCGCCCCGGCGCAAGTGATCGCCGACCCGGCCGTCGTCGAGGCCTATCTCGGAGGCGGCGCATGAGCGGCGCTCCGTTGCTCGAATTGCGCGCGCTCTGCGGCGGCTACGAGCCGGTGCAGGTCTTTCGCGACGTCACATTGACGATGGAGCCGGGCGCGAGCATCGGCCTGTTCGGCCCCAACGGGCACGGCAAGACGACGCTGCTGAAGACCGTCAGCGGCCTCATCGATCCCTGGCGCGGCGATATCCTGTTCGAGGGCGTGCGGCTCAACCGCGAGGGCGCGCGCGGCCGCAGGGCCTCGCAGAACCTCAATTACGACGCCTTCACCGGTCGGCGCATGGATCCGCGGCGCGTCGTGCGGGCCGGGTTGATCCATGTCGCGCAGGGAAATCTTCTCTTTCCCGAACTGACGGTGCGCGAGACGCTCGCCGTCGCCGGCCTCGCGACCCATGGCAGGGGCGATCCGGACGCCCTCACGAAATACGCGTTGACGCTCTTTCCCCGATTGAGCGAACGCCTCGATCAGAAAACGCGTTTTCTCTCGGGCGGAGAACGCCAGATGCTGTCGGTGTCCTGCGGTCTGATCGCGGCGCCGAAACTGCTGATCCTCGACGAGCCGACGCTCGGCCTGTCGCCGAAATTGCGCCATGAGCTCGGCGAAGCCGTGCGGGCGATCCGGCGCACCGGCGTGCCGCTGATCGTCGTCGACCAGGACGTCGAGTTTCTCAAGTCGCTGATCGACGTCCTCTATCTCTTCGACCACGGCCGCATATCCGGGCGGATCGAACGGGCGGACATGCCCTCGCACGAGGCGCTCATGCGCATGCTGTTCGGGGAGGCCGCGCATTGACCTTTGAGACTTTCCTCGCGGTGTGCCTCAGCGGCGTCGTGCTCGGCGCGCTCTACGCGCTGATGGCGACGGGCCTCGCGGTGGTGTGGACGACGCTCGGCATCTTCAACTTCGCCCATGGCGCATTCATCGCCATGGGCGCTTATGTCGCCTGGCAGGTCGGCAATTCGAACGCCGGCGGCGCCGGGTATCTCGCCGGCGGCGGCGCCACGGTCGTCTGCCTGTTCGCCCTCGGCGTCCTGTTCCATCTCCTGCTCGTCAAGCCGTTCGAACGCAAGGCGAGCGTCGTTCTGCTCTCGGTGGTGACGACGCTCGCCGGCGCGACGATTCTCGAAGGCGTGATGAATCTCGCCTGGGGTCCGCGCTCCAAGCAGCTCGACCCGATCGCGCCGGGCGATTTCGCATGGGGCGAGCTCGTCATGTCGCGCAATGAATTGGTGATGATCGCGCTCGCCCTGGCGATCCTGGCGGCGGTCGGCGCGTTCCTGCGCTATTCCTCGACCGGCCGCGCGATGCGCGCGGTCGCGCAGAACCGCGAGGCGGCGCAATTGCTCGGGCTCGACGTCGCTCGCCTCTACGCCCTCGCCTTCGGCCTTTCGGCCTCGCTGGCGGGCGTGGCGGGCTTGTTCATCGGCTCGATCCGCTTCATGTCGCCCACGATGGGCGCCGAGCCGCTGATGAAAGCGCTCATCGTCGTGATCTTCGGCGGCGTCGCGCGTTTCACCGGTCCGATCTATGCGGCTTTCGTCGTCGGAATCGTCGAGGCGTTCTCCTCCTACTACATCGGGCTCTATTGGACGCCCGCGGTGCTGTTCGCGCTGATGATCGTCGTGCTGATGATCAAGCCGGAAGGCCTCTTCGGCAAGCACGAGAGGTCCGTCTAATGCGTTACGATCCGCCCTTCCGCCACACCACCGGCTTCCTGCCGGCCTTGGCGGTCCTCGCCTTGCTGATCGTCTTCCCGCTGGTCTTCACCGAGTCGCACGCGCGCCACCTCATGATCCTGGTGTTCGTTTACGCGATCGTCGCGGCGAGCTGGGATCTCAGCCTTGGCTATGGCGGGCTGGTCAATTTCTCCCATGTGGCGCTGTTCGCCGTCGGCATCTACGCCTATGGGATTCTCGCCAAGACGCTCGGCGTGTCGCCGTGGCTCGCCATTCCCGCGGGCGGCCTTATCGCGGTCGTCATCGCCAGCGCGATCGCCTTGCCGATCCTGCGGCTCGACGGCATCTACGTCATTCTCGTCACGCTCGCCTTCTCGCAGCTTCTCTATCAGATCGTCATCAGCCAATCCGGCGTCACCGGCGGCGCCGGCGGCATGGTCACGCTGCCGGGACTGGCGATCGGCGACTATCGGTTCATCCGCGACAACCGCATCGGCTATTATTATGCCGCGCTGGCCCTGCTCTGCGCCTCGCTCGCCTGCCTCTACGCGATCGTCAAGTCCGGTCTCGGGCGCGCGATCGTCGCGCTGCGCGACAACAAATATTACGCGATGGCGCGCGGCGTGTCGGAGGCCAGAACCCGCCTCATGACGCTGGCGGCGAGCGCGTTCTTCGCCGGGATCGCGGGCGCGTTCTACGGGTCTTACGTCCGCGTCGCCTCGCCCGACGCCTTCGGCCTCGGCATGCTCACCCTCATGCTCAGCATGTTGCTCGCGGGCGGCATCGGCACGTTATGGGGCGCCGTCGCCGGCGCCTTCGCGATCACGCTGCTCTCGGAGGCGATCGCCGATTACGGCTCCTGGCGAACCATCGTCATCGCGATCATCATCATCGCCGTGCTGATTTTCTACCCCGGCGGCTTCTGGGCCGCGATTCAGGAAGCGCGCGAGTTCGTGGATCAGGCGCGCACTTCGATTCTGGCGCGCTGGCGGCGCGTCGTCGGACGCGCGGCCCGCGAGCGCATGCTGGGCGCCAAGGAGACGATGATCGCGACCCGCTACGGCAGAATCGCCGTCGCCGACACCGGCGGCGCGGGCGCGCCGATCCTGTTCATCCATGGCAATTCGGCGTGCAAGGAAGCGTTCGTGCGCCAGTTCACCGCGCTCGCGGGCGAGTACCGCGTCATCGCTTTCGATCTTCCCGGCCATGGCGTCTCCGACAACATGGACCCAGAGGCCATCTACAACGTTCCGGCCTATGCGGAGATCGCCGAAACAGTTCTGCAAAGGCTCGGCGTCGCCGCTCCCGCCGTTTTCGGCTGGTCGCTCGGCGGCTATGTCGCGCTCGAACTCGCCGCGCGGGGAAACGTCGCCGTCGCGGCGCTCGCCATCGCGGGAACGCCGCCGCTCAATGTCGTGCCCGACGATTTCGCGGCCGGCTACGACCCGGACTCGCATCTCGTGCTCGCGGGAAAGCGCTATTTCTCGCCGCGCGAAGCGCGTGATTTCGCCGGGGCGGCGACCGCGCCCCTGTCCCCCGACAGCGCCTTCATGCACAAAACGTTCGGCCGCACCGACGGCCGCGCGCGCTTCTTCATGATCAGCCAGGTCGGCGTCACCGACTGGCCGCGGCAGATGCGAATGCTGCGCGAAGGCAAGATTCCCTTCGCGATCCTCAACGGCTCGGACGACCCGTTCCTCAACCACGACTATTTCCGCGGCCTCGCCTACGGCGCCATCTGGACCGGCGAACCCCACGACATCCCCGAGGGCAAGCACGCGCCGTTCTTCAACAAGCCGGAGCTGTTCAACGAAGCGTTGCGCGCGTTCCTGCGCGAGGCGGAAGGCGGGCGGCCGCTTCCGGCAGCGCAAGGAGCGGCGTCGCATCTCGGCGACAGCGCGGAAACTCGCCCTGCCCCTCACCCTGCCTCTCCCCGCGAAGACGCGGGGAGAGGCAGGGTGAGGGGCCGGGGTGATTAGCCGCAGGCTTCCCAAGTGTGTGAATGCGCAAGCGCAGAGGCCCGCCCGCTAGCCCCGCAACGCCTCGTCGATATCCCGCCACAAGTCCTCGACGTCCTCCACGCCGGCCGAAAGCCGCAACAGATCGGTCGGGCACGGCGAGCCGGCGCCTTCGATCGAGGCGCGGTGTTCGATCAGCGACTCCACGCCGCCGAGCGAAGTCGCGCGCTTCCACAATTTCACCCGCGCCGCGGTCGCGATCGCCGCGGCCTCTCCCGCGCGCACGCGGATCGACAGCATGCCGCCGAAGCCGCCCGCCATCTGCCGCTTGGCGACTTCGTGGCCGGGGTGATCGGCGAGACCGGGATAGAGCACGGCGGCGACGTTCGCGTGGTTCGACAGGCGATGGGCCAGCTCCATCGCGTTGGCGCTCGCCGCGCGCACGCGCAGATCGAGCGTGCGCAGGCCGCGAATGAGAAGGAACGCCTCGAACGGCCCGAGGATCATGCCGTGGCTCGCGCGGATTTTTCGCACCCGCGCGCCGATCTCGTCCTCGCGCGCGAAGCACAAAGCGCCGGCGATCACGTCGGAATGGCCGTTGAGATACTTGGTCGCGGAATGCATGACGAAATCGGCTCGATGCGCGATCGGCCGCGTGAACACCGGCGTCGCGCAGGTGGAGTCGACGCCGAGCGCGGCGCCCGCGTCATGGGCGACTTTCGCCGTGCCGGCGATGTCGCTGACGCCCCACAGCGGGTTGCTCGGCGTCTCCAGCCAGACGAGCCGGGTCAGCCCCGGGCGAACGGCGGCGCTGAGCGCGTGCAAATCCTCGGTATCGCAAAACGTGACGTCGAGCCCGAACGCCGGCGCCTCCACGGCGAGCCAATTGCGCAACGCCCAATACATCACCCGAGGCGCGACGATATGCGCGCCGGGCGCAAAGCTCAGAAACAGCGCGATCGCCGCCGACATGCCCGAGCCGAACAGCAGCGTCGCGGCCGCGCCTTCGAGCGCGCCGACGAGTTGCTCGCCCTCGCGCACGGTGGCGTTGTCGGGGCGGCCGTAGACATAGCCGCTGGAATAGGCGTTGTCGGGATCGCGCAGGAACGTCGTCGTCACATGCAGCGGCGGCACGAGGCCGCGCGTGGCCTCGTCGATGCGCCCGAGCGCCTGCGCGGCGAGCGTGCGCGCGCTCCAGTCCTTCGCCTCGGTCATAGCCCGAGTCCGCGCAGCAGCCGCGGCGCGCCCGCGCCCGCGCCGGCCGCCTCCGCCATGAACAGATTCTTCAGCGTCGGAGCGCGATCGACGATGCGCAGGCCGAGGTCGCGCAAGAAGCGCAGCGGCGCGACGTCGCTGGAGAACAGCCGGTTCAACGCATCCATGCCGAGGCTCGAGGAGACGACGTCGAAGCGGCGCGCGCGCTGATAGGCGGCGAGCGTCTCGGAATCGCCGGGATCGAGGCCGAGGCGCAGCCGCTCGGCGACGATCTCGGCGAGCGAAGCGACGTCGCGCAGGCCGAGATTGAGTCCCTGCCCGGCCAGCGGATGCACGGCGTGCGCCGCGTCGCCGACGAGCGCGATGCGCTCGCCGACGAAACGGCGCGCGAAGCGGAAGCTGAAGGGGAACGCCTCGACGCGCGAGGCGACGCGGATCGCCCCCAGCTTCGGCGTGAAGCGCTTCTCGAGCTGCGCTAGGAAATCCTCCGGCGCGAGGCTCAGCAGCGCCTTGGCGTCGGCATGACTCTCGTTCCAGACGATGCTCGACTGGCGCCCCGGCATCGGCAGGATGGCGAACGGCCCGGCGGGCAGAAAATGCTGCTCGGCCCGCCCCTTGTGATCGCGCTCGTGCGCGATGGTGGCGACGATGCCGGACTGGCCGGTGTCCCAGCCGACGGTGGGAATCTCGGCGAGCGCGCGCAGCTTGGAGCGCAGGCCGTCGGCGGCGACGACGAGCCGCGCGCTCAAGACTTCGCCGCCGGCGAGGTCGATCCGCGCGGCGTGCCGGCCGGGCGCGAAGCCCGTCACCGCTTGCCTGATCGTCTCGACGCCGAGCGCGGCGGCGCTGCTTGCGAGCGCGCTCGCGACGTCGTCATTGAACGCCATATGCGCGAGCGGCTCGCCTTTGCGCGCATCGAACTTCAGGTGCTCCAGCCGCACCGCGTCGCCGACGCCGCCGTCGTAGATGACCATGTGCAGGATCGGCTGGGTCAGCGGCTCCAGCGCCTCCCAGGCGCCGACGCGCTCGAGGAGATGGCGCGGCCCGGCCGCCAGCGCGACGGTGCGCAGATGGCCGTCGCCCTGCCCGGGGCGCGGATCGACGACCGCGATGGATACGCCGCTCCCCAGCGCCTGCTTCACCGCCGCCGCGAACGATAAGCCCGCCGGACCGGCGCCGGCGACGAGGATGTCGAAAACGCGCGGCGCGGATTCGTTGGCGGGGGAAGGCGGAGATGAGGTCATGGCGTCATTGTCGGCCAGCGGGCGCTGGCGTGCAAGCGGGCGCCGCGTCGCGGGCGCTGGCCGGGCGGAGCGGACCGCCGGCGCGCCTCGTCAGAACTCCTTCCAATCGCCGGCGTCGTCGGCGACCGGAGCGCCGTTGGCGACCGCTCTGGACGCCGCGCGCATCGGCCGCGGGGCCTCCTTGCGGGGGACGCTCGCCGCCGCGCGCGGTTCCGTCTTCGCGCTCGCCGGGACCTTCGCCGGCTGACGGAAGGCGTGTGGCGCGGCCTTCTGCAATTGGGCCCGCTGGGCGTCGGCGCCGCCGGGACGACCGACCTGGAACTGCCCGACGAGTCCGGAGAGCTGATTGGTCTCCTGCGACAGCGAATGGCTGGCGGCCGTCGATTCCTCGACCATCGTCGCATTCTGCTGCGTCGCTTGATCCATCTGGTTGATCGCCGTGTTGACCTGTTGGAGGCCGGTGGCCTGCTCCTGCGCGCCCGCCGCGATCGCGCCGACGACATCGTTGATCTCGGTCACCTGCGCCATGATCCGCTCCAGCGACTGGCCGGTCTCGGCCACCAGCTTGACGCCGTGATCGACCTGCGTGGTCGAAGTCGAAATCAGCCCCTTGATCTCCTTGGCCGCTTCGGCCGAGCGCTGCGCCAGCGCGCGCACTTCCGAGGCGACGACCGCGAAGCCTCTGCCGGCGTCGCCCGCCCGCGCCGCCTCGACCCCCGCGTTCAGGGCGAGCAGATTGGTCTGGAACGCGATCTCGTCGATCACGCCGATGATCTGGCTGATCTGTTGCGCCGATTTGGCGATGGCGTCCATCGCCCCGACCGCTTGGCGCACCACGACGGCGCTCTTCTTGGCGTCCTCGTCGGCGGCGGCGACGACCTGGCGCGCATGGATCGCCCCTTCGGCCGATTTCTTGACGGTCGCGGTGATCTCGTCGAGCGCGGCCGCCGTCTCCTCGAGGCTTGCCGCCTGCTGTTCGGTGCGGCGCGACAGGTCGTCGGAGGCCGCCGATATCTCCTGCGTCCCGGAGTGGATGGCGTCGGTGCTGGAGACGACCGACAGCATGGTTTGCTTCAATTTGTCGATCGCCTCGTTGAAATCGTCCCTGATCTGCGCGTATTTCTCGGAGAAGCCTTCCCCAAGGCGGATTCTCAGGTCGCCGGCGGCGATGTTCTTGAGGCCGTCGCCGAGCCGGCGCACCGCCTCGGCCTGCTCTTCAGCCGCTTTGGCCCGTTCGGCCGCCGTCCGCTCGCGCTCCGCCTCGGCGGCGGCGCGGTGCGCGGCCGCATCCGCCTCCAGCCGCACGCGTTCGACGGCGTTGTCCTTGAACACCTGAACGGCTCGAGTCATCCGGCCGATCTCGTCATCCCGTGCAATGGCGGGCAGGGCGACGTCGCTGTCGCCTTGGGCGAGCGCGGTCATTGCCGCGCTCAAGGCGTCGAGGCGGCGCGAAAGGGCGAGGACCACTATGCCCGCAAAGCCGCCGATCGCCAGCAAGAACGCGAACGCGACGGCGCTCGAAATGAAGACCCTGCGCCAGATCATCGCGCTGATGTCGTCGATATAGACGCCGGTGCCGAGCGTCCATTTCCAAGGGGCGAACAGCTTGACGAAGGACAGCTTCGCCGAAGGCTGATCGAGCGGCGCGCCGGGTTTCGCATATTGATAGTCGACGAAGCCCTGGCCTTGCTCGGCCGCAACCTTGTGCATTTCCACCGAGAAGAGTTTACCGGTCGGATCCGCCTGCTTCGAACCGTCGACCCCTTCCTGATCGGGACGAACGCCGTGAACGATGGTGACGACGTCGTTGTCTTGAATAAAGAAGTAATCGTTCGTGTTGTAACGCATCGCGCGCACGTTGGCTTTCGCGCGCTCTTGCGCCTCGGCCTCGGTGATCTTGCCGCTCTTGTAGTCGTCATATTGCCGCTCGATGACTTTATAGGCGACTTGAATGACGGTCTTGAGCTCGTCCTGACGGGCGGCGTAGATTGCGCTTGCTTCCATCCAGGTGAGCACCGCGACAATCGCGATGAGCGCGGCGGCAAAGAGCGCGACGATCCCCGCGAGGCGAGCGCGGATCGATCCTAAGAGCCGGGGCCGTTCGATCTGTGTTTGGGGCGTCATCGGACGAGGCTTCCTTCGCTTGGGGTTCCGCCCGACTTCCGTTGGTGCGGCTTGTCTCTGGGTCGTCCGTTTGCGCTATGACCGGAGCGAACGTTCGGCGTCATGCCATCGACCCGCTTTTGGGCGACCGGATCGACACGTCGTTGTGACCAATAGGGCCGGCGAACGGTTAAAATCGGTTTAACCCGCCGCTCAAAATAGCCGTTGCGCCGACACGTCCGTATTCGCCCGCTTTGTCGATCCTCCGCCCCGACGAACGCGCGCTCGCGGCGATGGCGGCGCAAGGCCTGCACGGCGCGGGGCGCGACAAAAGGGAAATTCGGGCGTGGCGCCGCAATCCGAGGTCCTGGTTTTTCCGGGCGCGAAGGGCTCATCGCGGCAGTTGCAATATTTCCGTCTTGCCCATATGGCCAGCGCGGCGCCGAAGGCTTTGCTCGATAGCGGGACCAACACGAAGGTTGCGCTCGGCGCTGCGGCGCCGCACGCGCCGGCGATGAGCGATTTCGATCGGGGCCTTCTCGCCATCGTCGAAACGGAGATTGGGCCCGTGTCGATGCGGATGAGGATTCGTCGAAATCGCCAGCATCCACGTCTTGGTTATGAGATGAGGGCGGAGCCCCGCGACTTCGAGAGCCACGGGCGCAAACGACGATCGCGAAACGCGGTCCCCAATGATGCTTCGGGAGGACAAATGCTCGACCAGGCGGTGGTGGATGTCGGCGAGATCATCGAGCGACAGAAGCTGAGCGGCTTTTTGATCCGGCTCGTATGCCTGTCGTGGATCATCACGTTCTTCGATGGTTTCGATATGAACGTGATTTCCTATGCGGCGCCGTATCTGGCCGCCGACTATCGTCTCGATCGGGTGATGGTCGGCAATATATTCAGCATCGGCCTTGTCGGCACGATGATCGGCGGCTTTCTCTTCGGCTATCTCGGCGACCGCATCGGGCGTCGCCCGGCGATCATTCTGGCGACCGCCTCCTTCGGCGTTCTCACGCTCGGCTTCGCGCTCGCGCAAAGTTACGGGGCCTTGTTGGCGCTGCGTTTGATCACCGGCGTCGCCATCGGCGGCATGCTGCCGTTGAGCTGGGCCCTCAACATAGAATTCGCTCCCAAGCGGTACCGGTCGACGGTCGTGACCTTGGTCATGATCGGCTATTCCTTGGGAACGGCGATGGGCGGGCCTGCGTCTCTCCTGCTCATTCCCAAGTTCGGGTGGCAAGCCGTCTTCGTTTTCGGCGGCGTGGCGTCGATCCTCGCCGCTGTCGCGCTGGTCTTGTTCCTGCCGGAGTCGATCCGCTTCCTCGCCAGCAAAGGAAAGCGCCCTGACACGATCGCTCGAATCCTGCGGCAGTTGGCGCCGCTGACACGGATACCCGCCGGCGCCCGCTTCGAAGTCGTCGACGAAGCGAACCGCACCACGTCGTTCAGGTTCTCCGCGCTCTTCCTGGGGGAGCTGCGGCTCATCACGCCGCTGCTTTGGATCGCCTATATCTTCAGCTCGATGACGACCTTCTTCCTTGCGACGTGGACGCCTCTCGTGTTCGAGGCGGTCGGATTCACCCGCGCCACCGCGGCCATGGCGGGAACCGTGAATACCCTATGCGGCGCCCTGGGCGGGCTGCTTCTCATGCGGTTCACCGACATCAAGGGCCCCATCGCGATCACCGCCATGCCGGCGTTGGCGATTCCGTTGCTCCTGGTGACGGGGCTCGGCAATCTCGGAGACGCCGGTTTTCTCGTCGCGAACGCGCTGGTCGCGCTGTTCGTCATCGGCGGCCATCTCGGTCTGCACAGCATTGCCGGGATATTCTATCCCAGCGCCTACCGCGGCAATGGCGCCGGCTGGGCGACCTCGATCGCAAAAATCGGTTCGATCGCCGGCCCATGGCTCGCCGGGCTGATCCTTTCCACGCATCTTCCGGTCAAGAACATTTTCGCGATCGTCGCCGTCTGCCCGGCCATCTTCGTGGTTTGCATCTTCATCGTCGGCAGAGGGAGCGTCCGCGCCCGACATCAACCGCCTTCCGCGGACTAACGGAATCCGACGAGATCCATAGTCTGAGCTGCCGCTGCAAAGAGCCGTGGGGATTGCCAGCCGAGAAGATCGGCAAGACGGCTCGCTACGGCGGAAGTCCGTCCGCCGCGCGCGCGACGGACGGCATAGGCGTTGAACTTATTTCTTGACCAGCGGGCAGTCGCCCTGCGCCAGGGGACGGAAGGCCTCGTCGGCGGGAATCGTCCCGACGAGTTTGTAGTAATCCCAGGGATATTTCGATTCGGCCGGCGACTTCACCTCGAAGAGATACGCGGGGTGGATCACGCGTCCGTCCTCGCGAATGACGCCCTTGCCGAACAGCGGATCGTCGGTCGGCATTTCCTTCATCTTGGCGACCACCTTGGCGCCGTCATGCGGATTGCCGCCCATCGCGTCGAGCGCCTTGAGGTAGTGGACGACCGAGGAATAAACGCCGGCTTGCACCATCGTCGGCTCGGCATGGTTCTTCATGCGCTTGGAGAAGCGCTCGGAGAAGGCGCGGGTGCCGTCGTTCATGTCCCAATAGAACGTCTCGGTGAATTCCAGACCTTGCGCGACGTCGAGTCCAAGCGCGTTGACGTCGGTGATGAAGAGCAGCAGCGCCGCGAGCTTCTGACCGCCTGCCGCTATGCCGAACTCGTGCGCCTGCTTGATCGCGTTCGTCGTGTCGCCGCCGGCATTGGCGAGCCCGATGATCTTGGCCTTCGAGGCTTGCGCCTGCAACAGGAACGACGAGAAGTCGGGCGTGTTGATCGGGACGTTGACGCTGCCGAGAACCTTGCCGCCATTGGCTTCGATGACTGCCGAAGTGTCGCGCTGAAGCGCGTGGCCGAAGGCGTAGTCGGCGGTGACGAAGAACCAAGTGTCGCCGCCGGCTTTCACCACCGCCTTGCCCGTCCCATTGGCGAGCGCGTAGGTGTCATAGGTCCAATGGATCGTGTTGGGGGTGCAGGCCTTCCCGGTGAGGTCGGAGGTCGCCGCGCCGGAATTGAGAAATACGCCGTTCTTCTCCTTGACGACCGCGGAGACCGCCAGGGCGACGCCGGAATTCGGCACGTCGACGATCACGTCGACCTTGTCCTCGTCGAACCATTTGCGCGCGACGCCGACGCCGACATCCGGCTTGTTCTGATGGTCGCCGGTGAGGACGTCGATGGTCCAGCCCTTCCTCGTCAAGCCGCTGTCCTCGACCGCCATTTGCGCCGCCAGCGTCGAACCGGGGCCGCCGACGTCGGCATAGAGGCTGGCCTGATCGCTCAGACTGCCGATCTTGACCACTTTGTCGTCTGCATAAGCGACCGTGGCGAACAGCAGGCTCGCGACGACCGTGCTCAGATATGTCGATTTCACAGTTTCTCTCCCTTGGACTAAATGTCGTAAAGCGATCAATCGCCGAGATATTCGCGCCACTTGTCCATATTGGCGCTCGGCTCGGCGCCGGAAAATAAATCGACGATCTCGCGTGATCGGCCTCCCCGACTGGCCCAATGCGGATGTTAGTGCGCGGGGCGCCGCAAAGCTAGTGCGGCGCTCGGCGCCCAGCGATCGATGACGGGTTCGGCGACGTGAATCAGGCTGTCTCGAGCGCGTCGAGGGGCGCCGCGCGTTTGAAGCTTTGCGGCGCCAAGGGAACGCCGACGCCCTTGCCGGTCGAGACAAAACGCCGCAGGAGAAATGCGTCTCGACGATTGAAAATGCGGCAATTCCCGCGTTCGACTTGCCTTCGGCGCGTCGCAAAACGGTTCGCAAAGATGTCGGCGGTGGTCTGTGCTTGCCAAGAACCGGAAAAGGTCGGATGTTTTATGCGAGTCGGACACCATCCCGGGAATGTCCGCTCAGCGGCATGATGACGGCCCGGCGGTTGATCCAGGTCATTGCGCGATTGCGACTGCTCGGCGCGTGATCGGGTAGGGAACGCGGGAGGATTTGATGCAGATCCACTATGATCGTTCAGCAGGGAAACCCACGACGTCTGACGAGGGCGAGGATCTTCTACAGTGTCGGATGACGATCTTGGGTCTCGACAGCGGCGCCATCGAACGCGACTTCAGGGAGGCGTTCGACAGAATTAAGCGAAATTGCGCGAGTTGCAGCGTTCGGGCGCCCTGCGCCCTGGACTTGAAGCGCGACCCCACCAACCTGGCGTGGGAAGCGTATTGTCCCAACTCCGGCGCGCTCAATGCGCTGGTGGCGCTCACCGAGGCGATTCACTGAGGGCGGCGGCGGGCTAAGCGGTCGCCGCAGGCCGTCGCGCCGGAGATCGTGCGAGGAGGCGCGCCGGCGCCGTTGACGCGCTCGCGCGCGCATGGTTCGTTGCTTAGCGCGCGGCTCCTCGCGCTTCCCGGCGCAGCCATGAATCCACCTGTTCGCACCGAGATCGACGGACCGGTCTCGACGATCCTGATGAGCCGCCCGGAGCGCCGCAACGCGGTCGACGGGCCGATGGCGGCGCATTTACGCGACGCTTTTCTGCGCTTCGAGGGGGACGAGAGCCAGCGCGTCGCGGTGCTGCACGGCGAAGGCGGGGTCTTCTGCGCGGGCGCGGACCTCACCGCGATCGGCGACTCCGAGCGCCGTCACGAGCTCGACCCGCAAGGCGGCGGCGCGGGGCCGATGGGGCCGACGCGCCTCATGCTGTCCAAGCCGGTCGTCGCGGCGGTGGCGGGCTACGCGGTCGCCGGCGGGCTGGAACTCGCCTTGCTCGCGGACCTGCGCGTGGTCGAGGAAAGCGCTGTGTTCGGCGTCTTCTGCCGTCGCTGGGGCGTCCCGCTGATCGACGGCGGGACCGTCCGTCTGCCGCGCCTCGTCGGCATGGGGCGCGCGCTCGACATGATCCTGACGGGGCGCCCCGTTTCCGCGCGCGAGGCGCTGGATATGGGCTTGGCCAACCGCCTCGTCCCCGACGGCGCTTCGCGCGAGGCGGCGGAGCGGCTCGCCCACGAGATCGCCGCCTTTCCGCAGAGCTGCATGCTCACCGACCGCGCCTCGGCCTATCGGCAATGGGCGCTGCCGCTCGAGACGGCGCTACGCGAGGAGGGACGCCATGGCGCGCCGATCCTCGCCGCCGAAGGCGAGGCAGGCGCGCGCCGCTTCGCTGAAGGCGCCGGCCGGCACGGACGGTTCGAGGAATAAAGGCCCGGCCGCGCGAAGAGCGATCGAAGTCGCGCCGCCCCCCTCAAATCGCCGTCTCTTTCTTGCCGCGTCCGATGCGGATCGCCAGCGGTCGCCCGGCGACGGCGCCGCCGAGCGCCGGCGTTAGATCGAGCGGCAGGCATTTCTCCAGCGCCCTCGCGACGCCCGCGACGAAGCGCGTTTGTTCGTCGGCGTCGCCGGGAAGGCGCGAGTAGGAGATTCTCGGCTTGCCGAGCAGGGCGCCGTCGCGCTTGAGCGCGAAGACGATGGTGATTTGCGAGCCTTCGACGTCCGCGGTCGATTTCAGGCAAGCGCCGAGCCGAGCCGCCATCTCGCGCAGCGTATTGGCCGGCGCGGCCTGAGAGGGCAGGGGGCCGAGGGCGATGAGGGCGGCCGTCGCCAAAACGAACCGCGGCGCCTTCATCGCGTGCGCCCCCTCATCGCGGCGCGGCGCGCTTGACGATCGCGGCGAGATCCAGTCCGCGCGGCAGCGCGCCCCAATTGTGCTGGCCGCGCGACTCCAGCCGCGAGCGGCAGAAGGCGTCGGCATTGGCCGGCGGCGCGGATTTTACCATCGCGCTCGCCAGCAGGCCGAGCGCGAGGCGGTCGCAGAGGTCGCGGGCGCGCTGCTCGAAATCCTGGAGGTCGCGCATGTCGTCCTTCAGCGCGTCGACATGGGCGTCCAGCGCGCGATGGGACCCGCGCGCGGTTGCGACCTCGGCGAAATAGGCCTCGAGCGTCTCCGGCGAGCGGCGGATCGCGCGCAGCACGTCGAGGCACTGCACGTTGCCGCTGCCCTCCCAGATCGCGTTGATCGGCGCCTCGCGATAGAGGCGCGGCATCGGCGAATCCTCCATCGCGCCGGAGCCGCCGATGCATTCCATCGCCTCGTAGGCGTGCGCGGGCGTGCGTTTGCAAATCCAGTATTTGCCAATCGGCGCGCCGAGCCGCGCCAGCGCGTCCTCGTGTGGGTTCGCGCGATTGTCGAGCGCGCGCGCCATGCGCAGGGTCAGCGCGAGCGAGGCCTCCGCCTCCAGCGCGAGATCGGCGAGCACGTTCTGCATCGCCGGCTGGTCGGTCAGCAGTGCGCCGAAGGCCTTGCGTTGGCGGCAATGGTCGATCGCCTGGGCGGCCGCCATGCGCATGCCCGCCGACGAGCCGATCATGCAATCGAAGCGCGTCGTCGCCACCATTTCGATGATCGTGGCGACGCCGCGCCCCTCCAGCCCGACGCGCCAGGCGAGCGCGCCGCGCCACTCCGTCTCGCTCGACGCGTTGGAGACGTTGCCCATCTTGCGCTTGAGCCGCACCACCTGGATCGGGTTCTTCGTCCCGTCGGGGCGCCAGCGCGGCGCGAGGAAACAGGTGAGCCCGCCGGGCGCCTGGGCGAGAACGAGGAAGGCGTCGCACATCGGCGCCGAGACGAAGAACTTGTGGCCGACGAGTTCGTAAGCCTCGCCCGGCCCCTCGGCGCCGATCGGAAAGGCGCGCGTGGTGTTGGCGCGCACGTCGGAGCCGCCCTGCTTTTCCGTCATCGCCATGCCGATCGTCAGGCCCTGCTTTTCCGCGACCGGAACGTTGCGCGGATCGTAGACGCGGGCGTGAATCTTCGGCAGCCATTCGCGGGCCAGAGCGGGCTCGAGGCGCAAGCATGGCGTCGCGGCGAAGGTCATGGTGACGGGGCAGCCGTGGCCGGCGTCGACCTGCCCCTGCATGTAGTAGCGCGCCGCGCGCGCGACATGCGCGCCGGGCCGCGGATCGGTCCAGGGCGAAGAATGCAACCCCTGCTCGATCGCGCCGCGCATCAGCGCGTGATAGGCGGGATGAAAGCGCACGAGATCGACGCGCCGGCCGTAACGGTCGTGCGTGTCGAGTTCGGGCGCGTTGCGATTGGCCAGCGCGCCGAGTTCGAGCATGTCGGCGGCGCCGAGCTTGGCGCCGAGCGTTTCGAGGTCGGCGCTCGCCCAGCCCGCCCCTTCGCGCGCGACGCCCTGCTTGAGCGCGGCGTCGCCGGAGAAGAGATTATAGTCGACGAGTTCGAACGGCTGATTGAGGACTTCATGCGTCGCCGCGCCGTAAGGATCGAGCGCGGAGCGGTCCGTCTCGGTTTCGATGGGTTGCGCGAGGTTTGGCATAGTCAGCCTCCCTGAATAGGCGTCGTTCCGGCCGCGAGGGCCGACTATTAGTTTATATATACACCTTTCGCGCGCCGAGCGCTGGAAAATCCTGGAATCGCGATGTCGCGCCCCCCTGTACAATTGGCGCCTGAGGCGCGAGAAGAAGCGGCGCCGGGGAGCGAGGACCCGGCGCGGCGGCCTCAATGGCGATCGAGGATCGCGACTCGGGAGAGCACATGCGAAAACCGGGAAAGGCGTTGAGCTATCGAGACCCGCGCGCGGCGATCCTGGCGGCGCTCGTCGCGCTGTTCGGCGTCTCGTCGGCGCGCGCCAACGATTCCACGGCGGAACTGACCACCGGCGGGCTCGTATTGGCCAAGACGGCCGATATCGAGATGCGCGCCGAGGATCTCGCCGTCTCCGAGAAGGAGATCGACGTCCGCTATCGCTTCTTCAATCATTCCGCGCAGGACGTCACAGTCACGGTCGCCTTCCCCATGCCCGACGTCACCTTGAACGGCCCCGATTGGAATATCGCCTTTCCCGCGCCGGATTCGACGAATTTCCTCGATTTTCATACGATCGCGGACGGTCGCGAGGTTCAGGCCCAATACGAGCAGAAGGCGCTCCTGGACGGGGTCGACATTTCCGCGCGGCTGAAGGCGCTGGGCGTGCCGCTGGCGCCGCAGAGCGATGCGACCAGCAAGGTGTTGGACGGCCTTCCTCGCGCTGAGCAGGACGAACTCGTCAAGCTCGATTTCGCGACGCCCTACGACGATGACGTCGGCCAGGGATGGCGACACCATGTCATACCGAAATGGACGTTCAAATCGACGTTCTATTGGAGCCAGACGTTTCCCGCGGGAAAAGAGATCGTCGTCGAGCATCGCTACACCCCGAGCGTCGGCGGCACGGTCGGGACGATGCTCGGCTCGCCGAACATCGATGCGAAAGACCTTAGCAATTACGAGACCCTCTATTGCGTCGACAAGGATTTCCTCGCCAGCGCGAAGCGGGCGGAGCGTCTGGACGCCTCCGGTTCTCCCCAGAGCCCGCTCTATGAGAAGCGCATCGCCTACGTCCTGACCACCGGCGCCAATTGGGCCGGGCCGATCGGCGATTTTCACCTGACGGTCGACAAGGGCGCGCCCGATTCCCTGGTGAGCTTTTGCGCCGACGGGGTC
>Ga0181536_10001456_pt1 | contig 27779 bp, 24 predicted proteins | sample PEATcosm2014_Bin_41_FD_121105 | JGI IMG/M metagenome (GOLD analysis project Ga0181536, IMG submission 121105) | Peatland microbial communities from MTU Mesocosm Facility, Houghton, MI, USA - PEATcosm2014_Bin17_60_metaG | ecosystem: Environmental > Terrestrial > Soil > Wetlands > Peat | place...
ACCGGCACCTGTTTGGCCCCATGAACTGAAAAACTCTTAAAGCCCATTCCCAAAACGGTGGTCCTAACCCCTTGAAAATCAAGGGCCACAGGTCGTTTTTTTCGCCTCTATGGGATGGCTGTGCATAATTATTGAGCCAGTGTCGCCGCGGTTCTAACGGACAATCGCAGGCGCGGTTTTATGTAAGTTATTTCTGATTCAGGAGACTAGAGCTTGTTTTGAAAAAAACCGGCCAGGATGAGGCACAGGCCGACGAAAAGGAAGAAGCCCGCCGAAATGTAAAGAACCGAGGCCGAGAGGCCCCTGAAGGGCGCTATGAAGAGAAGCAGCAAACCCAGGCCGATGAAGATGAGGCCCATGACTTTCGGAGGCACAAGAAGGCGGGGTTTCATTTGGCCGGCGGGAATGGCCGCAAGTCTGCTGGAGATGAGTTGGCCAACATCGTGCATGGAGACTTTGGCTGGCGCGGGGGGATTGGACGATGGGAGTTTTTGGAATATCCAACCGACGAGCAGAAAAGCGGTTCCCACCGCTAGAAAGATCCATGTCCCGCCGTGAATCCCTGTGACCAACACCGCCAGTTCTGGATTATCGGGAGAGTAGCGGACCGAAACTTTTCGTCCGACAGGAAATGCGTTGAGGATGGTTTGAGCGTAGGCGGCTGAGGCGGACATTGCGCCGAAGGCCCACCGGTTGCCTGTGTAATTGGTGCCCGCAACCTGATAATGGTAGGTAATGCTTGGGGAATAACTGTGGCTACCGCGCCTGCCAGAATGAGTTTCCATCTCCGCCTGCTGAACCACCCCTTCGGTGGCGGGCCAGCGTTCGCATTGGAGACTGCGGAAAAGATTCCAAGCGCCAACGGCTATGGCAATCAGACCAGCCGAGATGAAGAACCACAAGAGAAGCCGGCTGCGTTTGGGCGGTTGCGGCATGGTCGCCATCGGAAATGGGTTCAGGCCTTGAGGATGGTTGCGCCGGCGGCGGGACGGGATTCGAAGATGGTGGCCTGGATGCCGGTTTTGCGCTGGTAATCTTTGCTGATTTTTGCGGTGATGGCAGGCACGGCGTCTGTTTTGACGAGGGCGATGGCGCATCCGCCGAACCCGCCGCCGGTCATGCGGCATCCATAAACGCCGCCTTTGGGGCCGAGGCAGCGGGCGATTTGAACCACGGCGTCCAGCTCGGCGCAACTGACTTCGTAATCGTCGCGCAGGGAGGCATGGCTGGCATACATCAATTGGCCGACGCGGGGCCAGTCGGAGGCGCGGACGGCTTGGGCGGCCTGGGTGGTGCGCTCGATTTCTGAAATGACGTGGCGGGCGCGGCGGAAGGCGACGGGATCAATACGGGTGACGGCCTGTTGGAGGGAGGAGGCGGTGGCGTCGCGCAAGGAGGGGATGGCAAGGATTTTGGCGGTGGCTTCGCATTGGGCGCGGCGCTGGGCGTATTCGCCGCCGGTCAGTTCGTGCTTGACGTTGGTGTTGGTGATGAGGATGGCGACGGAGGGATCGCTCATGGGGACGAGTTCGGTTTTGCGGGAGCGGCAGTCCAGGAGCAAGAGATGATCCTTGCGGCCCATGACGGAAATGAACTGGTCCATGATGCCGCAGGGCACGCCGGCGTATTGATGTTCGGCTTGCTGGCAGAGAAGGGCTTTTTCGACCGGGTCGAGGGTCTGGCCGGTGATGGTTTCGAGGAGGGTGGCGGTGGCCACTTCCAAGGCGGCGCTGCTGGATAAACCGCCGCCCAAGGGGACGGTGGAGTGGATGATGGCGTCGAAGCCGGGCAGTTTGAGGCCGCGGGCCAGAAAACCGGCGAGGACGCCGGCGGGGTAGTTGGCCCAGGTGCCTTTGGGGAAGGGTTGCAGGGGATTGGCGAGGTCTATTATGACGGGCTGGCCGATAATCTCGGCGGAGCGCAGCTCGACGCGGGGCGCGCCGGCGGCGGCGGGAGCGGCAGCGATGAGGGCGTATCGTTCAATGGCCATGGGGAGGACGAAGCCATCGTTGTAGTCGGTGTGCTCGCCAATGAGGTTGACGCGGCCCGGCGCGGCCGCGATCCAGCGGGGCGGGTGTCCGTAAGCTTTGGCGAACTGATCGGCGGTGAAGTCGGAGAGTTCGGTCAGGGTCATGCTAGGCCTTGGAATCAGGGGCGGTTGGGGTGGCTTTGGCCTTGCCGCTCCAGGCCAGGAGGAGCATGAGGAGACCGAATACGAGGAGGACAACCCCCCAGCGGAGGTCAATGTTGATGCCGAGGGAGCGTTGGTACATTTTGGAATCTGAGGCGGTCCAAGCGCCATAGCCGGTCAACAGGGCGCCAATGAGGGAGAACATGAGGCCAATTGGCCAGCGAATATCGAGACCCATAAGTTTTTATGCCTTTCGTTTTGAGTTTAATAGAAAATCCAGTTGAGCACGGCGCAACAGGCCAGGAGAATGACCCCCAGGACGGCGGGCCGCAGGAACCAGGAGCCTTCGTCGTGCTTGATTTTTGGGGTGAGGGAATAGACCAGGCCGTTGAGTTCTTCGTCGGTCTTAGTGCGGGCGGTAGCCAGGGAGATGCCCGCGGTGAGGAGGAAGCAGGCGGTGAAGGCGAAGGTGGCGAGCCAGAAGTTTTGGGCCATGGTGGAGTTGAAAGTGTAGAGGTCCACACCCAACCAGCCGCCCTTGCCCTCAGCCATGGTTAACCCGTGGACGAGCACCGAGGTGCCAATGCCGCCGAAAAGGCCCAGGAAGGCGCCGGTTCCGGTGCAGCGCTTCCAGAACATGGCGAGCAGGAAAGTGCCGAAAAGCGGGGCATTGACGAAGCTGAAGACAAGCTGGATGAAGTCCATGATGTTGTCATAGCGCTTGGCGACATAGGCGCATAAGATGCTCAAGAGGATGCCGGCGACGGTGATGAAGCGGCCCATCCAGGCATAATGGGCGTCGGTTTTGTTGGGGGCGAAGTAGGCCTGGTAGAGGTCGTAGGTCCAGATGGTGTTGAAGGCGGTGACGTTGCCCGCCATGCCGGACATGAAGGAGGCCAGCAGCCCGGTGAGGGCCAGGCCAAGCAAGCCGGTCGGACAGTATTTTTTGACGAGGGAGAAGATCACGCCGTCATAGTCGTTATTGACGGCGTCCTGCAAGCGGAGCTTGAGCAGTTCGTCGGGGATGGGGCTGGCAGCCTGGTCCTTGAGAAGGGCCTCTATTTTGGCTTTGTTGAAGCCGACGGAGTTGCCCGCCTTTTTCAAGGCTTGGGTCAAAGCGGCAGAGGCGACCTCGGGTTTGGCTTTCTGGGCGACGGCCTGATTCAGAGCGGCGATGGCGGTGGGATAATTGGCGGATTCAATCAGGGCCTGGGGAATGCGGTAATCCTTACCGGGGATGTTGCTCAAGGCGACGGCCAGGAGGCCCGGAAGGATGACCAAGGCGGGAAAGAGCATCTTGGGGACGGCGGCGATGAGGGGAGTGCGGCGGGCGGCACTCATATTTCTGGCGGCCATGGCGCGTTGGACGACGAGGAAATTGGTACACCAGTAACCGAAGGAGAGGACGAACCCCAGACCGAAGACGACGCCGAACCAATCCAAGCCGTAGGCATTCTGGTTGGGACCATCCAGGAGCGGTCTCCAGGCGCTGGACCAGGCGTAAGAGTGGTAAGTTTTGCCGGCGGTGTCGGCCAGATTCAAATGGACCGGATTGGTGGCGGCCAGGGCCAGTTTGTCTTTGACGGCATCCCAGCCGCCGACATCCCTGAGGCCGAGGTAAACGACTGGGGCAAAGCCGAGGACAATCATGAAGAACTGGAGGACCTCGGTGTAGATGGCGGAGGTCAAGCCGCCTTTGAGGACATAGACCAGGACGACGCCGGAGCTGATCCAGAGGGCGACGTTGTAGTCCCAGCCCAAAAGGGCGTGGAGGAGCTTGGCCAGGGCGTTCATGGAGATGCCGGAGGCGAAGAGGGTCATGACGGCAAAGGCGACGGAGTTCAGGGCGCGGACGCGTTCGTCGAAGCGCATTTTGAGGTATTCCGGGACGGAGCGGGCCTTGGAGCCGTAATAGAAGGGCATCATGAAGACGGCCAGGAAGACCATGGCGGGAATGGCGCCGACCCAGTAGAAATGGGCGGTGATCATGCCGTATTTGGCGCTGTTGCCCGCCATGCCGACCAGTTCGAGGGCGCCCAGGTTGGCGGAGATGAAGGCCAGGCCGGTGACCCACGCGGGGATGGATCGGCCGGAGGTCAGGAAATCCGACGAGCTCTTCATGTAGCGGGAGAGGAAGAAGCCGATTCCGATGACGAAACCGACGTAAATAAGCATGATGGCGTAATCCAAGGCGCCTAGGGCGATATTAGGTGATGGGGGCATAGGGTTGTTGGTGTAATCGCAATCAGGCATCGCCGACGAAGCTGGCGGGGCCAGGGCGCGCCGGACGACAAAATTGCGGGTTCATGTTTTGCGTGGGGCAAATAAAACACGGAAGCCCCGGGGATGGCAACAACGATTTTTTTTGGGGGTGAGAATGGGGAGCCGTTCGCGCGATCGGCCCGCAAGAGCAGGATGCGCGATTATAACGGGGCCTTGTTTTTTGTATTTCTGTGGGTTATTGTCGGGGCGATCTGTGAAGAGCCTGTTGCGCATACTTGCGGCGGCGGTGCTGCTGGCGGCTGTGGGGCTGTGGGTTGCCAGGGGCGCGAATCGCGGCTGGACGAAAACAAACATAAGGCATGAAACGCCGGACCCGGTGACTGGGCTGACGGGCATTTCTTACGAGAAAGGTTTTGTGCCCGGGATAGATTTTCTGGGCGGCGCGGCGTTGGCGGTGGGAGTGATGGCCGGGGGTTCGCTTCTGGTGAAGAAGAAGATATAACAACTCAATCAAGGCCCGACTGATGAGGCACGGCGGGCCAAAAACATCAAAGAATTATGAGAAGGCAATGGATTGCACTGTTTATGCTGCCGTTTTTAACGACGCCCGGGCTGGCGGTGCCGGAGACGTTTGATTTCAAGGACCCGAAGGGGGTCAATGCGATCACGTTCAAGTTGGACGCGCCGCTGGAGGCGATCAACGGCAGCGCGGGCGGCATCACCGGGACGGTGAGTTTCGATCCACAAAACCCCGGGGCGACGACGGGGAAGATTGTGGTGGCGAGCGCGTCGCTGACGGTGCCCAATGCGATGCAGACGACGCATCTGCGGGGCAGCCAGTGGCTGGATGTGGAGAAGAACCCGGAAATCACGTTTGAGGCGAAGGAACTTAAGAACGTGAAGACCGCTGGGGACAAAACGACGGCGGAGGTGGCGGGGACTTTTGGGTTGCACGGGGTCTCCAAGGATTTGACGGTTCCGGTGGAGCTGAGCTATCTGCCCGACAAGCTGGGGGAGCGGTTGGGTGGAAACCAGAAAGGCGACTTGCTGGTGCTGCGCTGCGACTTTGCCATCAAGCGCAGTGATTTCAAGATCAACCAGGGGCAAATGGAGAACAAGGTATCGGACACGATCAATTTGACGGTTGGCATCGTCGGGGCCTCGGCGAAATAGAGGGGGCGCGCCCAAACGCGGCGGGGCAAAAGGGCTTGTGTTTTTGGAACCGGCTCTTAGACTGGGGCGATGCCAAAAGCCAAAGGCGCGGAAAGCGCGGTTGACGAAATCCAGAAATTGACGTTTGAAGAGGCGCTGAAGAGACTCGAGGCGATCGTGGAGTCCATGGAAGCGCAGGAGCTGCCGTTGGATACGCTGCTGGCGCACTATCAGGAAGGCACGGCGCTGGCGCAGCATTGCCAGGCCAAGCTGAACGCGGCGGAAATGAAGGTGCAAGAACTGGAGAAGAGCAGCAAAGGGGAGTTGACCTTGAAAGCCGCCCAAAGGACGGAGGAGGAATGATGAGCCGATACCTTGACATGGTGGATGATCCGTCGCACGTGAAGAAATTGACGCTGGATCAATTGCAGAGCCTGGCGGGGGAGATCCGCCATGAGCTCATCACCAAGCTGGCCCGGAACGGGGGGCATGTGGGGCCGAATCTGGGGGTGGTGGAGTTGACGCTGGCGCTGCACACGGTGTTTGCGACGCCGCGGGACAAGTTTGTGTGGGATGTGAGCCACCAGAGTTACGTCCACAAATTGCTGACGGGGCGGAAGAGGCGGTTTGACACCATCCGCACCACCAATGGATTGAACGGGTTTTCGCTGCGGACGGAAAGCGAGCATGACAGTTACGGGGCGGGGCACGCGGGGACGGCGCTGTCCGCCGCGCTGGGGATGTGCGCGGCGCGAGACCAGCGGGGGTCGGATGAGAACGTGGTGTGCATCTTCGGGGACGCGGCGCTGACGAACGGGATATCCTTCGAGGCGTTGAACAATATCGCGCACACGACGCGGAGGTTCATCGGGATCCTGAATGACAATGAATGGAGCATAGCCAAGAACGTGGGGGCGATATCGGAGCATCTGAACAAGCTGATCACCCATCCGCGTTACAACCGGATGCAGAAGGACCTGGAGCGGCTGGTCAAGCGGATGCCGAAAGGGGAACTGGCGATCAAGCTGAGCCACAAGGCTGTGGAAGCGATCAAGAGCGCGATGGCCGAGGTGGCGTTGCGGCAGAACGCGCCGAACTTTGACTCGGATGGGAGGGGGGGGCATGGGCACAGTTTGATCTTCGAGGAGCTGGGGCTGCGCTACCTGGGGCCGATAGACGGGCACAATTTGCCGATGCTGCTGAACTTTCTGGAATTCGCCAAGCAATGCGAGATGCCGGTGATCCTGCACGTGCTGACGACCAAAGGGAAGGGATACGAAGCGGCGTTGAATCATCCGGAGAAATTCCATGGACTGGGGCCCTACGACCCTGTGACCGGGGAGACGCCCGCGGCCAAACCGGGGACGCCGCCCGCCTATCAGGATGTGTTCGGGCAGACGATGGTCAAGCTATGCCAGAAGGACAATTCGGTGGTGGGGATCACGGCGGCGATGCCGACGGGCACGGGCCTGAAGGCGCTGGAGAAGGCGATGCCGGAGAGGTATTACGACGTGGGGATAGCGGAAGAGCACGCGGTGTTGTTCGCGGCGGGGATGGCGACGATGGGGTTCCACCCCGTGTGCGCGATCTACTCGACGTTCCTGCAACGGGCGTATGACTGCATCGTGCATGACGTGGCGTTGCAGGATTTGCCGGTGATCTTCTGCATGGACCGGGCCGGGCTTTCGGCCAACGACGGGCCGACGCATCACGGATTGTTTGACATCGCCTACTTGCGCTGCGTGCCCAACATCATCGGGATGGCGCCCAAGGACGAGGACGAATTGGCGGACATGATGTTCACGGCGACGCACCAGAAGCATCCGGTGTTTATCCGGTATCCTCGCGGCCTGGCGGAGGGGGTGCCGGTGAAGGAACAGCCCAAGTTGCTGGAGATCGGCAAGGCGGAGGTGACGGTGAATTTCACGGGGAAGAGGGGGGCCAAGGTGGCTTTGTTCGGATTGGGCAACATGCAGGGGGTGGCACGGCAGGCGGCGGCGCAACTGGCGGCCGAGGGTTGCGACTGCGCGGTGATCAACCCGCGGTTCACCAAGCCGCTGGACGCGGGGGCGACGGCATTTTTTGGGCGGGCGGCGGAAGTAGTGGTGACGCTGGAAGACCATGTGCTGGCGGGGGGCTATGGTTCGAGCGTGGTGGAGCTGTTCAATGAGAAGCGGATCGCAACGCCGGTGGTGTGCATCGGCTGGCCCGACCAGTTCATCGAACACGCCAGCACGGTGGAGCATTTGCGGGAAAAGTACGGTTTGACCGCGGCCAGCGCGGTGGGGCAGGTGAAGGAGATGCTGGCCAAACTGGAACAAGAGGCGGCGCCGCGAGCCGCGCAGGTTTAACGGTGTTGCCCGGCACGATACTGAGATTGACGATTGAGGACATTGCCTTTGGCGGCGAGGGGGTGGGGAGGGCGGACGGCCTGGTGGTGTTTGTCCCGTTTGTGGCGCCCGGGGAAGTGGTGGAGGTGGAGTTGACGGAGGTGAAAAGGCGTTTTGCCCGCGCCCGGCTGCGCAAAGTGGTCGAGCCTTCGCCGGAACGGGTGGCGCCGGCCTGCCGCTATTTTGGGGAATGCGGGGGCTGCCAGTATCAGCATCTGGCCTACGCGGCGCAGCTTGGAGTCAAGCATAAACAGATCCGGGATTTGTTCCAGCGCATCGGCGGTTTTGGGGGTGTGTTGATTGATCCTGTGGAGCCGTGCCCGCAACCTTACGGCTACCGGAACCGGATCATGATTCGCAGCCAGTGGGACAAATTCAAACAGGGGCTGAACATCGGTTTTCTCCGGGCGGAGAACCGGCTGGTGGTGGACATTGAGGAATGCAAGATCGCGGAGGCGGCGCTCAACGAACAGATTGAGCAGGTCCGGCGCCATCCCCCGCCCAAAGGGGGGCTGAAAGTGGTGCTGCGGGTGGCGGCGGAGGGATGGGAAGTGCCGCGGGACTCGTTTTTTCAGAATAATTATTATCTGCTGCCGCGGCTGGTTGAGGTGATCCGGGGGAGGCTCAGGGAGGGGGGGTCGCGGTTCTTGCTGGACGCGTATTGCGGGGTTGGTTTTTTCAGTCTGGAGCTGGCCGGGGAGGTGGAGCGATTCGCGGGGATCGAGGTGGACCCCGCGGCGATCCAGGCGGCGCGGCACAACGCGAGCGCGCGGGGGATCGGCAACGGCGAATTCATCGCGGGGCGGGCGGAGGAAATGCTGCCGCAGATGCTCAGAGGATGGGAGGCGGGGAGGACGACGGTGGCGCTGGATCCGCCGCGAACGGGCTGCCCGGCGGAGATGTTGGGGAAGCTGGCGGAAGCGGGGCCGGCGCAAATCCTGTATGTCTCCTGCCATCCGGCGACGCTGGCGCGGGACTTGAACGTTTTGTGCGCGTCGGGTGTCTTTGAGTTATCAAAGATCATTCCATTGGATATGTTTCCCCAGACCCAGCATGTGGAATGCGTGGCGGACGTGCGGAGAAGGGCGGCGGGTGCTCAAAGTGCAGCCTTGCCAAAAGGCGGGAGGTCGAATCAAAATGATTGATTGACACAAACGTGAGGCATTGATGATGGCAGAAAGAGAAAACGAGCCGGGCGCGCGTCGGCCGCTGACGCTGTCCCCGTGGCTGGCGGCGCTGGGAGGGCTGGGGCTGTATGGCTGGACGCTGAACCACTGGGTGACGCTGAGCAGCCTGCCGCTGGCCGCGCAGTTGACCGGATGGGATTGGCATCCGGGGATGCTGCTGTGGCGGCCGACGCTGCAGGCACCGCTGTTATTCATTCTGACATCACCGTTGCGGCTGCTGCCGGCGGGCTGGCGGCCGGCGGGCTTGAACATTTTCACGGCGGTTTGCGCGGCGCTGACGCTGGGCATCCTGGCCCGATCGGTGCGGCTGCTGCCGCATGACCGAACCAAGGAGCAACGGCAACGGGAGGGCGGGGAGTATGCGCTGCTGTCCATGCGGGCGGCGTTTCTGCCGGCGGCCTTTGCGGCGCTGATGCTGGGGCTGCAACTGGTTTTTTGGGAGAACGCCACGTCGGGGACGGGGGAGATGGTGGATTTGTTGGTGTTCGCCTTCCTGATTCTGTGTCTGCTGGAGTATCGCCTGGGGCAAAACGAGAGGTGGTTGAGCGTGCTGGCGCTGGTCTATGGAATGGGAGTGGCGAACAACTGGGCGCTGATCAGCTTTTTCCCGTGTTTTTTGGCGGCGGTGCTGTGGGTGCGGGGCCGGAGCTTTTTCCAACTGGGGTTTTTCCTGCGCATGACCGGATGGGGAGCCGTAGGGCTGACACTTTACCTGCTGATGCCGCTGTTGGGGGCAGCCGGGCATGAGGGGGGATTTTGGGAACTGCTGCACCAGGAATTGGGCACGCAGAGTTTTATCTTGAAGCTGTTCCCGCGGGCGGTGGCGCTGGTGGCCTGGGCATTGATCCTGGTGCCGCTGCTCTTCGCGGCGATCCGCTGGCCGTCATTCGAGGCGGAGATGAGTCCCGTGGCGCACGATTTGACGCGGGGGATGTTCCGCTTGATGCACCTGGTGCTGCTGGCGTTTGTGGCGCTGATGTTCTTCGATCTAAAATTCTCGCCCAACCCGCAGCGGATGCAGTTGCCCGGCTTCATGACGTTTTACTATCTGGCGGCGTTGTGCATCGGGTATTACAGCGGGTACGTTCTGCTGGTGTTTGGCCGGGATGTGGTCTATCGCTGGGGACAGGCGCGGGGACTGCTGCGCGCCGTCAATGGGGTGATGGTGGGACTGCTGTGGGTGGCGGCGTTTGGATTGCCGGCGTTGTTGTTTTGGCAGAACATCCCCCACATTAACGCCCAGAACAGCGACGCGGTGGCACAATATGGGGAGGCGATGGCGCGCTCGTTGCCGGCCAAGGCGCCGGGCCGCCAAACGCTGGTCCTGGCGGACGATGCCATCCGGCTGGATTTGGCGGAAGCCACCTGCCAGCGGCTGGGGAAATCCGGCGATTACATATTTGTGGATACCCAGTCGCTGACCCATCGGGAGTATCTGAGCTACTTGTCGGAACAGAATCCGCCACTGAAAAAACTGCTGATCAAGCTGGAAAACATTCCCCCGGTGATTGGGAGCTGGCAGATCGCGGATTTGTTGGGGCATCTGGCCCAGCGGCAGCAAATCTATTATTTGCATCCCAGCGAGGGATATTACTTTGAGAGCGTGTATATGACGCCGCGCGGACTGGGAGGGGACTTGAGGCCCTACACGAACCAAGCCGAGCAATTGCAGACGCGGGCGCTGACGGCGGAGGAAATCGCGACCAACCAGGCATTTTGGAAGGAGATGAGAAAGGGGCCGCTGGCGTCCTTGCCCGACTTGAACGAGCAGAACGCGGATGCGGTGCGGGTGGCGATATATTATGCGCAATCGTTGAACTATTGGGGAGTGGAACTGCAGAAGGCAGGCACGCAACGGCAGAACAATCCGGCCCTGCTGCAAGAGGCGGGGAACCAGTTTGCGGAGGCGATGCGGCTGAATCCGGAGAACTATCTGGCGCGGATCAACCTGCGCTATAATGCGGGTTTGCGCGGGGTGAGACCCCCCGCCGGCACGCTGATCAATTGGCAGGCGTTGGCGGCCCGAGTGGGCAACTGGGTGAGTTTGATGAATATTGACGGTCCGTCGGACGTGCCTGAACTGGACCTGCTGATTGGGCGGCAAATGGCGGTGGCCGGAGATTACGTTCAAGCCATTCATTTATTCCAACGCAGCCTCCAGTTGTCGCCGGAAAGCCCTGAGGCGGAGCTGGATATTGCCAAGACGTATGTTGATTTGCGACTCTACGACCAGGCGTTGGGCGTGATTAAGCATATCCGCGACCAAACCAGCCATCTGCCGGAAGACTTGGTGCGGGTGGAAGCGCTGGCCTACAGCAAGAAGGGCAATTTCGAAGCGGCGGAAAGATTGCTGGTTGAGGCGCAGCAGAAAAACCCAAAGGACGCCAACTTTCTTGGCGTGATGGTTGAATTCTACCGGGTGATGGGTTACGAGGAGTTGCGCCAAAGCGGAGGGGACGCGAGCAAGGAGGAAGGGGCGATGCACTGCTTCACCGAGGGGCTGGCAGCCGTGGACAAGCAATTGGAATTGCTCAATCGCTCGATGGCCAACACGACGGACATTCCCGAGGCGATGCTGCGGAAGGCGGAACTGCAAATGATGCTCAAGAAGTACAACGACGCGATCGTGACGTTGACGCAGGTGTCGGAAATGAATCCGGAGAACCCGGTGCCGCGCGTCAACCGGGCGATCTCCGAGTTGCAAGTGGGGAAGATTGCCGAGGCGAAATCGGACTACTTGGCGCTGGAGAAGATGTTGCCCAAGGCGTCTTATGTGGTCTATTACGGGCTGACCCAGGTTGCGCAAAAGCAGAAGGACGAGGCGGCGGAGGCCCGCTACGGCAAACTTTATCTTAAATTCGCGCCCCGGCAGACCAGCGAATATACCAACATGGTCCAGCAGCTCAAGAAGTTGGGGGGCCACTGAGCCTTGGGCCGGATGCGGGTCACCCATGTCATCACCCGGTTGATTGTTGGCGGCGCCCAGGAGAACACGGTGGCCACGGTCCTGGGACTCAGAGGCCGTCCCGATATTGAGATCAGCCTGCTGGCCGGACGGACGACGGGGCCGGAGGGATCGCTGGAATCCGCCTTCAAGGAATGCCCGCAAAAACCCATCATCCTTCCTTGCCTGGTGCGGCCCGTCCATCCGGTTCTGGACACGCTGGCCTTGCTGCGGCTGACGCGGTTATTCCGGGAGACGCGGCCGGACATCGTCCACACCCACAGCGGCAAGGCGGGGGTGCTGGGCCGGTGGGCGGCCCATCGCGCGCGGGTGAGGGTGATCGTGCATACGATTCATGGCCCTTCATTTGGACGGTTTCAAGGAAGCGCGGCCAACGGACTGTTTGTCGGGGCGGAGCGGTTCGCCGCAAGATTCACCACTCATTTTGTCAGCGTTGCGGAGGCGATGACGCGGCAGTACCTGGCGGCGGGAATCGGGCGCCCCGGCCAATACACGCGGATTTTCAGCGGTTTTCCCATGGAGCCGTTTTTGGCGGCGCGGAACGACCCGGCCTGGAGGCAGCATTTGAAGATCGCCCCCGGCGATTTTGTCATTGGAGTGATTTCGCGTTTGTTCAAGCTCAAAGGACATGACGAGCTGCTGGACATGGCCCCGAACTTTGTCCGGGAATGTCCGCGCGCCAGGTTTCTTTTGGTGGGGGATGGGGCGTGGCGGGAACGGCTACAAGAACGGGCGCGGGCGATGGGAATGGAGAGGCATTTTGTTTTTGCGGGCCTGGTGGCGCCGGGGGAAATGCCGCGCTACGTGGGCATCATGGATGCGCTGGCGCATTTGTCGTACCGGGAAGGATTGCCCCGGGCGCTGCCGCAGGCGCTGGCGGCGGGGCGACCGGTGGCGGCTTACGATTGCGATGGGGCGGCGGAGGTTTGTTTGGAGAATGAAACGGGTTTTCTCATCCGGCCCGGGGACCAGGAGACGCTGGCCCGGCGTTTGCTGCAACTGGCGGGCGATCCGGGCTTGCGGGAGCGGCTGGGACAAAGAGGCCGGGAATTGGTGCGGGAGCGATTTTCAGTGGAAACCATGGTGGAGGCCATTTACAACCTCTACCAGGAATTGAGCCGGACTTAAATAAGGGAAACGCACTTTCAGAGTCAACGCCACTTATAGTTTCGCGCGGTGGTCGCAAATCGGCCCGGCGCGGCACTAATCAGTGACGATGCGAATTGGTTTAACAGGACAGGACATGGATGTGTCTGACAAAGATCACGTCGAGCGCTGCCGGGACGGGCATCCGGAGGACTTCGGCCTGCTGGTGGATCGCTACCAGAAGCCGCTGTTTTCTTTCCTGGCCTCGCGGGTGGGAAACTACCCGCAGGCGGAGGAAGCGGCGCAGGAATCGTTCGTGCGGGCCTTCCTCTCGTTGAAGAAGCTGCGGAAGCCGGAGTCCTTTTACTCCTGGCTGCTGGGCATCGCGGCGCGGGTGGCCCAGGAACAGTTCCGCTCGGAGATTCATCGCCGCCAGGGCCGCGAGGCCGCGGAGACGATGATGAGCAGCGCCGCCGCCGAGAGGGCGGATTATCCGTTGGAAGAAGTCATTGCCCTGCTGCCCGAAAATCATCGTCAAGTGATTCTGCTGCGGTATTACGAGGGGCTTTCCTGTCAGGAAGTGGCCACACGCCTCGCCCAGCCGCTGGGCACGGTCACCAAAACGCTCTCGCGCGCCTACGCCCTGCTTCGGCAGGAACTGGGGGCGCGCGAACGCGCGGAAGAAACAGTCAACAGAACAGAACCATCATGAACTGCGCCGAATCGAGGGACTATTTCATTGCTTGCGCGGAGGGGTTGCTGCAAGAGGACCAAGCGCGGCAATGCCGCGCGCACCTGGAAACTTGCGCGTCCTGCCGGGAGGAATACGAGGCGATCAGCCGTTTGCAACAGCGCCTGATCGCGCGCGGCCAGGCGGCCGCCGGGGTGCGGATGGTCGAGTCGGTGATGAGCCGCATTCGCCAGGAGCAGTTCAAACCTGAAAGAGAAACAATTATGAGCAGACTTATGAAACATGGCTGGGGATTTGGATTGAGCGCCGCGGCGGGAGCGGCGGCCATCGTGTCCATCATCTTGTGGACGATGCCCAACGCCCAGGCGGCGGCGGAGGCGGTGATGACCCAAGGGGCGCAAGCGGTGGCCCGGCTGACGAGCATCCATTTGCGCGGGCAGTTGCGCACGGAGCCTAACGACAATTTCAGCGGCATCAATCCCGACGCGGATTTTTGCACGATTGAATTGTGGAAGCAGTTCGCGCCGGACATCAAGGACCTCAAATGGCGGGTGGAGAAACCCGGCCGGGTGGTCGTGATGGATGGCAAGACCACGGTGATGCTGATTAAACCGGCCAAAATGGGCGTGAAGGTGGAGCAACCCACCGCCAGCGCGTTTGACACGGAGTGGCTCCAGCGCATTGCCAACCTGAGCAATACCATCAGCAATGAAGTCAAGAATGCCCGCGCCAAAGGCTGGAAAGTCAGCATGGCCGAAGAAACCGGCGCCGACGGCAAGGCAAAATCCGTCGTCACGATCCTGGCCAAGTCCGGCGTGCCGGACAATGAATGGGGGAAGAACTGGTTTTATGACAGCGCGGACACGCGCCGGGTCTATCGCTTCGACGCGCAGAGCAAATTGCTGGAGTCGGTGCGGATTTATCTGGTGCGCCCGGCGGGCGAGGTCCAAATCTTTGATTTGAGCCAGATTGATTTCAACCAGGCCATTGACGCCGCGGAATGGACGCTCGACGTGCCGGCGGACGTCAATTGGGCGGGGTTGCCGGATAAGCTGCCCATCCTGCCCGACAACGACAAATACGTCTCCATGACCGCGGAGCAGGCCGCCCGCGCCTTTTTTGAGGCTTGCGCGCGGAAGGACTGGAACGAGGCCGGGAAGTTCATGTCGCCAATCACGGAGGACATGAAAACGGGTCTGGGGGGGGTGGAGATCGTGAGCCTCGGCGAGTCCTTTGCCTCCAAGACATATGGCGGCCGGTTCGTGCCCTACGAAATCAAGCTCTCGCGGGAAATGATTGTGCGGATGGCGAACACGAACGCGGCGCATCGCTACGTGATCATGGGGGTCTGTGACAGCAACCTGGAATCTCGAGAGGAGCTGCATTGGACCAACGGGCCGGCGGTTTTGCCGGACAACGACGCTTACGCCCGGTTGTCGCCGGCGGAGGCGATGAAAGCTTACGCGGCCGCCTTCGCGAGATTCAATTGGGATGAAATGAAAAAATTTGCGCCGGACTACGATGTGGAACATGACAAAGCCCAGTGCGCAGAGATTGAGAAAAGCGGCCAGGACGCCCACAAACTCCTGCCGCAAATTGAGGTGGGCGAGGCCTTCTGGTCGGCGGAACAATCGGGCTGGTTTGTGAAGTGCCGCCTGGTGCAAGACAGGGCATGGAACCTGGCGATAAGAAATGATAATGCGGCGCGCCGATGGCAAGTGGACGGGGGCATCGGCTGGTGAAGGAATGCGGCGCGACAACGGAACCGGCAAGGGTTCCGTTGCCTTTTGGAAGGGCGGCATCCCTCGGGCGACCCGTGGCTTTGGGTTCAATGACCCCGACCTACTCGGTCGTGGTCCTGCCCCGCGGAGCGGGCGCCGCCGCCCCATTATTTGTGGCGCCGCTCCACCGCATCACGTACAACTCGGGCTTTCTTCCCAGGATGAGGGCATCGCCGTTCTTCCACTCCACGAACAGGTAACGCTGGCCGTTGATTTCCTGAATTTCATAATGGCTCGCGGTTTTGTCGTCGCGGTGGATCAGGACACTTTTGGTCCAAGTATAATAAGGCTGGAGGGTTTGGCCGTTCTCCAGAAACGTCAGCCCTTTCCAAAAAAGTTCGCCCTTCCACTTTGGCGCGTTCGGATCGAATTCGGATTTGTCGGCCACAAAATCCACGCTCTTCCATTCGCCGAGGACGTCCGGGTCGTTGACAAAGGGCAAGTCAATGTTGTCGGTTTTTCCCACCTGGACGGCGAATTGTGCGTCGCCCAAGGCGCCCTTCCATTGGCCGCCGCCGATGTATTGCAGGAGGAACTGGCCGTCGGCGCTGGCCGGCCAATTGGGATCGGGCAATCCGTCGTGGGTGAATTTGAAATTGCGCAATCCCCGGTAGCTGACCGCAAAGGGCGTGCCGCTATCCCGCTCTTCGGCAACGGTGACTTGCAAGTCGTCGTAACTGGCTCCAGATTCGCGCAACTGGCGCGCGACTTGATTCCGAATGACCTGCCGAATGACCTCGGGCGGCGCTGGCGGACGTATCGAGAGCGCCAGCACGCCAATTAAGGTAATCAGGGTCGCGCCATTGATCAGGGCCACCATCGTCCAAGCGAGCAGCCGCCGGTGCCGCCGCCAAAAGGGCAAAACGAGTTCCGCCAGAATGACCAGGACTGTGATTGACAGGAAGACATTGGTCTTCCAGTGATCCGTCATCCATGCAAAAAACCCGGGAAGCGGAAGTCTCTCGTAGAAGTTGACACCGGCGGGAAGCGTGGAGGAAAGCTCTTTGATTTTGGGAACCAGAAAGACGTAAGCAAGAAACCAGCAGGCGAGCATCGGCAGCACGGCCAGGACGCAAAGGAAATACTCCTTCCATGCCGGCCTTTGCGTTTTCGCCGGCGACCGTGGAATGGCCGCCCCCGCGCCGAAATGCTCCGCCTTGCGCCGTTGCGCAATTTCCACCATGAACGCCACGCCGATCAGACCGAAGAAAGCGAAGAAAGCGAAAAAACCAAAGCAGCAACGCCAACCGGGGAAGGCGTTGCCCAGAAAGCCCAGGCAGCCCAGAAAGCCGAGATGGCCTGCCGCGGAGATATTGATCAGCTTGATTGCCAACGGAGATACGAAAGTGATGTCGAACCAAGCTTCGACGAGTCGGACCATCTTGGATTTGTTCGTCAACTTGTTGGTCACTCCACCGTGAGCAACCGCTGGTTCGGCAGGCGGGCTGGCCGCGCTGCCGGCGATGGTTTCCACCTGCGTTTTGACTTCGCTCACGTGCTGATAACGCCGCCCCGGCTCCTTTTCCAGGGCGTGCAAAACCACTTCGTCCAGCCGCACGTCCATTTTCACCATCTGCGAGGGCGGCTGGAATTTGCCCAGAGGCAATTCGCCGGTGAGCATTTCGTAAAACACGACGCCGAGGGAAAAAATATCCGCGCGATGATCCACCAGCGACGGACGCTCCACCTGCTCCGGCGCCATGTAATGCGGCGTGCCGATGACGTCCCTGGCGCCCGTCAGCGAGGCCTTTTCTCCCGGCGCGCCGAGAATTTTGGCGATGCCAAAGTCGGTGATTTTGACGCGCCCCTTTTTATCAATGAGGATGTTCTCCGGCTTGATGTCGCGGTGGACGACGCCTTCGTTGTGCGCGAATTGGAGGGCCTCGCAGATTTGCGGCACGATGGCCAGGGCCTGTTCGGGCGCCAGCCGGCCGGCGCGCTCCACCTCGCGCAGATTCGCGCCGTCCACAAATTCCATCACCAGATAGTGCAACCCGCCCGCCTGGCCGAAGTCATGCACGGCGACAATGTTGGGATGGGTGAGCCTGGCCAGCGCGCGGGCTTCCCGATTGAATCGGTCCGCAAAAGCCGGGCCGCTGGCCGCGCGCGGCGGGAGAATTTTCAGCGCGACGAAGCGATCCAGCGCCGGCTGGCGCGCCCGGTAAACCGCGCCCATGCCGCCCCGGCCAATCAGCTCGATGATCTCGAGTTGGGGAAAAAGATTTGCCAACTGGGCGACCGGCGGAGGCACAAACCCCGCGCTTTCGCCGCCCGGCTCCGTGCCGGTATTGAAGCCGGCTTTGATCAGGCACTCCGGGCACAATTCCAGCGGCACATCCGGCGGGAGCGGTTTCTGGCAACCAGGGCAGACTCGGTTCGTATCCATAATAATGCTTCCTTCCACCCTTTACTTAGGAAACAGTCCTCCAAAGTTGCTCGAAAAACGAAAAATAACCACACCTCCAAAGCCAAAAGCTCACCCTTTTTTGCCTAAAAACCCTCCTCTAGTGTTGTGTTTCAATGGAACTTTTACACGAAATCCCTCTCCCTGTCTTGTGGGGAGAGGGTGGCCGCCAGCCGGGAGAGAGGGTTCGTTTTATGCCGTTTCGGTAACAGCACACTGGCAGGAGCTTATGGGACTTAGATGTAAGTCGTTGATTATCAAGGCGTCTGTTTTTGACCGGAAAAGAACTTAGTTGCTGATTATGAACCACTTGGAACAGTTTGCGCCCTCCAAGCCCGACAAGCGCCTGGCCGCACAGCGCAACCAGCCCCTGGCATCCGCGGCGGTGGCGCAGCCAGGCACAGGAGAACGCGTGATTCAGGGCTTCAGAGTGCGCGCCGTGGCCGGGCACAGCAGCGGCCTTCACTTTGCTCCAAATCTTCTTTGTTTTTTCTCTTGTCAATAGTGGATAACATGATACGTTTCTTGAAATTGGCTGCCAGCAGGAGCCAAAAAAGAGAAACCGAAATTGAGACAGAACAAACAATCAAGATAAAAATAAAAATATGACTCAGAATCTCAAAGCGGTCACTGTGGCCGCGTTAACGAGCGTCCTTGCGTTCGCAGCCCAGGCCCAAACCAACCTAGTGCAAACCATCGGAGTTACGCTGACGGCCAATTACCAAGGCACAAACACCACCAACGGAACCACCGTTAAACAGGTGATCAAATCGGAAAGCATCAAAACTGCAGACATCATCGGCCTGATTGGAGCGGTTGAAGGGACTAATCTTCCGACGACGACCCAATTGCTTAAAGTCACCCCCATCATTAATGGCAGTACTGGGCCATACACGAACATTGTCCGATGGATAACGACCTCCAAGGAAACCAATGCGACGACAAAAAAGGTGACGAAGGTCTATACGACCAACAACCTGGATGTGACCAGGTTTTTCACCGTCAGCTCCCTGGGGGGGCTGAGCACTTCAACAAGCAACAACGGCGTCCTTGCCGCAAAGGGTGGGCTTTCCATCAGGACCCTTGCCTTCAGTGATACTAATAACCCGGCGCTGAAGACAACTTTGAGCTTGCAAGCTTTCGTTGATGAAACTTATCAAAAAGTCACGAAGGACGGGGTGGTTGTGTGGGCACCCAATGACACTTGGACCGTCAATGGCACCGGCAGCAACACCGTCGAAGGTAGTCTCATAATTGGGGCTTCTCCCAGCACTATCACCATCTCCAGCCCCGTACTTGAGTTTGGGCCTGGATATTAATTAATTAAGCCCGCAGATTAATCGCGCCCCTGGCGCGAGAGGTTCTCTGCCCGGCGCGCCCGTTGGTTGGCGCACCGGGCCGCAAAACCCAAGGTGTGTTTTATGAGGGCCAAAGTCATTATTCCGGTCGTGGGTCTGGCCTGTCTTATCCTGCTGCTGGCCAGTTCATTTCGCTTTGGCTTGTTGACACCGACTCAGCCGCCACCCGCCCCCGTGGCGGTTGCTGAGTCGGGCGCCGCAACTCCTTCGGTTCCGGTTCAGCCCTTGTCCCATCGCGTCTCAGTTGAAGCCCTGGCGCCGGCGCGGCATTCGACCCGGCCGGAAATTGACGCCGCCACATTGGAAGAGCAGCGCGATGAGGCCTCACAGCAGCGGGTTGCCGAACTTGGGCAATGGGCCTCCACGAGGGATGTGAGTTCACTTGACACAGTTTTGTCCGAGTTAGACAATAAGGATGTAAAAATCCGCCGCGCGGCCCTGGCCGCCGCCGTGGAAATTGGCGACCGCCGGGTCATCCCGGCGTTGGAAGAGGCGAGGGACGGGAACCAGGATCCCCAGGAGAAGGTCAACATCCAACAAGCCATAGACTTTCTCAAACTGCCGACTCTCACTGAGGAAACTCAAGGCGAGACCGCTTCGCAAACCGCCGCGTCAGCGTCAGCTTCTCCCGAGGGAAATTAGACGTCATCTATTGGCTTCTTCGTCTTTGTCGGCGGCCGGCTTTCAGGGCGAGCGACGGTTGGGAGTTTCTGCGACAGCCCTTTTTCAGCCTGCTCCCAGCACCGCAAACAGATGCCGCAATTCCTCGTCCACCTCGCCCGGGGCGGCCACCGTTTGGGCGATTTCCTCCCGCAACAATTTGCGATAGCGCCGGCGCAGCCGATGCACGGCCGATTTGACCGCGCTCTCGCTCACGGCGAGCTTCCTGGCCAGTTGGGCGTAGGGCAGCCTGGCGCGGTCGCCAACCAGGCAAGGATTAATCTCCGCGAACAATTTGGCGTTTCCTTCCTGCTGGTATTCCTTTCGCAGCCGTTTGAGAACCTCCTCCAGCAGGGTCAACACCCAGCGCCGCTCGAAACTTTGTTCCGGCGTCACCTGGTCCGCCGGTTCGCGGCTCAGCCGAGTCTCCGCCGTGTCGAACTGCAACGAAAGCAAGGGGGCGCTGCCGCCGCGTTTTTGCGCGCGCGCCTTGTCCCATTCATCGGCCAGGAAACGCTTCATGGCGGTGAGGAGGAAAGAGCGGAAGCGGCCCTTCTCCCGGTCGGCGCCGCCGATCCATTTCTTCTCCAGCAGCCGCGCGAAAAATGCCTGAGTCAGGTCCTGCGCGTCCTCCCGGCCATGCCCGCGTCCGCGGGCGTAGGCGTAAAGGGGATACCAATACGTCTGGCAAAGCTCCTCCAGCGCCTGGCGGGCGCGGGTGGTGTCGCTGCGTGCGGCCGTGAGCACGACCGACCAGTGGGTGGCGGCAAAGGCCGGCCCAGGCGGAGCGTCGGTTCCGGGATGGGTCGAATCCCGCTTCGGATGCGTTGTCAGCATAAAATCGGCTTGTTAAAATACCCGGGCGCCTGGCTCATAATGGCTTGGAGCCTCTGTGCAGCGCAAGCCCGGCGTTGCCCGGCCTTGTGGAGCCTTGCCCATGCGCTCCCTGAATACGATCCCGCATTTTGTAACGTGCGAAAACCAATTTTCGCGCTATATTGGCACCATGCCTGACCAAGCTCAGAAGAACCGGCCGGTCGCGCCGGGCGGCGGAGGCGGGGGCGAGGGACCCGCCGCGCCAAAAGTTGAAAAGCCCAATACGGAAGAATTGCTCAAACGCATGCGCAAGGTTGATCCAGACCAGGCCAAACGTTACCGCCAACGCACCGGCCAATGAGCGACCCCAAAATCGCCGGCGATTTCCTCTCCCTGCTGGCCGAGCGCAAGCTTCTGCCGGCGGACGCCGCCTCCGCCCGCGGCGCTCCCGTCCAAACCCAGGCCACCACGGTTTTCGCCTTCCACTACGCGGAGGGCGTCCTGATGGCGGGCGACCGGCGCGCCACGGCGGGCAACGTCATCGTCACCGACCGCGTGGAAAAAATCATCGAGATTGATTCCACCTCGGTCCTGGCCATTGCCGGCGTTCCCGCCACCGCCTTTGAAATGGCGCGCGTCTTGCAAACTTCCTTTGAGTATTACCGCCGCAGCCAGTTGCAGCCGCTGAGTTTGCCGGCGCGCGTCCGCGCCCTGGCCCGGTTGTTGCGGGACAATCTGCCGATGACGCTGCAAGGGGTCGGGGTGGTGGTGCCGCTGTTTGCCGGCGTGGACCAGAGCGTTTGCCCGGCCCAGGCGCGCATTTACTTTTATGATCCGCTCGGAGCGCAGTTTCAAGCCGTGGGTCACGCCGCCTCCGGCTCCGGGGCGGGGGCCATTCGCAGCGTGCTGAGCTTCCAGGAACGGCACGGGGCGGCCAGGCCTTCGCAAATGAATCTGCGGGAAGCCGTGCGGTTTGCCCTGGCCCTGCTGATCACCGCCTCGGAATTCGATTCGGCCACCGGCGGAGTCAACCCCGCCACCGAAACCTTTGCCACCATCAAAGTGCTCAAGCCCTCCGGCGTGGAAACCGTCGGCGACCAGCAACAGAAGGAGTTTCTCCATGACTGAAGAACCCTATCGCTGGCTGGAAGCAATGGCCAATCGCCGCGAATATGTCCGCGACCAGCTCAAGGACGGCTCGCCCGTCTTCGCCGTGAGCCTGCCCGACGGAATCCTCCTGCTCGGGGTGGGTGGCGGGCAGTCCAAGGTTTTTGAATTGTTCGACCGCCATGCCCTGGCCGGGCTGGGTCATCCCGCCGACATCGAGAAAATCCGCCAGGCCGCCATTGACGCGGCGCACTTGGAGTCTTTCACCCGCGCGCCGGAAGACGTGAGCTTGCGCAGACTCATTAGTTTTGGGCTTGGTCCGCAATTGAAAGCCAATTTTGAACAAATCTTCAGCGCGCCCTTCCTGGTCGAATTGCTGCTGGCCGAACTGGGGTCCGAGCCGGCGCGGGATTTGCTCTTTCGATTGCACTTCGACGGCGGCTTTCAGGTCCAGTCCGGTGGCGTGCTCCTGGCTGCCAGCCAGCCGGAAGCCGAGTCAGCTGGCCAGCGCTGGTTGAACGAAAGCCTCCCCGGCAAGACCAGCCGGCCTGAAATTGTGGACCTTCTCTTGCAGGCCTGGTGGTGCCAGGTCCGCAACAAATGGCTCGCCGAACAAATGCCCGACGCCGCCCAGCGCCAGGCCGGCTGGCGGGAGGCGGTCCAGGGCAAAGTCGTGGAGATCGGCTGGCTCCAGCGCGACGGGCCGCGCCCGGCGTGTTATCAGCCCCTGACCCTCGCCCAACTGGGCCTGCAGGCCGTCGCATGAACCGCATTGTCGGCCTGGAAACCGAGTACGGATGCTTGACAGGAGATTTCCCGGGCGCCTCCGGCGCCCTGGCCCGCGCGCGCGACTGGACTTTCCAGGACCAGCGGTTCGGTCTGATTGATGTCCATCAGCGCGACTGGGACGAACCCGCCGGCAACGGCGGTTTCCTATTTAACGGCGGCCGCTGTTACATTGACATGGGGCACCTGGAGTATTGCACCCCCGAATGCCTGAACCTGCTGGACGTTTTGCGCTACGACCAGGCCGGCGACGCGATTCTTTTGCAGGCCGCCGCCGCCGTCGGCGCCGGGCGGCAAATTGATTTTATCCGCAACAACATTGACCATTATTCCCCCGCCACCTTTGGCTGCCATGAGAATTACCTGGTCCGCCGCGCCGCGCCCCTGACCGAGGCCAACCTGCGCTCTTTGCTCGCCTTTTTGACCCTGCGCATGCTCTACACCAGCGCGGGGCGCGTGGGCGCGGCCGTCGCGGCCGAGGCGCGGAGCGAGGTCTCCCGGCCCGGACGGGAAAAGATGTTCCAGATCAGCCAGCGCGCCGACCACATTAATAACGACCTCTTTGAATGGGTCCAATTCAACCGCGCCATCATCAACACCCGCGACGAACCGCTGGCCGACCCCAGAAAATTCCGCCGCCTCCACCTCCTGCACGGTGATTCCAACGTTTTGCCCGCCAGCCTCCTGCTGAAAATCGGCACCACCTCCCTCGCCCTCGATTTGCTGGAGATCAATCAGATCCCCAAAATCGCCCTCGACGACGCCGTGGCCACCTTCCGGGATTTGTCCCACCAACCCGAAGGCCCGTGGCTGGTGCGGCTGGCCGGGGGCCGTTGCGCCGACGCGGTGAATTTGCTCCACCAATTCCAGGAAGCCGCCCGCGCCCATTTGAGCGGTCGAGATGCCGAAACCGACACCTTGCTTTCTTTCTGGGCGGACACTCTGGCCGGACTTGCCACCGAGCCGGAGACGCAAGTTGGCAAGGTTGACTGGATCACCAAGCGATGGCTGCTCCAACAATTCTGCGACCAGGAGAAGATTTCCTGGGACGATCCCTGGCTCAAATCCCAAGACCTCGAATATCATCAAATTGATCCCGCGCGCAGCCTGGGCCTGGCTGTGGCGCGGACGCCGCCGCCCTGGGAAATCCCCCGTCTGCAAGACCCGCCAGCCGCCTTACAGGCGCCCTCCAACACGCGCGCCCATGTCCGCTCCCTGGCCATGCGCCGCCTCCAGCAAGCAACCGGCTCCTACTACATTGATTGGGAGATCCTTGGCGCCGAAGGCGGCCATGCCCTGCACCTGCTCGACCCGTTCGACAGCGATCCCAGTGAAGCGGAGAAATGGGCGCAATCATTATCCCGTTGCTCCGCCCGCCCTTCTACTCCGCCCCGGAGAAGGGGATGACATGCATTCAGAACTCGCCAAGCAAGCTGAGGCCCTGGGTTTGTCGCGCTATGCCCGCCATATCTTCCTGTGCGCGGACCAGACGGACCCGAAGTGTTGCGCCAGGGGGCAGGGCCTGGAGTCTTGGGAGTTTTTGAAGAAGCGGCTCAAGGAACTCAATCTGGCCGGCCCATCCCCCTTGGTTTATCGCACCAAGGCCAACTGCCTCCGCGTCTGCATTCACGGTCCCATTGCCGTGGTCTATCCGGAGGGCGTTTGGTATCATTCCTGTTCACCCCCGGTTCTGGAACGTATCATTCAAGCCCATCTGATCCGGGGACAGGTGGTGGAGGATTTCCTCTTTGCGCGAAGTCACACCGCCGGGAGCGGCGCGGCAAAGGGGTCTGGGCTTGCACTGTAAATGCGGAGGAGTTTGTGGCCACTTTTGCTTTCCAGCACGGCGTCCAGCGATTCCACGCGCCCCGCGCCCAGGCCAGAAAAACTGAAAGTCCTCTCCTTGATGTACACCACCCGCATGTTCTCCAACCCGCAATGCTGCGCCTCCAACCGTTGTGCCACATCCAGGTCCATGATCAGGGCACGAGGCGCCCACTTCTCCAAGATATGCCGCAAGTCTTCATCTTTGAGCGATGGATTCTCCGGCACCAGGGCGGCCCCAGCCTTCCACACCGCAAAACATCCGACGACAAACTCCAAAGAGTTGGAGAGCAGGATTAGCACCAAGTCCCCCGGAACCACACCGTGGCTCAGAAGACTCTCCGCAAGCAAATTAGACGCCGCTTCCACATCAGCATAAGATACTTCCCCTCCGCCACTCTTGACCCCGCCAGCGACGCCATCTCCCGTGGCCGCCCCCTTGGGAACATCCGGCAGCAATGTGGCTTTGGGCGCCAGAGTCTTGACGGAGTACCGCTGCCTTTGCAGAAACTCTTTGACATCTCCGTCTAAAAATCTCCATGCCTTGCCAACTTTCAGGCCTGGAATCTTGCCTTTTCTTGCGTAGCGGTAAAGCGTGTCCAACTCAACGCCTAACGTTTCAGCAACCTTCTCTGCGGAATGAAGCTCAATTTTCATAGCGCAATACAGATTCTCCCACTATATCCCTGTATATCCCGGTACTGATTTATACTCTTTAACTTCAAGAATTGACTATCTAATAGCAAATATCGAGCCAATCTTCACCAAGAGCCGTTCGACTCCATTTTGGAATGACTTAACTATCTATGCTTTAATTACTTGCAGTATTAACGCGGATTAAAAAGCTTCCCAAAATAAAAATGGTGGTAGGGAGGAGAGTGTAAATGAATCCGACAAAATTGATTCCTATTCTAGGATTTAGTTATCCAAGTGGCTTATTTAAAAGACTTTGAAATGATTATATCAAAATGTAAAGAATCTGCCTCGATTTTCCACCTTTGGCAGATGCGGGTCGTAGAGTTGTTTCAACATCAGAACTTCTCGGCTACTTCCATACCCAGGAGGCAGACATCGTCGGTGAATTGGTGATTGGCGGAAAACGCTGAAACTTCCTTTAGTAAAATGGAAAACAGCTCCTCACAATGGAGGCGGGCGTGGTCGTGAACGGATGTCAAAAGCAACTCCTGGCTGAATTGCTGGTTTCCAGGGCCTTCCACTTCGTAAAGGCCGTCGGTAAAGAGCATTACGATGTCACCGCCCACCAGCGGACAGGAGGCGGTGGCGTAGGTCGTGTCCTCAAAGAAGCCGAGCGCGGGACGGGCTTTTCCATCCGCGTATTTGAGGATTTCCACCTCGCCAAGATTGCGATGGATGATAAAAGGCCTGGGATGTCCGGCGTTGGCGAAAAGGATCTGGCGGGATTCCAGGTCGGCCACCATGTAGAAGGCGGTGGTGAAAAGGGGTGTGCCGGTTTGTTGGAGGATGGCGCGAATGTCGGAGTTTATCCGGGTCAGCAGTTGACCGGGATCCATGGCGATTGGATGCAGTTCTTCGACCAGCGCCCGGACCATTGCCGTCACCAATGCGGAACGCACGCCGTGGCCCATCACGTCGCAAATAAACAGGCCGGCCTTGTTGTTGGACAGAGGCAGAACGTTGAAGAAGTCGCCTCCGACCTGGCTGGTGGGATGGTAGCGGTGGTGGAATTGCAGCAGGCTTTCCGCCGGCGGCGCGCCCAGGGGAAAGCTGGGGTATCGCTGAGGCAGCATGGCCAGTTGGATTTCTCGGGCCATTTTGAGGTCTTCTTCCATGATCTCGTTTTTTTTGCGCAGTTCGGCCTGGTTGCGGGCCAGCTCGGCGTTGACGCTCCGTTCCCGCTCTTCGGCGGCTTTGCGCTTGGAGATGTCGCGAAAGACCCCCAGCAGCAGGGAGCGGCCTTCCTCCAAATCAATGAACGTGTTGGAAATCTCCAGGTCCACGGTCTTGCCGGATCGGAAGGTCACCTGTCTTTCCAGTGGCAAGAGGGTGGTTCGATCCGCGAAGTGTTGCTGGTGAACGCGGGCCATCTGCGCCAAATCCTCCTTTTCCGCATAGCTGACGGTGAAATTGCGCCCCACCAATTGGTCGGAGGTCATGCCGGAAATGTTGCAGAAGGAACGGTTGACCGCCAGGATGACGCCCTGTTCGTCCGTCAGGCGCATGCCGTCGGTGGAGCTTTGCCAGACGGATCGAAAACGCGTTTCGGAGAAGCGCAGTTTTTCCTCGGCTTCTTTCCGGGCCGTGATGTCGTCCACCATGCCTTCGAAGTATTCAATGCGGCCTTCCCGGTCGCGGACGGCGCGGGCATGTTCTGAGATCCAAATCACGGTGCCGTCCTTGCGGTATATCTGCGATTCAAAGTTTGTCACCACGCCCTTTTCCTGCATGAGGCGGATGAACTCGGCCCGCCGGTTGGGGTCCACGTAAAGCAGCCGGGCAATGTCGCTGATGCAGGACATCAGTTCTTCGGTGGAACTGTAGCCGTAGATGCGGGCCAGGGCGGGATTGACGTTCAGATAACGGCCTTCGGGCGAGGTCTGGAAGATGCCGGAGACGGAATTCTCGAAGATGCTGCGGTATTGTTCCTGCGCCTGGAGGGTGGCCCGTCTGGCCTGGGTCCGTTCAATGGCATAAAGAATGGCCCGCAGGAGGAGCGGCGGCGTGAGGCGGTCTTTGACGAGATAATCCTCCGCGCCGGCATGGACGGCGTTGACGGCTGCCGTCTCATCGTCCAGCCCGCTGAGCACGACGATGGGGATCTCGGTGGCGGCGGCCTTGACGGCGGCGAAAGTCTGCATGCTGGCGCTGTCCGGCAGATCCAGATCCGTGAGCACCACGTCGAATTGGCCCTGGCCCAGGCGGGCGACCATCTGGGCGAGGCTGCCGGCCACCTCCAGCTCAAAGCGCGCGCCGCCGGATTTTTCCAACGCGCGCCGCACCAGGTCAACGTCGCCGCGATCGTCCTCGATGAGCAGGATCTTTATTTTATGTATTTCCATGCCAAGGCCCCCAAACGCAGCATATTACCATTGGCCGCGGCAAGGCGAAAGCAGAAACCACAGCACCGAGGAATAGCCACATCGCCAAACCACCTCGGAGGGATGAGCCGGGTGGGTGGGTTGAACTGGCTGGATTTGAGGGCGAAGGGGCTGCCGCCTTGGTGAAGGAGGTTGGACGCA
>Ga0181536_10001461_pt1 | contig 27741 bp, 25 predicted proteins | sample PEATcosm2014_Bin_41_FD_121105 | JGI IMG/M metagenome (GOLD analysis project Ga0181536, IMG submission 121105) | Peatland microbial communities from MTU Mesocosm Facility, Houghton, MI, USA - PEATcosm2014_Bin17_60_metaG | ecosystem: Environmental > Terrestrial > Soil > Wetlands > Peat | place...
AAAGGTCAAGCGTGCAGTAGCGTCGTATGAGATCGACAGGGCCGGTGTAGGGGACACCGAAACGGAAATTCACCAGCGCTTAGGTCGGCATTCGAAAAGTGTCCAAGTTGAACGGAAACCGATTGGCCGGTCGAGCGTAAAACCTCGACTGCCATGATCTGTCCGACCAAAACTGTGATGATCCTGCACCCCATCCACCGCAGCCGCCAGCATCGGGCCAGAAGCATCCCGGCCAAGCTTTCGGAACTCGTGTTTCAGATGCTGTCCGGTTTCATAAGAGACGTTCCCGATTTTGCGCTCGGCTTGGAGATCGGTGATGAACTGTGCGGCACCGCCTCTCCTGGCTTCCCACGAATGTCCGGTAGGATTCCGCCGACAACCTGAAGCGACCCATCGCCACTTTATTCCGCCCAATGAATCCATTGGCGAATGCTCAAGGGCTAAACCGAAAGGTGAGGTTGTTGATATGGCCAAGCATCTTGTTTGGCAGCGGTAAAGTTGCACAACGAACGTCCATAACTGCACGAACCGCCCGTTCAGCAAATTCACTAAAGAGGTGATCAAAAAGTTTACTCTGATCTTCATTTGCGACAGTAGCGGCACGTACTGTCCCCGTGGCATCCGTGACGACATTCAGCATGATACTAAAGGTAGCCGGAGTAGCGGCATCCTTTGTCCAGCATGGCCGAACATGCGCTCCAATCATACCACGTTGCGTTGCGCTCAGTTCGGACGTAGTTGGTTCCGGTTGATGTTGTATCGTGGCAGAGCCAGGGATTACCCTTCCATCACCTACGAACTTTTGGCCATCGAACTGTAGAACCTTCGGACACTCTTCAAAACCAGCTTTGTCGCATACCGATCCATGGTATGCTATGTCGGCCTGTGTCCTTCCATTGACATTACGAAATTCCAGCCCTCTTACAAGGTCACGCAGGACTGGGTGGTAAGGAGAGCTATCGGTCTTTGCGTAGACAGAACTCAAGCACCCGCCGCTACCACAAACACCCAAAGTTGAACACGCCGAACCATATGAAAGCAAATAAGCTGGGTCAGGAAGACCGAGAATCCTGAATGATGTTACGAAACCAGGCTGCATTTTTCCGTCACACTGCGTGACAGCCTCGGTAATTTCTTTTCTAACTTCGACAGGTAAGTTCTGTTGCGCTTGTTCATTTAGCGGTCGCATAGCGACAGCATCTGCTGGCCTACGATAACTTGTAAATATCAGCCCATTAAAGTGAACAGTTCGAAGGCAATCGCCGTCCTTTTCACTTTGACACCGCTGTCCAGGATACTTTTTTTCCGTAAATTCTAACTCCGTTTCTCTATTATCGTTCCGTATACGGAAGTCTCTGCTGCCGATGCGAAAGCCGACAGATAGACCAAACACGACACGGTAATAGAACCCCTCGGGTTTTGCGTAGACAGTCAGACCACATCCTCCTAAGTTGCACCAACTTCCAAGAGGAGGATTAATACATGCTTTGGATTGGTCAACCAAATAGGCCGGATCGTGAAGTCCGAGGATCGTGAAAGATGTAACGAAATCAGGCTTAGCCGGTCCAGCACATATCCTTTCGGTCTTGGAGATTTCGTTCATGACCTCCATCGGTAAGTTTTTATATTCTATTTCAGACAGCGAATGGGTAACATAGGTTTGGGGCAAATTAGGTGTGGCGAAAGTGCTAACTCCTTTGTTATCTTCTACGAAGCTTATCCCATTGAATCGCCACATTACACGGCATGTTTTCGAACCCGCCTCATCACATACTGGATTGCTATAAATCTCAATATTGTCGGGATCAAGACTTCCGGCGCTTATTCCGTAGCCGTCGAGCACCCGACGATACGCAGAGTCGTCAGTCTTGGCATAAACAACCAACCGGCATCCTGGGGTTCCACACCAAGGATTATCGACCTCGAATGGTTTGCATCCCTTCGTATAATCAAGCAGATACGCTGCGTCAAGAATTCCCCTGATATTGAAAGACCTGACGAAACCAATCTGCGGGGGGCCACGACACTCCTTTGCCGCCTCGGCCACAGCCTCGTTGACCTCCCTCGGTAGGTTCTGCTGTGTGGCTTTATCCGATGTCTGGTGCTGCATCTGATGTAGGTGATCCAGAGTCGCTTCCATAGCCGAGCTATTAGGCGACCTGCTTTCGGTTACACCCTTAATGTTTGGATCAGCTTCCTGATTCTGTGCCACCGATGACGTAACGCCGATTCGGTTCCATCCATTCCAATATTGCGAGTCAGTCTTTCCCCCAATGTCAATTGGCGTCAGTCGGCGCCTTGCTTCGGTGCATCCTGACAACCAATCATTGCCATTCGATGCGTGTGCGTTGCATGGCGACGGTGCCTGTAAGCTCCGCTGCCCTGTCCAATAAGTCGCACCATCTTTCTCGGAGCCGGTCAATCCGTTAAACCAAGTTTCCCAGGCGTCACGATCCGCCGATCCTTTCTGGTAGCTGTTAGAACTCGGGTCGGCAGCAACCGTTGCGGCACCGGCTGTGGCAGGCTTGCTGTATCTTCCTTCTGTGCTGGGGCTGGTAGGTCTCTCTTTAACCAGAGAATACCGCATCGTCGTGGTAATCGTGATGCTCGCCTGGGTCATATCCGCTGGGAACGCCGGAAGTACCGCCTGCCGCAGTAACCCGAGCGCTGCCTCGTCCAACAGTGCCGACCCCGAAGATGAGACGATCGCCGCCCCCATGACCCGGCCTGAGCGATCGACGGTAAAACGGACTGCTACCCGTCCCTCTTCGCCCCGGAGCCGAGCCGCCTCAGGATAGGTCTTGCGTGAAGCGAGCCAGCCGGAAACCGAGGCCGCCCATCCGCTATCAACCACCGGCGCTGCCTGAGCGGCTGTATACGCCTGTTTGGCTGGCTCGGGCTCCTGCTTCTGTGCAGGCGCATCGGCAACCGTAGCTGCACTGGCCGTGCCACCTATGCCATAAGCCGATGCCAGTCCGACCAGAATGATAGCCGCCAACAGGCTGGTAATCCCTCTGCCGAGTAAGAACGGGCGTTCTCGCAGGATGTTCAACACCGGCAGCATGATCGTGTTGTCCCCCTGGATGTGGATGGCCGTGTGGTCATTTGGCGACAATGGAATGATCTACTATTGTTGTCAGCCTGAGCGAAGCAGTGTGCTATTTGCTATCAGTGTCACATGGCCTTAGTCGGGTAAGCTGGATTTCTTGAGTGTTGGTTTCTGGGCGGTTGAAGATACCCAATTCCCAGTTCTCGCCGCTTCTCAGATTATGATGGATTGATACGCCCGAGTAGCCCTCCCGCCGCTCTCGTTCATACTCGGTATGAGTTCCAACAAAGACCTGATCAGCCATCATGAGAAAAATATCGTGGTAAGTATGAATCATATCAATCGGAGCGTTGGGATTAGTCGAGTTGTAGGTCTTTCGGGCCACAACGGTGAAAACCTTGCCGTCGTATTTTGATCCAGGACAAAAGGTTACGTCAAACTGAATTCCTGGCACATAGGCACGGGGTTTATCGGAGATAATCAAGGAATTTTCGTCAAATTGTAGGAACGACAGGTGCGGGTCGTTCATGACATATCCCTTAACAGTACCGTACGACATTCCAGGGTTGATGTCGAGCAGCGTCTCGGCACGAACGGCTCCTATTGGATAGGATACGATCAATACGAAGATGGCTAAACACAACGTTCTCATTGCGGGTTTCCCACAGGGCGTTGGAGCAGATCACGTTAGACTGGTCGAGTTGCAGCGCCCGTTCATCATCCATGCCGAAACCGATGGTATCGGCTCCCTCCGACCAGCGCAACCAGCCTATGCAGAAAACCGGTCCGAATCTACCCATCCAAACCCAAGGAGTTCCGCTATCTTCACCACCTCATCCAGCCTATGCAGAAGACACTTGATTTCTGCATAGGTATAATGTAAAGGAACCGGTACTTTCTGAGGAATCACATGCGGGCAGCGTTGTACCTGAGGGTCAGCACGACAGATGGCCAGAGCACCGAGAACCAGCGCCTGGTACTCGCCAGGGTGGCCGGTCATCGGGCCTGGGAGATCGTCCAGACCTATGAGGATTACGGCATCAGCGGTGCCAAGGGACGGGATAAGCGCCCTGCCTTCAATCACATGCTCAACGATGCCGTGCGGCGCAAATTTGATGTTCTCATGGTCTGGTCAATCGACCGGCTCGGCAGGAGCGTCCTACACGTCGCCAGCGCCATGGCAGAGTTGGATGCAGCAGGAGTAGCCCTCTATTCCGACCAACAGGCTATCGACAGCACCAGCCCGTTTGGCAAGGCCATGATCCAGATGGCCTGTGTCTTTGGGGAACTGGAACGTGAGATGATCCGGGCACGTGTCGTGGCTGGTCTGAACCGAGTACGGGAACAAGGGATTAAAAAGCTTGGTCGCCCAACCGTTGGCCGAAAAACTGAGGAAGCCATCCGCCATCAGCTTGGGTTCGGCCATGGCATTCTCAAGGTGGCGAAGATCGTGGGTGTGGGAAGTGGCACCGTGCAACGGGTGAAGAGGGAATCGGCTGTGGCGACTTGAGGGATAGCTTTCGCAATCTGGAAAGGGACAGAAGAATAGGTGTGCGTCCTATTAGTACGCCAATGGCCGATGATAGTCCGTTGAATTCTCGCCACCAATCATCTGGCAACCGAGGGCTAAACGATCAGTCGCTGTGATCGTCCAGCGTTGCCTCATCTAAAGATGGTTTCCAATGTTTCTTTGCGTCAATTCTCTATTGGTGGCATCCTCCAACTGATCGAAGGAAGCGCAGTAGCTTGCAAGCTTAGAACCGGCTGCCGCAGATCGACAGGAATATACCACTTCTAGCCGACACTGCCTAATTCCAAACCAAAGATTCCGACGCAACATATACTCTACGGCCCTGAGGCGCTCTTTTCCATAACCGTGGTCGAGCGTGTCATCAATTTCTCGAAACGCTTTTCCAATCTCTCCAAGACTATCAAAACAGGAATCATTACGTGTGCCTTCGGCTCCAGCGCCTCGTTCAACGATTGTTAAGCCGAGTCGAAGCTCGGCCACAGGTGCTCCTTTGACCCACTCATACCCTTCTACTGACAGTGCGTCTTCCTCTTTTTCTCGGGCATTTCTTGCTGCCTGCGCCTGAGCTATCCGTGCTGCTTCTTTGGCCGCTTCCCGTGTGGCTTTCTCTTCGGCTTTCACCCGGTTCTGTTCAAGGATTTGCTCGGCCTTCTTCACCTCCGGAATAGCCCGCTCCATTACAACTTTGTCGGCGGCAAGAGTTGATTGGAAGGCAGACCAAGCTTGATCACGTGTGACGAACTGTGCTCGCACCGAGGGTTCGCACAGACGTTTGAAAAATGGCATCAGATCACTATCTGCACCAACTTCGCTTGGCCTGAATGTCTCTCCGTCCCAATATTCCCCATGAGAATACTCAAGATATGATCCAAAACATGAAATCTTGATCCAATCAAAGGTATGACGCAGAAAGAAAGGTTCTGCTTTCCACCCCGAGTCCATAAATGCCGAACTGATCTTGTAGGCAGGGCCAGCATTAAGAAACATGATTCCTCCCTCGACAAGTCCATCGTGAAAAGACATAATGCCGGGTTTATATTCAATAGAATATTCACCGCCGCCTCCAAATCCGAAATGAAAAGTCTTCCAACCTTGATCATAGGGGTAGGTAATTTTAACGCATTTTTCGTCTTCAAGTGCCTGCAAATAAAAATACCAGAAAATAGAGTCAGGGGGAACCCGTTTAGCACAAGTAAATCTCTCTCTGGCTGTCTGTGTAAAGACCGCTTGGTGCATCGCATCGGTATCAGGTTCAAGGGCAGACGTAGGGTAAACACACGAAGTCAGAGGATAAATCAAAGCCAGTAGCCCAATGGTGACAGCAAACTGTCTGAGCAAGCCCGATTCCGCCAACGCTCTTGCTAATCCTCTTGCGAAGGCAGATAGAGGCTTTCGTGAGGTGTCCAGGTCGGGCGGCATGTTCGAGCTTCTTTCCGTTTTGAGCAGCGGTTTGATTGGCGCAGATTGGGATGATCCAAGTTCCGACTCACACTACATTCTGCCGATTGCAACGAAGTTTCAATGTCCGCTCCCGTATAATCGACGGGGAACCGGTCCGTTCACGGGAAAGTGATCGTCGCCACAACTCCGTCGCTATTCCTTCATCGCCGCCAGAACCATAGCCTGCACGGCCTTTCTGAAATCAGCCCGACTATTGATCGCCCAGAACGAATCAGACCAAACGGCCTCGTGGGCCTCATCAACCATGGCTTCAGTCGGTCTGGTCAATGGTTTGAGCGCCGCCAATGCCAGCCTGCGGAACCGGGCAGGATCATCATCGAACTTGGCACCATCCGCCGAGGCGATGGCTCTGGCGATCTGATACAGCATCGGTGCAGCCGATGGTGACTGTCGGGCCAATGTCATTCTCCCCCAACTGCGCCGCCTCCACTGCGGCCAATCCGTCGTGAATTCGTGATGGTCGTCTCACAAAAACACCGTCCCAATAGACCATCCCCTATTGAGTCAAAACCAAAGTGTCCCACACAAATAGCTCGACGTTTTTGAGATTTGTGGTATCATTCCGTCTTACACTCATATGATACGGGAGATGCCATGCTTGTCGGTTATGCACGCACGTCTTCATTGAACCAAGTCGCTGGTCTTGAAGGCCAGGAGCGGGAACTTCTCGCCGCAGGATGCGAAAAGGTTTTCCGTGAACAGGTATCATCCGTGGCCAAGCGAGACCAACTTGACGCTGCTCTCGATTACGTCCGTGAGGGTGATACGTTCATCGTGACCAAGCTCGACCGGCTCGCAAGGTCAGTTGGTGATCTGCTGAACATCGTCGCCCATCTGGAGTCCAAGAAGGTCAGCCTTCGGGTGCTGAGCATGTCGGGATCACAGCCTTTAGATACCGGCACGGCAACAGGTCGACTTATGCTCGCAGTCATTGGTGCCGTTGGGCAGGCCGAGCGTGAGACCATGCTGGAACGCCAGCGTGAGGGCATTTCGAAGGCCCAACGTGAGGGCAAGTACAAAGGACGAGCGCCAACTGCTCGCCGGAAGGCCGCTGACGTTCTGCGCCTCAAGGCGGATGGTGTATCGCCCACGGAAATTGCCAGCCGGTTGGGAATAGGCCGGGCTTCCGTCTACCGGGTTTTGGCTGAACGGACTTGTGCCGCTCAGGCAGCGGCGTGAACGGTATCAACAGCCGGATCGAACGCCAGCGCCACCAGTCCGGCATTTGGGTGGACTGGTGTGCAAGTCGAGGTAGCGCATTATACCATCGACTTGGCGAGCGGAAGCCTGATCAGTCCCACCGCCATGACAGTTGGAAGGAGGTTTACGGCCTACTTCTTTTTAGTGGTGCTCGCAGCGGGCTTACGCTGAGCCAGATCGGAAGCAGCGATCTCCTTCTCCTTTTTCGTGCTTTTCGGGTCTTGCAGCATTTTGCCTGCGTCGGATGCCGCCTTCTTACCTGTTGCCATTGGACTAACTCCTGTAACGGGTGGCTTCACCATAGGGATTGACACCGATTCGCTCAAGAACATTCAGAGACCAAATTATCGGCCGCATGAGGGCCGAGAACTGGCCCGCTCATGCCTTGCGGAAGGCCTGTAGGCAATTCATTACGGGTCTGAGGTTCTGAGTGCCGATGATTACCGGCTCCATGCTCTATGACCTGATTTGTTGCCCGCACCGGGTGACGATGGATTTGTTCGCCAGCCCCGCTGATAGGGATGAAGTCAGCCCGTTCATCAGGATGCTATGGGAGAAGGGAGCGAGCCACGAACGAGACATCATCGGCGGCATCGGCATCCCTTTTCTCGACCTGTCGGGTTTCCAACTCGATGAAAAAGAACGGCTGACAACGCAAGCCATGCTGCGGCGGGAGCCACTGATCTACAATGGCCGGATCATCGCTGACGATCTGTTGGGCGAACCTGACCTCCTGCGGTTGCCCGGCTATGGTTATGTGGCAGGCGACATCAAATCTGGTGCCGGTGAAGAGGGCCGTGAAGACCTGTCCAAGCCCAAAGTCCACTATGGCGTCCAGGTGGCGCTCTACACAGACATCCTCGAACGGAAGGGGCTATCAGCGGGGCGAACGCCATTTATCATCGACATCAATGGCCAGGAGGTCACGTACGACCTGAACGAACCATATGGAACACGAAATCCCACTACCCTTTGGGCCGAGTACCAGGCAGCGCTGGCGGAAGCCCGAGCCATCGCTAATCGTCAGCACGAAACGTTGGCGGCCTACAGCAGCACCTGCAAACTATGTTGGTGGTATTCAGCTTGCACGAAGCAGTTGGCTGCTGATGACGATCTGACGTTGTTGCCGGAACTCGGTCGGACGAAACGTGACGCCATGTTTGACCAGATCGAAAGCGTTGCGGCGTTCGCTGAGATCAACGTGGAAAGCTTCATCACGGGCAAAATGACACTGTTCCCTGGAATCGGCCCCAATGTGCTGCGGAAGCTTCACGACAGGGCACGGTTAGTCAAAAGCCTTAATCCGCAGCCATATCTCAGTGCGCCGCTCATGCTGCCCCATTCTGACATCGAGGTCTTCTTCGACATCGAGACCGATCCAATGCGAGATTTCTGCTATCTCCATGGGATGTTGGAGCGCCGTGGCGGCGACAATTCCACCGAACGATTTGAGGCATTCTTTGCAACGGATTTGAGCGCAGGGGCAGAGCATGACGCATTCGCCGCAGCATGGGCCTATCTGCGTGCGAGACCATCAGCAATCATCTATTTCTACTCGAAGTACGAACGAACAATCTGGCGAGTCTTGCAGCGGAAATATCCCGAGGTTTGTTCGGCGGAAGACATTGAGACCCTGTTTCATCCGCAGCGTTCCATCGACCTCTATTACGATGTTGTCCAGAAGGCGACGATGTGGCCGACACGAGACCATTCGATCAAAACGCTGGCCAGATTTCTGGGGTTCCAGTGGCGTGATACCGATCCGTCTGGTGCGGCGTCGATTGAATGGTTCGACCAATGGGTAAGGACTGGTGATCCGGTGATCCGGCAACGCATTCTCGATTACAACGAAGACGATTGCCGAGCTACTCGGGTTCTTCTGGATGGAATCAGGGGATTGGCCGAACGGTGACCGTTTACAATGGAACAAATGCTCGACGCAAATGCCACTCCACCACCGCCCGATCCAGTGCGACATTGGTGCTATAACATTCTAATTGCTTCACGATTGGTCATCGGATAGATCGTTCCCCAATCCGATAGTAATTCTGGCTACATCAAAGTTCTCTATATCAATGCCACGCTGGCGGGCAACGGCGACACGACGTTGCCAAGCTTGCGTTGCATATGGGCCGCAAGCGGTATCACATTCGACAAATATTTCTGTCACGCCACCAACGCTTTCACTGTCTCCAGCATGGTGCAAGCGCCACCAAATATGTCGCACAACGTAGTCCTCACTCAGAGGCTGTCTAGTATCCAATCTCGTAAGTGATATGTAGTCGCCAACTTTCGAAATCTCCGGTAGATCGAACTGCAACGAATATTCGACTTGCACTTTTCCAGCTTCTCCGACGACGAGCCATATGATTGGCGTTTTGATCCCCACTTCCCCGATCAGGCCGCAAGCTCTTTCGCACTTCTGCAAGCATCGACCAATGCGATCCCCAATGAACTCAAAAAGAATGTACCATCATCCGTTATGATCGTTGGCACCTGTGGTGTTGAGTTCGGTGATGACTCAAGCAACAAGTAATGTTTATGGTCTGGCGGTTGCGCCAACAGACAACCCAATCGGCTTAGGTTATGAACTGACAGCATTATATTCGCCTCGGACACGTCCATATCACTCGCTAATTGGTTAGGTGTAATGAAGAGAACGCCAACTGGAGTGTCATTATCCCCGACGACGATCCTCTGTCTTCCAGGAAGCACGGTTACAACGTGCTCCAGCAACCGAACATCCAGCGCCTGCATCTCTGAAAGCAAACTCACATAAATTTTCTTGGGTTCCACACGCCTATCGGGGTCTTGGAAATTGGCAAACAACCGTGCCCACTTGGTGAGCATGTCGTCATCGTCTTCTATAGCGATTTTATGAAGGGCTGGCATCAGTAGGCTCGGGGGGATTGACCGTCTGCCCTCCAGTTTGCGCTTTGCATTCTCTGCCTGCCACTCGTCATACCAGCGGATCAGGTTCTGTTGATGCCAATGTTCAGCATAGCCTTTCGGCACTCCTAGAATTGATTCCACAAAGCCAGAAATGCCCCCGAACCGCTCCAAGAAGTCAGTGGTCACCTTGAGGGCTGCTGCGGTGAGTGGAATTGGAACCAAGGTCACCGAAGGACTCCACGGATAACGATGGTCCAAGATACAGCGGAGTAGCGACCAGATCAAGAATTCTCGATCTCGCCCTGTCGGTGCAGCCCCACGTCACCACCCACCGCCAACCCGCCAGATGCCCCACCAGCCATTCCACGGTGATCTGGGCCTCATGGTGTCGCATGATGGCCCACCGAACGGGATGCCTTGTTCGATGTCCTTGGCCGACACTACACCGGCCAGCCATGGCCTCGCTCGGGTGGGATGGATGCCACGAGGCGGTTCATGGCCGACCTCCAGAACGCCATGATCGCCACCAGATGGAAGGTGGATTTGCGGGGCGTGGCCTGACCATCGCATATCGCTGACACCGTACCTCATGGGGCGAACCATCCTGCTGATCGGGCTGATAGCTCTCTCCGGCTGTCAATCTCGGCGTCCAGATTTCATGGCACGGGTTCAGGAGGACTGCGGTGCGGGCCAGCAATGGGCTTGCGATCTGATCGACGCTTTCTACCCCCTCTGTACAATGATTGGGAAGTTACCTTCGCCATGGGATCGGATACCGAGTGAGGCGTTGTGGCTTCGAACAGGGCGCTTGAAATCTCAGCATCCGACGACAAGTGTTTCCCAGGTAATGATCAGGTTGACAAGCCTATTCGAATTCGGCAAACTTTACGTAAGCCAAACCACATGCTCGTTCATGGGTTGAGAAGCTTGCGCAGTGGGTTCTCCTGGAGGGACAGATGCCAAAGGTTCCGATTCCTGATTGTGTTACACACTTAGTTGAATTCTCCAGGCACAAGGATTTGTACGTGAAAATATACGAGTCTATTTGGACGAATATGGAACGAGAGAATGCATTGATTAACTTCAGAATTCAGTGGGCAATAATCCTGAGCGGAGGTGTTTTGGCAACCGAAGGAATTCTGAGCAGTGCCATAAAAGATGCTTGGGCTGGTGGATCATCGACAAGCGGTCCTCAAATCATCGCCGGAGCGGCAGCAGTCGGTCTAATGTGCTTTCTTTCAATTATAGCATTCCAATTTAGCCAAAAATCCGGGCGAGGTGTCGATGCCGCACAAAACCAACTAAGCTATCTGAAGGACCACTACCTTAGTTTCAACAATGACCTTGGTAACCTCTTCGAGAATACCTTCCATCTACCAAGGCCATTTGGTGATTCAAAGGATCACTCCTCGGGAAATGAAGCAGCAATAGCGTTTCCGAAGACACTCGTTTGGATATGGTCATCATTAGCTGTTATCCAATTTGTTTTTCTTGTATGGTTTTTGTCCCTGTTGCTTCTGAAGAGTTACCCGGACGTTCTGCGTCAGACGAGCGGAACGGTCTCATCACAAATCTCAAATGATGGCGCAACTACGCCGCCACAGGGAGGAAATGCTCGATAGCGTCGTCTCTGGACGTGTTTGTCGGTGCTTTGCTGATCGCTCCCCAGCTATTCCTTTCGGAAGGGCTGGGGCAAAGTATTAGAACGATGAAGGATGAAGACATTAGTGAAAATCGAACGGGCGAAAACTTTGGTGCCCGCAGATATCGAACCAGGTCATACAAAGAGCACTATGTCGACGGGACTGCGGACAAGCGGCCATGTGAATCAATCCTCCCGCTACCGTTTCTTCCAGCCCTCAACCCACCATTGCACTGGCTCTTGATCGTCAGCGTGGTGACCGGCCTTTTTCGTGCCAACCCTGACGAATGCCTGGGGTTTCCCCGATGGCTTGATCGGTTTCCCGACCGGCTGCACTGTGGCCGTCTTCCTTGGCCTCCCAACGGGCCTTCGAACGGTTGGGGCAGTGGCATTCCGATTTGATGGCGCTTCAACCTCCCGTGACGCCACAGGTTGCGTCATCGGCCAGATCGGTGTCTCGGCTCTATCCGCAACCGCCGTCTTTCTTGGTCTCCCAACCGGTCTCCGAATGATCGGAACCGCAGATTCATCTCTGTTGGCGGGAACCTCCATCGGTAACGCCCGAGGTTGCTCCGGCCGCTTGGCCGATGTCAGGACGGGTTCCACAACCGCTGTCTTTCTCGGTCTCCCGACCGGCCTCCGAACGGTCGGAGCAGCGGCATCTCGGATGGCTGCCACGGCGATCTCCGGTGTTGCCATCGCCGGTAGTGGTGCATCATCGGCCTTCGCTCTGGTCAGACGCTCGGCAGCCCGTTCAGCCCGCATCGTCTGAAGATCCTGATTGGCGGCACCAAGCTTCGCTCGAAGGTCTCGAATCGTCGCCTCGGCGTCCCGCAGCATTCCTTCGGTGCGGGCACGATTTGCACGTTCGGCTGCCAACGCTGCCTCGGCGGCCCTCATAGTCCGTTCAGCGGCGTCCCTCGCCGTCATGGCCGATTGCGCCGAAGCGATTGCGGCTTCTCGCTCCTGATGGACATGGCGCAATTTGGTTCGAAGGTCTTGGATCGCAGTTTGAGCGTGAACGAGTTGACGCTCGGTATATTCTCTGGCTGTCACCTGCGAGCGGATGGCCTGTCGAGCGGCCTTCAATGGATCGTTGGATGACGATGGTGCTGAACCATCGATGGGGCCGCCATCAAGACCAAGGTTCCGGCGCATTTTAGATTCAGCGTCGCCGGTCTCTTGGGTGATTGGACTGAGAGATTGCGATTCCATGAGTCCTTGTAGCAGATTGACGACCCGATAGAATAGAGCCGGTCATGTCGGGCAATTAGCGCCGTGATCCTTTCTCCTCCAAGCGATAGGCTTTGATGGTGGGATAAATATATGTGTGCCGAAACATTTCCGGCACCAGGAGAGAAACCATGAACGACAATATCATAAAACAACTTCGTATGCCGAAATCACATCCTGTCCTATGCGAACTCACAATAGATGCGATGAAGTGGTATCGTTTCCAGCAATTGAACGAACATACACCGGAGACCAACATCGTCGGATACGATGATCCTGAGAATGGTGGTGAAATCACGGTGTGGGTTGCCTGCGTCTCCGAGGAAGTGAAGGACGCCCTCGAAGCCGGTTGGAACTAACGGTCGGAGAGGCTAACTCAGTTTCAATACATGACTTAGCAAGCTCGATCACCTCTATCAGCCAACCATGATTAGATTGCCGCCTTTGGCGGCAATCCAAGAGCGTGAAAGAATGCATGGTTGCGCTTACCAGCGTCACCAAGAATCTTATCATAATTGAATACTTCGACATACGCATTATGAAATCCATGATAGCCATAATACCCTTCACCATCAGGCGTGGGCAGAAGGTTGGCATTAATCGCCGCTTTACGAAGTGTTTCGTTTAGATCGGCAATAACGTATAATGTCGCAGGAACATCGCCAGCCCGAAGTCGAATAGGGCGGCCGTCTCTGGCGTTTATTTTGCTGGCTCTCACCTTTTCAAGATACTCATAAACCTGCTCCACAGGTGATGAATAATCCCTACGGCCGGGGCGTTTGAATTCCACGATGATAATATGCTGCAAGGGTACGTCATCTTCAGATAAGATAAACGGTTTATCAAAAATGAGAATGTCAGGCTCTTGCCTGCTCTCACTCGAAAGAACCGCCATATTCTTAAACATCACATCTGAGTAGAGCTTGAAGTTGAAAGCGAGACGCTCATCGATCATCCAAAGATTATTGGCGTAGAGATCGGCGTCCTCTCCAGATGCTCGCAGCGGAAAGATCAACCCGTGGAGTACCTCCTCCTTTGACGGACGCACGTCTCCATCCCGAATACGCATTGCCTGATCGAACAAATCCAAAATGACTTTGCGATGGCTGACATACCGAGCCAACTCTGCGTAACTTGACTCGCTCGCACGTCGAACCGTTTCTGCCAATCGTTCACGATATTTGGCAGGATCAGGTAGGCTCTCCCCCCGCATTTCCGATAGCAAGCGATCAACTTCGACCGAAGCTCGTATCCTCAGTTCAGCCGTGTGTCTATAAAGCACCTCGTCCATCTGCAATGGGGAGGCATCGACAGGAATCTTTGGCAACAGTGACTCTACATCACGGAGGACTGGCCCATAATGAGGTTCAACCTCACGAACAAATGCCTCGACACGTTCTCTCTTGACTCTATCAATCTCCTCAATCCAGGGAGCTAATGCCATCCGCACTTGCGATTGTGCGCCTTGTCGAATATCCCTCCAGGTCACGTCGGGCAGGAGAACAGACTGACCATCACTTTCATCGGCGGGTGCCTCTACGATAGAGAAACTATCTCGTTCATCTCGCACTCGGCGGTCAAGCACTTCCCCTTCCACAAACCCAACAAATGTGAAGCGTCCCCTCTCATCTTCGAGCCGAAGGGGAAGTCCTTCTATGCCCGTGCCCTCACTTCTGACTTCCCTGCCATGTGCAACGAATACCAGAGTATGGCCGCTTCGCTGTGCATCACGCAGGCGAACGCCGATCAAGTTTAGACGATTACCCAAGACATCGAACGGCAGACGGATTGAGTTTGCATCATACAAACGGCGAAAGTCAGCATTCAAGTCGAAATATCTATCGCCGTCCTCCAACTCGATGTGCGGTGCGCTATCAGATAATAATCTTACTGCAAAATGCTCAAGGATTGATCTCTCGACTCGTTCGGGATCAAGGGTTGCCGCTCGGCTCCACGGAGATCGAAAACCTCGCAATCGAATGACAGTTCGAGGGGCTACAGCGTCAGGCGCTAATGCATCGATCTCACCTACGATGCCCGCAGGCAACGAGAACTGAAACATTCGCCGCCGCAGGAACTGCCCCTCTCTGTAATTGCTTTCAATTTCCGCCTTCGAAAAGGCAACAAGCCAAGTTAACCTACCGACTCCCTTTCCTCCAATTCCTGCCTTGTGGGGTGTATCGACCTCTCTAAACGCATCAAAGTTCTCAGAGTTGAAACCAATGCCATTATCTTCTACGGTAACGTCGGAAATCGGCCCAAGCCTTCTTGTGTCCAAGGTCGGCTCTCGGGTGACAACAATCTTTATTCTGCCCGTGCCTTGCTCATAGCTTGATACCGCATGAATGGAGTTATGGATGGCTTCATAAATTGGTGTCAACGGACGGTAATTGCGTACCTCAGTTTTCGCTATACGATATTCCAGATTGAAGCGCATGGTTGTCTCAGCCATCACTGCCACCTTACCGGAACGGTTCCGTAATATATCATATTGGCCCGAGCGACCTGGAGCGTTGAGGCCATCCTGCTGATTAAGGAGGAACTCGTAACCCAAAAGCCCACGGCTACATACGGCGTCATACTGCCCATTCCGCAGAAAGAGCCTCGGCCTGTTGAAGCACATTCTGGACAGCGGCATCCTGCATGTCTGGTGGATAGCCGTACTTTCGCAATATCCGCCTCACCAACACCCGCATCCTCGCACGGGCCGAGTCACGATGCATCCAATCGACCGATATATTCCCCTTGATGCTTGCGACCAACTCATGGGCGATCACTCGCAAGGCTGGCTCGCCCATCGCCGTTCTTGCACTGTCGTTTTCGGCCAGTGCGTCATAAAAAGCGATCTCTTCGTCGCTGAGGCCGGTTTCTTCACCACGTAATCGGGCCGCCCGAATGTCCTTGGCAAGGCGGATCAACTCCTCCAATACCTGCGCTGTCGTGATGGCATTGAGGCGATAGCGAGAAATAGATGCTTCCAGCCGTTCACTGAACGCTTTGGATTGAGTCACGTTGCGTTGAGACTGCGAACGAACCTGGCCGTCAATCAGCTTCTTTAGCGCCTCGATGGCCAAATTCTTCTTTGGAAGCTGTTGGACTTCAGCAAGGAATTCATCACTCAGAATGGATAGGTCAGGGGTTTCGAGTCCCGCCGCCTTCATGATGTCAACTATTTCGGTAGACACAACAGCACGACTGATAATCTGCTGTATCGCCAATTCCCGGTCGGCAGCGCTTCGCTTGCCGCTCGTACCGATGTTCTTGATAAGGGCTGCCTGAATTGCCTGAAAGAATGCTACTTCCTCACGGATTGCACGAGCCTCATCGCTGGATGCTGCCAGTGCGAATGCCTTGGACAGAGCAACCACGCCATCCGCATAGCGGCGGTGCGCCCGTTTCTTGGCCTCCTCAGAGGTCTCTTTGGCTGAGTCCTCCTGCTGGAGTGTAAGAACCCAATCCAACGCACCGGCCATGATGACCAATCGCATCTGGGGTGTTGCCTGCGGATCGAGCGCCGGTTTGTAGTTAAATCCACCGTTGGTATCGGGGCGGAACATAGCTCGGACGATTTCGTATTGTTCCAACAAAACCCGGACTGCTTCAGCTTCATCAATACCGGTCTGATCCCGATCTTGACCAGAATATTGGCCGAGGGCGCTTTTGAGGTTCTGAGCAATTCCAATGTAATCCACGATCAGGCCAGCGGGTTTGTCCCGAAACACTCGGTTCACTCGGGCAATCGCCTGCATCAGTCCGTGGCCCTTCATGGGTTTGTCCACGTACATCGTATGAAGACAGGGAGCGTCGAAACCGGTGAGCCACATATCCCGCACAATCACAATCCTGAGCGGGTCTTTGTGATTCTTGGCACGTTTGGCAAGCAACTCACGCCGTGGCTTTGGTGATTTGCCAATATGTGTCTGCCACGCAGGCGGGTCGGATGCCGCACCGGTCATCACAATTTTGATCACGCCTGCGTCATCATCGTCGCTGTGCCAATTAGGCCGCAGCTTCACGATGGCATTGTACAGATCGACGCAAATGCGCCTGCTCATGCAGACGATCAGCGCTTTGCCATCGAGTGCGGCGATACGATCCTCGAAATGTTGAGCCAAGTCCTTCGCCACCAGTTCCAATCGCTTTGGCGCTCCAACCACCGCCTCGACGCTGGCCCATTTGCGTTTCAGCCGTTCCTGTTCACCTTCGGCTTCATCCTCGGTCAGATCGGCAATCTCGGCATCAATCTTGGGCTTTTCATCTTCATCAAGTTCGATCCGTGCGAGACGACTTTCATAATAGATCGGCACTGTCGCACCATCTTCCACGGCACGGCTAATGTCATAAATGTCGATATAATCTCCGAACACAGCCGGTGTGTTAACATCCTCTTTCTCGATGGGCGTACCTGTGAACCCAATAAATGAGGCGTTGGGCAATCCCTCACGCATATATTTGGCAAAGCCATAAGAAACATCGCCAGTTTTTCGTTCAACCTTCGCCCGAAAACCATATTGGCTGCGATGGGCTTCGTCAGCGATGACGATCACATTGCGGCGGTCAGTCAGCACCGGATAATCTGTCGTACCCTGATCTGGCGAAAACTTCTGTAAAGTGGTGAAGATGACGCCACCGGCTGGCCGGTCAAGCAGACTGCGAAGATGATCTCGATCCGTCGCCTGCTGTGGCGTCTGGCGCAGCAAGTCCTTACACATTGAGAAAGTGCCAAACAACTGGTCATCAAGATCGTTGCGATCCGTCAGAACAACCAGGGTTGGGTTCTCCATCGCCGGATGCTTGATGATCTGACCAGCGTAGAACGCCATCAGCAAGCTCTTGCCCGACCCTTGCGTGTGCCAGATCACACCAACCTTGCGATCACCTGATGGTGCGGTTGCGGTCAATGTGCGGACGATGGCTTGGCGCACAGCGTGGAACTGATGGTATCCCGCAAGGATTTTTACGACGCCACCGTCCATCTCACCGAAGACGATGAAATCCTTGACCAGATCGAGCAGCCTTCGCTTGTCGAAAACACCCCTCAGCACGGTTTCCAGTTCTGGTGAGCCTTTCGGAGCGAGGTCATCCCCGGTTATCGTCCGCCAGGGCATAAAGCGCTCACGATCAGCGGTCAGGGAACCAATGCGGGCAGCGAGGCCATCAGAGATAACCAGGAAGACGTTGGTACGGAACAGCGAACCGATTTGCGCCCTATAGGTCTGTAGCTGATTGAAGGCACCATCCAGGGTAGCGTTCTCATCGCCGGGATTTTTCAATTCAACTACAGCAAGCGGCAATCCATTCACGAAAATCACCACATCGGGTCGGCGGTTCGCTTTGTTCTCAATGACGGTATATTGATTTACAGCCAACCAGTCGTTGGCGTCTGGATTGTCGTGATCAATTAACCTTGCCTGATCGCCGCTAATGGTGCCGTCTGGTCGTCTCACCTCAACCGGCACGCCCTCAACCAAGTACCGGTGAAGGCGGCGATTTTCGTTAATCAATAACGGAGTTTCGTTTTGGAGAAGCTTGGCGAATACCTCGGCCTGCGTCTCTGGTGAAAGATTTGGGTTCAGTTTGGCGATGGCCGTTTGGAGCCGCTTTTTCAGCACCACATCAGCGTAGCTGGCACGCTCTGACTTGTTGCCATCAGGACCTATTTCCAGACCATTAACCGTGGCATAACCAAGTTCGCCAAGCCATGCGAGTGCGGCTTCCTCGACATGGCTTTCTGCGATGCCTAAACTCACAGCACGGTTTCCACGACTTTCTCGGCGTCCTTGATACGGATTTCGCCGGACATCAGTTTGGGCAGAAGCAGATCACGGGTTTGGGCAAGAGTACGAGACTCTCGTCGGTTTTCCGTCATTTTTTTTACAAGGGAGGAGATCACATTGGAAAAAGATCGGAAAACGGATTGCGTGGCGATGACGATTGGTATTGCCATAACAGAATCCGGGCTAACTCGTTGGTGACTCTTCGATGTGCCCGTCACCATAGCTTGAAGCCGAGTTCCAAAGCCTTGATCGGTCAGAGAGCAATAAAGGAATGGGCGCATCCAATCTAAATTCGGCAATAACACCAGAAACTCTGTTGAACCTATAGATCTTGTTGAAGGCTCCGTGTCCACAAGCCAAATGCGTGGGATCTCGGGGTTGAGTTTAGAGAGAAGCACAGCGCCATCTGGAATTACGGTTTTGTTGCTCAAGATTCCCGCACCAACTTCTCTGATCGGATATTTCCCACTGTCGTAGGCCGGTATGCTGTAGTGATCGAAGATCTCGCTTGGATGTAAAGATGGATTGACTGTGGTTCTCACAAGGTGAGCAACCGATGAAAGCGTTTCAAGCTTCCATCCCTCCGGTTTATCGTCATCATCCAACCGATCTGAGAAAAGCGGCCACACATCCGGTGAAAGGTATGGCGCACGTCCTTCCATTTTGGCACGAGTGGGGCCGAAATCCACGAACCAATCCTTGAAGATCGCCCGTGCCATCGTTTCAAGCGTCTCGTTCATACGGTGGTTCAGGTCGATTTTGTTGTCCAAAGAACCAAGGACGGCAGCAAGCCGGTTTGCTTCTGCAGGTTCAATGTCTGGAATAGGAAGGTTCTCAATTAGGTCTCCGCTGATATTTGGTTGCGCCGATCCATATGCGGCATTAGAAAAATAACCAAATGCTAACGGATTTCTGACGAGAAAATATATGTATTCCTTTGAGTATTCCGAGCCAATAACGGGAACAAACCTCCCGACACGCTGATTTATACGAGCATCAGGGTCACCGGCTCCAACTCGAATCGTTTTGCCAACATTGGCACCGGTCATGGCGATCAGAGTATCTCCAGGTTCAGGACTAAATCGACGGGTCTGGATAGCATTTTGAACCGATACACAATCCATACCAGAGTAGTCTATCCTGCCACCCCCGGTGACGTCACCGATTTTTATTACCGGTACGCCCTCTCGGCAAAAATCCCTGCTGCTATAAGCATAGCCTCCCATAAGCTTACAGATTTCACCCAGGCGGTGCGGCATCAGGATAAAACCTCGCCAACGGTTGCCAACTTTACCCGGATCGTCTCTGTCAGCCTATCGGACTCGACAAACTCTCCCTCCAACTTTGCTTTCAGGGCGGCGAACCGCTCTTCGAATGGCGCATCGTCGTCTTCAACACCGGCTGTCCCGACATAACGCCCCGGCGTCAAAACATAATTGTGCGTTCGGATTTCATTGAGCGTCGCCGCCTTGCAGAAACCGGGTACATTTTCATATAGGCCAGCCGTCTTCTCACCACGCCAAGCATGGTAGGCATCGCTGATCCTGGCAATGTCTTTGTCAGAGAACTCTCGCCGTGTGCGATCCATCAATGTGCCAAGCTTCCGGGCGTCGACAAATAGTACCTCACCACGCCTGTCCCGCAGTCCCGTAGCATTCTTTCTGCGGGCCAAGAACCAGAGACAAGCCGGTATCGGTGTCGAGTAAAATAGCTGGCCGGGTAAGGCGACCATACAATCCACCACATCGGCTTCAACCATGGAACGGCGAATCACGTCCTCGCCGCTTTGCCCAGATGACATCGAGCCGTTCGCCAGCACCACACCGGCCGTTCCGTTTGGCGAAAGATGCCATAGAATATGTTGGAGCCAGGCATAGTTGGCGTTGCTCACTGGTGGAGTGCCATATGTCCAACGGGCATCTTCTCGCAGCCGTTCACCACCCCAATCAGATATATTGAATGGCGGATTGGCGAGAATGTAATCGAACCGAAGGTCTTTCAGTTCGTCCTTATGGAAGCTGCCTTCGTTGTTCCACTTGATGTCGGCGTCGATACCACGCACGGCGAGGTTCATCTTCGCCAAGCGCCATGTCGTGTAATTTGACTCCTGGCCGTAGATGGCGATATCGCCTATGCGACCACCGTGAGTTTCTACGAATTTCTCGGATTGGACGAACATGCCGCCTGATCCACAGCATGGATCGTAAACACGTCCCTTATATGGTTCCAGCATTTCAACCAGCACACGCACAACCGAGCGTGGCGTGTAGAATTCGCCGCCACGCTTACCTTCGGAGCCTGCGAACCCGCCGAGAAAATATTCGTAGACCCGTCCGAGCAAGTCCATTGCCTTTGAACCGGGTTCACCCGTAGCGATGCCGGAAATCAGGTCGATCAGTTCCCCCAGCATCACCTTGTCGAGTGCCGGTCGGTTGTAGTCCTTTGGCAGAACGCCTTTGAGGCGCTCGTTGGCAGCCTCAATTGCGGTCATCGCATCATCGACCAGCTTACCAATGGTGGGTTGTCTGGCATTCGCTTGGAGGTGCGACCATCTGGCTTCCTTGGGCACCCAGAACACATTCTCGGCCAGGTATTCATCCGGGTCTTCTGCGGCGGCGGCATCCTCGGCCAGCAATTCCTCACGCTTGGCCTCAAATGCGATGGAGATGTGTTTGAGGAATATCAGACCGAGGGCGACGTGCTTGTAATCGGACGGTTCCAGGTTCTTCCTCAGCTTATCAGCAGCGAGAAACAACTGCGCCTCAAAGCCGAGGTTCGCACCGTTTCCGTTCCCTTTGGCTGGTGCTGGTTCCGCACCACCGTTGGTGGTCTTCCTGGGGCGACCACGGGCCATCATTCACCTCTATCAGTTATCGGCGGGACACCAGGACGGTCATCCGCCAGAAAGATGCGGATCGTCCGACCCTTGTTGGTGGCGGCACCGCTCACGGCCTGCGCTTGCCGGTGGTTGAGCCGACCGGTGCCGAACTCTTCATGATGTTCACCACAGCCCCACGGTTGGCCTTGAACAGCCCATGCCAGTGCTTCCTCGCCACGCCCAGAGCTTTGAGGCCGGGTGTTGGAGCGCCATTCTTGCCGTCATCCATCTTCACCCAGGTTCCAACCACGCCATCCACCTCAAGAGTGATCAACGCACCGGCATCGAGTGCGAGCAGTTCGTCCCGAAGCCCTGGATTCCCGTGGATGTGTTTCGGCCAGAGGACGTAATCACGGGCTTCCACGACGCTCATGCGGCCCCATCAAACGGCTGATTTCTGCAACCTGCGCCGGTCGGTCGAGCCGGGTCAATAACCCCACATGACCCCCAATAACCCGAAGGCCGTTCACAAAACCTTATCGGGCATCGGAGAACCGGCCCAAGACCGGGAGTGGCCATCGGGAGCCTGGACAGCGCCAAGCCCCTCAGAGGCGCTCAGGCGGGTCAAACGGGCAAACGGAACTCCCCGTACCCGAGGCAAAGTCCATGTTGGTGGGAGGATATATACCATAAAACATTGACAAATAAAGGTTTTGTGGTTTAATCTTGCCATGAGTAATCAGGTTATCACCTACATCAGGACGCTATACGGGCAGACCGGAACCGAACTCCGGGATTCCGTGGAACACCATGGAGACGTGGTGATCGCCGCCTATTCGGATGACGGCTCCCTGATGGCGGGTAAGGGCAAATACGCCAATTGGCGCAAATTACTGGCCAATCTGGATGGTGCCGATGTGGTGGTGGTCGGGAGTGCCGGTGATCTGCCGGGACGGGCGATGGCCGATCTTTTCAAAATTCTTGGCACCTTCCAAGATCACGGGATCAGCTTGCACCTCCGCCATGAGGGCATAGATACCGGCGATGGCGCTGCTGCGGTTCTTGATCTCGTGGCGGCGTACCGTGCGGCAAAATTATCCCTGGCGATCAAGGTCGGCCAACAGCGGGCCATGGCGGCGGGGAAGAAAATCGGTCGCCCAGAAGTGCCGCCAGTCATCCAGAGCCGTATTCGTGCTGCCCTTGCTGATGGCGGAGGCGTTCGTCCTACTGCACGCAGGTTCAAAGTAAGCCCTGCCTACGTGGTGAATGTTCGGCGCACGATGATCGCCACCGACATGGTGACGGCGTAATCAGTTCGGGTTGATCCATGCCATCACGATATCACCTTTTCACAGCACCGGTTTTGCATCCGTGAGAGAATCAACATACCTTCGAATAGCCTTTCGTTCTCCATTTCTGGTTTTGGAATTTTCGATGATAGACAACAGATTTGGGTCGAAGATTACTCTATGCAACATTTTCGCAGCCATGCTCATTAAATCACTGCTTAGGCGTATATCAACGTTAGACCATTTAGCATCTATGTTCGTAACATGCCAGGTAAGAGTGCCGTGCCTATCGTGTCCAAATGAGCCATGTGCGATTATACTTCTCGTGTCATATATTTTATTCAGTCGCTCGACAGTGACGGCTTTTCCGTGTGCATCCAACGGAATGAGTTTTGGCACGTTGCGGCGTATCTGATCTAGCACGGGATCAGAGGGATCGCCGCTCAGATTACTAAACGTCTCCAATATACTCATAAGGGCAACGAAAGAAAGCGTGCATTCATCTAGGAATAGCGCATTCCAAAAGTTATACAGTGCAACGGCCACTCTGTTTGCTATCCATCCATCGTGTCGATAATATTTTTCCAGCAAACTGACCGTGTTTTGAAGCTCAGAGCAAGTGATAGTTCCGTCACCTGTCAGGTCGTATGTGGTGGGGTTCGTGGCGGCACTTGCGTATCGTGACCACGCTTCCCATACGACTTTGACTCTTCTAAAGAAAGTTGGATGACAAGCGCCGCTGTCTATATCCTGACTTATGAAGTATGATACGGGATAGATTGGAAAGAGTCGAAGCAGGTTTAAAGCAATCAAAATCATCTTAAATATATATTCTATATTTAACTGATGACTGGTGGGTTTGGTGGGCCTTTGTAACTCAACCCTAATCTTTTGCTCGATATGCTCACCGTATATTTGCTCATCGACGCAGATGATATGTGATGCATTCTGAATCGGAACCGTATGCATCACAGTTATGGCTTTGCTCCACTCTTTGCCGACCCTATCTAAGAGCGTGTTATCTGTGTCACCACATTCTCGTATTTCCAGACCGGGCGCAATTTTACATGTCGAAAATCCTAACATAACCGGGAATGGTACGCTCAGCGGGATATAATGTCGCTTGGACAGAAACCCTTCCTGTTGCCCTGGGAAGGGGCCTGACATCACACGATAGGTTCTCATTGCGCTGATCTCCCGGTGAGCGTGTTGGAACCATGTTTGATGTCCATATTGTGACTCTTCCTCATCCATAATTCCGGCAGAAACCTCAATCCCGCCCAAAGCCCTTTGGTAGATCGGCGTCGGCCAGCGACTCAACCAACTCCCGCAATTCCAGGATGGCGTCCAGCTTCTCGACATAGGCGGTTTCGGCAAGGCTGTCTGGTAGGTTGTCTCTGGCGGTCTGGTAATCGTCCAGGAGGCTCAGAAGCTCGCCAACTGCATCGTCCCACCGTTGGGGCTTGGTGCGCCGGTCGATGGGCCTGCGAGGCTTTGGAGCGGTGGGGATAGCGGCCTTGAGGCGACTGATATAGGCCCGCTGGCGTTCGGCGCTGGACAATGGCATCGGTCAAATGCTCGCCCGTTAGTGACGGTTCATAATAGGTTTTTGGCGACACGGCGCAACGGTGTTCTGAGCCTACGGGCACCAGGAGTCAGGCTGATCGGTTTCGTGCTGGAGTCTGTGGGGCATTCTTGGACGACAACCACTGCCCTGTGATGGAGCTTATCGATTGGCCAAGCGTAGCAATTTGGTCACGACGATGGCCGTGGTGGCATGGTGCATGATCTGAGACCCAAGGGGCAAATACGGATCGGCTTCCCACATACTGTGCTATCGAGGAGGCGGATACGAACTAATGAAGCGTCCCGTACCATCCAGTACGCTCTGATGCCCTGGCGGGCCAACCACCACCCTCGCATTGGGATCACCATGATATTCGGGCGGTGATGAACTGATTTCCTGCTTCGTGTATCCGTGGGCATACATGCAGCGGTCAAAGAAATCTTGCATGTTCAAAGCCCCTACCAAACCACTTCCAAAATAGCCGCTTTGCCTTGCATCTTTCTCACAGGAATAAGAATCGGCTCTGTAGTCAGCCTGACTCGCTCCAGGTTTGTCCCACACCACCTTGGTACAGCCGATCAGCACAGTCGTGATCGCCAAGCCGAGAAGTACCAATTTCATCGTCTCGTGTTCCCCCCAAGCGACAGGGTAAATAGATAAGACCGAAAGAGCAATATCTCGATTTCGATGGCTTGGTCTGATGACGGCAAATCTCACCGGCCCGCACGGTTAGCGAGAGAGTGCGCCAAACAGCGCAAGCCCGGTCACGATGACGATCAGCCAAAATACCAACGAAAAGCAGCCACCGATGACCTGGCCAACGAATCTTGCGAACATTGGAAACGCAAGCATAAGGATAATGATGATCAGGAGGAGGTGCATGGTGACCCGAAATCAATCCTTGCCACCGTTCTCGAACCCATCTTCATCGGAAAGCTCGGCGTTCAAGGAATCCAGAAGGTTTTCAAGATGCTCACGGGTCAGGCAGAAATTCCAGGATTCATCTGGCATCGGGTTCACGGTCGCCATCTCCGCAAACAATGCGCTCTGGCGTCTGATGCGTTCAACACCAGCTTTGATCTCGCTGTGGCGTTCCTCGGACATCGGCACGATTGATATCCACCAGTGGGCTGGCAACCGTATCATGGATTTCTGATTCTGTCATTCAATTTCGAAACGACTCCTTTGGAAGGACCCACTCAGGCTATGGTGAACGGCCCCACGCCGGGACATGGTGCCAACCGGCTGCGATCCGTTCGGCATCAGCCCATAGGCAAGAGCCTCGGCTTGTACGGAGCGACATTGACGCAATGATGTTCGCAGTGTCTATTTGGACCAGGTGAAAATATCACTGGCAGAGAGATTGCACGATGTTCTGGATAGGCATAGTGGCTGCCGGGATTGCCTTGCTTGTGAATTTTGTGCTCACGAAGAGAACATTCGTCGTCAGGCTTGTGTTGCTGACACTTGGGTTAGTGGGCGTCACCGTGACAGCGTACAAATACCTTGACGACCAACAACGAATGGCACCACGCCACTTATCGGATAAACAGGTTGTTCGTGTCGTGGCTGGATTGAAGCAATTCTCAGGCCAGAAGTTCCAGATGATTACCTATCCAAAATGCGATGAATGTTCGAACACATTCATTCTGATATACAATCTTCTGATACAGGCTCAGTGGGTGAGAGACGGGCCTCCGGTCGGTATACCTATCGGCGCAATGCAGTCTGTTCTCATAAATGTGAGCAATAACGCCGATGCTCGCACCAAGCAGGCCGCTGACGTGCTGGCCACGGCTTTGAACCGAGAAGGCATCGCTGCGAAGTTAGATGGAGATTCTGGCAACTCAGCCGTCGTAGACATAGTGATAGGGCTGAAGCCATAGGTTCGCACAATCTGGCTATGAGCGCCGCCATGACGGTGATGGTGGTCGTCCAAGCACCCTGGCTGATGGGGTGAAGCTCCAAAAAGCGCCGATTTCTGGCTTACACAAGAGACGGCGAGACCCATAATAAATTTTCTACACAATATATTTTATCGGTTCGGTGTTCGGTGATCATCCGCTCCCACCTCACTCGGCTGCCTCCATTCGAACGGCGGCGTTATCATTGATGGCCCTGGTCTTCCCGCTGCTTTCCGCCGCAATGCGTTTTTTGATCAAATCGCAGTACTCTGGCTCCCGCTCGATCAGAATGGATTTCATGCCCCATCGCATGGCAGCGACTGCTGAGGTTCCCGATCCGGCCATGGGATCAAGAACCGTCCCGTTCTCCACGCCACACATGTCCAGAATACGCTGATACAGCGCCAACGGCTTTTGTGATGGATGGTCAGTCTGTTCCGCCTTGAACTGGTTGATGGTCGGAATCTGCCAGACCGATGACATCTGCGTACCCATCGTTTTCAGCGGGTCGTTGGGGTAATCGTTGTCCTTCACATCGTAGTAGTTGAACCGGTATTTGTCGCTCTTCGCAGCCCACAGGATGGTCTCATGAGTAGATCGCAACCGCTTGGTGCTGATGGATGGTCGGGCAGATCGTTTAAGCCAGATGATGTCGCCAATGATCGTGATGCCCATCTCTTGGAGGACATAGTTGACGATGCCGATCTTGTGGTAGCTTCCGCTGATGAACATCGAGCCAGTGGTTTTCAATGTGCGAAGCACGCCTGTGATCCATTCCTCCGTGAACCTTTTGTATTCTTCCAAGCTTTCGAATTTATCCCACCCGGCGTTGAACCGTGGCTTCTGGCCATTCTTGGCGAGATAGGCGTCAGTCATACTCCAATCGCTTTGGCGGATGAAGTAGGGCGGATCAATGATCGACAAATCGACTGAACTGGCGGCGATCAATGGCAAGGCCGTCTCGAAATCGCCCTGCCACAGAGTCACCGACTTGTTCAGCACAGACCGCACCGGCTCAGCGTTTCCATCGAGTTTCGAATGATCAGCGGTTCCACCAGAACTCCGATGCGCTATCGTACTAGAATGAAAACCTTTTCCTTTCATTTTGATTCGGTTCAGTTCATGGCGCACCAGACCAATTGCATGGACGAGGCCATGCTGTTTGCTGTCATCCGCCTGTCTGGCGGCGAGGTAGGTGTTCCAATGGCGATAAAGATACGCCCGATGCTCCATGCTCCTGGCGGAAACGCCCAGGTGCTTCCGGCACCACATCTCGGGGTCGATGTTTCGTTCGATAAGCTCGGCCTTGAGGCCAATCCACATCTCACCTGCGGCGGCTTCGTGCTTCCTCGCAGCTATGTCCCGTCCCGTGAGCGTG
>Ga0181536_10001463_pt1 | contig 27712 bp, 36 predicted proteins | sample PEATcosm2014_Bin_41_FD_121105 | JGI IMG/M metagenome (GOLD analysis project Ga0181536, IMG submission 121105) | Peatland microbial communities from MTU Mesocosm Facility, Houghton, MI, USA - PEATcosm2014_Bin17_60_metaG | ecosystem: Environmental > Terrestrial > Soil > Wetlands > Peat | place...
TCGTGATTGAGGATCGCAACCAAGGCCGACGTGTCGATAACGATCATCGCGGCAAGCCGAAATCATCATAGCCGATGATTTCGTCAATAGACCTCGGGTCTGCCACAGGCCGCGCAGCGCAGCGGGCGGCGATAGCTTCCATCGTGGCGATCAGTTCGTCTTTGGTCAGATTTGCAGGGCGCGGCGCAACGGAACTCCGCCACGGCAGCACGTCGCCGGTGCGGGTGAGAGCTTCGCGCAAAATCTCGTCAGGCGTCCGCCCCGTCTGCGCGGCTTTTGCCTGAATCATCGCCTCGGTTTCTTGAGAGAGCTTCATCATGGGGCAAAATCTAGCACAAAACGCCGTGAAAGCCTAGGAAAACGTGGGATTCAGCCTTTGCGGCACAATCAACGACTGCGCGCAAACCTCGCGGATTCGGAGAAGCGCCATTATGGAACGGGATTTTACAGAATGGCCTTTATCCAACACAGCCGGGGAATCTGCGTGACCGGCTTGGAGCTGACAAACGCCGCCTAGCTCCCTGACAGTCGTCGGTTCTGTCCCTATATTAGGCGGCTAATGGTCGGTCGATCAGCGCTTTGAACCGCGTCGGGAAGGCCGGTGCGGCAGAGAAAGGAGAAAATATGGGCAACCCCCATGCGGTGCTTGCCGTGCTGTATGTGGCGATCGCCGTAGTTTATTGGACTATGGCGATCCACCACTAGGCTCGGTCTAAGCCTTGCTACGCCCCCCGCGCGCTTGCACCGTGCGGGGGGTCACCTTGCATTATCAGAAGTGGGGCGCTGCACAAATCATTTCAATGGGATCGCGCTCAAGGCCTCGGTGTGCAATAATCAAGAATTTCGCACATCGGTTTTGAGCCGAAAAATCGGCTGGTTTTGAGAATCCAGCCGGGAATGATCGCTTCTCAAAAACGGATGGGTTTTCAGACCAAGAAGCGACCACCTATTTACCGCGCGGGGCTGCTGCGGCAGGGTGCGATTTTACAGAGACGGGCTTTCCTTGGCTCGGCGGTCTTCGAGGATAATCATGCTCGACAACGCGAAGAAAACTGCAAAGCTCGTGATTTCGCTCAAGGCAGCGGTGCCATTCGAAGTTGAATTGACGCCAGAGGTGATTGACCTTCTGCGCACGCAACAGCCCGCCATCGTTATCAAGCCGCAGCAAATTGTCTCTGAAATCTCCTACGCTGGCGATGAAGGAGGTATCATGTGCCGTATCCATCCGAAGGAACTAAAGAACGCAATAATCATCTCGATAACCCATGTTCGAATGGATCGAAAGCGGCCACTTGGCGCAGCCGTGTTCGACTACCAAAAAGATCGAGTGAAGAATTTGGAGAAGCAGAACGGTCGCGCATAAATCAAGATCGTTTTTTTCCTCCGTAAACAAGTCCGGCTGACTCAGGTTGGAATGCCAACCTCATCACCATTCCCGGATAACCGATGATGGTTGCCTTCGAATAGTGTCCTGGAAATTCCACGCTGTTTTTTTTGGTGTAGCGCCGATACCAGCGGATGCGCTTTAAGCTCTCAGTTCATTGGCAAGGCACCCGCGATTGCACATAGCCTTGCAACGCATCCCATTCGTTTTGGGTGCAGGTGCGTCCCTTTCTAGCATGCGGGGTGCTGGGGGAACGACGAATGGGCTGGGCCGCTGGATAGCCACAAACCTTCTGTTGAGCTGCGCCGGCTACAATGGGGCCAATCGCTGCTACACCAATCGCCGCGCCAGTAAGACAGCTAAAAGCCGAAGCAGGCGTCGCAGCTGCAGCCCCTGCAGCAAGGGCTGCGGCAACGAGGCCGACTGTCAAAAATTTGCGCGTTTTAATCATGATTTGCCCCCAAGCTTTCAACTATGATTCCTTATAGGCGCAGCTCTGCCGAGGCGCTAGGTGTCCCCGCGCTCGACGTTTTCAAGCGGCCATGCCGAGAGTGCAAAAATCAAGAGAAACGCACAGCCGGATAGCCTTTGATTTTCAAGGGCATTTTTGGTGCAAAAGATACGTGCGAAATTGAGGGCGTGCAAAACCTCTACCTTTTGCAAAGCGGCCGTGATGGAGTCATCGTGGAATCTGCGGATTCTCTTACGACGGCTGGCCGGATACGAAATGACCTACCCACAATTAACCCTAGAGGAGATCGTCGACAGCGAACGGGCGATGATTATGGACGCGTCCAAGCGCTACGGGCCACACTACAAGCATGCCCGCGCCACGACGGTGTACCTGACGCTTTGCATTCAAAGCATAGAGCTCGACCGCGCGGACATGTTCGGCCGTCTGTTCTCGTTGATGAAGAAGCATCACACCCTCAGCGTCTTGTCTGCCCTGCGGCTTCACAGGGTGCAGGCGATGATGAACTTGCGCCAGGTCCTCGAAGCGGGCGCGGCGGCCGCCTTCGCGATCGCCAATCCAGAAACGCATCACTTCGTAGACGTGGATGCGTTCGGCATCCTGGACCCGTCGCAAAAGCTGACAGGCAAGCGCTACAAATGGCTAGATCAACATTATCCCAATAAATCCGCGTGGATCGCAAGCACCAAGGACCGTATCAACAGCTCTGCGGCGCATGCGAATATCATCAGCGGCGACTGCACCTTTCGCATAGCCGACGATCACTCGTCCGCGAGCGCGCCGTTCTTCGACGTCGAAGATGAATACTTCGTCAAAGCCGATCTATGGCTGATTAGCAGCGTCGCCATTACGCTCATGGATTTCTTTTTTGGCGTGGCTGGCGATATGGCGCGCGCCGGTCGATCGGTGATCGATTTCCGCCCCGACTTTCAGCATACCGTCGAAGGCCTGGCTGCGGAAAATAACGCGCTCCTCACCGAGATTCAGGCGAGTGAGCGCTTCCAGAAGGCAATGCAAAAGGTTTCGCAACGCTCGCAAGGAACGGCAGGCACACCGTAGCTAGCGCCTGAGCGACTCGATCAGGACAACGGGCGGAGGGTTCGGCAGCTTAGCCAGCATCTCCGTTGCCCGCTCGACGGCAGCGGAGGGGACGATCACACGGCGCACCATCTGCATAACCCGCTTGCCGCCGAAGCCCGGATAAATCCAGGACTCCTTTGCTAGGCAGCTCGTCCCTGACGGGATCGGAAAATCTCGGCCGAAAAATTGAGCGTCGAATTCCATGAGCCGTCCAATCATCTCGTCAGAAGGACGGCGCATCACATCCTCGCCTCGAATGGCAAAATTGTGCGAGATGCGCCATTCACGCTGTCGATAGTATGCAAGCGCCCTATTCTCTTTGAGATTGTCGGCCGGATAAAAACAATGCAGCAAGCCGTAGAGCGATTGCTCTAGCATGTCGGGCGGGGTCAATCCGTAGCCCAATGCTTCCAATGTGTTCCGTGTTTCCTTAGAGTCGAAACTGAAGTCTTTGAATTTATCGACGCCCAGAGTTCGATCGAGACGACTTCCGTCCGGCGCGGCGTCTACTTCCTTCTTGAGCTCCGCCACTCGCATCAACAACCGCGTAGCGTCGATCATCTGATTCACAAGAACGGAGCCAAGGTTATTTATCTCTGACGGACTAGCCGAAGTCGCCTGCGGAATGTAGAAAACGGGGAGCGCGCCCATCCCCTTAAGAACATCTATTTCAAACTCCAGCGCGAACCGCCCAAATATTTCGGCGTGCTCGCTCAGGTCGCCAGGTGCCAGTTCCGTAAAACAGACGCGCCGTTGAATATACGTTTGGGTACGAGGCGGCGACCCATCAGCATGCGGATATTGCCACGTAACGACCTCCGGAGCGAGCAACAGGCCAGCGTCGCAGATTAGCGACAATATCTTGCACCCTTTAGCTATCTCCGCGTCGGTGTTGCTGCCTCGGCGCGGGAAGCTGTGATAGAAAAACCGCTCTTTCTCTGCGACACTCATGCCGTTAGCCTCGAAATCGTGCTTTGCGATACATTGAACCGCCGCGCCAAGTCTGCCTGCGAAGCCGTGCCGTCCGCAAGCGCCTTCAGCGCGTCCTGCCTTTGATGCACAGTTTGCTTATGCCGTTCACCCCATGTGAACGCGGCGCGCCTTGGCGCGGTCGCGGCTTTCAGTCGCACGGGCTCAAACGAGTATCCGCTCCACCTCGTCGAGCGTGACTTCCTCGGCGCGCCGGTCGTAAAGCTGCGTCGTGCGTGTCGAGGCATGGTTCGCCATCTGCGCGGCACGCTCCAGAGTGCCGCCGTTCTTCAGATAAGCGGTGACGCCCGTGGCGCGAAAGGTGTGGTTGCCGACGCGCGTGGTGATGCCGCCGGATTTCGCCCGCCGCTGAATCATCGCATAGGCGTTGGCTTGGGGCAGGGGGTTGCCGGTGAGCTCGCCGGTCGCGCGGCTGTAGGTCTGAAACAACAACGCCTTCGGCTCCTTCGCCAACCACGCGCCGTCGATATATTCATGCAGGTAGGTCTCTAAATTGTGATGGCACGGCATGGCGTGCTGCTTGCCTCCCTTCTCATGCAAGCGCACCCATAGCCGCCGGTTCTGCGAATACACGTCCTCGACCTGCATGCCGATCGCCGCGCCGATGCGCGCGAAGGAATAGACCATCAAGCCGATCAGCGCCCGATCGCGTAGGCCGATAACCGTCGAGGTGTCGATCGCGTCGATCAGCTGCCGCGCTTCCTGCGGATCGAGCACCGGCGTCTTGCCGCGCCGCACGATATGGCGCGGCCCGCGCACGGCGGCGGCGGGATTAACTGGCATGATCTGGCCGATGACAAGCCAGTCGAATAAATGCCGCAGCGCCGCCAAGCGCAGCTTGGCGGTCGGCGCGGATCGCGCCTTCTGCAACTGCTCGACATAGGCGGCGACATGCACGCTCTCGACGGCGGTGATGTGCGCGACGCCACGCGCCTCCAGCCAATCGAAGAATTCGACGGCGGCGCGCGCATAGGCGCGGCGCGTGTGCGGATTGCGGATATTGGCGGTGAAGAATTCAAAGAAGCGATAGGAGGCGCGATCGCCGACGGCGGCGATGAGCGCGGGGGCATGCGAGGCGGTGAGAGGGATGATATGGTTCACTCGCTTCCCGCTTTCTCCAGCTGTTCAATCAGTCGATCAATCTCCGTTATTTCATAGCGAGCTTTGACAAGGCGTTTCTCAATCGATTCCAAATACTCTTGTCGCGCCAGATTGGTTTGCGCGCTTTCGTTGACCACCATAAAAAGCTGTAACGCTTCGCTAGCCTTCGCCAAATTCTCGATCGCCCTTTGGGCGTCGCTCCGAGCTTGGCGGAGCTGCGGCAACGATTTCTTCCAGTCGTCGTTCTTCCACTCGTCGCTCATCTTCGCTGGCCTCCGTATGTGATAGACGGCGGCGCGCGCATAGGCGCGACGCGTGTTCGGATTCCTGATTTGCGCCGGGAAAAATTCAAGGAAGCGATAGGACGCGCGCGCGGCTCGGTGTCACCCATCAGGAAAACTCGGGTCGGGTTTATCGAAACTGTCGGCGGCTTCCTCACCGAGCGGGGCCTGACATTTCGCGCAGAAGTGCCGCTTCGTCCCGTCGGCGTCACGTTCGGTTCGGACAGGCCTCAACTCGCCGCAGACGGGGCAATATTTCTCCACCAACTTTTCGGGGTCGAATCCGAATTCCGCTCGTCGGTCGTGCGACATGATCTCGGCTCCATCATCTATGTGATATTGGCGGTGAAGAATTCAAAGAAGCGATACGACGCGCGATCGCCGACGGCGGCGATGATGGCGGGGGCGCGGTCGCCGATGATGAGGACAAGCTGGTTCATGCCGCTACCGCTTGGTCCGAGCAGCGAACAGGTCTTCGATGTCCTTCTCCAATTTCGCGATAATCTTATGATGGGTCTCAATGGTCTGACTCCGCGCCAAGGGGTCATCGGGAAGGCCCTTGCCTTCGGCAAGATACTCAACGTACTTGCGTTCAGCTTTTAAAACCGCATCCGTTTCATGGATGCCTTTTTCAATTTCTGCATCTGTCAGATGGTCATATCGAGTCATTGCCGCCTCCATCTATATGATAAAGGATATTATCATATACTAACACGGCAAAGGCAAGGGTTGAAAATTGCGGCCTTGTATGCTATTGTCATACACATGATGAACACACCAAACACAACCTCGGTTCTCAGCGTCCGGGTCAATCCCGACGAGCGGGCCATTCTCGAAGCGGCGGCGGCGGAGGCTCACACCAGCCTCAGCGACTTCATGCGTCGCAAGTCCCTCGAAGCCGCCGAAGTCGAAATGCTCAACCGCAGCATCGTCACCATTCCGGCCAAGGACTGGGAAGCGTTTGAAGCATGGGTCGATCGCCCCGCCGAGGCGATTCCGGCTCTCGCCGAACTCGCGCGCCGAGCCCCGTCTTGGGAGCAATGACGTGGCGGTGACGCCGCCGCGTCCGCTGGCCGAGGACGACGACCGCAATCTTTTCGATTGCGGCAGGGAATCCCTCAACATCTGGTTCCGACGCCATGCGTGGGCTAATCAAGCCAGCGGCGCTTCGCGCGTGAATGTGATCGCCGACGCCGCGTCGGGACGGATCGTCGGCTATGTGACTCTCAGCGCCTCGCAAATCGAGCGCGCGTTCCTTCCCAAGCCGCAGCAACGCAACCGCCCCGATCCTGCACCCGTTATGTTGCTCGGTCAGCTCGCCGTCGACAAGGATTTTCAGAAACAGGGGCACGCGGCGTCCCTGCTGCTGTTCGCGCTCAAATCGGCGCTGCGCGCGTCCGAAATCGTCGGCAGCATCGGCGTCATTACGCATCCGCTTGATGACGGCGTGCGCGCCTTCTACGCGCGATGCGGCTTTCAAGACCTGCCGTTTGATCCGCGCCGCGCCATGATGGTGCGCATGGTGGATTTGCAGCGGAGTTTTGCACCTGACTTATGCAACGAAAAAGCACAATAAATTCAAAGCCATCTGTTTCTCTCGAAAGTCTTGATAAACGCACGGCGAGGGCTAATGACGCTACCCTCGGGCATGTCCGCAGCTGAATGAGCTGCGAACACCAAGTCCCCCTAACTCGGCCGCCGGTTTTTTTAGGCCGTTTGCGGTATGGCATACTGTCGTTGTGCATCCGTCATATCGAATACTCCAATTGTCCCGCAGATTGGGAGGCAATCAATGCCAGCCGCTCCAATCTGTCAGCCGAAGGATGTGAAACACTCCGAAGATGTTTGCCACAGCATAGTACATGCCCACACTGCCAACGAAACGCATTTCGATGTCGGCCAGGTTCGTGCCGAGCCCTTGGTCCTTCAGGACTTGTCGAAAGACAATCTCGTCGATCGGGAGCGGGCTGGGGACTGGTGGAATTGGATACAGCGGCGGGGGTTTAAGCGGGGGATTAAACGGACGCAGCGTCTCTATTCTCAGCGACGCCGTGACCGGGTTGCCGGTCGCGGGATTCGGTTCGACTGAGGACGCTTCGACGATTTGTCCCACTTGATTCGGGACTTCAAGACCGCCCCGCCATGTAAGGCTCATGCCCTGGATTTTGGATTGAACGACTTTGTAATGCGTAATGGGAACGCCCGATACGTCCGTTTCCCAAGTTTTTAGAGACTGCTCTGTAAGCGCGCTCCCGAACTTCAGTGTCAGAAGAAGAGTGTCCGCCGATTGCTTGTGACACTCAAGACGGCCGTTCTCGCCATGGGCTGCATCGCGGTATTCCCACCAGCGCCCATCCTCAAGTCCGAAGAAGAACGGAAGAACAACTATCGGTTCGCTCATTGGTTCGTTCCTCTCCAATGAATTCAAGTTTGTTGGACGGGCCGCAAATCATAGCCTCACGAGATATCCGCATAGGGAATCCCCCCCGTCGAACGCGTACAGGCGATGTTCGTTCCTGTGCGCATTGCTGAAATGGACGACCACTTTCCGGAGCGTCGGGTTTCTGGCGTAGTGCGGCCATTCTCAAACGATCGAGTTTTACAAACTCATCCGCTCAAGGCTTGAGGGCTAAAAATCAGCAAAAAATGCCTGTCGCATAAGGCTTACAGAGCTGTGCAGAATTCTTGATTATTGCACATGCGGTTGAGGTCAAATGGACTGCTTACTATGGAAACCAGCGGTTGCAACAATCTCCGTGTCACGCGACAGGATCACGAGGATGCGATATAGATTCCCCTCAAGATGAGCAGCCGCCCGTCAAACCTCGGGTCAATGGCTTCATTGCCGATGCATTTCCGTTCTGAGGTGACGCTGAACTATGTCTTTTCCCGAGAAGCTTCCTTTTACAGCGTGGGCAGTTGGTCTTGCCGCTGCTTTTCAGGCTGCGGAGTCCTCGACGAGCTTCAAGGCCACCTGCGTGTGGAGCCTCGTGATACTCGCAGCTGCGGCTGAAACCATCCTATTGTTTTTAAGATCCGTTGACTGGAAACAACGGAACAAATGGGCAGTTGGCCTTACGGCGATGATGATCGTCTTCTTATTTGTTGTCGGGACAGTGGCATTACCATCCTATCACAAAGAATTTCTAATGGAGGAATTGCGCGTAAACTTCGGCGTCCCTCACCCTGCACAAATAGGAACCGACAATTTAGACGTGAACTATGCTGTTTTGAATAAAAGCTTAAGCCCAATTGTGATTGAGCAAGTAGTTCTTGTCCAAATAGAAACGGTTGATTTCAGCACTAACCCAAGTCGTAACAGCGAGTTATGCAAGCCAATTGCCCTATACACATCGGGGAGAGTTTTCTCGGAAAGGTGGCTTCGTCCAACTCGCAAGGTTTTGCATCTTTCAGCGGACAAGCCATCTCTGCCCGCAGCCGAAAACAAGCCATCTCTGCCCGCAGCCGAAAAGATGTTTTTTGGAAACGAATGGGAACCACCGTTTCACGATGACGGCAAACTGGATGTTGCGGTCTACGACCCGAAGACTTTATTGCTTGAGAGCGGAAAAGACACGACAAGTGGACGATTCAGCGTTGACGCGGGAAAGGCAATCTCACTCACAGCGTCGTTTGATACTGACACTGCCGCTTGGGATGCGCACAATGTTGTGGTCATTTGCGGAGCTATAAACTACATTGGAAGCGATGGGCATGCGGTGTGGGCGGTCTGTCCAGCCACAATACTCGCTCATCTTTACCACAACAGGGAACCTATGGGCTCAATGGGCGGTGCAGTAACGTCTCAGCCCTACACGATCACCACCGGGTCAAATGAAGGACTATGTGGTGTTCTACGTAGATAGTATGCGCCTGCCGCATAAGCGCCAATATGTCTAATCGCGGCATGGTGCATTTCTTTAGATTTTGCACAAAAACACCGAACTCAGGGTGCCTCTAAATGGCGGTTATTCTTCGGGAGTCCATTCGATCTTGGTAAGGTCGCGCACTTGGTCAACGATGCGCACGACCTGCACGCCATATTCCGTGACGCGGTAAAGTGCCAACCAACGTTCGACGACCAACGCCCGCGCGTCAGCAGCAATTTCGCAACGTGAGGGGCCAAGGCGCGGATGAAGTTTTAATAGCTCACAGGCCTGCTCGATGCTGTCATAGACAGCATCGGCAACGGCTTCTGAATTTCTCGGCTCAATGTAAACCCAAATATCCAAAAGGTCTTCACGCGCGCGGCGCGTATAATGAACTATGCCCATGCTGTTACGCTTTTTTCACCGCGAGACGGGCGCGGGCTTCCTTCTTCAGAGCAACAAAATCAACTTCGCCAGCATCACCGCTGTCGATGCCCTCTTTCCATGCTTGGCGTAGGAACTGGAGCTTTTCAGAATCAAGTTGCTCGGTTTTTTCCATCAAGCGCAAAGCTTCGCGGACAACCTCGCTTGATGAGGTATAGCGGCCTGCTGATACCTTAGCCTTGACGAAATTTGCCAGATCGTCGGTGAGTGATACGTTCATATTCATGGCTACCTCCTAAAAAAACATTATGACATAAATGCCTAACTTTAGCAATATTTGCTATCTCTAGGTTTATTGGTTGAAATTTGCCCCTTACACTTTGTCGCGCCGCCTGCTAACCTTCGCATGAAGGCGGTCGATTACTGCCTTCGGGGTGTCGAAACCTCACGTTTAGCGGTTTGTTATGTGAAGCCTGTCCGAAAACAGGGTTTTTGTTTTCCCGACATGTTTTCTATGACCTGCGGCGCTCGGATTCTTTGGTCGGGCGCAAGCAGAGCGTTTCCGCAAAAAGCGCTGCCTCCCATGAGCTGGGAGGCAGTGGCGCATGTCCAGAGCCTCGCGGCTTAAAGGCCATTGCAATCGTCTAAACGCGATTTTCGAACTCCCAGCTCACCAGAGGAATGTTCCTCTGGTGGCTTCTTGATCTGCGGGGACTCGAAAATGCGCTTGTGCGGTTTCATTGTCTTGTTACTGGGCTTGGGGTTTTTGCTTGCTGTTCTATCCCCCCAATCCATGCGTGCGTCACCCGTCAGCATGCCGATAACGGCATGCACGGCCCTTGCCTCCCAAGTCGAAAACATCCCCACAATTCAATCCGAAAAAGCCAGCGCCGTGCCCACGGGCGGGACGCGTGTCCGCGCCTCGGCAACGGAACGGTGTTCGGCTTTCGGAGGCGACGCGACGCACGCGCCGAGTCTTTTTTCAACGCAGAAAAGCGCAGCAAACGCGCTCGGCCTGAGTGGTTATGTCGGCATCGGAACTACAGCGCCAAATGCTTTGTTGCAGGTTGGGACGATGACAAAGACCGCCTCCAATATTTCGACCCTTGGCTATTTGGGCGGATCGAACGCAGGCGGAATCGTCTATCCGCTAACCGTGACGAATATGGCGGCATCTACAGTAAACAATGAATCGCAGATTACATTTACTGACTGTTCCACGTGCACGGCGACAGGCGCGATAGGTAATATCGAAACAAATTCGTCGTCGGGCATGTCCGATCTACGATTCCTGACATTTACAGGATCGGCGCTCAGTGAAATGATGCGTATTCAGGGTAGCACCGGCAACGTCGGGATAGATTTTACGTCACCGTTTTTCGCCCAGCCAATCGCATCAATCGCCGCCGCGACACAGGCCGCGTTTCCAAATTTGAGCGGACAGGCAAAACGTAACCAAAATCCGGCGCACGGCATGGCAATAGCCGCCGCCGCGCGTGATTTGGGTCACCTTTTCCGTGCCAGCCTCAACCAAAAGGCCGCTTGAACGCGGTTTTTCACAGCGTTTCGGGTTTCACGGTGACCAAAACGCAGCCAGCTCTAACAAAGGGATTTCAACAATGGATAAAACCAAAATGACCAACCAGATTAAAAAATTCGAGGAATTTTTGATCGTCGATCGGGGGCTAGGAAAAACAACGGTCGGCGGCTATTGCCGCGCCATGAGTATCGCGCTGCGCCGGATGCGAAAATTTTGTCCCCAATATACCGACGTGAAAAAATACATGCTGTGGATGCACGAAAAGAATTACAGCTACAGCCACATCATCAACACGAGCATTGCAATTGAGCATTACGCTAAATTCAAGGGCGTCGAAATCAAGCTCGGTCGTCCCCGCAAACCGGAACAGGTTGTTCAGGATACATTGTCGGAAAGCGAGGTTTCGCGCTTGATTCAAGCCACCAAGGGCGCGAGAGAAAAGGCGATCATCTGTTTGCTGGCTTATTCCGGCATACGCAATATTGAGTTGTGCGCCCTCCGTCTTAAAGACCTTAATCTGGGTGACAATCACATCACCATTATCGGTGGGAAAAACAGGAAAGACCGGCGCGTCAACATTTCTGCCGAATGCACCAAAGCCCTGATCGACTATTTGGCGGTTTATAAAAGAGAGCCGGACAACTTTCTTTTTACGACGGTCGTGAACAAGAATCAGCTTGCGACCTGTGACGTGCGGAAGCTCATCCGCACGGTCGCCAAACGCGCCAAGATCGGGCGGCGGGTGTTCCCGCATTTGTTCCGGCACTCGCTGGCGACCAATCTGTTGAACCGTGGGGCGAGCCTCATCATGATAAAAAATCAGCTCGGCCATGCCTTCATCGAAAGCACCATGATTTACGCCACGTCGATGCCGTTCCGCACACGCTCGGAATACGATTATTTTAAACCGGCTTACATGTAGCCGTTGCGCAAAGTCCCATTCCGTTAAATCGCGAACGGCGCTTGCGCGGTCGCCTGTGACGGCATTAAATGCGCGCATAGTTTTGGGGGCTGCCCGGTTGAGGTATCTTGAAGGGCACTTCGCGGACAGAAATTCTTGGCGAACGATCAACAATCGGCCTCAAACTGCCCGGCAGCGCTTGCTGAACCGGAGAAAACGCGTTGCGTCGCATGCAAGCAAGAGATTCCCGCAGGCGCGTCCATATGCTCAGTGTGCAAGAGCTATCAAAATCCTTGGAAAAATAGTGTTCAATGGTTTGCCGGCATTGCCACACTAATCGTGCTCATTTTTACAGGATGCACTTGGCTTTGGGGTGTCGCGCGGACCACTTTATTTTACCGCGATGATGTCCGACTAATCTCTGCCAGCTCACTAGGGTCGGCCGTAGTTGCAAATTTTGGGGACGGCGAGATTTACGTCTCACACCTGCTTCTGACCATGCCGGGGCGGTCTGCGGATTGGCGATCACAACGCCTTGTCTTCGAGGAGAGGCTTCCTGCTGGCCAATTCATGCGCCGAGAATTCCCAAAGATTGAGGAGGGAAACCACTTGTTCGTGCGTGGTCTTAAAGGCGACGAATTCGAAGATCGAGTGAGGAAAGCGGCCAACAAAGATTCATGCCTCGAACTCGTTTTTTTCTCAGCTTCTGATAAGGCCCTTCGCGAACTTCAACAATTTGCTGGGCCAACACTCAATACTTTCGTGGTCGGAGGTTACTTGGAATATTGGGGACTTACCTCAAAGACTGCCTCCTTTGTCCCTGTGACAGGCTCTGGCGCGATTTTGCAAAATCCGCGCCCTGAGTGTTTAAATGCTTATCCTGTCCCAGGTTTAACTCGTTGATGAGGACAAAGGATTTCACTGCCACTAATGCTCGTGGCGATCAGACGCCAATCACATAAATCCCATTCCGTTAAATCGCGCGCGCTGCGCGCGCCTAAAGAACAAAGTTGCACCGCGCCCATGCGCGGCGCTCCGCAAGCCGCAAAAAATCCCCGCACGGCAAAGAAGCCGCGCCGGTCGTCGGCGCGGCCTCCTCCTCAATCCATCCTTACGCGGCCTCCTGCATCGCGTCGGCGGTCGCTGTGTCGGCTTTCGGCTGCAACCCGTTGAGATAATCGGCGGCCTTCTGCGCATGGCTGGCGGCGGTAAAGATCGCCCGCTTGTCGTTCTTGAGGACTTGCAGCCAAGACGCGATATAGGCGGCGTGGTCGTCGCGGGTTTCGGGCGTGATGCCAAGATCGGCGCAGAGAAACGCCGCGCCGATTTCCGCGACAAGCTCTTCCATCGCGTAGCCCGCATCGGCAAAACGCTTGCGGCCTAAATCGCGGTCAAGGCGGCTGGGGTGGCGAGTCGCGTGGGTCGTCTCATGGGCAAGGGTGGCGTAATAGCTCTCGGCGTCGCGGAACGTGCTCAACTCCGGCATTTGCACGATGTCGCGGTCGGGGCTGTAAAACGCCCGATTGCCGCCGTGCTGAATGGTCACCTTGGTGCTGGCAAAGAAACGCTCGGCGGCTTCAAGCCGCGTGATGTCGTTGTCGAACGGCGGCACGGTCGCATAGAAATGGGCGGGCAAGCCGTCGATCTGCTCGGCGTTGAAAACCGTGTAGCCCTTCATGAACGGAATTTCGGTTTCAACCTCCGCGCCCTGCTCGTCGGTGCCTGTCTTGGTGAAGGTGTTCGCGTAAACGACCAGCGAGCCTTTTTCGCCTTTGCGCACCTGTCCGCCAAGCTCGGCGGCCTGCTTGTAGGTGAGCCACAGCGGGCAGGTGTAGCCCTTCTCGATCGCCGCAGCCCACAGCATCAAAACATTCACGCCACGATAGGGAATGCCTCCGGCGCGTAAGGGACGCGATACAGCGCCCGCCTTGTGTCCTCCGGCCTGCCACGGCTGCAACCATGTCAGATTTCCGCGCTCAAGATCGGCGATGATTTTGTCGGTGACTCGGCTGTAAACGTCCAGTTTCTCGGTCATGGTGTGCGCTCCCTTCGTGGTTGGTGAGGTGCAGCTGCGGCTGCACCTCTGCCACGTGGCGAACGCGGGGTAGCAAGCGGAAAGGGTTGCTGAAGTTGCCTCGGCAACTTTTTTGGGGGGCACCCGCCCTTGCGGGGGGAGCCAAAACCGTAGGCAGCGCCCTTGCAGCGCGCGAGGGCAGCGCCCTTAGAAAAAGGCCGCGTCTGCGGCCATAAAAGGATGCGTGAGGGATTGTCACCCGCATGGGCGAAGACGCGCCGCCTCCGGCGGACGGCTTCGGGCGCTCGCGCCTAGAGCCTGCCCCCCCTTGGGACACGCCAAGAACTGCTGATTTCTGCGCCATTCGTTCTGCGTGGGGTTCGTCTTGCTTAAGGTAACCGGCCTCCCCATTTGAAGGGCCTTGTCCTGATAGACACAAGTGAGAAGTAAAATGACCAACTGGATACCGCCGAAAGCGCATTACGTTCAAGACCACGCCGCGCATGACGCGGAAGCGCGCGAAGCCACCGATAAGCTTTATGCCGAATTACAGAAACAATACGACATCCTTAAAGGACATGGTTTGCTTGTTTCCAAAAGCGATACATGGATTGAAGTCAAACGCGGGCCGATGGAATTTATTTCCATAACTTTTAATTTTGATCTTAAAGGACGATCCCGCGTCGTCAACTACATCGAAATGCGCCTACACAACAAATCGAGTTTTGATAGGGACACAGCCGAGGCTGGAATTGATATTTTCAAAACGCAATTTAGAGATGCGCTGGACTCCTTTTACAAACATCTTCCAGTGTTTAATGCGTTAGGTTTAGCCTAACGCTTTTGCGTTAACGTAGCCGTTGCGCAGCGCTCTCAATGCGGCGCAACGGTCGCATACGCCCCAATCTGTTCAATCGGCAAAAACCCCGCCGGACGAACCGGCGGGGCGAAGGCGATCAGGCAATGAGCGGTTTTGCTTTAGCGATGGCGCGGCGCGCATCCTCAAGCCAAGTCATTTCATCGTCGGTAAAACCGGATTCAGCCGCTTCCGAACGGTCGCGCTCAACGAGGTCTTCGAGAACGTTCAAAAGATCGGACACGGCGTCCCTAAGGCCAGCGTTCGCTTTCGCGTTGCGCTTCCGTTTGATGTCGGCGGTGTGAGTTGTCGTCATGGCGTTTTCTCCCTGATGGTGGGCTGCATCAGCGCAGCCGATGCGCGCGCCTCGCGCCGTCGCATCAGGAAGGCGGGCAAGCCCTTTACCGCCTCTTGGGGCGGCCACAATCGCAAGATCGTTGCCGCGCCCTCGCGCGAAACGATCTCTGTCGATTTTGGGGGCTTGAGCGGCTTCCGCGACGGCGCACGGTCGCGTATCGTCAAAGCTGTGTTGATGCAGCGTCACGGGAAAAACGCTGCGCATTCACGCGGCCAGCATCGGCGAACCGTCAAGATTTCGGGCGCTCGCGGCCTCGCCCGTCGCGCCGCGCGCCTAAAGAAAAGGTTGCGCCGCGCCTAAAGCGCGGCGCTCAATTCCCGCCAAACCCCGCCGGACGAACCGGCGGGGCGAAGGCGATCAGGCGTCGGCTTTGTCGTGCCCGATAAAATCGACGTGGTGAACGCAACCGCATTGGTCGCAGTTGTAGTGATGATCCAGCCGTTTCGCTTTGGCGATGGCGCGGCGGGCAACTCTCTGCCATGCCGCCTTGTCCTTGACTCCCTCGTCGATGTCGGCGGCGATAAATTCCAACGCCTCCAGCAATTCCGGCGCGGCGGCGACAAGGGAAGCGTTGGCCTCGACTTCCTCCCACGGCATTTCGTCGTCTTGTCCGTCGCAGTAGGTCGTCGCAACGCGCAAGCCGTTCGCGGCATAGACCATATCGGTATCGACAAAATCGACGTGCCAAGGGGCTGCGGTGTGTAAGGTCTTGGTCATGGTGAGTTTTCTCCTGAAAATGGGTTGAATCAGAACGGCAAAAAGGCCGCCCCCAAAGAGGGGACGGCCTCTCCCTCGATCAATACTCGCTCGGCAGCAACAGCGTTTTGTTGGTGAAATAAAACGCGATTTCCTCAAGCGGAAAATCCGTCAATTCGATCCGCTTGGAATAAACGACATTGCCGTTGCCGTCGTCGCAAGCCAGCGTCGCGGTGTGGTCGGCTTTGACCGTCAATTTCCAATGCTGGAATTCTTCCGCCGCGACGCGCTTTACGTAACGCTGCGCGAGGGCGATGTCGTCGATGAGCCAATAAGCCCCCGCCGCCTGCGCCACATGCCGCGCCCCGTCCGTGTAAAGCACGTCCCGCACGATCGAATGCCGGAACCAATTTTCGCTTCCCGTGAATTGCGCGAGGTCGGCCTTGGTCAATGTTTTCGTGGTCGTCATGGTGTTTCCCTTCTCTTGGTTGGTTGCGGTTGCATCCGCTGATGCAACCTTGGCCCTCGCCGAGAGCGGGGTGCGAAGCGTCAAGCGCCTTCGCGGGGAACCGGCTGCACGGAGCCGCAGGCGTAGGAAGCTGGGCGGAAGGCGCTTGACGCGCGCGAGGGGCAGCGTCCCCTAAGCAACGGGCCGCGTCGGCGGTCTCATGACGCTGCGTGAGGGATTGTCACCCGCATGGGCGAAGACGCGCCGCCTCTGGCGGACGGCTTCGGGCGCGCGCGCCTAAAGCCCGCCCCGAACGGACACGCCCAAAATCAGGCAATTAGGAAACTGTTAACGAGCGAGGCGGACACTTCTCTGCGTCATGCCGCACGAACGAAAGCGAGGAAGGCTATTCCAGAAACGCAAAGTTCTGCTAGGCTCGCTTCACGGTACAGGCTGGGAAGCCGATGACCGTCCAAAGTGATGGCACTGGGAAGCCGCCCCCTCGTGAGGGCGGCTTTCTCATGTCGCGCGGTGCGGCGAGATGCCCTTACCTGTCCCGTCCGTGATCCCGCGCGATCTCGGGATAGCGCTGCTCATGGAAGGTAAGCGGCTTGCGCCCTGCTTCCGGCTTCTCGCCTTCAATGGACATACCTAAGCGCCGACGCGTTTCAGGGGGCAGGTCTTGAGGTTCGACTCCCCAATCGACGGGACGGTCGAGCGGGTAGAGTTGATAATAAAGGCCCATCGTGCCGGCGTTCTTGTGCCATGCGAAATCCGCTGCGCGCTCCACCTCGTAACGCTCGGCCTCCCCCAATGCGGGCGGCCGTGGCGAAGGATTGTCCGAGCCGGTATCGCTATCGCCTGTCATGATTCACGTCCCGCGCAACGCCCGCGATTGTCGCGCGGCAACGGGACGGATGCAATATCGGACCGCGAATTCACCCCCTGCCACACCACCTCACGACGGCTGTGCATCCGGAACCCCTGCGCGTTCGATCCGCGAAGCCTCTCTGTCGGCATGGCGTAAATCCCGCCGTCGTTCCCGTGCCGCTCTCATGACGGCGTGGCGTCGATCGGCGAGAGCTCGAAAAGCGGCGCTCTGTTCGTCGAGAATCGCCTTCACGGCGGCGGAAACGTCGCGCGCGGGCACACTTCGGCGCGTCAACGCGATCTTCGCGCCGTAAAAAGCGAGGATCGTCGCTGACTCACCATCAAGCGACGCATCCGGCGCGGAAGCGATCTCGCTGGCGCTGTTTGACGCTAGGCGGGTCTCTTCGCCTCGAACCGATCGCAGCCCGTCATATCGGCCAGCACCGGCTCGCGATCGAGCAGACACATTGTCAGCTCCCCGCCCTCGGCTCCCGTCCGCGTCCAGCCGGCCTCGCACTTGCAGCAATGACTGGCGGCGAAGCCAGCCGGCTGTTTCCATAACAACTGACGCCCCTTTGGTGTGAGCATAATCGCCTCCCTTCGTTGTGAATGACTTGGTTTCTCTCCCTGTCGCGCCCGCTCGCTTCTTGTCCTCGGCGAGCCAGCGCCGCAAATCCTTGAGCGGATGCTGGCACAATTTCACGTAATCCGCCGCAAGATTCCGCGTCGTGAAACGTTCGCCGCCGCCCATGTAGCCTTTGCCGTCGCCGCCAGTTTTGGCTTTCTTTCTTGGCCTCGGCGCGGGCGGCTCTCGGATCGTCAGGCTGCGCGCGGCGACCCGCAACCGCGCAACAACGGCGGCTTTCGCCGCGTGGTTGCTTTCGGCGTCTTGGTCGCTTCGGCTCCCGCTACGCCGAAAGCGGAAACCTGTCACCGCTCCCGATCAAAATCCTTGTCCGGCTTCTTGTCCTCGAAAAACTTCAGCCGCTTTTCGCCGGCCTCGCGTTCTGGTTTCGTGACCGGCTTCGGCGCGGGATTCCGATCCTCGGCAAATTTGAGCGTCTTGCCGGCGGGCGGATCGACCGCACGCTTTGGCGCGCGATCGCCGGCCTTGATCCAATTCAGCGCCGAACGCTCCTGCGCCGCCATGCCGGCGCGGTCGGTCCAATCCAGCCCGCCCGAAACCGGCGCATGCCGTCGCCGTGATTTTTGCTCCGTAAACTCCGGCTCCGGCGCCTTCCGCTCGGCGAGCTGCGCCTTCTGTTTGGCGCATGCTTCCTGCGCGCTCGGCAACGAGCTGGCGTCGATGTCCGCCATGCGTTCGCGAACGTCCTTCGCCTTGGCCCCGTCGACACGACGGGCGAGGCTGTGCGTTCCGCCCGCCGGATCAATGACGACAAAATCCCGCCGGTCGCCGCGCGCGAGAATCCATCCCTTTTCCTCGATCGCCGCCTTAAAGGCTTGCCCGCTGTCGGTCGCCCGCCACAGCGCGGTGATCTGTTCCTTGGCCTCTTTCGGCTTCAACCCTGTGCGGGCGGCCTGCTGCATTTCGTCATGGCCTGGCGTCCGCGCCGGCCGTGGCTTGCCATCACGTTCGACATGCGCGCCCTGCACCCGCGCATGGCCGAATTCCCTTTCGAGCTCCCGCGCGACAAGCTCATGCGTCCGGTAATTGTGATCCATGCGGATCGCGCGGCTATGCTCGAAGTCGATGCGCGACCAAATAATATGGCAATGCTCGCGGCCGGCCTTCTCGTGAATAACCACCACGCGCGGCTGTCCGGAAAAGCCAAGAGCCTCCTCCAAACGGTCGATCGCCTGCGTCCGCTGCTCCGGCGTCAGCCGCTCGTCGACCCGCGTATTGATCGACGCGTGATAGAGCGGCTTGCCCGTGCGTGTGCAACCGGCGACGGCTTCCATCTCCCTGAGCGCGCCCAGAACATCCTCGGCGACGGTGCCGCGAATTTCCGCCACCTCCACCCGCTCGTTGGTGTCGCCGCGCAACACATGCGTCGCCAAGCTCTTCGCTCCGGCGCGCGCATTTCCTTTGATGACCATGCGCTAAGGCTCCCGTCCAAGAGCCTTCATGATCGCCACGCGCATCGCGACAAGCTCACCCTTAATCTCGGTGAGCTCCCTCAACGACGGCGAGTCTTGATGCTGATTAAAGGCTCTAGCGATCTGGTTGACGTTCGATCCAACCTTGCCCAATTCACCCAACAGCCGCGCCAGCTCCGCTTTCTGCACCGGCGGCTTGCGCACCGCGCGCGGCCCCGGGCTTCCCATAAGCACCGCCCGCGCGAACGCTCCAACGCTCATGCCGGCTTCCCTTGCCGTCGCGTCAAGCTGCTCGAATTGCTGCGGCGTGAACCGGATCGGAAACGACTTCGATTTCGGGTCGGCGGCCTTGCGACGGCCCTTCCACGGCGCGGGGCGTTTTCGTTTCTTTGGGATTGCCTCGGCCATGCCTAGACGCGTCCATCAAAGGTGGGTTCAGGGAGGAGCGAACGCGCCTTCCTGACGGGGATGCAACGGGGCTGCGCCCCTTGCCAAGCAACATGTTATGCGGGAATTGCGCCCTATCGGCGCGAATTGCCGTATAACATGTTATCGCTTGCATACTCCTCTATCAAAACATCTCCCAATCGACAAAGCAATCGCTCTAGATTCAATCGCGCCTTCTATGCCGCGATCGCTTTCCGTTCGTCGGAGTGGGACGCGGCCCGCCAACCCTCTTGAAACCGCCGCGCCTCGTTGTATTCAAGAGTATCCGGTGATTCGGCTTTATCTGTCCATCCTGCCGGCAACGACGATGATTCGCGGCGGCGCTGCCCAAACGATTTCACAAGAGGACTCCCCAATGGCCCGTCAGAAAGCCGCCACGGAACTGGAAGCCCTGCGTCAGCAACAAATCGAGCTGGCCAAGCGGATCAAGGAAGCCGAAATCAGAGCGCGCCAAAAGGAAAAGGCCGAGAACGAGCGCCGTGAACAGCTCGCCGGCCGCGCCGTCCTTTCCTATCTGGCGACCAATCCTCAAAGCGATGCCGCCAAGGCCATTGTCGGCATACTCGAGACAACACTCGTTAAACCCGCCGAACGCGCCCTCTTCTTCGGCGCTTCGGCGACGCCTAACGCCGCCGGCGCGCGCGCCAATTCTTACGATGCAAACGCCGCTCCCCGTGCGGAGAGCGGCGTTGTTGCAACCGAGCCTCAGGGATAGCCACCTCCATCGATCTCGTCGGCGCTGACAACATCGTAATCGCCGTCATAGGGCGTGGCCTGTAAATTGAGACCGCGCTCAAGCGCGCCTTCGACGAAGGCCATGGCGTGCTCTGGACTCGTGGCGGGCACATCGACCTTGCACCGGCTTTCTTGCCAGAACAGGACGCGATAGCGTTTGAGGATCGGGCCGCTCATGGGGCACCTCCTTCCCCGCCTTCGGCCTTCGGCTTGCGGATGACGATTTCCGCGCCGTTGAGCGGCAACATGTCGAGTTTCAGGCTGAAGCCTTCGCCGTCGGCATGCGCCCATGCCGCTCCGATCTCGCGCCAGAAACTGCGCTTGTTGCCCTTCGTGACCGCATAGACCTTGTGGCTTGGGTGTTTGGATGTCGTGTTCATGATCGTATCCTCTCGCTTTGTTGCTGAAGCCATGCACCGGACGGCTTCGTGGGGCTCCTGGACCCGCGCGAGAGAGCGGCGCGTTCAAAGGCTGCCTCCGGCACCGCAAAGCGGCGCGGAGCTGCACAAGCCCCCTCTTCGGGGCGCGGAAGCGAGCGGCCTTGAACGTGACGCGCGCGCGGGCATAAGCCCCCACGCTCGAAGCCGCCGGTCATGGCCTTCAGAACGCGCGAGGATCGTCATGGGCGCGACTTACGCCCCTGCCCGTCTTCGGGGTCGAAACGAACAGCCGGCGCGTCTGGCGCGAATTGTCGTGGCCTGGCAACGCCATAACGAAACGGATGGGCCGGCTTGAACCCGATGCCGTGAATTGGAGCGCGCAAGAGCGCGCAACTTTTTAAGGCGGGGGCTTTGCCCCCGCGCCCCCAGGATACTTAAGCCAAAATGATGGGGAGAAAGCGGGATTGCCCCGTTACGGCGCTTCTCACGGTGCGGACGCGCCTATAGGTTGCAGAGGCGACGTATTTTCGAGGAACATTGAGATGCAACGGCGATTGTCGACACAAGCGGTTCTTGGCGCATTCGTACTCGCCCTGTGTGGCTCCGGCACCGCCCTCGCCCAAAATCACGGATTCGACGACTTCGATTTCTTGGCGCGACTCCTTCCGTCTCACCAGGAGCCCGCAACCACCGACCAAATGCTTCAACGCCTCGGTATCAATATTGCCGCCGCCGTCGCGGGCTTGGCCGTCGGCGCATTTCTCAGCCCCATGCTTCGTCCGCTGCGGCGTTTCATCTTCGTTGCGCTCCTCGTCGCCGGGGTCGCTTTCGCATGGTTCGGCCCCGCGCCTCTCGCGGATACCCTTGCCAACGTCGTTGCCGTATTTTGCTTCTTTATCGCCTTGGGTATGGCCATTCGTCTGGGCTTCAAACCCGTCGTCGCCGACCCGGAGGAGCCGCCGACAAGCTTCGGCACCGCCAAATGGGCGACCGAAGCCTATTTGCGCGACCACGGCCTTTTCGACGGGCAAGGCTTTCTTCTCGGCGAGTTCTTCTCGCCCAATGACCGCAACCTCCTCCACTACAGCGGCGCGCGCCACCTCCTCACCGTCGCTCCGACCCGCAGCGGCAAGGGCGTCGCCTCGATCATCCCCAACCTGCTCACCTATCAAGGCTCGGCCTTCGTCATCGATCCCAAGGGCGAAAACGCCATAATCACCGCGGCGCGGCGCGGGCGCGGCGACGCCGCGCGCCGCATTCCGGGCCTCGGCCAATCCGTTTTTCTCGTCGATCCGTGGAACATCGCCGCCGCCGATCTCGGGTTGCGGCCGGCGCGCTTTAATCCTCTCGACTGGATCAAGGCCGACGATCCCGACGCCGCCGAAAACGCCTTCCTGCTCGCCGACGCGCTCGTGCCGGGGGAATCCGACGGCGAGGCGCGTTTTTGGGATGAGGAAGCCAAAGCCCTGCTCACCGGCGTCATTCTCTATGTCGCCACCTCGAAGAAAGAGGCGGCGAACCGCAATCTCGGCCGCGTCCGCGACATTCTGCTGCTCGATGACGACGGCTTCAAAGCCGCGCTCACCGATATGTTCAACGAGCCCCTGCCCGTCATCGCCAGCACCGCCGCGCGCACCGCCGGCAAAGACCCCAAGCTGCGCTCCAATGTCCTCGCCGCCGTCCAGTCACACACCCATTTTCTCGACAGTCCACGCATTCGCGAAAGCCTCATCCTTTCGGATTTCAACTTTGAAAATCTCAAAACCCAGCCAATGACGGTTTATCTGATCCTGCCCGCCGATCGCCTCAAAACCTTCGATCGCTGGCTCCGCCTGCTCATTCAACAGGCGATTACCGTCAATGCCCGCAACATCGCCATTAAGCCGGAAAAGCCCGTTCTCTTCCTCCTCGATGAGATGCCGAGCCTCGGCCGCCTGAGCATGGTCGAACAAGCCTATGGCCTCATGGCCGGTTTTGGCATGCAGCTCTGGGGAATCGTGCAGGATTTGTCACAGCTCGAACGCATCTATGGCGATGGTTGGCAAACCTTCATCAGCAATTCCGGGGTCATTCAGTATTTTGGCAGCCGCGACAAAATCACGGCGGAATATTTCTCGACCCTCTGCGGCGTCACCACGGTCGCCACGCGAACCTCTTCTCACGCCCTCGGAAGCGTCTTCGGCACTTCCTCCAGCCACTCGTCGGGGCCTGGTGGCAGCACGTCGGGTTCAGGCAGCAATGAAAGCTCCAGCCACACGCACACGGTCGGCCTCAATGAATCACAGCGCCAGCTCGCCTATCCTGACGAGCTCATGGTGTTGAAGGACTACGCGCAAATCGTCTTCGTCGACAATCTCGATCCGATACGCGGCGCGAAAATCCGCTGGCACGCAAACCCCGACCTGCGCCCCCTCGGCGTCAATCTGCATCCCGAGCCCGAACCGCCCGCGATTGATCCGTCCGGCCCTCAAGCCGCCGCGCCAAAACCAAAGCCCGCGCCGGCCCCGCGCAAGAAAACCGTCAAGGAAACGCTACAGAACGTCGCCGACAGAATCCGCGCCGCCTTCCGCAAGCGCGCCGACAAAACACCGGAGCCCCCTGCCCCAGCCCCCGCAGCGCGTCCTATGCCGGAACCCCCGAAACCTCCTCCTATGGAGGTCGACCGTTACGAGTCTGGCGATATCACCTACGTGATGTATTCGGATGGCGCGGTCGAGGTCCGAACGCCAGATGGATCACAGCGCTTTCCTTCGCTCGCCGCGCTGCGCGCCGCATCCGTCTCTCAGTAAGCAACAGGCGCGGAGAGCGGCTGAGAAGCGCGGATCGCCGCGTTCAGTGCTCGAGCTCGTGGCTTTGCGACGGATTTCGATCCTCGTAAAAGGCCAGCTTCTTCGCGCCGGCCTCGCCCGGTGCTTGCTCGCGCGTCTCGGCTTGATCCTTGTCCTTGTCGATCGCGTTGGCGTGTTCCTGTTTGAGGTCTTCATAGAAACGCGGTCGCCGTTGCTCCGGTGCGCGCTGTTCCTGCGTCTCGGTCAACCCCTCAGATTGTTCCGGCGCTTGGGCTTTGGTGACGATTTCCGCATGCTCCCGTTGCAAATCAGCATAAGTGCGAACAGGCTCACGGATAGCTTCCTGTTCCGGCGCGGCGGGCTGTTGTCCCGCCGGCACCGGCTCGAACAACACCCGTTGCTCGTTCCGTCGCTCTTCGCGCGCCTCGAACTGCCCATATTCGCTCTGCGCCCGTTGATGCTCGTAGCCGATATTATTGACGCCGCGCCGTTGCATCTCCTCGGTGATTTCGCCGATGCGCGCATAATCCTCTTTCGCCCATGCCTCGCCGAGTTCGAGGCGGCGCATCTCGATCTCCTGCTGCAAAAGGATCGAACTGTTCGGTGGCGGCGGTCGTTTGTCGGCCAAAGAACCTCTCCGGCATCACGTCGGTGAGCCGGCATGATGCATTATTTTTCCGCGCCCGTCGCGTTGGGGGTGGCTTAATTGACGCTGATGACCGTGCAAGGTGATGGGGCTGGCGAGGGCGAAAGCTCTCCCAGCCCTTCGCATTTACAAACGCCTACAATGGTCGAGATTAGGCTTGATAAAAATCAACAATTTAGATATAATATCCAAAATGGAGAATTAGCCATGCAGACGACCAAAGTTACATCGAGCGAATTCCAGCAAGCCTTTGGCGCGTTGAGCGACAAGGCGAGGCATGAACCGGTCATCATCACCAAGCACGGGCGCGACTCCCTCGTGGTGATGGCGGCGGAAGAATGGGAACGCCTCAAGCGGCGCGATCGACGCGTCGGCCTAACAACCGAACTTCCCGACGAATGGGTCGAGGCCGTCCGCCATGCGAAGGTGCCGGATGAATTCGCGCATCTCGATGCCGAATTGAAGTGATCGGTTGTGGCATTTCCTGAACCGGTCGCCGGTCTCATTATTCGTTACAGCTATCTCTGGTATCGCGAACATCTTGAAGGGCGGGATGAAGGCCAAAAGGATCGCCCCTGCGCCATCGTCGCGGCGCTCCGCACGGACGAAAACGGCGCGACCCGCGTCCTTGTCCTGCCCATAACGCACAGCCCGCCCGATCATCCCAGCCTTGCCGTCGAGATTCCGGCAAAGGTCAAGGCGAGGCTGCAACTCGATGATGCGCGCTCGTGGGTCGTGCTTTCCGAATGGAACGAATTCATATGGCCCGGCCCCGATTTGCGCCGTCTGCCAAACGCGCCGGATTCGTCCATTGCCTACGGGATGCTCCCGCCGGGGCTGTTTTCAACGATCCGCGAGCGCTTCATGTCCATCATCAATACGCGTGGCGCGCATCAAGTGACCCGCACCTAGGAAGCAACGCAGAGTCTTACCTATGGACATGTTCACAAGTTCAATACTTCAATCTTGATCTATCACGGGGACGTTGTGCGCCCGAAACAGGTCATTGAGCGCCTTCGCGATTAGGGATTGCACGTCCTCGCCGGTCTGCGCCTGAACAAGGCGAAGGCTCCGCTTAAAGTCCGGATGCAGATAAGCCCCGATATGTGTCTTTCCCTCGCGGCTGGGTGCCTTGTAGGCCGCTGGCGTGACCGTGGCGGTATTGGCGGCGACGACGGGTGGCGGCGACGCCTTGACCGGCGCAACGGTTGCCTTGCGTCCGCCAGCTTCTTCAAGCTGTCTCTGAATGGCCGAGAATTTCGACGACATTTTCCCCTCGTGTGTTCACAAATTCACAAACGAACTCGAAAAGCCGATTGAGTTCGTCGCCCGCCTTCCCGTCCGGATCAACCTCTTGCGGCACTCTGCCGCTTGTCATGGCCTCGGCGTAGGCGTTGCGCTGGCATAGATGCACGGGGCAAACCGTAAGGCCGAAAAGTGAGTGAATAGCATCATGTACGTCCGCGACCGTGGCGCGGCCTGCGGTCGGGTGAATGCCGTTCAAAAGAACGAAAGCGGGTGGGTTTCCCGCCAAACGCAACAGGTCGCTGACTTGGGGTAGAGTTTCTACCTCAACGATGTTCGGGCGGCTGGGTATCAGCACAAGGTCGGCGGCGCGCGCGGCGTTCAACGCGCTGTCGTCGCTCCGCCCTGCGGTGTCGATAAAGGCATATTGGACGCCTCCGGCGCGCGCCGCGTCGAGCGTCTGCTTCAAGCGGCTGGCCTGCGCCGACACAACCGGCGGGTTTTCGTCTTTGCGCCGGTCTTTCCAATTGGCTGCGGTCGCCTGTGGGTCGATGTCGATCACCGCCACGTCATACCCTGCGCGCGCGGCAGCAACGGCGAGGCCTAAGACGGTCGTCGTCTTGCCTGTCCCGCCCTTCTGTCCGACAAGTGAAATTGTGAACATGTGAAGCCCTGATACTGTGAAGGTCTGAAATTCTGAACCGCCAAGCGATTCGCGTCAAGAGTAAACGGAACAATTTCACACTTTCACAAACGAACATGCGATAATGTTCACATGCTCACATGTTCGTTTGTGACGTTATTCACATCTTCACAGACTCTCGCCTAGAGAAAAGCCCAATTCAGAGCTACCGTTCAGCTTGAAGGATGTTGAGCTATGAAAAAGAAAATCGATCCGGAACCTCTCGCTCCCAATGCCGACACCATAGACGCCATCAAAGCCGCACGGCGCGGCGATCAGGCAACCGTCAGCGCACCCGAAAACCTAATCCGAGCCTTGTTGGATAACGCCAATCATACGAACGACGGCGGAGTTTCAAACGACGCCGCGCATGAGAAAATCATCGCGCCCGAACTCGGCGGGGGCGACGATGCCGTAAAACTTGCAGCGCTCCGCGCCGCCGCAAAAATCGGCACCGATGCTCTGGAACGCGGCGACTTTGAGGAATTTGAGAACGCCGTTGAACTCGCTGCGCATCTTCTCAAGACGACTTAACTTTCCGAGCGCTTTTCATCGCCCAGGCCTTTGTTCGACCCGCCGGAGGCGTGGTCGAAACCGCGCGAAGCGCGGGCAGGGGACGCCCTTCGCCCCGACGCAATCCGAACATCACGGCGGAGAAGACAAATTGCATAAGCGATAGCGTTGCAATGGGCGGTTTTTCCGGTTTCGGAAAAATGCGCCGTAGGCGCAAGCCGGTTGCGCGCGCCGTGACAGGCTTGACGCGACGGCAAAGAAGTCCGCACGGCCTTGGTCGGTCAGGCGCAATCTCGCCGCCTGCACTTCTTGCTCGCATAGCCTCTTTCGACGCGCTCTTGCGCGTCGGTGCGCCCGCGCCCCAAAGGGGCGCATATGGCGCACGGGTACACGCCGCGTTCTTACGCGGCTCCGGTCTTCTTTTCTGGTGTGGGTTTTGAGACGGTCTAAATCATAAGAAAGAAAGTCCAGTTAGGATACATGGACAGGCTGGCAACCCGATAAAACATGAAGTTTCAGCCCTTCGCCTCCAAGCCGAAGCAACGGCCTAACCGCGCCAGCGCCGACGCCAGCGGGTCACTCTCGTCCGTCTCCAAGGCGCGCAACATCGCGGGCAAGCCCTGCGGCGCTTCTTGGCAAGCAAGGGTGAGCGCGTCGGGCAGGGGGGGATGATCGCCCCATGTGCCGGATAACGGCGCGGGCGGCTCCGGCGGCAACGTGTAGCCGCGCCATTGCGTGGCGGGCAGGATGCCGTAGGCGTTCGTTTCCTGCCGCAACACAAAGCGCCCGTCCTGCCAATCCTCGGCGCAACGGCGCAGCCAATGGACGACGCCGCAGGCTTTCAGCTTCACCAAGCCGCGCGACACGCTGCGCGCGCTGATATTGGCGGCGTGGGCGATAGACGCAATCGACGGAAACAACACGCCGGTCGCGTAGTCGAGGAAATCAAAGATCAGCGCATGCAACACGGCAA
>Ga0181536_10001464_pt1 | contig 27704 bp, 22 predicted proteins | sample PEATcosm2014_Bin_41_FD_121105 | JGI IMG/M metagenome (GOLD analysis project Ga0181536, IMG submission 121105) | Peatland microbial communities from MTU Mesocosm Facility, Houghton, MI, USA - PEATcosm2014_Bin17_60_metaG | ecosystem: Environmental > Terrestrial > Soil > Wetlands > Peat | place...
ACGCTGTTCCGAGTGGTCTCCTCCTCTGAGATCGTCGTCATCTCGCCGCCCGGCTCGGGCACCGCCTACGTCACGGTGTCGGCAACCGGGGGCTCCAGCACGACGACGGCCGCGGCCAGGTACCACTACCAGAGCGCCTCGCTCACGGCGCGCCCTGGCCGTGGACTCGCGCCCTAGGGCACCCGCCAGGACCCGGGGTTCCCGTGGCCGGGCGAGAACTGCCCGATCTCCGAGGCGGCACGCCCAGCGCGACAGGGCCTGGGCCGTCTGGCCGATGACCGACGTCGAGGTAAGGGTCTCGGTCGAATTCGCGCCGGCCTGACCGGGCCATGGCCCGACGAGACCACCGAACAAGCCACGACACGGGGTCGTCCACGGCCGCTGCCCACCCACTATCTTCGTTTCACTGTGGACGACTCCACCGACGCGAGCACTGCTCCGAGCGCCACGGCGGACAAGAGGCCGCCCTCCATAGAGCGCATCCAGCGGCTGGAGAGGCTGGAGCGGGAGCGCCTGGATGAGAAGGCTCGCAAGCAAGAGCGACGAAGCCAGACCATCGCCGGTGTCAAGCCGTCGGGCGGGCGCCACGACCTCGTCGATCAAATCGAGCGAGTCACGAAGTACCCGACCGCCCTCCTGGGGATCGCCTGGCTGGTCATCGGGATCATCGTCCTCACGAACGACGTCAATGGCTCGGCCTCCATAGCCCTGGTCTGCACCCTCTTCGTGCTCTGGGCCGTCCTGCTCGTGGAGTACACGGTGCGTCTGGTCGTCACCCCGGACGTTCGCGGATACCTCAAGCGCCGCTGGGTTGAGCCGGCGACCGTGGTGGTGCCCCCCCTCCAGGGCTGGCACCTCATCGGGATCGAGAAGACGAGCCTCCTCTTGTACGAGGGGGAGATGCGCGTGGAGGCCATCCTCAAGCACCACAGCCTCTTCCGCGTGCTCATCGCCGCCGCCGCAACCCTCCTCCTCGGGGCCTGGCTGGTGCTGCTCTTCGAGGACAACGCCAAGGGGAGCAACATCCACGACTACCCCAACGCCCTCTGGTGGGCCATCGTCACGGTGACCACCGTGGGCTACGGGGACCGGTACCCAGTGTCCGACGGCGGCCGTGTGGTGGCCGCGGTCCTCATGCTGGTGGGGATCGGCCTCATCGGCGTGCTGACCGCCACGGTCGCTTCGGTGTTCATCAAGGAGCACACCGACGCCAGCAAGGACGAGTTCAGGAAGGGCCATGCCGACCTTGGCCAGCAGCTGGCCGTGATCAGCGATCGGCTGGCCGATGTCGAGCGCCGGCTCGGTGCCACCCCGTCCGAGGTGAACGCCGTCGAGGCGGCGGCAGACGCAAAGGCCGCGGCGGACGGGCCGATCGAGCCAGATCAGGGAGCATCGCCCTCCTGAGCGTGAGAACATCGCCCCCATGAAGGGGACCCTCACACAAGACGGCAAGGCCGTAGACGCCACCCGGCAGGAAATTGAACGGGCAGCCGCCGGGGGCGCATTCTTCTGGCTCGATCTCGACGTCCACAACCCGGGGCCCGACGACGACATCACGGGGCTGCTGATCAACACCTTCCACTTCCACCCCGTGGCCGTGACGGCGGCAGACCAGTTCGGCCAACGGGCCCGCATCGACGACTACGACGACTTCGTCCACATCGTCACCTTTGGCATGACTGCCGACGGGAAGAACATGGCCGAGGTGCACTGTTTCATCACCGAGAAGTTCATCATCAGCCTCCACCAGGGCGACTGCCCGGCGCTGGCAACGGTGCACGACCGCCTCGGCAACCACAGCTTCCCGGAGGCGGCCGCGCCGCAGGTTGCCGTCTTCTACCTGATCATGGACAGCCTGATCGACTCCTTCTTCCCCGTGCTGTCGGACTTCGACGACTCGATCGACGGTCTCGAAGGCGCAATCTTGAAGAACCCGACCGAACAGCAGCTGGGAACCCTGTTCGACATGAAGCGGCAGATCATGGCCATCCGCAAGGTCATCACGCCCCAGCGCGACATGATCTCCAGCCTGAATGGCGGCATGGTGGCCATTCCCGGGATGACCGACCAGAGCTCGGCCTACTTCCGCAACCTCTACGACCACCTCATCCGCATCAGCGACATGGTGGACGGCTACCGCGACCTGATCGGGGGCGCCATGGACACGCACCTCTCGATGGTGTCCAACCGGCTGAACGTGGTCATGAAGCAGCTGGCCATCATCGCCACCATATTCATGCCCCTGGGATACCTCACCGGGTTCTTCGGGCAGAACTTCGCCTGGCTCACAGGTCATCTGCAGTCAAACTTCCCCTACTTCATCTTCCTCGGCATCGGCTCCGAGTTGGTCGCGATCGTGCTCTTGATGATCCTGTTCAAGCGGCGCGGTTGGCTGGGCGCCGGCCCCACGGCCTGAGCGGGCCTGACCGCACAAGCGGCTGCTCAGCCGCCGCCATGCTCGGCTTTCGCGTTGCGCGGGGGATCCGGCCTGCACTGGCGTGGAGCAGGCCCCAACTGGCGGCAGCTGACGCCGCCTCGTCACAGAAGTCCTTCGCCGGGTTGTGATCACGGGTGCTGCCGGCTCCATCGGCCTCGCGGTCGCTCCCCTGCCAGCCGGGCGCTGGCACCTGGAGCTGGCCGACCGGGCGCCGCTTCGCAGCGGTCTCGGACCCCGAGGCGTCCTGGGAGGCGTTGCGCCCAGCCAATGTGATCGGGACCTACCAAGTTGTGCAGGCCGCCGTGCACTGTCGCGTCCGCCGGCTCGTGCTCGCAAGCAGCTTACGGGCTGTGTCGGGGTATCCGGAGGGAGTTCAGCTGCGCGCCGACGATGCGCCGCGACCTGCGAGTATCTACGGCACGACGAAGGCCTGGGCCGAGGCGCTCGGTGCTTGGGTGGCGTCGACGTCGGCGACTTCCGTGGTTGCGTTACGGATCGGCCACTTCGCCCTTCAGTCACCGGCTGGCACCGGCGCTACGGCTCGTGACATCGCCGCCCGGTTGAGCCCGCGAGACTGCGGCGAGCTGTTGCGTTGCCCTGTCGAGGCTGAGGGGATCCGTTTCGCGGTCGCCAGCGGTGTCTCGCCCAACCGGTACCGGGCCGCTGATGTCTCCGACGCCGCCAATACCATCGGTTGCCGACCGAACGAGGACGCGTGGACATGCGTCTGACGGTCGAACCTCCGGGGAGCCGACAGCACAGAGCAGCACAGGCACCATGACCCGAGGCGGCCCGGCGTCCCGGGCCGCCTCGAACAGTCCGTCCCCTGTCATCGGCCCGGGGAGTTCGGCGAAGGCGCGCCCGCTGTCGCGCTCTGCCCGGCGTGAGCACGCAGGTCGTCGACAGAACCGCCGTAACTCGTCGGTCGTTGGAGCACCTCGGGTGAACCGGCATTGGATCACCTTCCGATCGTTCCCCGGGGCCCGCGGCGAGGTAGGCTGGCCTGGGTACGGGCCAGGCGGCGTAGGGGAGGGCGCCTGCGCCGTCTGGCCCGGGTACGGGCCAGACGGGTGGGACGAGACGCCAAGCGGTGCCGGTCTTCGATCGTCCTCTGCTCGGTGAGCTCGGTGGCTTCCTCGCGGAGTGCAAAAGGGAACCGGGCGAAGGCGCGGGCGTCGTAGACGAGTGGCCTGGTGTCAACTAACCTGTCGACCAGTGCCAGGGTCCCAGTCGGCGAAGGTGCCCTCCCTTGCGCCGGCTGGGCCCACTCGCCCAGGGCCCGAAGGACCAGTATGCCCCTTTGGGCGGGCTGTGTGAGCGGAAAGAGACAGTCACGGTGACGGCGAGCCGTCGATTCATCGAGACAGCGATCCGGGCCCGATCGCTTCGTTGAAACCGAGCCGAAGCCGGCTTCTGCGGAATCTGCCCCAACAGACAGCAGCCCGCCTCGTGAACAGCAGCAGCATCAAGAGAGGAGCCTGATCATGCCTGATCGTCGCATACTCACGACTGAATCCGGTGCACCCGTTGCCGACAACCAGAACTCCCAGACCGCAGGACCTGGCGGCCCGGTACTGTTGCAGGACCAGCACCTCCTCGAGAAACTTGCCCGGTTCAACCGGGAGCGGATCCCGGAGCGAGTCGTGCACGCCAGAGGCTCGGGCGCCTATGGGCACTTCGAGGTCGCCCGCGACATGTCCGCCTACACCAAGGCGAGGGTGTTCAGCGGGGTCGGAACTCGCTGCGAGACTTTTGTGCGGTTCTCGACGGTCGCCGGCAGCCGGGGCGCAGCCGAGGCAGTCCGTGACCCGCGTGGGTTCGCGGTCAAGCTCTACACACCTGACGGCAATTACGACCTTGTGGGCAACAACACGCCGATCTTCTTCATCCGGGATCCGTTGAAGTTCCCCGACTTCATCCACTCCCAGAAGGCGGACCCGTTCACCAACCGCCAGGAGCCGGAGAACGTCTGGGACTTCTTCTCGCATTCGCCGGAGGCGACGCACATGTTCACCTGGCTGTTCGGTGATCGGGGCATCCCGGCCAACTATCGGCAGATGGACGGCTTCGGGTCGCACGCCTTCTCCTGGACCAATGCCCAAGACGATCAGTTCTACGTGAAGTACCACTTCAAGACCGATCAGGGCATCGCGACTCTCACGACCGAGGAGGCGGCGGTGCTCGCGGGTGCGAACCCCGAGTCTCACAACACCGATCTCCTCGAGGCAATCGAACGTGGCGACTGCCCCTCCTGGACGCTCAAGGTACAAGTCATGCCTGCCGCTCAGGCCGCCGACTACCGCATCAACCCGTTCGACCTCACCAAGGTGTGGCCCCACGCCGACTACCCACTGATCGAGGTCGGCAAGCTCGTGCTCGATCGAAATGCCGACAACTACTTCGCGGAGGTCGAGCAGTCCGCGTTCGACCCCGGCAACTTCGTTCCTGGCATCGGTCCCTCGCCCGACAAGATGCTCCAGGGCCGCCTGTTCGCGTACGGTGACGCGCATCGCTATCGGCTCGGCATCAACCACACCCGGATCCCGGTCAACGCCCCGCACGCCACAAAGGCCGACAATTACGGCCGCGACGGCGCCATGCAGGTCGAGGCCAACGGCGGCCGATCAAAGAACTACGAGCCGAACAGCTTCGACGGCCCGGTTCAGACCAACGAGCCGAACTATGCCGGACTTCCCGCAACAGGCGTCTCTGGCACCTACCAGTGGGACAGGCGCGAGACGGACGACTTCGAGCAGGCCGGCGCGCTCTACCGACTGATCGATGACGCGGCCAGACAACGCCTCGCCGACAACATTGCGGACGGTCTCGCACAGGTGAACAACCGCGAGATCGTCGAACGGTCCGTCTCCTACTTCCGCAAAGCCGATACCGACTATGGAGATCGCGTCGAACGGGCGATCGCCGCGCGTCGCGCCTGAAAGGGATCGAACCCTCACCTCGCCTCACAGAGTCTCCAGTTGGGCTTGCGAGCAGGGCGTCGGGTTTTCCGCCGGACGCTGGTGGACGGTGCCGGATGGGTTGCGAAGCCCAACCTCGGATGACTGCTGGGCGGGAGTCCCGAGCGTGGTCTCAGCCTGTACCGGTCGGATCACTGGCGACTTGGCACCCTCCTCAGCTGCCAATCACCGCGAACGGCCGAATCCGCCGTTCCGCCGGGCCGGGGCAGGGTGGGGCGCGCAGCGGCAGGGACGGCGAGCACAAATCAGGAAGACGGGCTTCTTGCAGCTCCAGCTAGCATCGGCACGGTAGGGATGACTCCCATTTATCGAGACCTCGGGACCAAGGAAGAGAAACGGGCATGGAGAAGAGCGGGTCGCAGAAGGGCAAGTCTCCTTCTCAGCTGATAGACGCGAGAATCGAGGAGCTAGGCGACTGGCGGGGCAGGATGCTCAGCCGGCTCCGTGCCTTGGTCAAGGAAGCCGATCCCGAGGTGGTCGAGGAGTGGAAGTGGAGAGGGGTTCCGGTCTGGTACCACGACGGAATGATCTGCACAGGCGAGACTTACAAGACCGTCGTGAAGATGACCTTCGCCAAAGGGGCGGCCCTGAAGGATCCTTCGGGCCTCTTCAACTCCAGTCTTGACGGGAACACAAGGCGTGCCATCGACTTCCACGAGGGCGAGAAGATAGACGAGGAGGCGTTGAAGACTCTCGTTCGCGCCGCCGTTACCCTGAACAGGTCCAAAACGTAAAGTCAATCCACGGAATCGAACAATTCCCGTGGGATCCGGCTAGAAGCCACCGTCTCGGTTCCATTGGCGAGTCAGGTGACAGAGTCGCAGTCCCGCTACAGGTTCACCGCCGGCGAGTACATAGTGCTCGCCAACTACGCGTACGACCTGCCGAAGCGGGCGCTGAACCTGTAACCCCACTCGCTGGCGGCCCGCGCCAGCTCCCGCACCACCACCCGACGGCGTGCACTCGCCGTGCGAACGCGGCGCAGTCGTCCCGCACTGGGCAGCCCGCGCACACGGCTTTGCCGAGAAGCTCCGCCGGGTCGCCCACGACCTGGGGAACTTCGAGCACCATCGGCTACGACTGTTGTCCCACTCAGGGGTGCGATTGGACACTCGGCCCACTGCTCGAATCAGGGGCCGTCACGCACCCGGTCGCGTAGAGCCCTTCTTGCACTTACTAAGGAGTGAGGTGCTGTGCCAGGAACGCCAGCGAGGGAGGCTCCTGCGCGAGAAAGAACGGGCTCGTGTGACAGCCCCCGGAGAACTCCACGACTGCTCCGGGGGGCAAGGCCCTGGCCAATGTCTCCACTCCTGGGCGGAAAGGGTCCGAGTCTCCCGAGGCAACCCGAACAGGTATGCCGGTCAACGCGCCCGTGTGCGTGACGGCATCGTCGATGGCAAAGTCCGCAGCGGAGGCGTACGCGTCGGCATTGGCTCCCCGCGCCTGGGCGTAGCTGGTCCAGATCGCTGGGCTGATCGCGGCGACTGCGGCAAAGAGGTGCGGGTACTTCTCAGCGAACAGGATCGCACCGTAGCCGCCCATCGAGATGCCCATCGTCCCGATCCGATGCGGTGGCCGCCCCAAGCCGAGGCGCTGGCAAAGCGGGATCAGCTCGTCGATGACCATCGCCATCGGATTGTCGGCCGGATGCGGGTTCCAGTAGCCACCACCGCCGTCCACGGTCACCATAGCCATCGGGGCAAGCGGCTCGTGACCGATGTGGAGGGCCATCGCCTGGGCCGGCGTCATGCCGACAACGGCATCTGTGTGGTTCCCCCCGAATCCGTGGAGCATCACCACGAGCGACAGCCTGCTGCCTCGGCGATGTTCGGGCGGATAGGCGATCGTGTACCCAACTGTTCGATTGCGAGCGTGAGAGTAGAAGGAGCTCGAGACCGACGGGCCCAGGGACGAGAAGCTCAGCGGCGGGCTCGGCACCGAACATCTTCCCTCGAGCTGGTTGAGCACCTGTTGTCCGGGGAGGATCCCGTGCGATACGAGCTCCAGGCCAGCAGCTCCAACGGCTGCGACCGCCGCGATCCCGCCCAGGCCATGGACAAGGAAACGTCGCCGGTCAAGCCCCGGTCGGGATGCCCCGTCGGGTCGAGTGCCGTCGGGACCAATCATGGGTGCATCCGATCCGGTGGCGACGGCCGGTCGCTCAATCGAGGAAGCCGACCGGAAATGTCCGTCATGTGGAAGGCCCCATCGACGAAGAAGGGCAACGCCGGGCCGACCAGCCTCTCGGATTTGGTCGGGCGGACGACACGTTCTTGGAGCGTAGCCCTGCGCGACCGAGGCGCCGAGTCAGTAGGTCTCATGGATTGGCCGCATCCGAAGTAGCCAATCGCCGTGACAAGCGCGCACGTGGCCGCTCGATCACCTAGGGAGGCTGAGTCGATCGGGGCGGCCACTGTCAGCACTAATGGCTGGGTCCTGGCAGGCGGTTGCCGATGCCTCCCGGCACACAGGTAACCCCCCCCCCGTGTCTGTCAGGCCGTGCGGGAGAAGAGCTCACGGAGCTGAACCCGCCGACCTGTGCGAAGGATGGCTCTCCGGTAGACGCTGGACGCAAGCCTCGCCATGCCGACGGTGCACACAATGCTCACGGCTGCCGAGGCGGCGAACTCCCACCAGGTGACAGCTCCGAGGCCTACGAGAACGGGCATGGCGAACGGCGCCGTCGGCGGTAAGTAGGCCAGTACCTTGAAGAAGGTTGACGGGCTCCCCGAGCCCGCTGCGATGAGGGCCATGACGTAGCCGAAGATGATCGGGAGGCTGAGGGGAACGGCCAGGCTCTGTACCTGGTCCTGGCGTTCGGCCATGGAGCCCGCGGCGGCGTAGACCCAGCAGTAGAAGGCGTAGCCGAGAACCAACCACACCAGCGTGCTGACGAGCACCAGAGGTGCCGTACCGCGCAGGAGATCGGAACCCACCGCCTCTGCCAGGCCGAGGGCGAACGCCACGACGAGGGCTGCCTGGGCGAAAGCCACCAATCCGATCCCGAGCACCTTGCCCGCCAGGAGCTGGACGGGGCGCATGGCGGCCAGAAGCACCTCTACGACCCGGCTGGACTTCTCCTCCATGACCCCTATCAGGATCCAGGTGTTGTATTGCGTGAGCATTATGAACACGAGAATCAGGCCCACTGTCGAGGTGGTCTGGGTAGCCCCCTTGGCAGTCCCCGGTTGGAGGCTCTTGACGGGGAGCGCCTTGGCACCAGCCAGCTCGGCGGCTTGCGTGGCGGAGAGACCGGCTGACTCGACTGCCTCGGCCAGACCGAGGTTCTTGGAGACGGAAAGCACGAGCTGAGCCGTTGTCGAAGTGACGGCGGATCCGATCGCTTTGTCCACTATGAGCTCCCGGCCGTCGACGATCGCCAGGTCGATCCGTCCAGAGCGCAGATCGCGATGGGCGGCATCCGCGTCCGCCTCGGGAACAAGGTGAACCGTGATGCCGACGCTCGTGGCGGAGGCGACAACCGCCTCCCGCAAGGGAGCAGGAAAGGCACCGACGACACCGACGCGCTGAGGGCGCGACTTTCCGCTGTTGAGGACTGGAACGACAATTGCCCCCGCTACCACCAGCAGGATGAGCAGTGTCCCGACCCGAAAGACCTTGCCGCGGACTCGCTCTCTCACTTCCCGGGCCGCCACCAAGCCGACATCGCCCTTGAGGAGTGCCGATCCCGCTGGAGCCCGAGACTGGTTGCGGTTTGATCGACGCCGGCGACGGAGCCAGACCCGCAGCGCCACGACCACGGCCAGGATGACCAGGATGATGGGCCCGTTCACGCGAGGGCCTCCCGGAAGACCTCCGACAACCGTCGGCGCTCGAAGACGAACTCTGTGACCCGACCTGCTCCCATAGCGGCCCTGAGTACCGAATCGCTGTCAACCCGCTCGTCGAGCACGAGTCGCGCGGCGCCCCCATCGACCTCGGACACGGTGACTCCGGCGATGTTGCAGGCCCACGACGCGTCTCGGTCCCCCGCCACCCGCACCACCAGCCGGCGCGCGCCGCTCGTCGCCAGGTCGTCCACCTTTCCGGTCACGACCAGGCGACCGTGATCGATGATCGTGACCGCCTCGCAGAGGTCCTCGACCTGGTCCAGCTGGTGGCTCGAGAACAGGACGCAGCACCCCGCCCGAGCCTGCTCGACAAGCACATCGCCGATGGCGTCGATCCCGGTTGGGTCCAACCCGGCCAGGGGCTCATCGAGGATGAGCAGTTCAGGACCGTGTACCAACGCGGCGGCAAGCTGTACCCGCTGCTGGTTCCCATGGGAGAGCGCTTCCACCTTGCTGCCCGCCCTATCTGCGACGCCGAGCCGCTCCAGCCACGCCTTTGTCGCGGCGGCGGCGTCGTGTGCGCTCATCGCGTGCAGTCTCCCGAGATACTCGAGCTGCTCGCCCACCAGCATGGCCGGGTACAGCCCTCGCTCCTCTGGCATGTACCCGAAACGGCGCCGCTCCGCCTGGCCGACAGCGGCACCGTTCCACTTGACTCTCCCGGCATCCAGATCGGTCAGGCCGAAGACGGCGCGCATCGTGGTCGTCTTCCCGGCCCCATTTGGGCCCAGGAAGCCCACTACCTGGCCGGCGGGGACCGAGAAGGAGAGACCGTCGAGAGCGGTGAGAGCCCCGTAGCGACGGGTCAGCCCTTCGAGCTCCAGGAGGCCTTCCACCGCCTCAGGCTACGTGCCGCTGCGCCGCTGGCCGAACCAAGATCAACCGCGTGGACACCCACTGGCGATGAGCGAAGAGCCGAGGACTCTGCCTGGTGATAGGTCGCCGGCCCGCAACGGCTCGTCGAAGCTGCCGCAGCCGTCGATACTTCCGCCGACACACCACCAACCTCCTTGCGGCTCTCCAAGGTGGGTGCTGCCCCGACTGGCTGGCACTCAGCGCGACGGGAGAACCGGCGCGGCACCTCCGCAGCTCAACAGAGAAACTCCCCACAACGTGCGCCTGCTTCTGCGTCGCGCGTGGAACGCGCCCCTTTGTGACATTCGGCCCTGACGGCCGGTGCGCTGAAGGCACAGGATGGCCGATGCGTGGCCACACCGGAGCCGGCCGAGCACGTGCGCAGGCCCTGTGCAGGAATAGAGTCTCAGGGGGACTAGCGAGGAGGGTCGATGAAGGCGAAATGCATCGTGGTAATAGGGCTGATGGTCTTCGCGGCGGGTTGTTCGAGTCCCAAGCCGGCCGCGACTCCGTCGACGTCGACGTCGACATCAACAACTGTCGCTCCGGCTTCAACCTCGACGACCGTCAGTCCGACGTCGACCACGGCGGTCTCGTCGAAAGAGGCGTCCCAGCAGTTCCTGGCGGCGGCCACGGTCGCCAAGGCCGCGTACGACACGTGGAGGGCCGCGATCAAGGGCCTGACCACGGTCAGCCCCGCGATTGCTCCTTGTGACACCTACGCAGGTGAGCTGACGACCTTCGACGACGCGATATCGCGCATCGACGTCACCGGCAAGACGGAAACCGACATTCGGACCTTGGTCGCCGATGACAGTGTCGTCATCAAGAACCTGGAAGCCGTGAAGACAGAAACCGTGGCCCAAATCAAGGAGGACGAGGCTCAACTCATAGCCACTGGGGAGACGGCAATAAGCGCTGGCGACGTAGTCCGGAGCGACCTCGGCCTGCCGCCGAGTTGAGTTTGGCCAGCCCCACGCGACCAGGCTGGTGGCAAGGCGCGCAGGGCGAGTTCGGCCCGGCTCGGACCTGAACCAAACGACTAACACCTGCCAGCCTCGTCCTCACGTGGGCGAACATCCCGGGCCACCACAGGAGCCGGCCGTACTGTCGACGGTGAGCACCGTGCCCGGCGAACGAGCGCCGGGGGCTGAGGTAAGCAGCCAAAGCAACCAAGGGCACAGCACTTTGAACCGCTGCAGACCACCGTCCAACCGGCATCCTCCGCGAAAACGGCCGATTCGCGGTCCCGAGCCTGCTGATCCGTGGCGGAGTTCCAGACATCCAGCCCGTGTGACGTCATCCACGTGGGCAGCTCAGCTCGAGTTGCTCTTCCAGTATTGCCCGTCGTCCCCAGTCTTGTTCGCGTGCCCGAGATCAGTGGCAAAGCAGTGGCAAGAAACCAGGTTCCTCGCTGCTCAACCGGGACAAGCCAGAGCTCGAGGCAGCATCGGGACCGACATGTTCGTCGCAGTCAGTACGATCCGTCCGTGCCGCAAGGGACGGGCGACTCGCCCGACGCTCGGAGTTACGTGCGCGACCCAATCACTTCCTACGACGCGGTCCCGACCGAGGAGCGCCATGCCGCACTGCGTCGGGACATCCGTCTCGTCGCTTCCCTCCTCGGTGAGGAACTCGCCCGTATCGAAGGTCCGGAGTTCCTGGAGCTCGTCGGTCAGATTCGAGCGGTGGCCAAGCTCGAGTGCTCAGAGAGCGAGCAGGCGCGAAGCGGTGGCCTCGCCGAGCAGCTTCCGAACATTCCAATACGCACGGCTCTTCTCCTCGCGCGGGCGTTCGCCGCCTACTTCCAACTTGCCAATGTCACCGAGCAGGTCCACCGCGCGGCGGAGATCAGCCAGGCTCGGAGGGCGGAGCGAACCTGGTTGCGGGACACCCTCAACCGAATCGCGGAGCACCGGATCGACCGAGAAAGCGTCGGAGCGACCCTTGCACGCCTCGAATTCCGTCCCGTCTTCACGGCACACCCGACCGAGTCGGCGCGCCGTTCGGTCCTGTCGAAACTCCTCGACGTCGCGCACCTCGTGCAAGCGCTTGGAGCCGAACCGACATCCGCGGAGGAGAGACGACTCGTCGGCCGACTTCGGGAAACGATATTGCTGCTATGGCAAACGAGCGAGCTCCGCATCGGTCGCCTGCGACCCGAGGACGAGGCTCAGAACGTTCTCTACTACCTGTCCCAACTCTATGACAGCGCCGTGCCGACGCTCTTGGAGGACCTCGACGACGAGCTCGCGCAGCACGGCATAGTCCTTGGGTTCTCAGCTTCCCCCCTTCGCTTTGGCTCTTGGGTAGGCGGCGATCGCGACGGCAACCCATCGGTGACTGCGGCCATCACGACAGAAGTGTTGCTCGTTCAACACGAGCTCGGATTCCACAAGCTCGTCGGGCTCGTCGACCAACTGACGCAGGCGCTCTCGAACTCGACGGCGATCGTCGACATCTCGGGCGAGCTGTTGGCCAGCTTGGAAGCAGACCGCGTCTCGCTCCCTTATGTCTACGACCGTTACATAAGCCTCGACGCGGAGGAGCCATATCGGCTGAAGTGCTCCTACATTCGCCAGCGGCTCCTCAATACCCGGGCACGCCTAGCAGCAAGCACTGTGCACGTGCCTGGTGAAGATTATCTGGACGTGGACGAACTCATCGACGAGCTCCGGCTCTTGCGTGATTCCCTCGCAGCAAATCGTGGCGAGGCAATCGCCGACGGGCTTCTTCGCCGCATCGGTCGGCTCGTCAGGACCTTCGGCTTCCGCGTCGCAACCCTCGACATCCGCGAGAACGCTGAGGCGCACCACAAAGCCCTCGGCGAGCTCTTCGACCGCCTCGGAGAGCTCGGGAGACCGTATCGGGAGCTTGACCGCTCCGAACGCAGCACGGTGTTGCGAACCGAGTTGAGTAGCTCACGGCCTCTCGGAGCGTCCCGGTTCGCGCTCTCGCCACCCGCTGCAAAGACCTATGCGACCTTCGAATCGATGGCGGCCGCGCTTGACCGCTTCGGTGATGGAGTGATCGAGAGCTATGTCATATCGATGACCGAAGGGGTCGACGATGTCCTCGCGACTGTCGTACTTGCACGTGAGGCCGGGCTTATCGATTGCCGTGCGGGCTGTGCACGGATAGGTTTTGTCCCGCTTTTCGAGCGGGTGGCCGAGCTGCGCGGCTCAGGCGCCCTACTCGACGAACTTCTCTCGAATCCGAGCTATCGGGCCGTCGTCGCGTCACGCGGAGACATCCAAGAGGTCATGCTCGGTTACTCCGATTCGAACAAGGACGCCGGCATAACGACCTCCCAGTGGGAGATCTACAAGGCGCAGGGCGTTCTGCGAGACGTCGCACATCGCCACGGCGTCACACTCCGACTGTTCCACGGTCGTGGAGGGACGGTCGGACGAGGCGGTGGGCCGTCAGCCGAGGCGATCCTCGCTCAGCCGGAGCGAACGGTGGATGCGTTCCTGAAGGTTACCGAGCAAGGGGAGGTCATCTCCGACAAGTACAACCTCGCAGAGCTTGCGCGGGAGAATCTCGAGGCGAGCCTCGCCGCGGTGATTGAGTCGAGTCTCGTCCACGGCTCATCGCTTCGTTCCGATACCACGTCCGATCGCTGGCACAAGGTGATGGAAGCCGTCTCCTCGGTCGCCGAGCGTGCTTATCGTGAACTGCTAGGGAACGCGGGCTTGGCCCAGTACTTCATGTCTTCGACGCCAGTTGCCGAACTCGACAACTTGAATCTCGGCTCACGCCCCGCATACCGCCCTGAATCGGGATCAGACCTAGCAGCGCTTCGGGCTATCCCCTGGGTGTTCGGCTGGACCCAATCCCGCCAGATCATCCCGGGTTGGTTCGGCGTTGGATCCGGACTCGCGGCGGCGCGCGATGGTGGCGCGGGACCAACTCTCGACGAAATGTACGCGGAATGGCCCTTCCTTAGGACGTTTGTCGGCAACGTCGAGATGACCCTCGCGAAGACTGACATGGATATCGCACGAATGTATGTCAAATCGCTCGTCGAGCCGGGACAACATGGGATCTTCCAGGAGATCGCCGACGAGCACGCTCGTACGGTCGCCGAGATTCTCAATCTGACAGGCGAATCCAGTTTGATCGAGGCGAGGCCGCTCCTCCGGCGAACTCTCGCGGTGCGCGCCGACTATCTCCGGCCGGTCCACTACCTCCAGGTCGAGCTGCTCGGAAGGCATCGGTCTGGTTCCGAGGAACCGGAGTTGCGACGTGCGCTGCTCATCACGGTCAACGCGATCGCCGCCGGGCTGCGCAATACCGGCTGACACATCGATCGCCGCCCTTCCCGGACACAGCTTGCCTGAACCGGGTGCCGCCAAAGAGAGAGCGGTCGGCAATACTGGGGTATGGCCTCGTTTCGCGATCTGTTGACCGGTGCGGCATCACGCGTCGCTGACCACCGTGAGCAGGTGGATGAGCGTCCGGTGTTCCCCAGCGGCGTCGACCTCGATGCCGTGCGGACCAGTCTGGGTTCGATGGGCGATGGCCCGACGCCGGCAGCGGTGGTGATCGACGAGTTGGCCAACGCGGTCGAGCCGGCTCTCGTCTGCACTACCGGTCCCCGCTACTTCGGCTTCGTGGTCGGCGGCGCGCTCGAGGCAGCAACGGCGGCGGACGTGCTGACCAGTGGATGGGACCAGCCTGCCTTCAACGCGGTCACTTCACCGGCAGCCGCGGTGGTCGAGGATGTCGCCGGCGGTTGGTTGAAGGAGCTGCTGGGCTTACCGGCTGGTGCGTCGTTCGGCTTCGTCACTGGTGGACAGGGCGCCAATACGGTGGCGCTCGCCGCGGCCCGTCACCATGTCTTGGCCAACGCTGGCTGGGACGTTGAGCAGCATGGGCTTCTCGGCGGTCCGCCGGTACGGGTGGTTGCCAACGGCGAGCGGCACGCCACAATCGACCGGGCCCTGCGCGTGTTGGGACTGGGCGCAGGGACCCTTGAACCGGTGGCCACTGACCTCCAGGGGGCGATCGACATCACCAGCCTCGAACACGTCCTCGCCAGCGGTCCGGACGGTCCGATGATCGTCTGCCTCCAAGCCGGAAACGTGAACAGTGGCGCCTTCGACGACATCGCCGCCGCGACCACGGCAGCCCACGACCACGGGGCGTGGGTCCACGTCGACGGTGCCTTCGGATTGTGGGCGGCGGCCAACCCAACGACGCGCCACCTCACCGCCGGAATCGAGACCGCCGACTCGTGGGCGACCGACGGTCACAAGTGGCTCAATGTCCCTTACGACAGCGGTTACGCCTTCTGCGCCCATCCCGATGCACACTCTGCCGCCCTGTCCTACACCGCCGCCTACTTGACCGGGCAGGGCCAGGGCGGGATACGAGCTCCCGGTGACTACGTGCTCGAGTCGTCGCGGCGTGCCCGCGGCTTCGCCACCTGGGCGGCCCTGCGCCAGCTTGGCCGCACTGGCGTCGCCGAGCTCGTTGAACGGTGCTGCTCCCTAGCTCGCCGCTTTGCCGAGCAGCTCAGTGCCATCGACAACGCCACGATCGTCAACGACGTCGTGCTGAATCAGGTCCTCGTCGGCTTCGGCGACGACGAACGGACCGACCGGGTCATCGAGAGCGTGCAACGCTCGGGTGAGTGCTGGATGGGCGCCACAACCTGGCACGGCCAGCGTCTCATGCGGATCTCGGTATCGAGCTGGCGCACAACAGAGGCCGACGTCGACCGCTCGGTCACTGCCATCCTGACAGCAACGCGGTAGCACCCAGCTGAAACAAAGACGGTGACCCACCCGCGCTGTCGAAGCAATGGCCAATGGCGCCTCGGTGCGTCCCCGAGTTGCCGCCCTGCCGGTGCATCAACTTCCGCGAGCGCGACGGTCGCTGTTTGGCTCGTCGTGAGCACGTGACCGCTCGCTGAAAGCGTCGGGGCGTGGAGCCAGCACAGGGGGCAGGTGGCCCGTGCCGTACCTCGGACCGGTCGCGTAAGGCTTCCGGCGTTCAGATCTCCAGATTGCTCGGCCGCCAACACTTCCCTGACCCGAGCCCACGAAGCTGGGAGCAGCAAAGGGAGGCCCGTGAGCCCGACGTCGCGTTTGTGGGTCCGTCCGTTGGGCCCTGCCCGCCTAGTTTGATTCCCACAGCGCCGTCTATCATCTCGTTCGCCTCGGAGGGCTTGCACCGCGGTGATTCTTGAGCGGTCACCCTGGCCGCGCCCTTGTCCGAACGCCAGCGAAGCGAGATCGGCCAAGTTTCAACGGGCCGAGGGCACGACGCTGATGCCGTGGCTCGCACCGGGAGATGGAGCGCGAGACCTACGCAGGCAACCGAGACGCCCCGAACGCAACCGCTAGGTGGAATGACCAAGCCGCGTCCACTCAATCTCCGGCTGTGGGAGATGTCCCAGTCCGTGGTTGTCGCTCGCGTACAGGTAGGCGCTGCGTTCGTAGACGAGCATGCACATGGTCCTTGAGGCACACGAGACCTGAAATTCTGCCTCGGGGTGCGTCGCGGCGATCAGAGGTCGCGGCGTCGACCAGCGCGTGCCGATCCATGTGCGTCCCGTTCCATTCAAAAGGGCAACCGCGCAGAAATCGTTGCTGGAACAGGACACATCCTCGGCCTAGCTTGGTCCGGCGCTTCCGGTCCCTCGCCATGCTTTGCTAGTCCAGACCCAAAGCGAGACGCCGAATCCTCCGCCGATCCCTGCGCAGAACGAACGCGATGTGCACGACAGCTGTTGGAAGCCCAAGACTGCCGACTTCGGGGCAGGCGTCCCCGTGGTGCTCCATGACTTGCCGTCCCAGGAGATTGTCCAAGTACCCGCGGACGCGTCCATACAGAAATCAGAACTGGCGCACTAGACAGTGCCGCCGCTATCGATGCCCGTCGTCATCGCCTGGACCAGCCGCCACGACGACCCATTCCAGACGGCCGAGCCGAGCCGAAGCTGTCCCCAACCGCCATGAAGAAGTCAGGTCCGGTGCATGAGATCGCTCGAACATTGACTCGATCTGGGCTTTTGCGGTGGGCCGCCCGGGGCTCGAACCCGGCACCTTGGGATTAAAAGTCCCCTGCTCTACCTGATGAGCTAGCGGCCCTTCCTGGCAGCCATTCCGATGCCGTCCTGGTCACGTCCTGTGACTGCGGCAACCATCCTTGCATGCGTTGAACGGGGAAGGCAGCGGCGCAGCGACCGGTCAGACAGGCGCCCGCCCTCACCTGAGAGCGTGACCTCGCGGCCTGTCGACTCGGGGATCAGACTGGCCGGTCACAGCGACACTGCCTTCACCGCCTGGGAACACTGACACCGAAGTTGGGCTGCCTCTACGACAACATCGCAACCACGTTGTGATCTCGAACGGGACAGCGGGTCATGGCAGTGGCATTCTCCTTACGGCGCGCGTCAAGGGCGGCGACGCCTACAACAACCTCGTTACCGGGAACGAGATCGACGGTAACGGCCCCGGAGACGTCACGATCCACAAGCACTACGGGCTCTCGAACCTGTCGGGCGACCTGATCATGAACAAGTGGATCGGCACCGACAACGTCTCCGGTGAGCCCGCGAACGGGTTGACGACCGGCGTCTTCGTCGGAGGTGACTCACTGTCGTTCCTGCCGATCGGGTCGCGTCTAATTCCTGGTGCAAATGAGCAACGGGCATAGGTTCCTTCAGAAGCTTCCAAACTCAGAAGGAGGACCTACACCCGTGGCATAACGAGTGTCGCCCAGTGAGCGCGTTCGCGCAGACCTCGAGGCGCTGTTCAGCTCCGATCGGGACCTTTCCGTCATCTTGGAACAAGTCGGACGCCTGACCGTCCGCCTCCTCATGCAGCAGGCGATCGAGGCCGAGGTCGACACGTTCTTGGGGCGACGGCCCTATGAACGACGAAGTTAGGAGACCCCGGTCGGATCGCGCAACGGCTGGCAACCGCCCGTCGCCATCAAGACGACGATGGGACCGGTCGAGCTCGACAACTCCGCCCCGGGTTCGAGACGGTCACTTTGGAATCGCGTTTCCGTCAGCCGGCTGTGATATCCCCCGGGTCTTCGGTTTCCGCTTGGCATGCCGCGCATAGCCCGATCACCGCAAAGTGATGCGGGTCGATCGCGAACCCGAACTCAGCTATGGCGCGTCGTCTGAGGTCGGTGAAGAACCCTTCCGCAATCTCGACGTGGGCATCGCACTTCTGACAAACCAGGTGGCCGTGCGTTGCGCTCGCAAGGTGATAGGACGCAGGCCCGTGCCCGAGATGGGAGTGCGTGACCACACCGAGGCGCTCGAGCTCCTCCAGGTTCCGGTACACGGTCGAGATGGAGACGTCGGGTGCGCGAGCCTGAATCTCCGCCGCGAGCTCCTCGGCTGTTCGATGCCCACCAGCCTCGAACAGGGAACGGACAAGAAGGCGACGCGGCGTGGTCACGCGATCTCCAGCTGAGCGCAAGAGGGAAAGGACTTCCTCTTCCTCGTCTCCCGACGAACTCAAGTCGAAGCCTCCTGGCTTACCTGCAACCACGAACGGCGAGGTGCGTCCGGGCGTGCCGTCCGTGAGTCGCGACTCAGGTCCAACCTTCTTGCTCGGCGTCGAACAGGCCGGTGTGCCTCCTCCTCGGACGGATCGTCTCCGGGAGGTCTGTCTCAGGTGCTTCGCCATCGAACAGACTTTCGGGCCGGCGTGCCGGGGACGAAGGCCGCTCCGCTGTCGGTTCCGCCTCGGCCCGGGTCACCCTGTCGCCGATCATTGACGCGTCATTTCTTTCGTACTTGGACGAAGGCCCGCCGGCAGCGCCGACGGCATGTCGCCCCACCGGCTCCTCGGCGCTGTAGACGGCGCCGGCCTGCTGGTGAGACGACACGGCCGGCACGGGAGCACCCGGCCCGCCCAAAGCGCGATCGGGACGTGCGTCGGTATCGTCCTCGGGCGGAAGCGTCGCACTGCCGTCGGTCGCCGCGGGAGACGCCGCCGCAACGGCCACTCCCGGCGCAGGACGTCCGAGCGGGCTGCGAACCATCTCCTCGACGACTGCCTGGACGGTGGTCTGCAAACGGGCCAGCTCGGCGATGGCCTCCTGACGCTGGTCGTAGAGGTAGGTGATCTGCGACACGGCACGTTCCCGGTCCTGCTCAATGCGCTGCAGGTAGGCGTGGCGACGACGCTCGGTCTCGTCCCGGATCGCGAGGGCACGTCTTGTGGCTTGGTCGACGACATCGGCAGCCTCGCGACTCGCCACCTCGCGTATCTCACTCACCTCCTCCGCGACGGTCTCGCGAAGCTCGCTCACCTCGCGTTCGGCCTCCTGGCGGAGGGTGTAGGCCCCCTCCCACGCCTCTTGAAGAATGCGCTGAACGCGCTCACCGAGAGTGTCCAGCGAAGGCGGCTGAGCGGTACGGGTTTCACTCTCGTAGACGGCGACACGACGGTGTAGCTCGCGGAGTTGTCCCACCGCTGCTGCGAGCCGGCGTTCCGACTCAGAGGCGCGGCGGAGCGCCTCGTCCAGCCGGCGCTGCTGGTCTGCCACGTAGCGGTCGACCTGCTCCGGGTCGTAACCGCGCCGGTAAACATTGAAGATCGGTGTCGCCACCCGCTGTTCCGCGACTGCCTCGTTCTCGTCCATGATCCCTCCACACTCTCTCAGCGGATGCTACTGAGCCACCAGCTCAAGAGCGGGGATCCTTCGGTGGGCGAACACGGCGCTGACAGCGACGGCGACCGCTCCTCGACGCCGACCTCCACACAGGGCAGACTGAGGCCGACCGCCGGACAACCGCCGGAGCGCAACGAGACCAGAAGGGGGTTTCTCAATGAAGGCCGACGTAAAGGGATCCACGCTACCGGTGCTCGAGTTGATCCTCGATCCCGGCGAAGCTGTCGTCTCGACCCATGGCGATCTCGCCTGGATGTCCGCGAACATGCAGCTCAGTCAAACCATGAACACAGGTGGCGGCGGCGGGCTCATGGCGGGTCTGAAGCGTGTCGCCGGCGGGACCGGGATCTTCCTGACTCGCTACGAGCCCACCGGCGGCCCGGGAATGTTGGTTCTCGCCGCAAAGCTTCCCGGGCGGATCTTCCCCGTCGAAATCGCGCCGGGATCGGAGTACATCGTCCACCGCCATGGTTGGCTGTGCGGCACGCCAGGTGTCCAGCCGACGATCGCGTTGCAACAAACCTTCGGCGGCGCCGTCTTCGGCGGCGAAGGTTTCATCCTCCAGCGCCTCGAGGGGCAGGGAACTGCCTGGCTCGAGCTCTCCGGGGAGATCTCGACCTACGAGCTGGCTGCAGGGCAAAGCCTCTGTGTGCATCCCGGTCACGTCGGGGCGTTCCACGCGACCGTGAGCTTCCAGACGACGCGCTTGCCCGGGATCCAGAACCGCATGTTCGGGAAGGACGGACATCACATCGTCGTGCTCACGGGCCCGGGCAGCGTCTGGCTCCAGAGCATGCCGCTGCCGATCCTCGCTCACGCGCTCGCGCCTTACCTCGGCGACCACAACGAGAGCGCGGCGGGAGCCGGCGTCGCCGGCGGCGTGCTCGGAGGAATGCTCGGCCGGAAGCTCTGACACCCCGGCAATGCCCCTCACCGTTGGCCCGCTCACCGACCTCGTCGAGGCACCGACGCTTGGACGCGTGCTTCACGAGTCGCTCCGCAGAGGGGGTGACTTCGCGGAGATCTTCGCCGAGGACTGCTCGAGCTCTTCGATCTTCCTCGACGACAGCAAGGTCGAGGAGCTGTCCAGCGGGCGCGACCGCGGCGCCGGGATCAGGGTCGTCGTAGGCGAGACAACGGGATTCGCCCACACCGCTGACCTGTCGGAGAAGGGTCTGCTGACTGCAGCCGAGGCGGCCGCAGCTGTCGCCCGGGAAGGTGGAGCCGGTGTCCGCGAGGCTCCGCTCTCGAGGAGAGCACCAGAGCCGCACCAGGTGACGACGTACCCGAGCACGGTGCCGAAGTCGGCCAAAGTCGACTTGCTGCTTCTCGCGGACGACACCGCCCGCTCGGCGGGGGGAGCCATCGTCCAGGTAAGTGCCGGCTACGGCGACAGCCGGCGTCGCATCCTGGTCGCGAACTCGGACGGCCTGCTGGCAAGTGACGACCGCGTCCGAACCCGGTTGTTCGTGACCTGTGTCGCGTCCGGTGACGGCGGTTTGCAAACCGGCTCCCACAGCCTCGCGTACACGCTCGGCTTCGAGATGTTCGATGACCACCCCGTGGAGGAGGTCGCGAGACAGGCAGCCCGTAGGGCCATCACCAAGCTCGATGCCCGCCCCGCCCCGTCGGGCGTGCTGCCCGTGGTCCTGAAGAGCGGGACCGGCGGGATCATCTTTCACGAGGCGTGCGGACACGGCCTCGAGGCTGACCACATCTTGAAGGACAGCTCCGTGTACACCGGCCGCCTGGGTCAGGTGGTCGCCAGCCGAGGCGTCACACTCGTCGACGACGGTTCGCTCGGCCCGAACTGGGGCAGCCTTGCGATAGACGACGAGGGCCGCCCCACGCAACGCAACGTGCTCATCCAAGACGGAGTTCTCACCGACTACATGTGGGATTACCTCCGCGCTCGCAAGGAGGGACGGACCTCGTCGGGAAACGGCCGGCGCCAGAGCTACCAGGACCTGCCCATGGTCCGCATGACCAACACGTTTCTCCTGGCCGGCAACGAGGACCCGGACGAGATCGTGTCGCAGACACCGCACGGGGTCTACGTCGCGCAGCTGGGTGGAGGGCAGGTCAACACAGCGACCGGAGACTTCGTCTTCGGGATGACCGAGGCCTATCTGATCGAGGACGGCCGCATCACCGAGCCGCTCCGCAACGCCAACCTGATCGGCAACGGCCCGGATGTGCTCTCCAAGATCGACGCCATCGGCGACGACTTCGAGATGTGGCCCGGAACTTGCGGCAAGGACGGCCAGAACGTGTCCGTCGGATGCGGACAGCCGACCCTGCGCGTGACAGGCATCACGATCGGCGGCACCGCAAGTGCCTGAGCTCCTCGGGTTGGCACGCCGGGTCGCCGAACGGGCGACTGTCGGTGAGGAGGTCGAGGTCTATGTCGCCCGCGGCCGGGAGACCTCGATCCGGGTCTTCGAGGGCGCCATCGAGCAGCTCACGGCCGCTGAGTCGGCCGGCGTGGGCGTGCGGGTGATTTCGGCAGGAAGACAGGGCTTCTCCTACGTGGGCGAGCTCGACGGGTTCGCCGCACTGGAGGCACTTCGCGAGGCCCGCGACAATGCCACGTTCGCCACGGTCGACGAGCATGCCGGGCTCGCCTCGCCCGACGGCGTGGAACCGCCGGTGCTCGATCTCTGGCGGCAGGAGCTCGTCTCGTTCCCGACCGACGACAAGGTCGCACTTGCCCTCGATCTCGAGCGCCGCGTTCGAGCCGGAGACCCGCGAATACGCCAAGTCGTCTCCGCCGACTACCTCGACGGCCTCGGTGAAGAGGCGATCGCGACCTCTCGTGGGATCGAGGTGACGAGTCGGAGCACGGGCTGCTATCTCTTCGTCCAGGCCGTCGCCGGCGATGGCGACGACACCCAGACAGGCTTCGGCTACTCGGTGGGCCGCGCTCCGGCCGATCTCGATATCGAGGCCGCTGCTGTAGATGCCGTCGACCGCGCGACGCGTCTTCTCGGGGCGAAGAAGGCCAGGAGCGCGAAGCTGACCGCCGTCCTCGACCGCCGGGTGACGGCCACGCTGCTCGGGATCCTCTCCGGCACGCTGTCGGGTGAGGAGGTCGCAAAGGGTCGCTCCCTTTTCACAGGGCGCATGGGCGAACAGGTCGGCGTCGACGAGCTGACCCTCATCGACGACCCGACGAACCCGCTCGCCTACGGCGCCTCCCAGCACGACGCAGAGGGATTGGCGTGCCGGTGCAACTCGCTGATCGAAGGAGGCGAGCTGAAAGGTTTCCTCTACAACACCTATGCGGGACGCCTCGCCGGCACGTCCTCGACCGGCTCGGCAGTCAGAGGCGGGTTCCGGACAACCCCAGGTGTCGGCGCGCGGGCTCTGTCACTCCAGCCCGGGAGACACGACCAGGCCGAGATCATCGCAGAGGTCAGCGAGGGCTTCCTCGTCCAGTCGATAACCGGTGTCCACTCGGGGGTCAACCCCGTGAGCGGTGACTTCTCCGTCGGCGCCGAGGGTCTGATGATCCGTGGCGGTGAGCTCGCGGAACCGGTCCGCGAGGTGACGATCGCTTCGACGATTCAACGAATGCTGCAGCATATTGTGGCCGTCGGGTCCGACGTCGAATGGCTGCCCGGCGCGGCCACCGGTGTGACGCTCGCCATCGACGACATCGCCATGAGCGGCTCGTGAGTTGGACCAGAACCAACCGCGTCGCTCAGGAAGCTGCCTCAGCTCTCGAGGGGCTCGAGTCGGACGACCCCGCCGACGGCGAAGCAGCGGGTGTACCTGGCGCGAGAGTCTTTGAAGGTGCCGAGCCATCGGTAGCCGCTTGCTTGGCCGAGTCAGCGCTCGACGGAGTGGCCGTGGCCTCGGACCCGACGCTTGAGGCGGCAGCGGCCGGCCTCGAACTGGACCGTCCCGCTCGGCTGTCGTTCTTGTAGAAGCCACTTCCCTTGAACACGATCCCAATGTTCCCGAACACCTTCTTGAGGTCGCCGCCACAGTTGGGGCATTCGGTCAGGGCGTCGTCCTTGAACGACTGCACGACCTCGAGATGCTCTCTACATGACTTGCACGAGTACTCGTAGGTCGGCATGGATCCCTTCTGTCCTTCGCCTCGGCCAACCTCACCGTCCCGCCGACGGTCTGGCGTTGGCACTCCCACTTCGTGAGTGCCAAGTATATCGTGGCTCTACGGCTGGACTACCCGGGGAGGAGCATCATGGACCGAGACAGTGTTGAGGAACTTGTCTCCCTCGAAGCGGTTCAGCGGCTCGTGCTCAGTTCGTGCCTGCCGCTCGGCCCGATTGAGATCGGGCTCAGCGACGCACTCGGCTTCGTCCTCGCCGAGGACGTGCGAGCTCTCGAGGACCTTCCTCCGTTCGCGAACACTGCGATGGACGGTTACGCAGTGCGTGCGGACGACACAGCCGGTGCGCCCGTAGAGCTTGCGGTCATCGGCGTCCTCCCAGCCGGGGCGGCGCCCACGCAGGCCGTCGGACCTGGAACGGCGGTCCAGATCATGACGGGAGCTCCCATGCCTCCCGGTGCCGACGGGATCGCCATCGTCGAGCGGACCGAGCCGGGCTCGTCAGACTCCAAGGTTCGAATCCTCGATCAAGTCTCACCGGGCGCCTACGTCCGCCCAGCCGGCAGTGACCTGCACCGCGGTGATCTGGCCGTCGCCGCCGGCACGGTGATCGGCCCAGCCCATATCGGCTTGCTGGCAAGCGTCGACGCGACACGGATCACGGTCCACGCACGGCCGAACGTCGGCGTCCTTTCGACCGGGGACGAGCTCGTGGGCGGCACGGTGCCGCTCGAGTTGGGGCAGATCCGGGACTCCAACCGGCAAGGTCTCCTCGCGTCCTTGCAGCGGGACGGCTTCGTCGGCATCGACCTCGGTGTTCGCCCCGACGACGAGGAGGCGATCTCGGCAGGGATTCGAGAGGGGGTCGAGCGCTGCGATGCGCTTCTCACCTCCGGTGGGGTGAGCATGGGCGAATTCGACTTCGTGAAGGTCGCCCTGGAGAGACTGGTAGCCGAGGTCGGGGGGCAGGTCCACCAATTCAAGCTCGCAATCAAGCCCGCGAAGCCGCTGTCGTTTGCCGCCGTTGCCACGCCCGGTGGACGTTCGGTCCCCGTATTCGGTCTGCCGGGCAACCCCGTCTCCTCGATGGTCAGCTATCAGGTCGTGGCTCTGCCAGCGCTGAGGAAGCTCGCGGGCCACCACTCGCCGCTCCCCCGCCGGATCCTGGCGGTCACGGCCGATGACCTCGAGCGGCGTCCGGACGGGAAGCTACATCTGCTGCGTGTCATCGCCGCTATGGGCGCGGACGGCCACATCATCGTCCGTTCGGCGGGCGGCCAGGGGTCTCACCAGCTCGCGGCCCTGGCAGCCTCCAACGCCCTGGCGCTGGTGCCCAATGGACCCGGTGTCACCACTGGAGCTGACGTCCAAATCCTGCTTACTGGCCCGCTCGAGTAGCGTCAGGGGCAAGCGCACGGGACGCCGCGCCCAGCGCCGGGATCAGGACGTGCCCTGAGGTTGGCGGCGATCAAGGCACTCCCTCGGCTCACCACGTAGACTGCTATCCCATGCCGAACCGAGGACTGACCCATGTCGACCCCCTTGGCCGGGCTCGAATGGTGGATGTCACTCCGAAGGAGGCGACTCACCGCCGGGCGCTTGCCCGCTGCAAGGTCAGGATGCTTCCCGAGACGACGGTGAAGATTGCGAGCAATGCGATCAACAAGGGCGACGTCCTCGGCGCGGCACGGATCGCCGGAATTCAAGGGGCGAAGCGCACTGCCGACCTCATCCCGCTCTGCCACCCGTTGCTCGTCGGTTCTGTCTCCTTGAACTTCACGATCGGAGACGACTTCGTCGAGGTCGAGACACAAGTTGAGGCCGTCGACCGGACTGGCGTCGAGATGGAAGCCCTGACAGCTTGCGCGGTCGCCGCTCTCACGATCTATGACATGTGCAAGTCCGCCGACCGCAGCATGGTGGTGGAGGAGCTCTGTCTCTGGGAGAAGACTGGAGGCCGCTCAGGGGTGTGGCGCCGGGCAAATGAGCCCGGGGAGGACAACATCCACCATTTGGCTGAGACCGTTGATTAGCCTTTTCAACAAAGTGAGGGTGGTCCCGGGAGCGTGAGGCTTGTGGTCATAGCTGTGCTGGCAGTCATCTGGGTCGTCGCTCTGACTCCGATGATGCTACGCAAGCTCTCCGATCGCCGGTTCTCCACCTCGGTCGATTCCTTCCACCGCCAGCTCGGGGGTATGCGACGCGCGTACCCGCGACTGGCAGCAAGTGCTGCCGACCCGGAAATGGCACTTTACATGGCGCCGACGGCAGACACTGGTGTCCGAGCGTCATATGTGGCGCCTTCAAGGATGCCGCGATTTGAAGCCTCTGAAGGGCGCTCGCGACGTCCTGCGCCGCAGTCGGCACGCCGGCGCCGCGTTCTGCTGATCCTTGTCGCGACGACGCTTGGTTTCTTCTTGCTCGGCATGATCCCGGCCTTGAAGGTTCTCTGGGGCTTCTCGCTGCTGACGTTCGGTGCCGCGGCCGGTTACTTGGCACTGCTCATCCACATTCATAGGCGCGCCGTGGAACGCGAGACCAAGGTCGTCGACATCCGCGTTCGCCGCGGCGAACCGAGTGTTGGTGTGCCGGTGACTGCCACCGTTCCCGCTGCCGTCGTACCCGCTCGCCGGAACGCTCCAGAAGAGGTGGTCTGGGCCGACGACGAATGGCTCGGCTCGGCCTTCGAGTTCGACTATGACGAGATCGTGGCCGCCGGTCGCTGACTGGTTGGCCCCCGCAAAGTCGTCGAGTCACGCGTCGCCCGTTTGCGAGTGCTTGGCGCTGCTCCGCTAACCTGAATCGTCGGCCGGACGTGGCCGGGCGCTCCAAAGGAAGCCCTTCCTCTGGTCCAGCACCGGCCGCCTCGGGGGTGTAGCTCAGCTGGTAGAGCGCCACGTTCGCAACGTGGAAGTCGGCGGTTCGAGTCCGCTCACCTCCACCGGTATTCTCCCTGGTCAAAGGCTATCTTCGTCACCTGCTGTATCTCGCTGCTCTCCGTCCATCGCGCGTTCATCGCGCGAGCCTGGCATGAATCGGCCGCTAAGACGATCCGCTGCGGCCTGGTCAGCCTCAGGCACAGCCTGAGCGTAAAGAGCCAACGTCAGTCGCGAATCGGAGTGGCCCATGCGAACCTGCGTTGTCTTCATGTCTGTCCGATCCTCCACGAGCGCCGTCGCCATCGCGCGCCGAAGGTCGTGAAAACCCAGATTCGGAAGACCTGCCGCCTCACGAGCGGGCGACCAAACGCGATTGCGCCAGTTTGCGTAACGGAGGGGTCCTCCTTCGGGCGAGACGAACACGAGCGCGTCGCTATCGGCCTCGGTCAAGCCCCTCCGGCGGAGGTGGTCCGCCAACAGTTCCCGCAATGGCGCTGGCAACGCAATGGTTCGGCGAGAGGCAGCCGACTTCGGTGCATCGAATACCGGGCGCCCCTGGGAATCTCGCGTGATGGTCTCGTTGACCGACACGGAACCGCTGCCTAGGTCCATACGTCCCACACGCAGCCCGGCGACCTCCGAGAACCGCAGGCCCAGCACAGCCCCGAGGTAGACCATGGGCCGGTTGCTCTCGTCCATCGCCGCTACCAGACGAGCAAGATCCTCAGAAAGAGGCATGGATCGTTCGAGCGGCTGGACCCGAGGGAGCTTCACGTTCCGACACGGACTGCGTCCTATTCGGTCGGTCATTTCCGCGTACGCGCAGAGCGACCTGAGAACGCCGTGCGCGCGCCTCACCGTCCTCGGTGCCAAACGTGCGGAAAGGTGATTGACCAACGACTGAACGTCGGTCTGCACGACCGAGTCGATTCGACGATCGCCAAGCGCAGGAAAGATATGGGTCCTGAGGTGATACTC
>Ga0181536_10001467_pt1 | contig 27671 bp, 20 predicted proteins | sample PEATcosm2014_Bin_41_FD_121105 | JGI IMG/M metagenome (GOLD analysis project Ga0181536, IMG submission 121105) | Peatland microbial communities from MTU Mesocosm Facility, Houghton, MI, USA - PEATcosm2014_Bin17_60_metaG | ecosystem: Environmental > Terrestrial > Soil > Wetlands > Peat | place...
ATCTGCGAGGCCTGGGCGGCCGCGGCCATCACCTGCTTGATCTCCTTGATGCCGCTCATCACGGCGGAAAACTCGATGAAGCTGGCGCGGGTGGTCTCGGCGACGATCTTGGCGAGGGTGGTTTTGCCCACCCCCGGCGGACCCCAGAGAATCATGGAGCCGGAATCGTCGCGCTCGATCTGGACGCGCAGCGGCTTGCCGGGGCCAACCAGATGCTCCTGGCCGCTTAACTCGTCGAGCGAGCGCGGGCGCATCCGCTCGGCCAGGGGCGCGGCGCGGAGCGGGCCTTTGGGGCCTTCGGGTTCGCCGTCAAAGAGACTCATCGCTTTCCTCTCAAGAACCGGTTCGCTTCGCCAATATCTGGTGAGTTATCCCGAACGATCCTTATTGCAACTCTTGCCTTTCCTAGCCGCCGATAATGGAAACGCTCTCAATTTCCGGGAAGTTGTTCTTTTGAATAGAGCGTTTTCGATTCAAGTGTTAACACGAATTTTGGTGCCCCACCCTCGCCGCGTCTTTGTTTTTGCGGCTAGGGTGGGAGACCGCGGATCCCAGATCGTATGCAGATGGGTCGAAAACGCACTAGCCGCGCCTTCTCTTGAATCTGCTCTTCATGGTTGCCACGCCGCCCCAAGCAATGATAGATCGGAAGGCATTGCCGTCGATTCCAACAACGTTATCGGATCGAAAATATAAACGTGCTTGATACGGCACAATTGTGATCGCAATAAGACCACGATACAAATGCGCTGTTCCTTACCCAAAAGGGAGATGTGGGACACTCGGCTAACCGCGACCGTCAGGCATGAGATGCTTGGATACTGGCCGGCTTATTACGTTTGCGCCCGCGCCTGCGGGTTGTTGCCCCTTGCTTAACGCTTTTCTTGTCGTAAACCCGGACCGAAAATCCCTGACCTGGGAGGATGGGCTTGTGAAAAACCCATTTGTCCCCCGTCTCTGTCACTTCATGAGTCGTATCTGACTCTATGTCACCAAAGGACAGGTCGACAAATACATTAAGTGCATCCTTTGCATAATTGACAATCAACTGGGTTGATAAAACCGGACAGATCGTAAAGTAAGGAATACTGGACCCGTCTTTGAAGCATTCCTCAGATTCGGACACAAAGCGAAATGTGCATCCGGGAGGAATCATTACCGTACCAGTGACAACATGGCTGTTATTCTCCATGGTCAGCGGGACTTTTCCACCTACAACGTAATCAAAACTGTCGTAGCCTTTGGGATCGATTTCTTCTCGCCCTGAGCAGCTCTCCGCATGGCCTGAACATCTCACAATTTTCGTATTCCCAAGTTCCGGGTAGAATGATTCCTCTACTTCATACCTGTACGTGTATTGTCTATCTAAATGGCCGCGGTTCTCTATTTCAGAATCGCTCAGGGTAAGAAGCTTAAAGAAGTGGGGCTGGTCTGGCCAGCTTTCAATGTTATACCGAATTGTCCAGTCCTTACGAATGATATCGGAAGCGAGATATTCCTCAAGATGTGACCTCAATTCAACAGGTAGCCACCGTCCGATGATATGAAGGGACACATCTTGCGCAAATTCGCCAAGTAATCTCTTCTTTGTTGCCGAGTCGACTAATAGAATCAGAATCTGCGCGATGATTAATGCTTCTCCCAAGCCAATCGGTATTCTCTGAAGGGAATGCTGTAATTCAGGGTGGCTTCGTAACACAATAAGGCGATCCCAAGGCGTTGCAACAAGTGTAATGCCAACAGTGATATAAAAAATTATAGATATCCGATGTTTTGCTTTGTCGCCGGGATTGAAACAACTGCGCAGAAGTCTAGGAATCGGCATTCGTTCTCCTCAATGTGCTTACTTAAAATGCCAGCAATCTTGGCGTATACTGGAGTTAGTCTTCACGCCAACTCCACCTCGATCTTCTTGCCTTCCGCATCCAGCTTCGCAATTTTGAAACTGCGAATCTGGCCTGGGTTGAGTGGCTCATGTTTGGCGGATGCCGCGGGCGCGTTGCCTTGCCAGCGGGCTTTCAGCAGCGACGAGAGCGACGACAGATCGGGTTTGCCGTCGGGCTTGGTTTCGAGTCGCGCTTCCGGCGCGGCCGGGACTGGGACAGCGGTGGCGTAAGCAGTGTGGCAGATAGCGCGAATGCCTTCGCCCAACTCGATGTGGGTGAGGGTTGGGGATTGCTCGACGACGCGGCCGGAGACCAGGTCCCCCGTCTTGTGCTCGGCAATGTATTCGTCGATGCTGGTGGGGATAAGCTGCTTCATGCTCAGTTTGATCTGGCGCTTTTCCGGGTCGATGGCCAGCACTTGCGCCCTCACCACTTGCCCGGCGCGCAGAACGTCTTGCGGATGATTAATGCGCTTGTCGGCGCTAATCTCGCTGACGTGAACCAGTCCCTCTATGCCGTCGGCGATCTGCACGAATGCGCCGAAGTTCATCAGCTTGGTGACCGGGCCTTCAATCTGCGAGCCGACGGGGAAGTTGCTCGGCGCATCGATCCAGGGGTCGGCGAGGGTCTGCTTGAGGCCGAGAGCGATGCGCCGCTCCTCCGGCTTGATCGACAGGATGACGGCGTCGACCTGCGCGCCCTGCTTGAGAAGGTCGCTGGGGTGGCGCACCTTCTTGCCCCAGGCCATCTCCGAGATATGAATCAGTCCTTCGATCCCCGGCTCGATCTCTACGAATGCGCCGAAGTCGGTGAGGCGGCTCACAGTGCCGGTGACGCGCTGGCCAGCCTGATAGCGGGCGGGAGCAGTTTCCCAGGGTTCCGGCTGAAGCTGTTTGAGGCCGAGGGAGATTTTTTTGGTCTCGGGGTCGATTTTGAGAATGCGAACCTGGAGTTCCTGGCCCACGGCGAGCACGTCCTCGGGTTTGGTGACGCGGCTATGCGCAATATCGCTGACGTGCAGCAGTCCGTCGATGCCGCCGAGGTCGATGAATGCGCCGTAAGGCGCCAGGCTGCGGACCGTGCCGGTTACAGTGTCGCCTTCCTTCATGGCGTCGCGGCGGGCCTCGGTGAGGCCGCGAGCTTGCTCTTCAAGAACCACGCGGCGGTCCACCACCACATTTTCATCGGTGACGTCGAGTTTGGTAATGCGGCAGGTGATCTCGGTTCCAACCAACTTTTCCAGTTCGGCGGCGTCCTTGGTGCCGCTGCGGCTGGCGGGCATAAAGGCGCGAACGCCAATATCGACCGAGAGGCCGCCCTTGATGACTTCGGTGACGGTTCCCACCACGGCCAGCTTCTCGACAAAGGCCGCTTCCAGGGCCGACCAGTCGCGGGGCTGCGCCACCTTGAAGCGCGAAAGCTCGTAGTAGCGCTCCTCATTGCGGCCGGTGACCGAGACCGGGAAGCTGTCGCCCAGCTTGACCCCTTCGGCGTTGTTGTCGAAGGCCGAGCGGGGCAGAACCCCTTCGGTCTTGTAGCCGATGTCCAGAAAGACCTGCTCGGCCGAGAGCGAGACGACGACGCCTTTGAGCTGCCTCTGGCCGGGCTCGCCCTTGTGCGAGTGGCTGCGCTCGAATGCGGAGAGCAGTTCGGCGAAGGACTCTGTAGGTTCTTCGACAGGCTCGGGCGTGTTCTCGTGAGTGGGCAGGGATTCTGCGAGGTCGTCGTTGGTCATCATGTTTACCATTCCATTCTCCCACGATTCGGCGGCGAACGGGGCGCGAGATGTTTTGAGCAGGATTTCGGAACCTGCGGGAGCCGTCCTGCGTATTGGATTGGAGCCAAGCAATTCTGGCTGCGGCCGGTGCCGGAAGACAGCCTGAACGGCCTGTGCTCCGCCATAACGGCAGCGGAGATTGCGTAAACTGGGATAACGGGGCAAGCCGCCCACAAATGCCCCGTGCGCCATCCTTCTGAGCGAAGCGCGGCGGAGTTGAAGAACCTGCGTTTTGCCTTTCCGCGAAAGGGTGGGGCGCCACGAACCTTAAACGGCCCCCGGCAAGGAAAACTGGATCATGCTCTTCAGTGAAGCCCTGAAACTCGCGCTGCAATCTCTATGGGCCAACAAGATGCGCACCATCCTCACGCTGCTGGGCGTGGTCATCGGGGTTGCGTCCGTCATCACGGTCGTCACCCTGACCAACGGCGCCAAGCAATTTGTTACCACGAAAATCAACACTTATGGCGCGAGCGTGGTAACGGTCAGCAAGATGCCGGAAACCTTCATTACCATCGACGAGTATCTTTCCTTCCAGAAGAGAAAAGACGTTACCTTCGACGACTATCGAGCCATCGTTTCCGATTGCAAATTCTGCCAGTCGGTGGGCGCATTGCGCGATACCATCGGAAAAATCGTCTACGGAACCAAGTCCACGACCGACACGGACGTTCGCGGCTGGACCTGGACCATGCCTCCGATTTCAAATCTCAATATAGATGAAGGACGCTCCTTCACTGAAGTCGAGGACGAGCACAGTACTCACGTCGCCATCGTCGGCTATGACATTGTAGACAACCTTCTCGGTCCCGGCGACCCGCTCGGCAAGGAGATTCGCGTCGATGGCTCGCCCTATACGGTGATCGGAGTCGGCGAGCGCCAGGGCAAGATACTGGGGCAAAGCATGGATAACTGGGTCGCTATTCCTCTCACCGCATTTCTCCATGCTTACGGCGCTCACGCGAGCATGGTCGTCTATATCGACGCCGGCGGAGGCGGAGCGGTGATGGATGCGGTTTCCGACGAGTTGCGCACCATCATGCGCGCGCGCCGCCATCTGGCTCCCAGCGACGCGGATACTTTTTCGATCGATACAAGCGCGACCTTTCAGAACCTGTTGAGCAACATACTGAATAACTTCGGAGCCGTGGTTGTGGCCATTGCCGGCATCTCCCTGGTGATTGGCGGCATTGTCATCATGAATATCATGCTTGTTTCCGTTACCGAACGCACCCGCGAGATTGGCGTCCGCAAGGCCCTTGGCGCGCGCCGCAAAGACATTCTGCTTCAGTTTCTCATCGAGTCCGCGACCATGTCGCTGGCCGGCGGCGTTATCGGCGTGATCGCAGGCATCGTAGTGGCTAAAATCATTACCATGATCATCGCCTTCCCCTCGACGGTGGAACTCTGGTCGATCCTTGTCAGTTTGTTTGTCGCTACCGCCGTCGGCCTGTTTTTCGGCGTATACCCCGCCTACAAGGCCGCGCAACTCGATCCCATTGTTGCCCTCAGATCGGAGCTATAGCATGAGGCTGCGCGACTCAAAAGAATCCGTGCTGTTGGCGCTCGATACGCTGCGCAAGAACAAACTGCGCTCCGGGCTGACGATTCTCGGCATCTGCATCGGCATTGCGACGGTAATTTTGATCTCGTCGGCGATCAACGGCCTGAACACCAATATTGGCGAGTTCGTCAAATCGTTGGGCACGAACTCGCTGCAGGTCTACCGCTACGAAATGTGGGGGCGCCGACCCACGACCGCGGAGCAGAATCGCCCGAAGTTGACCTACGAGGACGGCTTGGCGCTGCGCGCCCTGCCGCATGTGGTTGCCTCCGATCCTTGGATTTCCTATCAGAATTTTCAGTTCGACCTGGGCCTTGTTTCCCTCAAGCACGGCAGCCACAAGGTCCAGAACTCGATCATTGACGGCTCAACCACCGCGATTGAGCACTCCACCAACTTCGTGGTTCAGGAGGGGCGCATCTGGAGCGACACCGAGGAGTCGCGCGGGGCGAGGGTGGTCATGCTGGGGCACGACGCCGCCGAGGATCTTTTTCCCGACGAGTCTCCCATCGGCAAGGATGTCGAATGCGAGGGCGGCATCTTTACGGTCATCGGCGTCTTCGAACCGCAACCGCAGCCCTTCGGCAGCGGACGGAACCGGAATGACAACTCTGCCTTATTTCCCGTTCCTACCTTCCGTCACTTACATCCAGAGCTGGATGATTTTCATGTCACGGTGACCTATGACGATCCGGCGAACAAGCAGATTGTGACGGAAGAGATACGCAATCTATTGCGGATCCGGCGCGGGGTTCGCCTGCAGGAGGACGATAACTTCGCGATCTTCGGCCCGGACTCGCTAATGCGGCTATGGAATTCGCTTACCGGAGGGCTTTTTCTGTTTATGGTTGCCGTTTCTTCCGTGGGCCTCATGGTGGGCGGCGTGGGCGTTATGAATATCATGCTGGTCTCGGTGACCGAGCGCACCCGGGAAATCGGAATCCGCAAAGCCATTGGCGCAACCAGAAACAACATCCTTCTCCAGTTCACGTTGGAGGCGATAACTCTTTGCGTGGTCGGCGGCCTGCTCGGCATCTTGGGCGGCGCGCTTCTCACCCTCATCCTGCATTACGCCGTTTCGTTCCTGCACGCCGCCCTTTCGTTTGCGTGGGTAGTTATTGCCTTTGTGGTTTCCTGCGCCATCGGCCTGCTGTTTGGCATTTATCCGGCATGGAAGGCCGCTTCCATGGACCCCATCGAGGCGCTTAGGTACGAGTAACAGGGGTCAGGGATCAGGGGTCAGGGGTTAGGGATCACAAGGAATTGATGCGTCAGATACGAGCTTGTCGAGCGAATTCTTGAATCCTGTCTCGAAATACTAAGTTCAGAAGCACCGTCCTGACCCCTGACCCCTGATCCCTGACCCCTTATCCCTGCTTTTCCGTTACACTAACCCCTGTGATGCCGCACGCCTTCGCCTTATCCATCGAGATACTGACCACGGTGCTTACCGTGGCCGGGATGGGCTATTTTCTCGCGGCCCTGATTGCGGCGCGCGCCTTTCTTGCAGCGCGGCGCGCTCCGCTGGCGGCCTTTGCCCCCGGCGTGAGCGTCCTCAAGTCCCTGAAGGGGCTCGATCCCGGCATGATCGAGGCCTTCCGAAGCCATTGCCGCCAGAGCTATGCGGGCGAGTATGAACTGCTCTTCGGCGTTTCTTCGTTGGACGACCCGGCGGCAGCCGCCGTGGAACAACTCATCGCCGAGTTCCCCGAGCGCTCCATACGGCTGGTCGAGTGCCCGGAGCGGCTGGGAAGCAACGGCAAGGTCAGCACTTTGGCCCAGCTCGCCACCCACGCGCGCCACGAGTTCCTGCTCATCAACGACTCCGACATTACCGTCTCGCCAAGCTATCTTGAGAAGGTGATGGGCTGCTTCGCTCCTCCGCCGGAGAGTTGCGGCAAGGCCCAGGTCGGCCTGGTCACGGCGCTCTATCGCGGCCGCCCCCACGGCACGCTTCCCTCGCGGTTGGAGGCGCTCGGCATCGCCACCGACTTTCAGGCTGGCGTGCTGCTCTCGAAGATGATCGAGGGAGGCCTGCGCTACGGTCTGGGGTCCACCCTGGCTGTCCGGCGCTCGGCGCTCGACCGGATCGGCGGCCTCGCGGCGCTGGCAGACTACCTGGCCGACGACTACGAACTGGGCGCGCGGGTGGCCGCGGCAGGCCACCGCGTGGCGCTGAGCGCCGAGGTGGTCGAGACCGCCATCCCCCCCTACGGCTGGCGCGGCTTCCTCGATCATCAGTTGCGCTGGGCGCGGACCGTCCGCGACGCGCGACCCTGGGGCTATGCCGGGCTTATCTTTACGCATGGGCTGGCCTGGGCCGTGCTCAACGTGCTTGCCAGCGGCCTGAGCCTGCCGAGCCTGTGGCTGCTCGGAATGAGCTTCTTCCTACGCCTCGCTCTGGCCATGATGGTAGGCGCGCAGGTTCTTGGCGACCATCGGGTCTTGCCCAGCCTGTGGCTCCTGCCGCTGCGCGACTTGGTAGCCACAGGCGTCTGGGTTGCGGGCTTCGCCGGAAACACCGTCGTCTGGCGCGGCGAGCGGTTCGCTCTCAAGGGTGGAAGGCTCGAAAAGGCCGGCGAATCGGCAAAGTAGCCTAGCAAAGCTAGCCTGCCGACGTATGCAAGAATATATTCCCTTGACTGAATAGTCGTTCCAGGCTATAGTCGTTTTGTCGGAACTTTCCGCGACGCTTCCAGGCAGGTGTTGAGGCCGGAGTGCGGACGGTTCCGTTGGGCCGCTGTGCGAAGAAGCGCCCAATGATTTCGTACAGCGAGATATAGCGCAGCGCAAACCGCCACCGGCAGTTAACGCCGGGAGAACATAGGAAACCAATATGCCGCAAATGGCATGGGAGGTTGAATTCACTGATGAGTTCGAAACTTGGTGGAACAGCATAACGGAATCGGAGCAGAACAGCATCGACCGCACCGTTCGTATTCTCAAGCAATTGGGTCCTTTGCTTCCGGACCTATATAGCAAGCCGGTTGTGATTTCCCGCTTCTCGCATATGCGGGAACTGAGAGTACAGCATGGCGGGGAACCGATTCGCATCCTGTATGCATTCGATCCACGCCGTGTAGCCATGCTCCTTCTAGGTGGCAACAAGACCGGAGACGACCGATGGTACGAGAAGTTCGTGCCAAAGGCGGATGTTCTCTATGAACAACACCTTCGTGAACTGGCGGAGGAAAGCACCTGATTCATTGAGTGTAGGTAAGCGATGGCAAAGAAGTGGGAAACCCTCCAGGCGCGGATGTCGCCTGAGCGTAGAGAGGCAAATCGCCGCGCGGCGGAACAAATGCTGGCGGCGATGCCTCTCAATGAGTTGAGAAGTGCGCGGAATATTACCCAGACTCATCTGGCTCAACTGCTGAACATAACCCAGGCATCTGTTTCCAAGATGGAAAAGCGGACCGATATGTATGTCAGCACTCTGCGATCATTTGTTCAGGCCATGGGAGGCGAGCTAGAGATCAAGGCGGTCTTTTCGGAGGGTTCTGTGCGGATTGAGAAATTTTCGACGCTCTCTCAAAACCAGGATGAGGTTTTGCAGACAGAAGGCTCCAACAGATAGATTTTCAAGGACAACTCCCCCGCGACTGTGTTTTCTCGCTAATCTCCCGTGGTTGCCGGCACGGGGTCCTGGGCGCTGATAGCCACGCAGTCGATGGTGAGGCAACTGCCCAGTTCGCTGAAGTCCTTGTCCCAGCGCGAGCGGTCGTCCGGGTCCAGCGCGGTGAGCGCATAGCTGGAAGTGCGCAGAATCTCATACCAGAGGTTCTGCGCCTGCCAGAGATTCAGCTCGAAAGGCAACTCGACCAAGGTGCGCGCCAGCCCCAGCGACCTGTCTAGCATCTCCAGTGAGCCGGAGGCCATTTGCAGTTCGATCATGGCGCGCTTCATGCGCTGGTCGGCGATGTAGGAAAGGTTGGCCGTCTCCAGCGGAATCTGGTCGGCTTTGGCCAGCCGAAGGAAAGAGCGCAACTGAGCCAGATCGATGGGTTCGGCCTCCAGTGCGCGGCGCAGGCCGGCGTTGATGGCAAAGCCGGCGGCCAGCGTGAGCGCGGGCGGCTTGGGCAGCCCGGCCTGGGAAAGATAGTGCAGCAGGCTGGCATGGTCCTGGTAGATAGTGGTGAGCGAGTTCTCGATATCCGACAGCGTCGAGTTGAGGATGATCTGAATGATGCGCCGCTGTTCGTCGGTAAACAGCGAAGTCAGCGAATAATCCACGTGGCCGTAGTAACGGTCGAGCAGGCGAATCGCCTCGGGGAAGTCGGCGCGCTGCACATGATCGGCGGCCTCGGTGGAGAAGGCCTCGAACTCGGCCGCGTCGGCGTCGGTGTACGGTTTGACGGCCGCGGTAATGTTCTGGTCGCCGAAGTGCAATACCGCGAACGAGAAGGCCTGCTGATGAGTGGTGACCGCGCTGACGATCTTGACCCGGCCCAGCGCCAGCCGTCCCCGCCCGGAGGAAAAGATGTTCCAGGAGTTGCGCCAAACGCGAAAGCAGTAGAGGTCCGTCTCCTCGGCAAACGAGGAAAAGATGGAACTGATGGCATAATGGGCCGCTACCTGTTCCAGGCCCAACTGCCGGGTGCTGACCTGTTGCTTGTAGATGCGGGCGCCGTCGCCGGCGCTGGCGACGTTCGAGCAGGCCTCGGCCAGCCGCGCCAGAAACGCCGGTTCCAGCGTCGTGGCCTGCTCGGCAAACAGTTGCCGCGCCAGTTGCAGAACCCGCGCCGCATAGGCGATGATCTGCACCGTCTCGATGCCCGCTATGTCGTCGAAGAACCATCCGCAACTGGTGTACATCAACTGGGTATGGCGCTGCATCTCCATCAGCTCCAGAGCGCGCACCCGCTCGGGCACGGAGAGCGGGTGGGTTTGGTGTTTGCGGAAGAATCGCTCCACCGACTGCGGGCTGTGGTCGAGCATGGCCTCGATGTAACCGTCGCGGGCTGCCCACACGTCTTTGTATATCCTTGCGCCTTCCTGCTCCGTCAGCGGAACCAGGGCATCGCGCAACTCGTCCAGGGCCTGCCGCAGGGGCTTGCGCCAGGCCTGATTGAAGCCCGGCTTGCCGGCGTTGCAGCCGCAGTCAGAGCGCCAGCGCTCAATCCCGTGCGAACAACTCCACGACGTATTGTCCACGATCTCGGCTTCGTATTCGGGAGGAAACTGCTCCAGAAAGCTGCCGTAGTTGGTCAGGTGAACGCTGCGGTCCTGTTCCAGCAGGCGCAGCGTAAAGGCCAGCGCCATTTCGCCGAACTTGTGATGATGGCCATACGATTCGCCGTCCGTGGCCACGTGAACCAGTTGCGGCTGCGCGCCGTCCTTGAAGCCCGCCTTCAGCCGGGCGGCAAAGACCTCGCCGGAGTTCAGCAGCCCCTCGAAGGCGATGGCCCGCGAGGTAGGACCGTCGTAGAAGAAAACCGCAATCGAGGCGCCCGAGGCGAAGCGGACCAGATAGGGGTGCCTGGTATCCACCGTCGCGTTCGGCGTATCCGTCCAGTTCGCTCCATCTTTGAGCGCGCGGATGCGCTTGCATTGGTGCGGCGCCAGCACCGTGAATCTGATCCCGTTTTGTGCCAGCAACTCCAGCGATTCGGTATCGGCCGCGGTCTCCGCCAGCCACATTCCCTCCGGCGGCGCGCCGTAGTTCTGTTCGTAGTCGGCGATGCCCCAGCGAATCTGGGTGATGCGGTCGCGCCGGTTGGCCAGCGGCAGAATGATGTGGTTATAAACCTGCGCCATCGCCGAACTGTGGCCGCCGAAGTTCTTGCGGCTGCGGTGCTCTCCGTCCAGGACCATGCGATAGGTGCGGGGCGCGTTCTCCTTCAGCCAGTTCAGCAGCGTGGGACCGATGTTGAAGCTAATCCGCGCATAGTTGTTGACGATGCGCGTAATCAGGCCCTTGGTATTGAGAATCCGCGCCGCCCCGTTGGTGGAGTAGCACTCCGCGCAGATGCGCTCGTTCCAGTCGTGGTAGGGCGCGGCGGAGTCCTGGGTCTCGACCGTCTCCAGCCACGGATTCTCCCGCGGCGGCTGGTAAAAGTGACCGTGAATGCAGACAAACCGTTTACTTGCGGCCATGCGTGCCTCTGCCCCTGGTGGCGAACCGGACTGTCTGACCATTGTAGGCTAGTTGGACTTATTGCAGGCTTGCTCGTCCGGCCGCCGCTGTGCTTTTTGACCAGATTCAGTCGATTTACTTTGACGGCTAGAGCGTTATGATTCAATTGTTTACACAAATTTGGGTGCCCCACCCTCGCCGCGTCTTTGTTTTTGCGGCTAGGGTGGGAGACCTCAGATGCCAGATCGTATGCAGATGGGTCGAAAACGCTCTAGCTTAATGAATCTCGATACGCCGATTCATAAATCTGTCAGGAGCCAAAGGCCCAACCAATTCCGGTCGCCCCGTGCATACAAAACTCGTCTCGTTGTACTTGCAGTTTTGGACCAAATAACGCTTCGGGCAAGCCTCACATAGCGCCACGTCCGAATTGGTGGTGGACCAGAGTTCCAAATCGTCTGGAGCAGAGCGCTTCACGACGATTCCTCCCTGGAACACAAGTGAAAGCGCGAAAACATTTGTGGAATTCGGTGAACTTCTAATAACCGCAAATCCTTCCGTCGCCCCGGTGGACCCGGCCTCGAAGCCCAAGAATATCGTGCTCGAATCGAGGGAACTGCAAACGATAGCGATTTCGACTAAGCGCAGACCTTCCCCATGCTTGATTAAGTCCCGAATATGGTATCGCTTTCGTTCCGAATTGCGCTCGATGATAATTGTCGAATTGTATTCATCAAGTTCGACTCCGTCGCGCGGATATTCGACAACTTTTGCAACGGTGGATGCGTTGACTACGATTTTTTCCTGCAAAAGAACTTGTCCTGGGAGAATCCTCCCATCTTCCCCATAGTGGGGATTCCTCGGGACAATCAATTTGTGCATTTCCTTGCATCCAATGTTCTCCGCCCGCAGCGATAGAGACACTAGAAGCAAGGTAGAAAGAACCAATAAAACCAGCTTTGGTTTCGGCCTCATAGTTACTTCCCTTCTTTGCTTGCCCGCCCGGCCGGCGCTGTGCTTTTGGCCAGATCGCAGGCCCGCCACAGATACCAACTGGCCACGGAACGGAACGGGGCCCAGCGTCTTCCCCTTTTGAGCAGCACCTCGGGCTGGGGCAGGTCTTCGGCTGCGAGCGGCCGCGTTTTGGAAACTCGTTGAAAGGTCAGCGCGAAACCTTTGCGTACGCCGTAGTCGCTCGCCGGCAGCACGTCGGGCCTTCCCAGGCGAAAGATCAAGAGCATTTCCACCGTCCACGGGCCGATGCCGCGCACCTGCGTGAGCCGCGCGACGATCTCCTCGTCGCCCATTTTGCGAATCGCCGCATGAGTGGGCACCGTGCCATCCAGTGTGCGGGCGGCCAGGTCGCGCAAAGCCTTGATCTTGTTTCCGGAGACGCCTGCGGCCCGCAGCGGATCGTCCGGCGTATCGAGCAGCAGTTGCGGCGCCGGGTCGCCTCCAAAATACTCCCGCACCCGGCGATGGATGGTAGCCGCTGCCTTGCCGTGCAACTGCTGGTAGAGGATCGACTCCAGCAGCGACTCGAACGGCGAAGGCGACGGATCGAGCCGCAGTGTGAACGCGCCCGCCCGGTCGATCAGAGTCCCCAGCTTCGGGTCGCTAGCCCGCAGGTGAGCCAACGCCTCGGCGGCATCGAAAGGAAGTTTGCGGCTGCGGCCATCGTTGATCATAGGCGAATACCATAACCCTCTGAGACCGCGCTCCGTACCAGGAGGAGGCCAGCTTTCGCATCCTGCGAACCTGTAAAAGCCAGGCCGAAGCTAAATCTTCGGTTGCGCATCGGAGCTCCGCTCGAATGTGAGCCAACTCGGTTGAGAACATCGAAATCGGCCGGCCTCGTCTCGAAAACATGCAATGAAATTGCCTTCATCCCAGGTTTCCAATTCCCACTTCCAGCAAGGGTAGAACTCGACGCGAGAACCTGTAAGTTTGCCGATCGCGTATCCCTTGGGAATCAGAAACTCAAAGACGTCTTTCAAGTAATTGCGAGCGCCAATCCAGCGATGATTGTATTCGAACTGAAGGATTCCGACCGCTTTTGCATTCAACATCTCGGCGGCGCCCGCAATCACCTCAAAGTCATAGCCTTCCGCATCGATCTTCAATAGATCGATCTTCTCGATCCCAGCCGCTTTGCAGAAAAAATCTACCGTGGCGAGTCGAACCTCCTCGCGCACAGCTTCTCTGTCGTCTATGGGTTCCGCAAGACTGTTCGTGCCGGCAGCGCTTCCATACACATACATCGTTCCAACCCCGGCGTCGCGGGAACAGGCTTGGTTGACCGGAGTCACGCTGGGCGAGTTTCCAAATCGTTCCCAAAGTCGAGAATAAGTGCCGTGGCAAGGCTCAAAGGCATAAACATGGACAGGAATTTCAAGCCGTTCAGAAACCTCCAGCAAACCGGCAGTCCAGTCGCCCACATTGGCTCCCACGTCAAAGACCGTAGCCGGGGACGATGCCGAGCGGAGCGCGACCGATTGCGCCATCTTCTCGCCATTGTGGTCATAGTCGTTTCTTACGTCCCCTCTGGCCGTCCGCATCATAAAACGAGATACCCAGTAGAGATTCTTGCGTCCGCCAATCTGGAGCAATGCTCGCACAAAATCCTTGAAAATATTTCCCATTGTCAGCCTTCCAGTTTCTGGTCGAACAATAGCCGGAGCAGTGAAGAAGGGGACGGAAAACATACGGAGCTTCAGCCCGCGCGGAGCTCATCTTCATGCCCTGGAATCTCTTCCGCTCCACGGCCTGACGGCAGAGATTCCCCTCCGTTCATCTTACTGCCTTCTGGGCAACGGTATTTTGTGCGAGAGGTTGGTGAGAATCAGCGCGGACGAGTCGGAATCCGTATCTACAGTTTTCGGAAAAAGAAAGGAAGTTTATCGAAGAATTGACACATCCTATTCCTTCATAAATTCAACAGCGCTATGGCGACATAGCTGAAAAATTGGGAGTGAAACCAACCTCCATCGGTCCCCTTCGCGACTCCAATATTCGCAAAGGACTGATCTTAAGCCCCCCTGGTGGAGATAATACATTCACTGTGCCCTTATTTGACGAATTTCTTCGCAGACAGACCGGACAATCTTCTTAGCGTTTCATCTTGAACCTGTCTGGCAACACTCTTTTTTCTTCATGTCCCCATGTTGCGCCCTGCCTGTGTACCATGAAGAGCGTAGGACATGGACGAGGAGTGCCAAACCATGAAAATGCGTCCGGGAACACAAACGGGATTTCTGCTGTGCGGCAAGGAGTGGATCGAGGGCGAAGCCCTCGAAGTGCGCTCGCCCTGGGACCAGGGGCTGGTGGGACGGGTAACTGTGGCCACTCGCGCCGATGCGCGTCAGGCCGTGAATCACGCAACCGCCAGTCTGCGCCGCACCCGCGCCCTGCCCCGCTGGAAGCGCCGCGAGATTCTCGATGACGTGGCCGCCGCGCTGATCGCGCAAAAGGAACGCTTTGCGCAACTCATCGTTGCCGAAGCGGGCAAGCCGCTGCGCCTGGCGCGGGCCGAGGTCGATCGCTCCGTGCTCACCTTCAAAACCGCCGCCGAGGAGAGCGAGCGGATGGGCGGCGAGAGCATTCCGCTCGATCTATCCGAGGGCCATGAGGGCCGCTGGGGCTTGGTGCAGCGTTTTCCGGTGGGGCCTATGCTGGCCATTACTCCGTTTAATTTTCCGCTCAATCTGGTGGCGCACAAGCTGGCGCCCGCGCTGGCCGCGGGTTGCCCGGTGATTCTTAAACCGGCGCCGCAGACCCCCTTTACCGCGCTGGCGCTGGGCGAGGTAATTCTGAAGGCTGGCTGGCCGGAGGAAGCGCTGGCCGTGCTGACGCTCTCCAACGCCGATACCGCATGGCTGGCGGAAAAGGAAGACCGCATCAAACTGGTCAGCTTTACCGGCTCGGCCAAGGTGGGTTGGGAGCTGAAGACCCGCTCCGGGCGCAAGCGCGTGCTGCTGGAACTGGGCGGCAACGCCGCGCTGATCGTTCATGGCGACTGGCCGGATCTGGATAGCGCGGCCATCCGCGCCGCGCACGCGGCCTTTGGCTACGCGGGCCAGTCCTGCGTCAGCGTACAGCGGGTTTTTGTCGAGCGCGGCGTCTTCCAGACCTTTTTGTGGAAGGTGGTCGAACATGCGGCCAAACTGGTCGTGGGCAACCCCTCCGAAGAGGCTACCGAGGTTGGTCCGCTCATTCGCCTCAGCGAGGCCGAGCGCGTGGAAGCATGGATCAAGGAAGCCGTCGCGGGCGGGGCCAAGCTGGTCGCTGGAGGCGAGCGCCGCGGTTCCGTGGTAACTCCGGCAATCCTGACGGCAACCAAGCCGGGCATGAAGGTGCGCGACGAAGAGGCCTTTGGACCCATCTTGACCATTGAGCCTTACGAGGACTTCGAGCAGGCGCTGGCCGACGTGAACCACTCGAAGTACGGCCTGCAGGCCGGCCTGCTCACCCGCGATGCCGGCCGCATTCTCACCGCCTACCGAGAACTGGAAGTCGGCGCGCTGATCGCAGGCGATACGCCCTGCTGGCGCCTCGATTCCATGCCCTTCGGAGGCATCAAGGACTCCGGCCTCGGACGCGAAGGCATCCGCTCCGCCATCGAAGAGATGACCGTGCCGCGCGTGCTGGTGATGACAGGCATCGGATAGTACTGGCTGCTGTGGCGCGCAGCGACTATTTCGGCGCAAACTGCCTACAACGGCAAACCCTACTTCGCTGTCAACATATCCAGCATGCCTTTCACATCGGCGGCGTGAGGGCCGTCAGGGGCGAGCGCCATATACTTTTCCAGCGCCTCTCGCATCTCTGCCGTAGCCACGACTTTGCCGTTGTCTATAGGGGCATCGGCAAAGAGATCCGATCCGAGAACAAACCAGGCATTGGCTCTGGAGGGGTCCGCCTGCACGCACTTGCGGCAGGCCGCCGCTGAATCGCGCGTGTTGCCGTTGTTGTAGAACACGGCGCAAATATTGAAGTAAGCCGGCCCGGCGTTGGACGCTAATCCGGCGGCTTGGTTATACTTCTCGATTGCCTCGGCGGTGCGCTTGAGCTTGAGCAGCGCATTGCCCTTGCCAATGTAGATCTGCGACAAGCCGTCTTTCCAGCCGCTCATGGCTTGAGCGTCAGCGGGCTTTTCTTTTTCCGCCGCGGCCAGGGCTTGGTCGTAGGTCGCAAGAGCCGCGTCCGCCGTGCCCGAGTAGAGTTGCGCATTTCCCAGCAACTTAAGGTTCTGAGACGTTGCTTTGAGCGCTACCAATTGCTGCGCGGCGGCAACGGCGCTGGGCCACTGCTTTGCCTGCATGGCTTGGTTATATTCATCGGTCAGTGCTTCCGGTTTCAGTTCACCGGCGCTGTTGGACGTTTGCGGAGCGATTGGCAAGACCAAGAGCAACGGCAGCAGAGCCGCCGCAAGCATTGGAGTAGACCGGCGCATCGCGTACCTCCGTTGATGGAATTGGTCTAGTATGCGCTCTGCCTGGTTTTGACACAACACCGACACGGCGTGGTGGCGATAACAGATCGTCGCCACCCACCGAACCTGTAAAGTCACTTGGCGCGGACTGTGAGCCTTACTCTTCATCTCGCGCAAACAGCTGCGTCTAGCCGCTTGCCGCTGGAAGGGAAAAGAAGCAAGCCTCTTGCTTGGGGCTTCTTACTTGGCCTTCTGCGCGGCCCAGCGCTTGCGCTGCGCATCGGCAATCCGCTTGCGCGCCTCGGGACTCAGCACGCGCTTCTTCCGGATATGGACCTTGGCGGAGGCGGGAGCCTTGGCCGATGCCTTCCTAGTTGTGCGCTCAATTACTTTGGCGGCGACTTTACCGGTGTGGGCCAGCAGGGAGCGAACCTGCGTGAGCTTTGCAATCTCCGAGTCGATTTGGGCGAGAATAGAGTCAATAGCCATAAATCAAGCATAACTGAGAAAATCCGCATTTGCGCGACTTGACAGAAAAAATTCTCGACTTATGAAAATATTTTTTGGTATTTCATTCCGGCTTGCCCGCGTCCTTCTCCTTATACGCCTTTTACGGAACCGACAAACGCCGTCATTTTCCGGCCCTGATCGGCGATAAGTCTCTTCCGATTGAACCATCCTGGATGCCCGCTAATGGCCTGTTTGCCGAGCCGATGCGCGGGACGAATCCGCAATCGTATCGTGGCGCGGTATCTGCATTCTCGCCGAATCCGCGCTTCCTGAACCAAAGACAAAGGGGACAGGCGTCGAGGCCTGTCCCCTTTGTCTTTGCGCATCGTTCGTGCTTGTGCCGCCCAATCAGGCTCCGCCCAGATACTCCACATGGACGTAAGTGCCGAGACGGACGTTGTAGGCCAGATACCAGCCGATGTGGTCAGGGTCATCGTAGATTACGATCTGGTCGGTATCCCACAGCCAGCCGTCGACGTAGGCAATGTCAAAGGGCGCAACGTGCCAGAACCAGCCGTTGAACCAGAAGCGTCCGGGACCGCCGCCGCCCAGATGCCACACATGGCCGCGGCCGAAGCCGCCGGTGAAGCGTCCATGCTCGAACGGATGGTCGATGTGATAGTTGGCGTCGTCGCGTCCGGTATCGTGGCCTACCCACGTCCTTCCATCCACGTGCGGCGCGTTGGGGTGGCCGGGCTTGTCGCTGAAGTTGCGGCTCGGCTCGGGCGCATGGGGAGTGCCTTTGAAGGCCGAAGGCCCATGCGACGGAATGGACTGATGGCGTCCGCCTCCCCCTTCGTTATGCTGGGCAAATGCCGGCACCGCGAGAACAAGCATCGTGGCTAAAGCAAGCTGAGTCAATTTCATCGTTTCCTCCAGATGTCCTTGGGGAGAACAGCGCTTTTCCCGCTGCCCTGTCCCCTTGGCGGGTAATCTCCAGTTACATTAAATACAACCCGGCGCGCTCTGGCAAGTTGCGGTCCAATACATATTGGACCGCAACCGGAGCTTTCAATCATTCAACAATTCGCGGCTGGATGCGCCTTACGCTCCCGCCTACGCGCGCAGCCACGCATACAGCGGGAACCGGTTGGCTAGCTCGGCCACTTCGCGGCGAATCTTTTCGAGCGCCGCGTCGTCGTTGCGCTGTTCCAGCGCCTTGGCAATCCATGCGCCAATCAGCAGCATCTCCGGCTCCTTCATGCCGCGCGTGGTCAGCGCGGGCGTGCCCACGCGGATGCCCGAAGCCTTGAGCGGCGGATTGATGTCGTAGGGGATGGTGTTCTTGTTGACCGTAATGCCGGCCTTGCCCAGCGCCAGTTCGGCCTCGGAACCCAAAATGCCCTTCGCAAAAACATCTACTAGCATCAGATGATTGTCCGTGCCGCCGGAGACGAGGCGGTAGCCGGCATCTTGAAGCGCCGTCGCCAGCACCTTTGCGTTGGCCACCACTTGCGCCGCATAAGTCTTGAACTCCGGCCGCAGCGCCTCGCCCAGGGCAACCGCCTTGGCCGCGACGATGTGCACCAGAGGACCGCCCTGCTGGCCGGGAAAGACCGCCTTGTCCACGGCCGCGGCCAGCGCCTGCCCGCAGAGAATCAGCCCCGAGCGCGGACCGCGCAGCGTCTTGTGCGTGGTTGTGGTAGTGATGTGCGCGTACGGCACCGGCGAAGGATGCACTCCGCCCGCCACCAGACCGGCGATGTGGGCCATATCGAAGATATAAACCGCGCCCACCTTGTCGGCGATCTGCCGCATCCGGGCAAAGTTCCACAGCCGCGGATAGGCGCTGGCGCCGCCGATAATGGCCTTGGGCTTCTCGCGCTCGGCGATGGCTTCCAACTCGTCGTAGTCGATCAGTTCGGTGTCGCGCCGAACCGTGTAGAAAGTGGGCCGGTAGAGCTTGCCGCTGAAGCTCAATCGATGCCCGTGGGTCAGATGGCCGCCATGAGATAGGTCGAGGCCCAGAATCGTATCGCCCGCCTGCAAGACCGCCGCGTAGGCCGAAGCGTTGGCCTGTGAGCCGGAGTGCGGCTGCGCGTTCACGTGCTCGGAGCCGAAGATCTGCTTCGCCCGGTCGCGCGCCAGGTTCTCCACGATGTCGGCAAACTCGCAGCCGCCGTAGTAGCGCCGCCCAGGATAGCCCTCGGCGTATTTGTTGGTAAATATCGAGCCGGCCGCCTCCAGCACCGCTTGAGAAACAAAGTTTTCGCTGGCAATCATCTCCAGCCCCTCGTGCTGGCGGAGGGTTTCCTGTGTAAGTGCGGCGGCAACCGCCGGGTCGGCTTGGGCGAGTGTGAGTGAGATGCGATCGGTCATGCAAGAATTTTAGACCCTTTGCGAGAATCGGGCATCGGAATATTGCAAATATGTTTCGTTGCAGCAACGGGTTCCGGCGGATCGTCCGTTGCGTGAGATTCGCAAGCTGACGGACGCTGTGCCGGCTTCTTTGGACGGCGAAATTTGACAAACTGTACAAGAACTCCGGTCGTCCGTCGACAGCTCCGGAGTATGTTCCGCGGGCGCGATTGTCGCAGGTGTTTTATTCGATTCTTTCGGAGCGTTTGCTGGTCGAGCGGATCGATTACAACTTGCTCTTCCGTTGGTTTGTGGGCCTGGGCATGGACGATGCGACGTGGAATCGCGCGGTGTTTTCCAAGAACCGCGACCGGCTGCCGACTTCCGATGTGGCGCGGCAGTTCTTCGCGGAAGCGATTTCGCGCCAAGTACGAAACTGCTCATGAACAGACTTACAAGGGGGGAAAATTCGCGGGCAACCGGCGCCGCTGGCAGCCGGTCTTCACCATATACAAAAGGGCGTCAACTATGTGCCGAAGCGGGTGTTCGCGTGGCCGACCTTCGGCATCGCGTTGGCCCCGAGTCTCATGCAGCAACGGCTCCAGCTTGGCCCGCTGCGCGTCGATCAAATCGCTCGGATGCATGATCCCAAAATATGCAGACAAAACGCCGTGCATATGCCTTACAAGGTTCCTTCGCCAGTTTTTGGACAGATGCTGAGAATTTTGCTGCAAAGAATGCCCAGTCGCTATCGCCATTTCGAGGACTTTGGGCTACAATTCCTGCTGATGACACCTGACGCTTCCACTTCCGCCGCTCCCGTCCCCGTCGCCTCTGCCAACCCAACCGGCCCGGTCACCATGTCGATCGACATTGGCGGCTCGAAGCTGAAGGCCATGCTGCTGGATGCGGCCGGCAAGCCGGTCAGCGAGCGCCAGCGCGTCCTGACCCCGGCCGTGCCCACCCCGGACGCGGTGCTGGCCGAACTCGACGAATTGCGCAAGCTGATCGGGGAGTTCGACCGCGTCTCGATCGGCTTTCCGGGCGTCATCAAGCGCGGAACCACCTGGACCGCCGCCAACCTGCACCAGGGATGGGTCGCTTTCCCGCTTCAGGCGGAGTTGGAAAAGCGCTGGCAGAAGCCGGTGCGCGTCTGCAACGATGCCGCCGTGCAGGGTTACGGGGCCATCCAGGGCCACGGCGTGGAGCTGGCGCTGACGCTGGGCACGGGCCTGGGCTCGTCGCTTTTCACCGATGGCCGCCTCTGTCCCGGCCTGGAGCTGGCCCACCACCCGTGGCGCAAAAAGGGCATGACCTACGAGGACTACCTGGGCCAGCGTGGCCTCGACAAGTTCGGCAAGGCGCGCTGGAACGACTTCCTGCAGGCTGCGATCCGGCAGACTGCGGCCCTGTTCAACTGGGACCACCTCTACCTGGGCGGCGGCAACACCAAGAAGATCGACTTCGAGCCGGGACCCAGCGTCAAGATCGTGCCCAATGAGACCGGCCTGCTGGGTGGTGTAGCGTTGTGGCGTGACCAGGGATGAAAAGCAGGGATTAGAGGTTATGAGTTAGGGGTCAGGTGGAGTTGAGACGAGTTAGAAAGCCTCTGAATATGCCCCGTTTTGAAAGGGCACGACTTCAGTCGTGCCGATAAAGCCTGCAAAATCAATGGGCTTTAGCCCCTGAGGGAATGCGGACTTGCTTGATCGAGACTAATTCAGAGCTTCCCTAGACGCCCCGTCCTTCTTTTTCTGTCCTAACCATAATAACTCTCTCCTTGCTCGGATTTGCCTCCTACATCGCCTCCGGGCTTTCGATTCCCAGCCAACTGAGCGCTTCGACTAACTCCCGCAGCGCAACGGCAGCAGTGGCCAGCAGGAAAGTCTTCCGCGCCTGGTCTTCTTCGGTAAGGATGTGGTGCTTGTGGTAGAAGTTATTGAACTCCTGCGCCAACTGGAAGGCGTGCTTGGCGAGATGGGCCGGCTCGGAGGTCGCTATGCACTGCTCCAGCACCAGCGCGCGCCGCGCTGCCCGCAGCCACAGCGCCCATATATCTTCGGCGGCTTCGCCTTCGAGATATGCGCCAGGATCGATGGCCGCTAACTCGGCCAGCGCGGCCTCCGGCGTGGTTCCAGCCTTGCGGAAGATGTTTTTGGCGCGCACCACGGCGTACTGAATGTAAGGGCCGGTCTCGCCCTCGAAGCTCAACGCATCCTTGAAGTCGAAAGCTATCACCGAGTTGCGCGTGAACTTGAGCATGAAGTAGCGCAGCGCGCCTATGGCGATCTGCTCGGCTATCTTCTGCCGCTCCGCCTCGCCGCTGACCGTCTGGCGCGCGTCCACCTCGGCGCGCGTGGCGGCGATCAACTTATCGATCAGGTCGTCGGCCTTGACGCCGAAGCCCTTGCGCCCGCTAACTTCGATATAAGGCCGCTTCCTGTCTTCTTCTGAGACTCCATAGCCCAACTCGACGGCGCAGCGCGGAGTGAGCGCAACCATCTCATAACTGAAGTGCGTATAGCGATCAGCCTGATCGACGTGGCCCATGCCGCGTAAGGCTTGGATCACATTGGCCTGCGGGTCGCTCTGGCGCGCGTCGATGACGTTGTAAATCGCCTGCGCCCCGCCAAAGTGCGGATGGGGCTGCTCGCCCTTTTCCGTCGAAATCCAGCACTCATGCTTCGGGTAAGTGAAGAACGGCTTGTAGCCGAAGTCTTTGCCCAGCAAGCCGAACTTCCATAGGTGATAGGCAATATCCTTGCCCACATAAGTTATCGTCCCATTGGAGCGAACGATCACTTTGGCGTCTTCGTCCAGCGCGCCCTCGGCGGTCTCCGCGCCGGGCCGCGTCATTACCCAGCAGTCCTTGTTCTTGCCCTCGGTCTCTTTGTAGAGGACGCCGGTCTGTTTCAACTTCTCGAAGGCCGCTTCCCAAAACTTGAGGCGCAGTATCTCGCTCTCGCGGGGCAGAAAATCATACTCAATGCCCAGCCGCAGCATGGTTTCCATGTGCCTGCGCAGCACGGCGGTCGAAATTAACTCGGCGATCTCCGCCGTCTCATTGCCGCCGCTCTCGATCTCATGCAGCGTGGCATAACGCAGCTTCTTCCGTTCGGCCTTATCTTCTTCCGAGCCTAGCTCGTACCATTGCGAGGTTCTCGCGTAAAGCTCCCAACAGTAATAGTCGATGCACTCACTCTTGCTCTTGAGTTCATCGAGCAACTGCCGGACCTCAGCCACCGACTTACCCAATAAGTGCAGAAATCCCACCACCACATCCGCCACTTGTACGCCGGTGTTATCGATGTAATTCTGCACATCAACCTTATGTCCCGCGGCGCGCAGCAGGCGGACAAAGGTATCGCCGAGAATGGCATTGCGCAGGTGGCCGACGTGCGCCGCCTTGTTGGGATTGATGCTGGTGTGCTCAACCAGCGAGTGCATTGCAGGTGCCCCGGTTCCCGATTCTGGGACCTGGGAAGTAATCGCCCGCACCGTCGCCACGCGCTCCAGCCGCGCATTGATGTATCCGGCTCCGGCAACCTCGAACCCAGCGAAACCATCAAGATGGCCAAGCGCAGAGACGATCTCCTGTGCGATGATCTTGGGAGCCTTGCGTAGTTTGCGGGCCAACTCAAAGGAGATGGGCGTCGCCAGTTCGCCGAATTGCAGATCGGGCGGAATCTCCACGGGAATGGTTTCTAGTTGCAGGCCGTACTTTGCTGCCAAGACCGTGCGCAGATGGCTCTCAAGCCGCTTTTGCAATTCCAGATACACGTCGATATGCCTCAAAAATCCTTGATTATCAAGGGCGATTCTATCAGAATCGCGCCCGCGCCTGCGTTTGACGCTCCTCGCGCGGCAACCTAAGATGGAAGATAGTTTGTTTCGGGAAACCCGCCACCGATGACTAATCCAGCATCCAGTCCAGCCCGTTTTTACCTGACCACGCCCATCTACTACGTGAATGCGCGGCCACACTTGGGCCATGCCTACTCGACCATCGTCTGCGACGCCATTGCGCGGCGCAAGCGGGCGCTGGGCATCGAAACCTGGTTCCTCACCGGCACCGACGAGCACGGGCAGAAGATCGAGCGCTCGGCGGCGCTGGCCGGGCGCACCCCGCTCGATTTCGCCACCGCCATCTCCGGCGAGTTTCGCGGCCTGTGGGACCGGCTCGGCCTCAGCTACGACGACTTCATCCGCACCACGGAAGACCGCCACAAGCGCGGCACTCAGCATCTCTTCGCCACGCTGCGCGACCGCGGCTTCATCTACAAGGGTTCGTACACCGGCCAGTATTGCGTCAGCGACGAGCTGTATGTGGACGGGCCGCCGGGCACCGTTTGCCCCGACTGCGGGCGCGTGACCGAGACGGTGAGCGAGGAGAATTATTTCTTCAAGCTCTCCGCCTTCGAGCGCAAGCTGCTGGAGTTTTACGAGGCCAACCCCGGCTTCATGGCTCCCGAATCCACGCGCCGCGAGGTCGTCTCGTTTGTGCGCGGCGGCCTCAAAGATCTGTCGGTCAGCCGCACCAGCTTTACCTGGGGCATTCCCGTTCCCGGCGATGAGAAGCACGTCATCTACGTCTGGCTCGACGCGCTGGCCAACTACATTACGGCGCTCGGCTACGGCTCGGACGCGCCTGAAGACCGGGAGCGCTTCGCCAAGTTCTGGCCTGCCGATATGCACCTGATCGGCAAGGAGATCAGCCGCTTCCACTGCGTCTATTGGCCGGCATTTCTGATGGCCGCCGGGATACCGCTGCCGCGCTCGGTCAAGGCCAACGGTTGGTTGCTCTTCGATCAGGGCAAGATGTCCAAGTCGAAGGGCAACATTGTCCGCGCCGAGACCGTCCACACGGTTTTAGGTTCCGATGCTCTGCGGTACTTTTTAATGCGCGAGATTCCCTTCGGCCAGGACGGCAGTTTTTCTTTCGATGCTTTGGTGCAGCGTTACAACGGTGACCTCGCCAACGGCTACGGCAACCTCGTCAGCCGCGTTGTCAACATGGTGCATAAGTACTTCGGCGGGGTTGTGCCGGGATTTTCTGGCGATGAATATCCAGACGATACTAGTCTGCGATTCAGAGCAGAGTTCGTCTTAGAGCAATTTGGGGTGCGATTCGATGAACTGAACTTCTCGCAGGCGCTAGAAAGCCTCTGGGTCATGGTCGCTGAGACAGATGGCTACCTGACGGCCAACGCACCCTGGAAAAAACCCGCTGACCGTCTGGATGCCGATCACGTTGCGCTTCAGGCGCGGGTGCTGGTAACGGCGGCAGAAGCCATTCGCATCATCACCGCACTCGTCTATCCCATCCTGCCGGACGCAGCCGCGAAGGTCTGGCGGCAACTTGGGCAGGGCGAGATTGCGGATGCGGCCAAGCAGGCATTCCTGACAGAACTCGTCTGGGGCGGTTTGAAAGCCGGAACGAAGTTTGGCGAACCCGCGCCGCTCTTTCCTCGCGCGGAAAAGGACGCAGTCGAACGTATGCAGAATCTTGAAGAACAAAACAACTTCAGTGCAGTAGCAGCAGCCACCGACAAGCCTGAGCCGGTGAAGGGTACGGGCTTTAGCCCGTACATTGAATCCACAAAATCGACAGTGGCTTTAGCCCCTGAGGGACGCTCCGTGGAAAATTCATCTGCCATTTCCGCTTCTCCTGCAATCGCGTCAGCCGCCACGCCGCTTCCGATTGCTGCCGTCCCAGCCGTTTCCGCTCCAGCCGCCAATGTGCCTGCGGAGCAGCCCACCGTCCCCCAGCACATCACCATCGACGACGTGATCAAAGTCGATCTGCGCGTAGCGCAAATCCTCGTTGCCGAGCGTGTGCCCAAGGCCGACAAGCTGCTGCGCCTGGAGGTCGATCTCGGCTACGAGAAGCGGCAAATTCTGGCTGGCATCGCGCAGTACTACGAGCCGGAGAAGCTGATTGGCCGCAAGATCGTGATCGTCGCCAACCTAGCTCCGCGCAAGATGCGCGGCCTGGAGTCGAACGGAATGCTGCTGGCCGCTTCGCTAGAAGGCGGCGCGCCGATCCTGGCCGGATTCCTGGAAGAGGTGCCGCTGGGGGCGCGGCTGAAGTAGGTCTTTACGGGATTTCCAATCAAAGACGCTCGTTGACCAATCCACCGGAGGTTCTGCTTCTTAATCGTTAGTATTTGCCGTAGACTGCTGTAACAGCTTTTGAACCAGGCTTGTGCGTTGTCCGGGGTGATGAGCCGGATAACTTCGGCAATGGCCTCTTCGAGCGCTTGGCCGGTTCTTGCTTCTGCCCAGCGGAGAAGTTGTTTGAGCTTTGACCATGCCTTTTCGATCGGATTCAGATCGGGCGAGTTAGGCGGCAGATAGAGCGCTTCCGCCCCCGCTTTTTCGATTTGACGGCGCGCTCCCTTGATCTTGCGAGAAACACGACCGTAAAAATGGCAATGACGAGCAGTGGATAGAAACGTTTCAACTCCTGGGCCTCTTTGAGCCATGCGACAATCTCAGCCATCAGCCTGGGCGTATCAAAGGGCGAGGCGGTCTCGAAGACGACGGCAATCTGCTGGCCGGCATCGTCGAAGGCGGCGACACTGTTGGGCAGCGTCTTGTACTCGCCGCGGTGCCGATCGTCCTTCTCGCTGTGGCGCAAGAGGTCGCGGTGGAGCTGCTTGATGTGGTTTTCCGTGACCGGAATCTCCGGCCACGCATGGAAGATCGTCTCCATGACCTCGGCGTAGCCGGCGACCTCCTGCTCGTCGCGGGTAGCCAAGGATTCAATCTCCAGATTGGCGAGCAGGCGCTCCACGTCGCGGTCGGAGAGTTTGCTGCCCTCGATGCGCGTCGAGGAGCCGATGCTCTCGATAGTCGCCACGCGGCGCAGGGCGCTCAGGCGCTCGGGCGCCAGGGTTCCCAGCGCGCGCCATGCCCCTTTGAACTCGTCAATCTCGGCTATCAGCGTGAGCACTTCGGGCGTAATCGGGATGTCGGCGGTCTCGAACATCTGGCCCTCACACCCATATATACACCCATAAATCCACCCAAGATAATCTGGCGCAAGGTGTTCAAGCCAGCCGAGCTAGCTTGCTCAGGCCTGTCGTAAAGTGACAACCGGTTAATGGTCGGCGAGACAGGCGGAGAGATCGGCAGCGGGCAGTTTACGAATAAGCCGACAGAATCCTTATTGAGCGGCGTGTGATTTCCACCCCCAGTTCGGCTAGGATTTGGCGGTGACACTCCTATCATGAAGCCGAATTTCCCTCCTCAAAACACTACTCAGCCCAGCCTTGGAAAGGAAATTTTGCAAGAAGCCCTATAGCTGGAGAGGAGAGCGCGGGGCACTCAGTTAGGCCGGCTGCCGGGGCTGGAGCGGCGGCGGAAGCGCTCATCGACCTGCTGGCGCCCCTGAAAGCCCTCCTCGACGGTGTGCCAGTGCTCGATGGCCGGTTCGCCCATGCGCCAGCAGAGCAGCACCACCTGGTCGTCCAGGCGATAGGGAAAATCGAGCAGGCCGGCGTCGATATCCTTGACCTGGACGCCGATCGCGTCGATCTCGGCGACGCTCTCGCGGACGCGCTGCAAGTGGATTTCCAGTTCCGCGCGCAGCTTGGCTACCTCGGTTACGTCCACCTTCATGCCGCCGGAGAGATAGATGCGCCGGGCCAGTTCGGAGAGCCCTGAATCCACCTGCACGGCGGACTGCTTCCCTTCGATGGCCCGCTTCAGCAGCGATTCGAGCACCGGAAGCAGAGATTGCGCTTCGTCGAGTGTGAAGGTCTTCATAGGCATTGCCTTGCAAATAGGATACGACAGTTTTCAGTTTTCAGGGGTCAGTTTTCAGGGGTCAGCCAGGGCAAACGCATCTTAATTTGTTGTAAGGATTGAAGGGTACGGGCTTTAGCCCGTACATAAACTCAGCAAAAGGAGTAAGGGCTTTAGCCCCTGAGGGAAGGCTTTGAAGCGCGACGTTGTTGTTGTAAGGTCGAGATGGTTAGCCGCAATCCTTCCTGTTGAGTTGGAATCCGCGCTAGAAATCCCTCAGGGGCTAACAGCCTGTGGTGAAAGTCAGGTTTTGAAAGGGCACGGCTTCAGCCGTGCCGTAAACCGTTGATAAGAAACGATGGGCTTTAGCCCCTGAGGGA
>Ga0181536_10001469_pt1 | contig 27640 bp, 22 predicted proteins | sample PEATcosm2014_Bin_41_FD_121105 | JGI IMG/M metagenome (GOLD analysis project Ga0181536, IMG submission 121105) | Peatland microbial communities from MTU Mesocosm Facility, Houghton, MI, USA - PEATcosm2014_Bin17_60_metaG | ecosystem: Environmental > Terrestrial > Soil > Wetlands > Peat | place...
GACGACGTAGTAACCGGCGTCCCGCGGCAGCACCGTGTCGAACGGCGCCACCAGCCGGCCCGCCGCGATGTCCGCCTCCACCAGATGGAAGCGGCCCACAGCCACGCCGAGCCCTTCCATGGCCGCCTGGATCGCCATGAAACCCTGATCGAACGTCATGCCCCGCCGCGTGGCGATCGAGGCCGGCAGCCAGCCGGCGGTCAGCCACAACTGCCAGTCTTCCCGGGAAACCGTGGTGTGCAGCAGCGTGTGATTCGCCAAATCCTCCGGCGCGCGCAGCGGCCTTGCGTCGTTCAGCAGCTGAGGGCCGCACACCGGGAAGATGTGCTCGGCCATCAGCCAATGGGCGCGCAGCCCAGGCCAGCTGCCGTGACCGTAGCGGACGGCGATGTCGACGTCTTCGCGCTGGAAATCGACCAGATGGGTGGAGGTGGTGATCCGCACCTCGATCCCGGGATGCGCGTCCTGGAACGCGGCCACCCGTGACACCAGCCACTTGGTGGCGAGCGAGGCGGTGGTGCTCACGGTCAGCCGCAAGTCATGATCGGCGCGGCGCGGCTTCGCCGTGGCCCGGTGCGGATCGGCGAAGGCGGAGCGGATTGACGGCAAATAGTCCAGCGCCTCGCGCGTCAATTCCAGCGTCCGGTTGCGCCGGATGAACAGGGTCAGGCCAAGCTGTTCCTCCAGCCGGCGGATCTGATGGCTGATCGCGGTCTGGGTGACGTTCAGTTCGGCCGCCGCGCGGGTGAAGCCCATGTGCCGGGCGGCGGCCTCGAACGCGCGCAGGCCATTGAGCGAGGGGAGCAGCATGGCCGGCCGCGAAGGCGCGGAGTTTTCGCGCCACCGGTCGGATCGGCCAGACGGCCTAGGTCGCGATTTAAGGTTGCTTATCCATACGAATGCGACTCCAGCGGACGTCATGCGAAAATGTGCCGGTTAAAATATCCAGATGCCGTCAGCATGCCCGGGAGACAGCCGGGCCATGGCGCCGATACGCGCCGCGCCAACCTGTTACAAGTACGTAAGTCCCCGTACGCGATGAACCGAATTACAGCGACTGGCTCACCCGAGTTAAGACCGCTGTGGCAATGCTCGGTTGAGCAGCGGAGAGGTGGGCGCGAATGACGGTCCCGGCTTTCGATCTTCGGACATCGCTGGTGGCGCATCGCGCGGTCCCGTGCGTCATGCCCAGGCCCGCCGTGACGCCGCCGGCGCAAATCCGCCGACCCGAAACGATTTCGCTCGAGCAAGCGAAAATCATGACTTCCAACCGCCCAATGCTCGCGATGGCGGTCTGCGAAGGAGCTGTGCGATGAGCCAGACATTTTCGTTCCATGCGGCGGAGCAGCCGATCGCCAAACCGGCTCGATCGCACCTGAAACGATCCGGCAACCCTGGCATGGGGCGTCCCGATCGGGCGACACGCCGCCGGAAGCAGCCCCAGGCGCCCGCCAGAGTGCCGATGCTGGACTGGCCGAGAAACCTGTTCAGCGACAATGCCAGCACGGCGGACCTCATGGCCGAGGAGTTCCCGCTGCAGTGGGACATGCCAGCCTTGTCTCAGAACCCGGAGATTTTCCTTCAGGCCGCCGCCTGAACCGACCGGCAACGATCCCGCTTTCGTGATCCGGCCTGACCGGGGGATCGGCCGGGCCGGCCACAAGGTGCCCGCATGGCTCGGCGGCGCCTCCAGGGGTCTTTCGCGGACGGCGCCGGCGGGCGCATGACTCTCTCCCCAAAGGCGGCGGAGGGCGGGCATGAGCGATTTCTCAGGGGCAAACAACCCGGCGGTGGCGGCCACCCTGCCCGACCCCGGCGACACCGCGGACTTCGCTGACGCTGCCCGCGGCTTTATCGGCAGCCTCCCCGGCCCGGTCATCCGCACCGCCAGCGGCACGCCGGTCTGGGACCTGACGCCTTACGCGTTCCTCGACGCCGAAACCGCGCCGCCGACGGTGAACCCCAGCCTGTGGCGCATGGCCCGCCTCAACCGGCACCACGGGCTGTTCCAGGTGACCGAGCGGGTGTTCCAGGTACGTGGCCTCGACCTCGCCAACCTGACGATCGTGGAGAGCGACACCGGCATCATCGTGATCGACGCGCTGACCACGGTCGAGGTCGCGGCGGCGGCGATGGCGCTCTATTTCGCGCACCGCGGCGACCGGCCGATCCGGGCGGTGATTTATACCCACAGTCACTCCGACCATTTCGGCGGCGTGCACGGCGTCATCGCGCCGGAGCAGACCGGCATCCCGATCATCGCCCCGGACGGCTTCATGGCGGCGGTGGGCGGCGAGAACGTGCTGCCCGGCAACGCCATGGCCCGCCGCGCGCAGTTCCAGTTCGGCGGCCTGCTGCGCCAAGGTCCCCTCGGTCAGGTCGACGCCGGACTGGGCAAGATCACCGCCCGCGGCACGCAAAGCCTGATCGCCCCGACGCTGCTGATCCGCGCCCCGGTCGAGACCCACACGATTGACGGCGTGGAGATAGTGTTCCAGCTCGCTCCGGAGACCGAGGCGCCGGCCGAGATGCATTTGTTCCTCCCCCAATGGGGCGTGCTGAACATGGCCGAGAACGCCACGCATCATCTGCACAACTTCCTGCCGTTGCGCGGTGCCGTGGTGCGCGATCCGCGGATGTGGGCGAAATACCTCGCCGACGCGCTGGAGCTGTTCGGGGCGCGGACCGAGGTGCTGATCGCGCAACATCATTGGCCGGTATGGGGCACGGCGCGGGTGCGGACCTATCTGGAGAAGCAGCACGACCTGTACAAATTCATCCACGACCAGTCGGTGCGGCTGCTCAATCTGGGCCGCAAACCGGGGGAGATCGCGGACGAGATCGCGCTGCCGCCGGAGCTGGCGCGCGAGTGGTATCTGCGGGGTTACTACGGCGCGCTGAAGCACAACGCGAAGGCGGTGTATCAGCGGTATCTGGGGTGGTACGACGGCAATCCGGCGATGCTCGACGCGCTGCCGCCGCGCGAGACGGCGGAGCGGACCATTGCCTACATGGGTGGAGTCGAGGCGGCGGTGGCCCGGGCGCGCGCGGATTTCGCGGCGGGGGCGTTTCGTTGGGTGGCCCAGGTGATGCATCACGCGGTGCTGGCGGCGCCAGAGCACGCGGCGGCGCGGGGGTTGCTGGCCGATGCGCTGGAGCAACTTGGTTTCGCCGCCGAATCGGCGACGTGGCGCAACGCGTATCTCTACGCGGTGCAGGAGTTGCGCGAGGGCAAGCGGGTGCTGCCAGCGCGGCCGATGCTGTCGCCCTCGCTGGTGTCCGGGCTGACGACGGAGTTGTTGCTGGATTACCTCGCGGTGCGGTTGAATCCGGGGCGCGCGGAGGGGGCGACGCTGGCGTTCGGCTGGTTGGTGACCGATCGAGATACGGTGTTTGGCCTGACCTTGCGCAACAGTGTGCTTTCGCACAGGGCGGGGGCCGTGGCGGATGCGGTGGCGACTCTTGTCAGCGACCGGCGCACGTTGGAAGCGCTGGTACTGGGCCTGGCCACGCCGTCGCGCGCCCGGTCCGACGGTGTGCTGAGCATCGCGGGCGACGCGGCGGCGGTGGAGCGGCTGTTCGCGATGCTCGATACGTTTCCGTTGATGTTCGATGTGGTGGGGTGATGGAGGCGTGCCGGTCTCATTGGCCGGCGGTGCGGAACGGATTGGGGTCGTTCGCGCGGGTCAGTGCGATTGTATGCGACCGGTCACCAGGGGAAGGCCGGCTCGCGAACGAACCGGCCCAACCCCTACCGCCGATTGATCCTGATCTTGACTTCGAAGCCAAGAATCACCACAATTAGCAGCAGGAGAATAAGAGATGTACTCATCTCATACCTCCTGGTGATTAGCCGGCGGGGGCATTCCCGCCGGCTTTTCTTTTTTGCCGTCAATGCGTGAACAAACCGTTGAGGCGATGCCGCGGCCGAGTGTTCGTCGCGCGTGCGCCATTCCTCGCGCGGCATCGCACGCCCGACCGGCACTGTGTCGACCCGCGGCACGGTGTTGGATCGTTCCGGTGGCGCCATACGTCGGTATGCGATCGCCCACCAGGGGTAGGCCGGCTCGCGAACGAACCGGCCCATCGCCGATTGATGAAAATCTTGACTTCAACGCCAAGAATCACCACTATCAGCAGCAGGAGAATAAGATGCGTCATCATCCTACACCTCCTGACGATTTGCCGGCGGGGTGATTCCCGCCGGCGTTTCTTTTTTGCCGCCAATGCGTGAATAAACCGTTGAGGCGATGCCGCGGCGGTGTGTTCGTCGCGCGCGCTCCATTCCGTGCGCGGCATCGCACGACCGACCGGCACGGTGTCGACCCGCGGCACGGTGTTGGATCGTTCCGGTAGCACAGTACATTGGTATGCGACCGGTCACCAGGGGAAGGCCGGTTCGCAAACGAACCGGCCCATCCCCTACCGCCGATTGATCCTGATCTTGACTTCAAAGCCAAGAATCACCACAATCAGCAGCAGGAGAATAAGAGACGTCGTCATCTCATACCTCCTGGTGATTAGCCGGCGGGGGCATACCCGCCGGCTTTTCTTTTTTGCCGCCAATGCATGAACAAACCGTTGAGGCGATGCCGCGGCGGTATGTTCGTCGCGCGCGCTCCATTCCTTGCGCGGCATCGCACGACCGACCGGCACTGTGTCGACCCGCGGCACGGTGTTGGATCGTTTCGGTGGCGCAGTACGTCGGTGTGGTATCGATCGCCAGGGGTAGGCCGGCTCGCGAACGAACCGGCCCATCGCCGATTGATGAAAATCCCGACTTCAACGCCAAGAATCACCAATACCGGCAGCAAGAGAACAAGATGCTTCATCATCTTACACCTCCTGACGATTTGCCGGCGGGGTGATTCCCGCCGGCGTTTCTTTTTCGCCTTCAACCTGTGAACAACCTGTTGCGGCGATGCCCACCGCCGCGCCCAGCCTTGGCGTAGCGCGTGCGCTATTCCGAGAGGGACGTCGCATGAACGATCTGAACCGTTTGTCCGGCCTGATCGCGTGCACCCACGTCATCGGGCCGCGCCGCCTTCGCTAACCAGGACCCGGAGCCGAGATCGGCACCCCTCCACCGGTATGGTATTGCTTTCCCGCGCGTTACCCCCAACTACCCCGCGCACCGATCCGGCCGGCCATTCCCTCGCCCCGACCGCCCCACCGCCAGGAGACCACCCACCGATGAACCACCTGGACCGCCTGTCCGACCTGATCGCGCGGGCCCGCGCCGCCGGCGCCGATGCCGCCGACGCCCTGCTGGTCGCCGGCACCTCGCTCTCGGTCTCCCGCCGCCTCGGCCAGACCGAACACGTCGAGCGGTCGGAAGGCCAGGACCTCGGCCTGCGCGTGTTCCTCGGCAAGCGCGCCGCCATCGTCTCCGCCACCAACGTGGACCCCGCCAGCTTCGCCGCGTTGGCCGAGCGCGCGGTCGCCATGGCCAAGGTCGTGCCGGAGGACCCCTATGCCGGCCTCGCCGACACCGCCGCGCCGCCGGACACCCAGGACCTGGACATGGTGGACCCGGCGGAACCCTCGGCCGAAGACCTGATCGCCCGCGCCGCCACCGCCGAGGACGCGGCGCTCGCGGTCCCCGGCGTCAACAACTCCGAGGGCGCCGATGCCGGGTTCAGCCGCGGCGAAATCTATCTGGTGACCTCGGCCGGGTTCGCCGGGCACCGGGTCGGCACCAGCCACTCGATCAGCGCGACGGCGCTGGTGGGCGCGGGCACCGGGATGCAGCGCGACTACGATTATGACTCCAAGGTGCATCTGGCGGACCTGGACGACCCAGCGACGATCGGCCGCAGCGCGGCGAACCGGGCGCTGGCGCGGCTCAACCCGACGCGGCCGAAAACCGCGAAACTGCCGGTGGTCTACGATCCCAGGGTCGCGACCTCGCTGCTCGGGCACCTGACGAGCGCGATCAACGGCGCCTCGGTCGCCCGCGGCACCAGCTTCCTGAAGGAGAAACTGGGGCAGCGGATCTTCGCCCCCGGCATCTTCGTCCACGACGACCCGCGCCGGGTGCGCGGCCCGCGGTCGCGGGTGTTCGACGGCGAGGGCACGCCGACCAAGGCGAGCGCCCTGATCGCGGACGGCGTGCTGACCAGCTGGCTGCTCGACAGCCGCTCCGCGCGGCAGTTGGGCATGGTCTCGACCGGCCACGCCTCGCGCGGCACCAGCGGGCCGCCGTCGCCGTCGGCCTCCAATCTGTGGCTCGCCGCCGGGACGCTGACGCCGGACGAGCTGATGGCCGACATCAAGCTCGGGCTTTACATCACCGAGCTGATCGGCATGGGGGTGAACGGCGTCACCGGCGACTACAGCCGGGGCGCGGCGGGTTTCCTGATCCGCGACGGCAAGCGGGCGGAGCCGGTGGCGGAGATCACCGTGGCCGGCCATCTGACCGAGATGTTCGCCCATCTGACCCCGGCCAACGACCTGATTTTCCGCCGCGGCACCGACTCGCCGACCGTGCGGGTCGAGGGGATGACGATGGCCGGGGGATGATGAGCGGGGCGTAATGGCGGCGGGAGCCTGGCCGCCCCCTTGCGGGTCACCGGGCACGCCCCCAGATAGCGAACGTTTTAACCACAAAGCGACCCATCAATGTTTGGACGAGGTTCACGTCTTCTGGCCGCCCTCGCGGTGCTTGCCTTGCTGCTCGCCCCCGCCATCGCCGATGCGCGTCTGGGCGGCGGCAGTTCCATGGGCAGCCGCGGCGGGATGACCTTCTCCGCGCCACCCTCCACCAGCACGGCACCCGGCGGCGCGTCGCCGATGCAGCGCAGCATGACGCCGAACACGCCAGCGCCGAGCCCTGGCACGCCGGGGTTTGGCCAGCCGGGGTTTGGCCAGCCGAGGTCGTCCTTCATGTCCGGCCTGATGGGCGGGCTGATCGGCGCCGGCATCGGCGGCATGCTGTTCGGCGGCGGTTTCTTCGGCCACGGCCTGGGCTTTGGCGGGTTCCTCGGCTTCCTGCTGCAGATCGCCCTGGTCGTGATGCTCGGCCGCTGGGTGTGGCGCAGGTTCATGGGCGGCCAGTCGCCGGCGCTCGCGGGCGGGCCCGGCCTGTTCGCCCGCGGCGGCGGAGCCGGCCTGATGGGCGGCATGATGGGAGGCCCAGGGACACCGCGCCCGGCGGGCAACCCGCCGCCGATCACGATCTCGCCGGCCGATTTCCAGGAGTTCGAGCACCTGCTGCAGGCCAGCCAGGCCGCCTGGAGCGCGCGTGACCTGAACGCCTTGCGCGCCATGGCGACGCCGGAGATGGTCGGCTACTTCTCCGAGCAGCTCTCCGATTACGCGAGCCGCGGGGTGACCAACACGGTCACCGACGTTCGCCTCGAGTCCGGCGATCTGGCCCAATCCTGGGCCGAGGCGGGACGGGAGTACGCGACGGTGGCGATGCGGTTCTCGATGATCGACGTCACGCGGGATGCGGCGGGCCACGTCGTCGACGGCAGCGCGAACGAACGGGTCCTGGCGACCGAGTTGTGGACGTTCGTGCGGGCGCGCGGCGGGCATTGGATCCTGTCGGCGATCCAGCAGGCGCGGTAAGGGCGGTCGCCGCGGCGTCGCTCAATCGTCGTGGCCCGGCTTGCAATCGTCATGACCGGGCGTGCAGTCGTCATGACCCGGCTTGACCGCGCCATCTGTAGCATCACGATGTGGCGTCAGATGGCCCGGTAGATCCGCCGGACAGGCCGGGGGCGGGCTACGACGCGTTCCGCTTATCAGTTGGCCCGGTCGATCCCCCGCACAGGCCGGGGGGAGGGCCAGGACGCTTTCCGCTTACCTGACGCTTTCCGCTTAAAGGAGCGAGTGATGGCCGCGCTTGACCCGATTCCCTACACCAACGCGAAGCTTCGCCGCATTCTGTCGACGGTGCGCACCATCGCCATGGTCGGCGCCAGTTCCAACTGGAACCGGCCTTCGTATTTCGTGATGAAATACCTGCAAGGCAAAGGCTACCGCGTCATCCCGGTCAACCCCGGCACCGCCGGCAAGGAGCAACTGGGCGAGACAATCTACGCCTCGTTGCGCGACATTCCCGAGAAGATCGACATGGTCGACATCTTCCGCGCCGCCGATCAGGTCGGCCCGGTGGTCGACGACGCCATCGCCATCGGCGCCAAGGTGGTCTGGATGCAGTTGGGTGTGCGCAACGACGCGGCGGCGGAAAAAGCCGAGGCGGCGGGCATCGAAGTCATCATGAACCGCTGCCCCAAGATCGAATTCGGCCGGCTGGGCGGGGAGCTGTCGTGGAGCGGCGTCAACACCGGCATCATCCGCAACCGTCCAGCCCAGCCGCCGACAGACCGGCGGAGCAAGCCGCGACCGTTACCGGCGGCGAACGTTTCGTATGGGTTCGAAACGCGGGCGATCCACGCCGGCGCCGCGCCCGATCCGACGACCGGCGCGCGGTCCACGCCGATTTACCAGACCACGGCTTATGTGTTCGACGATGTCGATCACGCCGCGTCGTTATTCAATCTGCATAATTTCGGCTACATTTACTCGCGCCTGACCAACCCGACCGTGTCGGTGCTGGAGGAACGCATCGCCAGCCTGGAAGGCGGCCGCGCCGCCGTCGCCGCCGCCTCGGGCCACGCCGCGCAGTTTCTGGTGTTCGCGACGATGTTGGAGCCGGGGGACGAATTCCTCGCCTCCCGCGCGCTGTACGGCGGATCGCTGACGCAGTTCGGGCTGAGTTTTAAAAAGCTTGGCTGGCACTGCCATTTCGTCGACCCGCTGGACCCGGAGAATTTCCGCCGCGCGCTGACGCCGAAATGCAAGGCGATCTTCGTGGAAAGCCTGGCGAACCCGGGAGGCGTCGTCGTCGATATCGCCGCGGTCGCCGAGATCGCCCATTCCGTCGGAATCCCGTTGATTGTGGATAATACGCTGGCGACACCATTTCTGTGCCGGCCGTTCGAGTGGGGCGCCGATCTGGTCACCCACTCCACCACCAAGTTCCTCGGCGGTCATGGCAATTCGATGGGCGGCATGGTGGTCGAGTCGGGCAAATTCGATTGGGCGGCGAGCGGCAAGTTCCCGTCGCTGACCGAGCCGGAACCGGCCTATCACGGGCTGCGGTTTTACGAGAATTTTGGCGATTTCGCCTTCACCACCAAGGCGCGCGCCGTGGCGTTGCGCGATTACGGCCCGACGATGGCGCCGATGAACGCGTTCCTGACCATCACCGGCACCGAAACGTTGCACGTGCGCATGGAGCGGCATTGCGAGAACGCGCAAAAGGTCGCCGAATTCCTCGCCGGGCATCCTAAGGTCGAGTGGGTGTCGTACGCCGGGCTCGAAACCAGTCCGTATCGGGCGCTGGCGCGGAAATACATGCCGAAGGGCGCGGGGTCGGTATTTACCTTCGGTATTAAGGGCGGCTTCGATGCCGGCGTGAAACTGGTCGAGAGTGTTGGACTGTTCTCGCATCTGGCGAATATCGGCGACACGCGCAGTTTGATTTTGCATCCGGCGTCGACCACGCACCGGCAGTTGACCGATGAACAGCGGCTGGCCGCCGGCGCGGGGCCCGATGTGATCCGGCTGTCGATCGGGCTGGAAACCGCGGCGGATTTGATCGCCGATCTGGATCAGGCGTTGGCCGGGGCGTAATGGGGGTCTATCCTACCACCACCTGAATCGGCGCCTTCGCGTTGGTGACCGAGGTCACCGCGCAGCCCGCCGGATCGCCATCGGTCTGCGCCGGCACCGGTTCGTTGCCGATGAAATCCACCCGATTGGCCCGCACCCGCCGCACCCCCGGCAGGTGTCCCAGCAGGTTCAGCGGCAACGCCGCGCCATACATCATCGCCGCCGCCGGCCCGCCGCGGTCGAACAGCACGACGGTGAACCCCGGCTCCCCCGGCATCGCGTCCGCCGCCAGCCGGAAGCTTCCCCCGTACAGGCGGCCTTTCGAAACGATGACGCTGGCCGCCTGGGTTTCCACTTCATCGAGCCGCACGCGGATCGGCGGATAGGAGTAGCGCGTCAGCTCCGCCATCGAACGCAGCACGTACGCACCCTTGCCCAATAGTTTCTTCATCGGAAACGACACGCGCCGCACGACATGCGCGTCGAACCCCACACCCAGCATCTGTACGAACAACCGGTCTCCCTGGGCCGACGCCGCGATGCCCGGCCACAGCGTCGTGGTGCGCCCGAACGCCAGTGCCGCCGCGACCGCCTTGGGCGAAAACGGCAATCCCAGTTCGTGCGCCAGCACATTGGCGGTGCCCAAAGGAATCACCCCAAGGCTCGCGCCGGTGCCCATCAGGCCATTGGCGACCTCGGCGATCGTGCCGTCGCCGCCCGCCGCGACGACCATCGGTTCGCCGCGGCGCACCGCCTCCTGCGTCAGCGCTTCGGCATGCCCCGCCCGGCACGTCTCGGCGAGTTCCAGCCGCACGCCATTGGCCACCAGGACGTCCAGCACGCGCCAGAGCAAGTGGGCGCGCCGCCGCCCGGCGACGGGATTGAACACGATCACCATCCGAATGTGGCCTTTCGGGGTTCCGGCGCGAATCCATCCACCGGTCGCAGCGGAAAGTTGTGTCGATGCCATGCCTACGCGATGGTTTCATGACTGTTCAATTACAATACCATGACTTTGCGAGCTTGTGTGGATTTTACGCCTGGTCATCGAATCTTCACTGACGCGGCGCGGGCCGGACGGTATGTGCTGCGCCTTAATGAACGCACCCCTCCTCTCCGTGCCCGGATTCGGTGCTCGCGCCGACTACCGGAGCATCTTCATCTCCGACACCCATTTAGGGACGCGGGGATGCCGCGGCGACTTTCTCGCCGATTTTCTCCGCCGTTGCAGCGCGCAGCATTTGTTTCTGGTCGGTGACATCATCGACGGCTGGCGGTTGCGGAAATCGTGGTACTGGGATGAGCATCACGACGACGTGCTGCGGCAAATCCTGCGGCACGCGCGGGGTGGCACGAAAGTGACCTACATCCCCGGTAACCATGATGAAATGTTTCGCTCCTGGCTGCCGGCCGGCGTCGACATCAGCGGCATCCGGCTGTGTCAGGAGGCCGAGCACGTCACCGCCGACGGCAAGCGCTTTCTGATCATTCACGGCGACGAGTTCGACAACGTCGTCCGCTACGCCAAATTCCTCGCTCTGCTCGGCGACTGGGCTTACACGACCGCGCTGGTGGTCAACCGCTGGTTCAATGCCGCGCGCCGCCGGATGGGGCTGCCGTACTGGTCGCTGTCCGCGTGGTTGAAGCTGCAGGTGAAGGAAGCGGTGAAGGCGATCGACCGTTTCGAATCGGCTCTGGCGGCCGAGGCGCATCGCCGCGGTTTCGACGGCGTGGTCTGCGGCCACATCCACCACGCCGAAATGCGCGAGGTCGACGGCATCATGTACATGAACGACGGCGACTGGGTCGAAAGCTGCACCGCGCTCGTCGAACATCACGACGGCCGCATGGAGCTCATCGACTGGGCTGCTTTGAACCGCCTCTCGTTCTTCGCGCCGCGCCAGACACGGGCCGCGCAAGCTGCCTGACCTGATCCCGTTTCCCGCTCTGATCGAGATGCTGCCTGACGCGCCCTCTCACCGCATCCTGATCGTCTCGGATGCCTGGCTGCCGCAGGTCAACGGCGTGGTGCGCACGCTGACCACGGTGGCCAGCGAACTGAAGGCCATGGGGCACGTGGTTGAGGTGATCGGTCCGGACCGGTTCCGGACCGTTCCATGCCCGACCTATCCCGACATCGCGCTGTCGATTTTTCCCAGCCGCAAACTGATCCGGATGATCGAGGACTTCCAGCCGGAGGCGCTGCACATCGCCACCGAGGGACCGCTGGGGCTCGCCGCGCGGCGTTGGGCGATGCGCACCGGATTTCGTTTCACCACCGCGTTCCATACAAGGTTCGCCGAGTATCTGCACGCGCGGACCCGCATTCCGGTGCGCCCGGTCTACGCCTGGATGCGGCGGTTTCATGACGCCGGCGCCGGCACGATGGTCGCCACGCGGTCGCTGCGGGACGAACTCACCGCGCGCGGCTTCAGCCACATCCGGCCGTGGTCGCGCGGCGTCGATCTGGATCTGTTCCGGCCGGAGCCGCGGGAAGACTGGGGCCTGCCCAGGCCGGTGTTTATTTATGTGGGGCGGGTGGCGGTGGAGAAGAATATCGGGGCGTTTCTCGATCTCGATTTGCCGGGGTCCAAGGTGGTGGTTGGCGGTGGCCCGCAACTGGCGGCGCTGCGCCGGGAGTATCCGGCGGTCAGCTTCACCGGGCCGCGGTTCGGGGAGGCTCTGGCGCGGGCCTATGCCGGCGCCGATGTGTTCGTGTTCCCCAGCCTGACCGACACGTTCGGCCTCGTGATCCTGGAGTCGCTGGCCTGCGGCACGCCGGTCGCGGCGTTTCCGGTCACGGGTCCCAAGGACGTCCTGGCGGGGGCTGAGGGCTGTGTCGGCGCGGTCAACGTCGATCTGCGCCACGCCGCCCTGGACGCGCTCCAGGCCGACCGGGAGGCCTGCCGCGCCCATGCCGAGCGTTACTCCTGGCGCGCCTGCGCCGAGTTGTTCCTGTCGCACCTGATGCCGATGCGCGAGGCGTGCTGAGCGTAGGCAAAGGTCAGGGCTCCGCCCTGAAACCCGCCAGGAGGCGCTGCCTCCTGGACCTCCGGCAAAGGGCGAGGCCCTTTGCGATCTGTCCATTGGTTGGTGTTCTGGGGCGGGCCAACCCGGACCTTGCGAGGTCTCGGTCGGCCCGCCCCAGAACACCAACCAAAATGAATGGTTCCAAGGGCCACCGCCCTTGGCGGGGTTCCACGGGGCAGCGCCCCTTGGTGGGGTCTCGGGGCGAAGCCCCGGCGCTTGACTTCACCCCAACCGTGTCCATTGATCGCCCGCGCATGCCAGGCGAGGAGACGATGGCCCCGAAATCGAAAGTGGTCGGCAGCTTCCGCGAGGCGGTGGCCGATATTCCCGACGGCAGCACCATCGCCTTTGGCGGTTTCGCCATGCCCGGTACGCCGTTCAACCTGATCAAAGCGCTGCTGGAGCAAGGCGCCAAACGGCTGACCCTGGTCGGCAATACCACCGGCGGCGCGCAACAGCCGCGCATGCCGGACATGGGGATGCTGGTGGAAAACGGTCAGGTCGCCAAGGTGATCTGTGCTTTCACCGCCGCGACGCGCCCCACCGATACGTTGCCGTTCACCAAATATTACGAGTCCGGCGAGTGCGACGCCGAACTGGTGCCGCAAGGCACGCTGGCCGAACGCATGCGCGCCGCCGGGGCCGGCATTCCCGCGTTCTACACACCGACCGCGGTCGGCACCGAACTCGCCGCCGGCCGCGAGACGCGGGTGTTCGACGGCCGCGAGTATCTGCTGGAGTACGCGCTGCCGCTGGATTACGCGTTCATCCGCGCGGTGCGTGCCGATACGTTCGGCAACCTGCAATTTCACCGCGCGCAACGCAACTTCAATCCGGTGATGGCGACCGCCGCGAAATGCACCATCGTCGAAGTCGACGAGCCGATCGTTCCGGCCGGCGAGATCGACGCCGACGCGGTGCATTGCTCGGGCCTGTTCGTGCATCGCCTGGTGCGCGTACCGCTGCCCCCCGAGGGACTCTGGCCCACCAAACGGCAGGAGCGACGCCGATGAGCGGAACCAAAGGCCTCAACCGCCAGCAGATGGCCGACCTGATCGCGCGGCAGTTCCAGGACGGCTGGGTCGTCAACCTGGGAGTCGGCATTCCGACGATGTGTTCCAATACCGATATCGGCGACACGGATATCGTCTACCACTCGGAAAACGGCGTCATCGGCTATGGCGCGGTCGCGGCGGAGGGGATGGAGGATCTGAACCTCGTCAACGCCGGCGGGCAGAACGTGACGCTGAAACCCGGCGCGGCGGTGGTGCATCACGCGGATAGTTTCGCCATCATCCGCGGCGGCCACATCGACGTGACCGTGATGGGAGCGTATCAGGTTTCTTGCGCGGGCGATTTCGCCAACTGGAAATTGAAGGGCCAGAAGGGCGGCGGCATCGGCGGCGCGATGGACCTCGCGGCGTGCGCGAAACGGGTGTTCATTATTCTTGAGCACACGACGCGCGACGGCAGTTCCCGGCTGGTGCCGGAATGCGATCTGCCGGTGACGGCCCGCGGCGTGGTGAAACTGGTCGCCACCAACTACGGTTTATTCGAACCCACCGGCGACGGTTTCCGGTTGCGTGAGATCGCCCCCGGCGTGACGGTCGAGGAAATCCGCGCCGCGACCGGAACGAAGCTGACGGTGGCCGATCCATTGCCGGTGGTGCGGCCGGCGGGGTGAACAGCGACACGGTTTTCGCCCATGCCTCCGGCGCGGGCCGTGCCGCCATCGCGGTGCTGCGGATCAGCGGACCAGAAACCGCTTTGGTGCTGACCGCTTTGTGCGGAAGTTTGCCGTTACCGCGGCGGGCGGTGCTGCGCGCGTTGCGTGACGCGGAGGGCGACTTGCTCGACCGCGCCATGGTGCTCTGGCTGCCGGGTCCGCGGTCTTACACCGGCGAGGATTCCGCCGAACTGCACGTGCACGCGGGCCGCGCGGTGATCGATGCCGTCGCGGGCGCGTTGGGCGCGCTCGGGGCGCGGCCGGCCGAGCCGGGGGAATTCACTCGCCGGGCGTTCCTGAACGGCAAGCTGGACCTCGTGTCGGCCGAGGCGGTGCATGACCTGGTCGCCGCCGAAACGGATGCGCAACGGCGTCAGGCGTTGCGGCAACTGGACGGCGCGTTGGGCGACCTTTACCGCGACTGGTCGGACCGGCTGCGCGGCGCGCTGGCGCGGCAGGAAGCGCTGATCGACTTTCCCGACGAGGATTTGCCGCCCGAGGTCGAAGCCGATTTGCTGACGGCCGTCCGATCGTTGCGCGCGGCGGTCGAAGCCCATCTCGACGATCGCCACCGCGGCGAGAAATTGCGCGAAGGTCTGTGCTTCGCCATCACCGGCGCGCCCAACGTCGGCAAGTCCTCGTTGATCAATGCGCTGGCGGAACGCGATGTCGCGATCGTGGCGGCCACGCCCGGCACCACCCGCGACGCGATCGAAACCCGCGTCGTCCTGGGTGGCGTGCCGGTCACCCTGGTCGACACCGCCGGGCTGCGTGACACAGCCGATCCGATCGAGGCCGAGGGCGTGCGGCGAGCCCGGTCGCGGGCGGCGGCGGCGGATCTGGTGCTGACGGTGATCGAGGCGGGCGCGCCACTCGACCCCGGCGCGGACGGGTTGGTGGTCGCCAACAAATCCGATCTTTATCCAGAACAAAGATCCGGCGTGTTGGCGATCAGCGCGCTGACCGGTGCCGGTCTGGCCGCGCTACGGGCCCGGCTGGCCGCCGAGGCGACGGCGCTGACCCAATCGAGCGGCCCGCCGCCGCTGACCCGCGCTCGGCATCGCACGGCGCTGCGGTCCGCCGCGCGGTGGCTCGCGGAGGCCGAGGACGCGCTCGAACCGGAGTTGCGCGGCGAAGCGATGCGGCTGGCGCTGCGGGCGCTGGGCTCGATCACCGGTCAGGTGGGCGTCGAGGATATACTGGACTCGATTTTCCGTCAGTTCTGCATTGGGAAGTGATGTCAGCCGCACCCTGAACTGACGGGCGGCGGGAGAGGCCTGCTTCCACCGCGGAGACAACGCGTTCACCAAGATCATGCGACCAGGCGGCCGGCATGGTTCCCTCTCTGGCCAGTGGCCGGGGGAGATTCGCGGGGTGTGCCGATTCCCCAAAAGCGACAGGCCGCGCCCCGCGCTCTCCCCCGCCACCTCGCATTTGAGTTAACCTGGCCACTCCGGCAAACACTCCCCCCATGAAGCCCCCGATCGACCCCACCGCCACCCGCGCTCTGCTGGCGCGGCTCTGGCGCGAGCACATCCGCCACTACAAGCCGGCGCTGGTGCTGGTGCTGTGCCTCAGCGCGGCGATGGCGGGGGCGACGGCGCTGTATCCGCTGGTGCTGCGCTATGCCGGCATTCTGTTCGCCGCCGCCGACCCGCGGATCGCCTGGCAAATCCCGCTGCTGGTCGTCCTGGTCACCCTGCTCAAAGCAACAACCCAGTATTTTCAGAGTGTTAAAGCCCAGGACCTGGTGCTGCGGGTGATCCGCGACCTGCAGAACCGGATGTTCGCGCATCTGACGCGCACCGACCTCGCCCGCATCGAGCGCGAGGCGCCGGCGCAGCTCGCCACCCGCTTCACCACCGACGCCGCCGCGATCCGCGAGGCGCTGACCCGCGCCGTCAACGGCCTCGCCGACGTGGTCACGGTCGCCGGGCTGGTGGCGTCGATGATCTACATGGACTGGCTGCTGTCGCTGCTGTCGGCGGTGCTGTATCCGCTCGCCGCCGTGCCGATCCAGCGCATCGGCAAGCGGGTGCGGCGCGCCTCGGGCGGGATGCAGGAGACGATCGGCGAAACCGCCGCGATGCTGAACGAGAGCTTCGCCCAGGCGCGAACGGTGCGCGCCTACCGGCTGGAGGAGATCGAGACGAAGCGCGCCGGCGTGGCCTTCCGCGCGCTGTATCGCACGCTGCTGACCATCACGAAGACCCGCTCCCGCGTCGAGCCGGTGCTGGAAGTCCTGGGTGGCATCGCCGTCGCCGTGGTCATCGCCTTCGAGGCGTGGCGCGCCACCGTCTCCGACCACACGTTGGGCGATTTCGGCGCCTTCGTGGCCGCGTTGCTGCTGGCGGCGCGGCCGTTGCGGGCGTTGGGCTCGCTGAATTCGGCGTTGCAGGAGGGCTTGGCGGGCCTCGTGCGGGTGTTCGCGGTGATCGACGAGCCGGCGCGCATTCAAGATGCCCCGGGTGCGCGCGCCTTGCCCCCTGGGCATGGGCATGTGCGGTTCGATCAGGTGGGGTTCGTCTACCCCGACGGGCGGGTTGGCCTGGACGGGCTGAGCTTCGAGGCACAGCCGGGGCAGACGGTGGCGCTGGTCGGTCCCTCGGGGGCGGGCAAGTCCACGGCGCTGGCGCTGATCCCGCGGCTGCATGACGCGACCACCGGGGCGGTGCGGATCGATGGCGCCGACGTGCGCGGGATCACGCTGGAGAGTCTGCGCGACAGCATCGCCTATGTCGGCCAGGACGCGCTGCTGTTCGACGATACGGTGGCGGCGAATATCGCGATGGGCAAGCCGGGCGCCAGCCGGGCGGCGATCGAGGCGGCGGCGCAGGCGGCGCAGGCGGCGGGATTCATCGCGGCGCTGCCGAAGGGCTACGACACCGTGGTGGGGCCGGGCGGCGGGCGGCTGTCGGGCGGGCAGCGGCAGCGGATTTCTCTGGCGCGGGCATTGCTGCGCGATCCGCGGGTGCTGCTGTTGGACGAGGCCACCAGCGCGCTGGACGCGGAGAACGAGGCGGCGGTGCAGGTCGCGCTGGCCCGGTTGCGGGCGGGCCGGACGACGATCGTGATCGCGCACCGGCTGTCGACGGTGCGGGACGCCGATCTGGTGGTGGCGATGGCGGACGGCAAGGCGGTCGAGACGGGGACGCACGCGTCGCTGCTGGCGTTGGACGGGCTGTACGGACGGTTGGTGCGGTCGCAGGCGTTGGGGGCGGCGGCGTGAGGGGTGTTGCGACGACATATTGGACTTGCTGGGGTCGGACACTCCCCCGGCTTCCCGGCGGCTGGAATTTGGGATATCCTTAGCTTATGGCACCGAGACTGGCGCGTATCACGCTTCGAGGCTTCAAGACGATCAAAGACCTGATCGATTTCGAGCCCGGCGACCTAACTGTGCTGATCGGCCCGAACGGCGCGGGCAAGACGAATTTCATTTCGTTCTTCCGTATGCTTTCCTGGGCGCTGGCCCCACCGGGCCAGTTACAGGTCCACGTGAGCCAACAAGGAGGTGCGAACGCACTGTTGCACGATGGCGCGGCGGTCACCACACAGATCGAGGCCGCGCTGACACTCACCACAGACAAAGCCACGAACGACTATGGCTTCCGATTATCGTACGCAGCGGCCGACACCCTGCTATTCACGGATGAATGGTTCCAGTACGAACCTCATGGGGCGTTCCGGCGGCCCCGCGGCCTTGGGGCGGGACATCGTGAATCACGACTTCTGGAAACGCCCGGGTCGGCCGCGGTCATTTTGAGCATGCTGCGGCGGATCATCGTCCATCAATTTCATAACACCGCACAGACCGCACGAATCCGCAATAAGTGGGATGTCTCCGATAACAGGTGGCTCAAAGAGGACGGCGCCAATCTGGCGCCGTTCCTATACCGGCTGCAGAATGAACAACCGGCGTACTTTACGCGGATACAGGACACGCTGAGGCTGATTCTGCCATTCTTCGCGACTTTTGAGCTCTATCCCGAGTTCGGCAACCTGCTCCTGCGATGGCGAGAGATCGGTTCCGACCAGGTATTCAATGTCTCTCAGGCATCAGACGGGATGTTACGAGCGATGGCCCTCATTGCTCTACTACAGCAGCCAGAGAATGATCTGCCCGCCATGCTGATTCTTGACGAGCCCGAACTTGGACTTCATCCCTACGCGATCGAGGTACTCGCCAGCCTCATCCGAAGTGCGTCGAAGCACGTGCAGGTCGTCGTCGCCACACAATCCGTCTCACTCATAGATCGATTCGAGCCCGATGACATCGTCGTGGCGGCCCGAACGCACCGCGAAACATCGTTGAAACGCCTAAGCAGCGCGGCTCTGACGGAATGGTTGGAAGCCTATACGTTATCTGAATTGTGGGAGAAGAACATCTTAGGCGGGAGGCCCTCACACTGATCCGGCTCCATATTGTCGCCGAAGGACAGACTGAGGAAGGTTTCGTAAACGACATCCTCGCTCCTGAACTTGGCGCACACAGCATTTTCGCGAGCGCCCATTGCATTACCACCGGGCGTCGGCACGGCCGCCTGTTTCGTGGGGGACTGATGGACTATGATCATTTAGCTCGGGATCTTACGCTATGGATGAAGCAAGATCAGAATGAAGACTCCTGGTTCACAACGATGATTGATTTTTACGCTCTGCCAATTAATTTTCCAGGCCGAGTAAACATGCCTCCAAACCTTACCGCACCTGAGCGAGTCTTGCATCTTGAGGAGGAACTGAGGCTCGACATCATACAGCGTCTGAATCCATTGTCCGTTTCGCGGCGATTTATCCCGTACATTCAATTACACGAATTCGAGGCATTGTTGTTTTCAGATCCAACGGCATTCCTTGAAGCTTTTCCTGGTAATCAAAAAGCGGTGGCCGAGCTGGCCGCGATACGTGCGAAGTTCCCTAATCCCGAGGACATCGATGACGATCCACGGACAGCTCCATCGAAGCGTATACTGAAAGTTTTTCCGGATTATCAGAAACCAGTAGCCGGCATTCTGGTCGCGCAACGGATAGGTCTTACTGGGCTTCGCGACAACTGTCGGCATTTCGACCTGTGGTTTGCTCGACTCCTTGGGTTGTCTGATCCTTCAACAGCTTTCACAGTTCCTTGAAAACCATAACGTTCCCTTTCGATGCGTTGTCGTTACTGACCAGTGAACCAAAAACGACAACGCCGCACTTTCTTCATACACTGAGAAGGGCATTCCCAAGAAATCCGGGGCGTCGAATCGACACCATGGGTGCGGACACCACCCGCATGAAATCCGAAAAGGTTCACGGACGCTGCCACGGCAACGCGTACCCAGGACGCGCTGCCGAAGGGCTACGACACGGTGGTGGGCGGGTGTCAGGCGGGCAGCGGCAGGGGATTTCTCTGGCGCGGGCATTGCTGCGCGATCCGCGGGTGCTGCTGCTGCTGCTGCTGCTGGACGGGGCGACCAGCGCGCTGGACGCGGAGAACGAGGCGGCGGTGCAGCTGGCGCTGGCCCGGCCGCGGGCGGGCCGGACGACGATCGTGATCGCGCACCGGCTGTCGACGGTGCGGGACGCCGATCTGGTAGTGGCGATGGCGGACGGCAAGGCGGTCGGGACGGGGACGCACACGTTGCTGCTGGCGTTGGAGGGGCTGTACGGACGGTTGGTGCGGTCGCAGGCGTTGGGGGCGGCTGGGTGAGGGGATGCGGGTTCGCGGCCCGGCTTTCCGAACGCGGACCTCTCGACTCCGGCATCGGCGGATATCAGGTGGCGCGCGTCCGCCGCCGCTCGTCTGAGTTGGGAGGCGGGCGGTGCCCCCCCTGTTTCGCGGGATCGCGGCGTGGCGCCGGCCAGCTTCGGGCAACGCACGACATCCAACGCGAGCGGACCCGCCGCGGACCTGGCGCGATCCCGGCGCCGGCGAACTTTGGCCGAGCGGTCCGGATGGCGAGAGATTTATCAACCAGGCATTAACCATTCACCGCCAGAGTAACGGAGCCGTTCGCCGAAGGAATTCAATCGTCATGAGGCTTTATCCGCTGGTTGTACTGATCATGCTCACGCTGCTGCCCGGCGTGCCGGCGCAGGCGGGCGATCGAGGAACCCCCGACGAGGCCAAGGCGCTGGCGATCAAGGCGGCGCGATACCTGCGACAGGCCGGGCCGGAGACGGCATACCCCGCCTTTAATGCCAAGGACGGTCCGTGGCACGACCGCGACCTCTCTGTGCTTGTGATGACCTCCGGCAGCGTGATCCTGGCACATGGCGGCATGCCGGCCTTCGTGGGCAAGAGTCGCGACCTCTCTGTGCTTGTGATGACCTCCGGCAGCATGATCCTGGCACATGGCGGCATGCCGGCCTTCGTGGGCAAGAGTATCGCGTCCTTGAAGGACGTCGACGGCAACTCCGTCGCGGCAAAAATCCTTGCCGTAACGGATTCGGGATGGGCGGAGTACAAATGGCGGAACCCGGTCAGCAAGATGATCGAACCAAAGCTGACCTACGTCGTCACGGTCGGCGACAATCGCGTGGCCGTCGGCGCCTACAAGTGATGCCCGGCTGACGTTCCGGTAAGACGTCTCCCGGCAACCCGTTTTCCAGGAGTAATGGTTTCATGCGGCTCTTGGACGATGCCTCGATCCGAACAAAGTCACTGATCGGGCCCCTGCTCAGTGGCGTCATCATCCTGGGAATGCTGGCACTGCTGTGGGTGTGCTATGACAGCGTGCTGAGCGCCAACCGGACCTCGACTTTGACGAGCGATGTCAGACGCGACGCCCGCGCCGTCGTGGTCAGCGCGACGACGGCGCATGCCGGTCTGTTCCGGGCGATCAGCCTGAAATCCCAGGGCGGCGACGCGAAGCTGATCCACGAGATCAGGTTGGCGGCGATCGCCACGCTGGAACGCGCCGCGGCCGACGTTCAGAGGTTGCGCGGCAACCGGTTGGCCGATGCCGGAACCGTCGCGAAGGCCGCGGATGCTGTCACGGCGTACATGGCGTCGGCGCGGGAGACCGCGGCGGCCGTGGAGGATGACGCCTTCATGGCCGCGATGCGGATGAATGACGCCCAGGTGCAATTCGAGAGCTTCCGTGTGGCGGCCGACGCACTGCTCGCCACGACCGGGCGAATCGCCGATCAGGCCGTCGCCCAGATGGATCGCACGCTGGATCGCGCGGCCTGCGAACTCGGCATCGCCGGCGCGGTGGCGATCTTGTTGTCGACCGGTGCCGGCGTGTTCCTTGGCCGTGCGATCTCGCACCCGATCCACCAGATGACATTGGTCATGGCACGGCTGGCGGATGGCGATGTGTCCCTGGAGGTGCCTGGCATCGCGCGGCACGACGAGGTCGGTGCCATGGCGAAGACGGTGGAGGTGTTCAGCGACCGCGAGATGGAGCGGGCGCGGCTGGCAACCGACGCCGCCGCCGAGCGAGCCGCGAGGGACCGCCGGCAGGCCGCGATGGACCAGCACACGCAGAATTTCGGCACCTCGGTCTCCGGCGTGATGGCGGCTTTGAGCGGCTCGGCGGAGGCGATGCGGCGCGCCGCGGCGGCGATGGCCCGGGCCGCCGGCGAGGTGCGGGCCGAGGCGTCCGGCACGGCCACGGGCGCGGCTCAGGCGTCGCGCGACCTCACCAGTGTCGCCGCCGCCGTCGAGCAGTTGACCAGCAGTGTCGCGGAGGTTTCCCGCCAGGCCGTCGCCGCCGCGGCGGTGGCGCGCGAGGCGGTTCAGCTCGCCACCGACAGCCGGGACGCCACCCAGGGCCTCGTGCAGGCCACCGGGAAGATCGGCGACGTGGCGCGGTTGATCGCCGACATCGCCGGCCAGGCCAATCTGCTGGCGTTGAACGCGACGATCGAGGCGGCACGCGCGGGCGAGGCCGGCAAGGGGTTCGCCGTGGTCGCCGGCGAGGTGAAGACGCTGGCGACGCAAACCTCGCGGGCCACCGCGGATATCGGTCTGCAGATCGCCACCGTGCGGAGCGCCACCGATCACGCCGTGACCGCTATGGATGCGATCGGCGCGGTCATCGGCCGGATGGACGAGGTGGCGACCGCGATCTCGGCCGCCGTCGAGCAGCAGAGCGCGACGACGCGGGAGATCGCCGCCAGCGTGCGGAATGTGACCGACGCCACCGGCCAGACCGCGCGGGCGATGCGGCACGTGGCGGAGATCGCTCAGGAGGTGGGCGCGGTGAGCCAGGATGTGCTGGCCGGGGCGACCGATGTCGGCAGCCAGGCCGGGACGCTGCGCGACGAGGTGGATCAGTTCCTCGCGGCGGTGCACGGCGATACCGGAGAGCGGCGGCGCTACGAACGGATCGCGGTCACCGGCGTCACGGTGGGGCTGCGCGCGGAGGGCGGCGAGACGGCCCGCGTGGCGATCAAGGACCTCTCCCGCGGCGGTGCGGCCCTGCTGTGCGACTGGAGCTTGCGGCCGGGCGCGCCGGTGGCGGTCGACCTGCCGGAAGCGGGCGGCAGCGTGAGCGCACGCGTGGTGCGCGCGGCCGGAGGCGAACTGGCCGTCGTGTTCAGTTCCAGCCAGGAGGCTCTCGCCCGCGTCGATCGCGCGCTCGACAGCCTGGCGCCGGCGCGCCGCGCGGCCTGAGCGGCCAGGATTGGGCGGCCAGGCGGGACGGGGTTGGGCGGACGGGGCTGGGCGCGGGGACGCCGCGCTCTGCCATGCCGGCTCCGTCGCGGCGAGTCCGGACGGCGGGATGAGCGGCCGGTGCCGACTCATCCCCCGCCGAACAGTCGCTCATATCGCGAGAGACATGCGGCGCCGGAGCTTGGCAAAGCGCCAACCTTTGCTATGGTGAAACTTGTGGCGCCCGCCTTCCCGCGACGGCCGGAGGTCGTGTGTCACCTGTCCAGGGAGGACGCGCACATGAAAAGCTTTCAGACGACCCGCCGCCACTTGCTTGGCGGTGCGGGTGGAATCGCCGCGGTTGCCGCCGGCCTGTTGCCGCGTGGCGCGCGCGCGGCGGCGGCGCCCGCGTTACCGTCCTCTCCGGTGGCCCTGAACGTGGTCGACGTAGCCGGTCAATTGCAACTGACCCAGGGCGCGATGGATGCGTTCGCCACGGCCAACCCGAAGCTGGTATCGAAGATCACCTACTCGCAGGCTCCGGCGCCCGAGCTGCCCGGCAAGATCAAGGCGCAGCAGTCCGCCGGGCGCGTCGATATCGATCTGGTGCTGACCGGGACCGATGGGTTGTCCGCCGGCATCGACCAAAATCTGTGGATTCCCGTGGTGACGGACTATGCCTCGGTGCTGCCGAACCTGAAGGACATCTATGTGCCGGGGGCGCTGAAGATGCAGGGTCTGGCACAGAACCAGGCGGTGTGCGTGGTGTTCTGCCCGGCCGGCCCGATCCTCGAATGGATGCCCGACGCGGTGAAACAGCCGCCGAAGACCGCGCAGGAGTTGCTCGACTGGACCAAGGCGCATCCGAGGCGCTTCATCTATGCCCGCCCGGCGAATTCCGGCCCAGGGCGGACGTTTCTGCAGGGCCTGCCGTATATTCTGGGCGACAAGGATCCGATGGACCCCGACAAGGGCTGGGACAAGACCTGGTCCTACCTCGTCGAGCTGGGCAAGAACATCGAGTATTACCCGACCGGCACCGGCGCGGTGATGAAGGAGCTGGCCGAGGGCTCGCGCGACATGATCGCCTCGCATCTCGGCTGGGATCTGAACCCGCGCATTCTTGGCGTGGTGCCGAAGGAAGCGCAGGTCGGCACCTTGCAAGGCTTCCACTGGGTGACCGACGCGCAGTACTGGGCCATCCCGAAGGGCGTGTCGGACGACAAGCTGGCCGTGCTGCTGGAAATGACGAAATACATGCTCAGCAAACCGGCGCAGGCGATGACCTGGGACAAGGGTTATTTCTACCCGGGACCGGCGGTCAAGGATGTGCCGTTGTCGATGGCGCCGCCGGACAGCCAGGCGGCGGTCAAGGAATACACCCGGCCGTTTTACGACAAGCTGATCGCCGAGGTGCCGTCGGAGGTGCCGCTGCCGGCGGACAAGCTGGTCTACGCGTTCCAGCGCTGGGACCAGCAGGTCGGCGCCCGGGTCGGCAAGTAGCGCCGCGTGGCGGTTGTCTCACGTGACTTCCGCGAGTTGCGGCTGGAACAGGTCAGCCGCGACTTCGGCCAGTTGCACGCCCTGCGCGATGTCACCCTGACGGTCCAACGCGGCGAATTCGTTGCTTTGCTCGGCCCGTCCGGCTGCGGCAAGTCCACCGCGCTCAATTGCATCGCCGGCCTGCTGCAGGTGACCGGCGGGGCGATCTGGCTGGACGAGCAGCGGCTCGACGCGCTGGGGCCGGAAGATCGCGGCTTCGGCATGGTGTTCCAGAACTACGCGTTGTTTCCCCACATGACGGTGCGCCGCAATATCGGCTTCGGCCTGGTCACCCAGCGCCGGCCGAAGCCGGAGATCACGCGCCGGGTGGACGAGGCCCTGGCGCTGGTGCGGCTGGAGACGCAAGCGGAAAAACTGCCGGGCCAGCTCTCGGGCGGGCAACAGCAGCGGGTGGCGATCGCGCGCGCCATCGTGGTGGAACCGCCGCTGGTGCTGATGGACGAGCCGCTGTCCAACCTGGATGCCAAGCTGCGGCTGGAAATGCGGGCCGAGATCCGCCGGATCCACACGATGCTCGGCTGCTCCACGATCTATGTGACGCACGACCAGGAGGAGGCGCTGTCGCTCGCCGACCGCATCCTGGTGATGATCGAGGGCCAGACGCGCCAGATCGGCACGCCCGAGGAACTTTACGCGCGCCCGGCCAATGCCGACGTCGCGGAATTCATGGGTTACCGCAATTTGTTTTCCTCGCCCACCGAGGCGGCGGACGGCGGCCTCACGGTGAGCATCGGCGGCGCGCGGCTGGTTGGCACCCCGGTGGGCGCGGTGGGGGCGTTCGCCACCGTGGCGATCCGGCCCGACGATCTGCGGCTCACCGGCGATGGACCGATCGCCGCGATGGTGGAGTTCGCCGAGTATCACGGGCGCGACTTCTACGCGGTGGCACGGATGGCCGACGGCACCGAGCTGTACTTCCGCTCGGACGCCCGCGTCGCGGCGGGTGAGGCGGTGCGGCTGCGCGCGGCGCCATCCCGTGTCCTGGTCTACGCCGCATGAGCGCGGCGCGCCTGCCGCTGCATCGCCGGCTGCGCGAGTATGGCCTGGATTCGGTGACCCTGCTGGTCATCCCCGGCGTGCTGTTCGTGCTGGCGTTGTTCTTTTACCCGTTCCTCTACGGCCTCATGCTGTCGTTCCAGCCGAAAGCCGGCGGCTGGCTGGCCAACTACACGAAGTTCTTCTCCGATCCTTTCCTCTACGACACGATCCGGATCACCCTGGTGATGGCGGTACCGGTCACGGTGCTGAACGTGGTGCTGTCGGTGCCGGTCGCGCTCCGCGTGCGACTGATGCGGCACCAGCGGCTGCTGACCACCATCCTGGTGATTCCGATCACGCTCGGCACCGTCATGGTGGCGGAGGGATTGCTGACCTATCTCGGCCCGCGCGGCTGGCTCAACCGCACGCTGCTGGAGTTCGGCCTGGTCGATAGCCCGGTGCGGCTGGTGCACAACTACTGGGGCGTCATGTTGTCGCTGATAATCACCGGGTTTCCGTTCACCTTTCTGCTCACGCTGTCGTACGTCACCGGCATCGATCCGGCGCTGGAACAAGCCGGCGCGGTACTGGGGGCGCGGCCACGCGAGCGGTTCCGGCGCATTTTGCTGCCGCTGCTGGCGCCTGGCCTCGCCATCACGCTGGCGCTCGCCTTCGTCCAGGCGTTCACCGTGTTTCCGTCGGCGATCCTGTTGGGCGCGCCGGCGGGGCCGACCCGGGTGATTTCGGTCATCGCGTATCAGGCGGCGTTCGAGCAATACGATTACTCGCTGGCCTCGGCGATCGCCATGTTGATGGCGGCCGTGCAGTTGGTGATCATCAGCCTGCTGCTGGCGGCGCGGAGCCTGGTGTTCCGCGGCCCCGCCAGCACCGGCAAGGGTTGAGCAGCATGCGCCGCGGCATCGGCGAGCGGATGTGGGCGTTCGCGGTGTGGACGCTGGTCGGGTTCTTCGTGCTCAATCTGCTGGCGATGATCGGCAGCGTGGTGGTGAATTCGTTCGGCACGCGCTGGTTCAACACCTGGCTGCCGGCGGGCTACACGACGCAGTGGTACTCGCTGGCGTGGAACGAGTTCCAGTTGCCCGACATCCTGATGGTCACCGCCCAGGTGGTGGGGGCGGTGGTGGTGATCTCGGGCCTGATCGGTGTGCCGGCGGCCTATGCGATGGCGCGGCGGAACTTTCCCGGCAAGCAGGCGGTGATGTTCCTGTTCCTGCTGCCGTTGCTGGTGCCGCCGATCACCTACGGCATTCCGATGGCGACGGTGCTCTACCAGGCGCATCTGGCGGGGACGATCTGGGGCGTGATCCTGGCGAACCTGGTGCCGACGGTGCCGTTCGTGATCCTCATCATGATTCCGTTCGTCGAACAGATCGATCCGCGGGTGGAGGCGGCGGCGCGGGTGTTCGGAGCGGGCCTGTTACGCCTGTTCCTGCAGGTGCTGGTGCCGTTGCTGACGCCAGGCATCCTGGCGGCGCTGCTGCTGGTGCTGGTGCGCACCATCGCGATGTTCGAGTTGACGTTCCTGACCTCGGGGCCGACCAGCCAGACGCTGGTGGTGGCGCTGTACTACGCGGTGTTCGCCGCCGGCGTGCGGCCTGGCCAGTCGATCGACGCGATGGCGGTGGTGTATATGATCACCACGCTGGTCTGGTTGCTGATCGCGCTGCGTTTCGTCAATCCGACGCAGATCGTGACGCGGGCGAAGCGCTGAGCGATCGCGAAGCGGCGTGAATCGTCCGGCCAAACCGTCCTGGCCGTTCCCCGACCGGTTCCGGGGCTCGTCCGGGCCATGCCGCGAGATGGGTGAAAAGTCACGCTTTTCGGCACCCGGTATCATACCGTCCGGCTGAATGATTGACCGTTCCACTCACCCGTCATGGCCCGGCGCGTCCGGGCCAACTGGCACGGCACGGTGCTGGTTCAGGTGGCCCGGACACGCCGGGCCATGACGAATTGAGAGGTCCGTACGTCAATCGATTGGGCAGCTGGTGTAATACCAACCCCCTTAAAGATTGACACATGGCGTCCTCTCTTCCACGTCATGGCCCGGCTCGTCCGGGCCACCTGTTCAAGCACGGTGCGGCGATAGGTGGCCCGGACGAGCCGGGCCATGA
>Ga0181536_10001471_pt1 | contig 27637 bp, 24 predicted proteins | sample PEATcosm2014_Bin_41_FD_121105 | JGI IMG/M metagenome (GOLD analysis project Ga0181536, IMG submission 121105) | Peatland microbial communities from MTU Mesocosm Facility, Houghton, MI, USA - PEATcosm2014_Bin17_60_metaG | ecosystem: Environmental > Terrestrial > Soil > Wetlands > Peat | place...
AATGCAGAAATAGGGACTCGCGCCAGAGTCCAAGTCGCGGCTCAATTTCCGCAGCGCCTTCAAATCTTCGTCGCTGATGTCCTTTTCGTTTTCGACAAATACTTCCTGCCCGCCAACCTTCTTGATTTTACCCTTGAGATTCGTGTGCAGGTTGATCGTCCGTCTGTTCAACTCCTTGAAAACTTCGTCGCCATTCAGCCGTGCGGTGATTTGATCCGCCGACTTGGTATCCTCGCACATAACGAACATAAGCGGTTTCTTGCCGCTCTTTTCCCATTCCTCCTTGCTGCGCCGCCAGCGCTCGTAACCGAGCTTGAGGTGCATTTCGTATTTCCATGCTGCGTTGTCCGTGGCCTGTTCCACCAGTTTGCCTGCGCGTCCGATGATTGGCGTTTTGACAATACCCGCGTCCACCGCCTCGCCCAGCGGCGTGTCGCAGATTATGTGTTTGAAATAATTTGCCGCGTTGTCCTTCGGCGTTGCCGAGAAATCCAGTTGCCCCGCCAGACCATCACCGCCGCGCTTGCGATTCGTTTCGTGCAGCCATGCAATCGCCTCGTTCCATGCCGAGTCCGGGTCCCAGACATGGTGCGCCTCGTCGTTCATCAGCATCAGGCGCGGATGGCTGGTGATGCAGTCGCGCAATTCCGCGCCTGTGTCCAGCGCATTCGATTTCGACACCGCCGGCCCCATCCAGTCAAAAGTTTCCGACTCTTTCTTGCGGCGCATGTTGTCAAACAGCCGGTGGATGTTCGTCAGGTAAAGCACGCCGCCTGTGGCCGCGCCGCTCGCCTCATCTTGCAACACCACGGAAAGATTCCAGTCACCACGCCATTCTGTCGGAATCAGGGGGTCTTTGTCGAAAATGTCCAGCCCGCCTTGTTCCGGTTTGAAATCCTCCTTCAACCGCTCGAACACCGTCAGGTTCGGCGCGATCACCAAAAAATGTTTTGCCATCGCCGACCCGCTCTCGCGCAGCGCGTGGAAATAGCTCCACACCATTGCCAGACTCATTACCTTGGTTTTGCCCGAACCGGTCGCCATCTTGAAGGCGTATCGGCCCCACAAATCTTCATCCTCCGTGATGCCGAGTGCGGCGACCTCCGCGTTTGCTCCGCCAAAATCGGCGACCACTTGCGACAGCCGATCCAGCCGCCGGACTTCCTTGAGATAAATAAACGTCTCAATCGCCTCGCGCTGACAGAAGTAATATCGAAACTCATCCGGCCCGCCAAACTCGCTCCGGTCATGGGCGCGACCGAACCAATGATTCAGTAAATACCGCGTCGTGTCGCTCGCGCCGAAATAAAAGTCGTCCCGCCACTCCTTCACCGACGCCCGCAGATTTTGGGCGATGGTGATGCTGGATGGCCGACGGCCTTTCCGCACTTCCGCGCCCTCGCCATCCGCGCGTTTGATGCGATGTTTCTCCGGTTCTTCCCAAGCGGCGAACAATGGTTCGAGCGCTTCCGGTTTGATTGTCATTTTTTCTGGCATGGTTAAACCTCCACCTCCAGCGCGATGCTGGTGTCGCAGCCGAACACGTCCACCACCTTCACGCAGATGGTGTGTTTGCTGGTTTTGTCATAGACATGGCCGGCGTCGCTGACGGTTTTGAGCGAGCGATCCTTGCGCGTGCGGTAATCCTGCCAGTCGTGGTGAAACGGCTGGTTGGGATGCCAGTCAAAATCCACCGCCCAAAAATCAATGAAATCAAATCCGCTTTTCACCGCGCGCTCTTTCAACGCCTCCAGTTCCTTGCTCGGCACTTCGGCCAGCGACGGCAGAAATTTGGTGAGCTTCACGTCCACCACCGTCTTGCCTTTTTCCTTTTTGGCTCATCACGGACTCGAGTGGGTGAATTTTGGGTGACGATGTGAGTTTGAGGCCCTGTTGACGGGCGCAAAGCGGGTTTGAGCTTGGCGGAAATCGGTTACGGTTGAAGGATGCCTAAATCATTGCGCCGTCGTCAGCTTCGAGATGCCTATCGGTTCGCCGGGTTTGTGCCTGCGGCCACCGTGCGCGGAGTCTTTGGTGATCCTCTGGTGCGCGTGCTGACGTTGCACCGCCGCCAAAAAAAACGGCCTGTGGAGTCTGTGGGCGTTGGCACCGCAGCTTTTACGATCAGAAGCTTTGCCTGGTGCGAGACTTGTCGTGTGGAGAGCATCGCATTTATTTGGAGGTGCTCGTGCGCCGGGTGAACTGCCGGAGTTGCGGCAAAGTAAAACGCGAAAGACTGGCTTGGTTGGCGGATAATCCATTTTATACCAAACGCTTTGCGTGGCTGGTTGGGCGGCGGTGCCGGGCCGCGACCATCAAGGATGTCGCCCGCGAACTCCGCTTGCATTGGGAAACGGTTAAGGAATTGGAGAAACAATACATGAGGGAACAGTTGCGTCGGGTGGGCACTCCAGGCCCCAAGGTGATCGGCATCGATGAGATTTCCATTCGCAAGGGGCACACCTATCGGATTGTGGTCAGCGACTTGTTGCGGCGGCGACCGATCTGGTTTGGCGGCACGGATCGCTCGGAGGCGAGCCTGGCGGTGTTCTTCCAGGAACTGGGCCCGAAGAAATGCCGGGGCATTTATTTGGCGGTCATGGACATGTGGAAACCCTTTCGTAACGCCACGAAACAGCATGTGCCGGATGTCGGCATCCTCTTCGATAAGTTCCATGTGATCGGCCATTTGGGGGAGGCGTTAGACCAAGTGCGCAAGAGTGAATATGCCCGGCTCACGGGCAAGAGCCGCCAGTTTATCAAAGGTCAGAAATACACGCTGCTTTCCAACCACGCCCACCTCACCCTGAATGGTCGCCGTTCGCTGGCCAAGCTGCTCCGGGCCAACCAGCGCTTGAACATCGCCTATTTGCTTAAGGAATCGTTTGGTCAGTTATGGAACTACCAAAGCGAGGCGTGGGCGCGGCGCTTCTTCGAGAACTGGAAGGAGGCGCTGAAGTGGCAACGTTTGAAACCTTACGAGAAGTTCGCCCGTATGATTGACGCCCACTGGGACGGCATCGCCTCCTACTGCCAACCTCAGAACAAAGTGCCGCTGGGCTTTGTGGAGGGGCTGAACAATAAGATCCGCGTCCTGCAACGACGCGCCTACGGGCTGCGTGATGAGGAGTATCTTCGACTCAAAGTCCTAACGTGCATGTTGCCGGAAATCTAAACTCCTGAATTAAGAGAGAAGCAACCGGAGATCACACGAACTTCGACCGCAGGGGGGCGCGAGCTGAGGCTCGCCGCTCGCCCCCCTGCTAGTTTAATTTCGCTGCGGAGCCTCAAAGAAGCCCCAAAATCGCCCACACGACTCCGAGTTGCCCCTCCTTTTTTTTGACCGTGCCCGCTTCCAGCAATGCCATTTCCAAAAATGGCGGCGGACTGGTGCGGTTTTTCTCCATGATTTCGCGCGGGATGGGAATCAGCTTCATCTTCACGCCCAATTCCGCTTCCAACGCCAGACAATGCTGCCGCAGTTCCATCTCAAATTCCCATGCGAGACAAAACACTTCGCGCCCGCCCGCCTGGGCGACAGCTTGTGCCACGGCGCTGGCTTCAACGCGGGTGAAGATCGAATCAATGCCGTCCACATGACAGAACGTGCCACCTTTACGACCGTGTAACAGGGGCGACGGTGCGCCGGTCAAAACTTCCGCCTTGAAAAATTCCAGCACCACGCGCCGATGCTCCTCCTCCGCGCCTTTGAGCCGGTCTTTTTGCCACCACTGGCGCTCATAACGACCGAGATTGTGAACATCAAACGCACGATACGACTCACCATCAGCGTGTAACTTGCGCTGCAATTCGATCAATCGCTTGCGGCTGGTGTGAATGGCGAACCGGCCCAAGTCCGACATGATCCAACGCCGCCCCAACCGCTCCGACACTGCCCCAGCCGTGCCGCTGCCACAGAAAAAATCGGCCACGAGGTCGCCCGGCTCGGATGATGCAAGAATAATACGCTCCAAAAGCTCCTCCGGTTTTTGTGTCGGAAAGCCGGTCCGTTCAGCAGCTACTTGGTTGATGGCTGGTATGTCCCAATAATCAAGACACAACGTGCCTTCCTTCATGTAATATCTGTATGTAAGTTCTGGACGAGTTTTTTCCCACTCCAGCGATACATCTCTTGCGGCACGAATAGGACTTCCTTGCAGACATCTTCCCATCAAACGGTATTTTCCCTTCTCATCTTCATATCTGTATCGTTCTTCCTGTTCAGGTGAGAGAGGTTCAATTACCGCCTCCCAATTGAATTTCCATTTATCAGATTTCGAGAAAAAGAAAATGGTATCGTGTCTTCGGCCAAATGCGACTTTTGGAACACGGCCTCCGACGTAGCACCATATGATTTCATTTACCATGTTGTCGCCGAAGACATCGGTGAGTATCCCGCGCATTATCCCGGAAACACGGTAGTCAACTTGAACATAGATGCTACCGGTGTCGCTCAAAAGTTTCCTCATCAGCGAAAGCCGCTCATACATCATGTGAAGATAGGAATCCGTGCCTTTGCCCCACATGTCGCGGTAAGCCACCATTTCAAGCGTGGACTGGTCTTTGCCGACGGTTTCCTTCCCATCGCCAATCGCCACATCCATCGTAAAATCCGCACCTACGTCAAACGGCGGGTCAATGTAGATTAGGTCAATCTTTCCTTTGAACTCCTTGAGCAGGCTGGCCGTCACCAGCTTGTTGTCGCCCCAGATGAGCCGGTTGCGGAAATCGTCCCGCTTCTTGCCTGCTATTTGCTTCTCAAACAATTCCAGATTTCCCGTCGCCGCCGCGCGCTGGCGCGGTTCGTCCACCGTCTCAATCCGCTGCATCGGCATGGCGAGTGCGGCCACGTCCACCTCGCGGCGACGCCCGAACTCATCGTATTTCCCCTCCCACACCAGCTCCGTGTGCATCTTGGCAAGCGGATGCGGATTGGTCGGCCCCCATTGAAATGATGGATCGTCCTTGTCTGGATTGGCAGGCATGGCTGTATTCGCTCGCGTGCGAATCAGCCCTGTTGAGACTGCACCTTGAAGGAAACCGGTGCCTGAAAAAGAAGGGGGCGACACCTACTTACGCCCCACTACAGGCACGGGAATGCCTTCAAAGGAACGCTTTCGGCGCGCCCCGATGGGGGCGCGCGTCGAGCGCTGTCCTTTGATCGAAATTTCCCGTTTCGTAGTGAACAGCAGCCGAAGCTACGCGAAATGATTTTTGTTAAATGTTTATTCGATAATTGTTTTGTTTTTCTTCAGCGGTGAGAATAGCCGAAACGCGAACAGAGGGACAAGGCTTAAGTCGAAGTTCAAATTGCGCCCGCGGCGGACAATCGCCCGTAATGAAGCGCAGCGGAATGATGTTTTTCCTTGTCCGCCTGACCTTTGACCGCCTGAGCCGCCGACTGGAACGAGAGGGTGCCGAAGACGCCGGCCGCGGATTGATTTGTCCAGGCCTTCGCCAACCACCCCGCCCGCACTGCCGGGGCTGTATTTGGCCTTCCGGCCAAATGAATCGGTGGCGGGCTTGAGAGCGCCTCTTCCCGGCCCCAGTTTTACGCTCGTTCGCCCGCTAACTCCCGCAAGAATCCCGCTAAATTCCGCGCCAGCGGAAAGCCAGCGGCGGGAACGCAGCCGCCATGCGTTGCAATTTGCCGTTCAAGCGGCCCGCATCCGTTTGCCGTTTACGCTGGACGCAACCGCTTTTACGCTGTGTTGATGATAAACACGCTCGCGCGCGCGCGTGGCTGGGAGCTTTGACCACCTTCGATTCTGGTGTATTCTTGTCTCATGCGTGGCAAGTCAGGTCAATGGGGCAATCCCTTCACCAAGGGAAACGCCAATGCCATGCGCTTGCGTGGTCTGGAAACCCGGCGATGGAAGTCGGAGAAGCGTCTCGTCAGGGCGCTGTGTAGTGGCGAACCACCAGAGGCGGTCAGGCAGGAACATCTTGCAGGGCCAACCCAGCCGAGTAGGCCGCCGGAATCAGATGCGGCAAAACTGAGTCCGGCGGTTGAGACAAACCCCCCCTACACTCCCACCGCCCCGGTGCCAGTTTTGCATCCGGGAGAGGAAATCGGGTACGGCTACCAGATAGCCCCCGGAGTGTGGGTGGAAGCGAAGCCGCCTGCACCCCAGACAAATGGGTTGATCGAAGCGGCTGTACTTCGCGCCACCCGAATGTACCCACGGCATTGGAGTGGGAAGCGTCCCCAGGATGGGGCGAAATAAGGGGCATTCGCCACGGATTGACAGGCAAGACCATGTGGCCGATTGTGTTGACATGGCCTGCTTCACTGCCGCCAATGCCCGCGAAATGGCCGCCCGCTCTCACGAGGCGAGACGCGAACGGTCCCTCATACCCGAAAACGACCCCGCAACAACCGCGAATCTCCCCGATTACGTGGCCCAAAGACTCGTGCGCGTCCGTAAGCAGCTTGATCGGCTTGATCGGCTGATAATGACCGTCGAAGACCCGCAGAAACTCGACCGGCTTGCCAGCGCCCAGGCGAGGTTGTCTGAACAAGAGCGCATTTTGGATGGTCGCCCGCTCCCCGGTTCGCTCAAGCCCAAGCCGCCGAAGCCGCCGCCGCGTTACCTCCCGGAGCCGGAGTGACGCGCATTTCTGGTGTTTCAGCCTGCGATTGAGAGGGTGGTCATTCCAGAGCCACGATCACTACATGACACACCGACACACCTTCGCGTCACCCAGTAACATGCTGATGTGTCATAAGCCCGCTTCCACATGACGCCCCGACGCCATACTCAATGTCATGTAACCCGATTCGGACAATGAGCGTAAGTCGTTGATATGCAACATATTTTCACCGGCGCGGTATCGTCCACAAGGGCGGAACTGGCCTCTTACGCGGCCTCGCGCGCGCGTGCGTGGGCGATGTATCGGGCGATCTGCCGCGATTCGATGCCAAAGACTTCTTGGAAAAACCAGTAAATGCTGGATGTCTCCCATCCACTATCATCAAGCACGGCGACGGCTTTTAGACGCTGCTGGACTTCCCGGCGTGTCGCCTTGACGTACGGCTTGCGCTGGCCAGGGCGGATGATTGGTGGTTTCGTTGTGTCACGCATGGTGTTTATCATTGAATGTCAGTTGGACAGGCTGGCGGCTGAATCGGCGCGGCAGAATTCGGCGTGTTGCGCTCGATCTTCCATACTACCCGCACGGCAGGCTTGGGAGTGAAGGCGCGAACTTCGTAACCGGCACCGCGCCGGGCGTCCGCGAGCTTGTGCGCGAGTTCCTTCTCCGTCCAAGGCGGTTGGCAGTGCGTGCCGTTCCACTGGCGCAGCAGGATCATGGCGTCGCCATCGGCCAGGCCGAAGCGGACAAGGCAACAGGCCGCGCGGTATGTCGCATTGTGTCCACCAGTGCCGGAAATGGCGGGCGGAAGCTTGGCAAGGTAGGCTCTGGCGGCGTCCAAGGTGTTCATCGTTTTTCCACGCTCCACCCAACTCCACCCAAGGGCCTATATGTCCTACAAAACACCGGCGTTTTGCAGAAAATTATAGGGGTTGGGTGGAGTAGGGTGGTTGGGTGGTTTGTTTTCATCTGGTGAAGGTGTACTCCGGCGTAAAGTCCTTGTCGCCCGATGGCTTGCGGTATTCGCGCTGGCCACGGTTTACGACGTACCCGTCCACGTTGATTTCCTGACCATCGTTGAACACACGCCGCATGAGGATGCCAACTTGCTTTTTGGCTCGATCTTCGTCGGCGTCCTTTGCACCTGGAATGTCCAAACCGTTGAGGTTGCAGAATCTTACGAGGTCCGAAGCGAGCACGGTGCTACCAAGTTTGCCTTCCTTTTCCACGATCAGCGCCAAAGCGCGAACCCATGAGAGCGTCGGGTTGCTGACGCGCTCCTGTGCCGCCTGGTGATCATCCATCAGCGGGGCGCAGGCGAAGATATTTTGGACGATCCAGTCGAGTGTCTGGCTCCAGACCCGGAAGTCGTGCCGAGTGTCGGTGGTCCGTGGCTTGCCACGGGCGACCCACTGGGAAATTACGGTGATCACGCAACCGAGAAAATAAGACTGTTTCCCATGGAGCATACCGAGGGTGTCGCGATAGATGAAACCGGGCCGTTTTCGGATTCGGCAAATACTGGCGCGGTTGGCCAGGTCGCGTGTGGCCTCAAGTCCATTGCTGGTCATTTGCAGCAGAAACCGTTTCGGATTCAACAGCACTTCTCCGTGATGCGGGATGCGCGCCGGGAACAGGCTGGGACACGTCAAAAATGCCTCCAGGTGTTGAGAGTCGAGTTTCCCGCGAAAATTGTCGAGGCACACAAAAGGCCGGCCAGCAACCAGCGCAGTGGCGAAACTTTCATCCGTACTGCCGACACCGCCGTTGCGCGCGGTGACGAAATAGCCGGATTCGTTGTAGAGTGCGCACACCAAGCTGTGCCGGTAGCCTTTGCCGGCCTGCGAGCAATCGGCTTCGGCAACGTCAATGGGCGCGTGCTCCATGCTGCCATTGAGAAAACCACCCATACGTAGCGCGGGGGTGATGAACGCGGCCAATGCCCTGCTTTGGTCGCCCTCACTTTGGAAATGGAATTCCTCAACCAGCCATTTCAATGATGCCACGGCTTCGGAAAGTTTAACGCGCGGCGGTTCGTCGCCAGCCACGATGAGCATCCCCCCAAGTTCAGGATGATAACCACGCCCAAGAATTGCGACTTCGTCGGCGCTTGATTGGATCAACACGGGACAACGCAAGACGCTGGCGACTGGTGGCAGCAGCTCACGCGCTTCGGCAGCGGCCATGATTGCGTTGGCATCGTCTCGCGGCATTTTGGTGGGTTTCAAAACGGGCTTCCCTTTGCTGTCAGATCGCCAGGCCACAACAAGGCCGAACCGCTCCACCCGACTGCGGAAGGCTTCGGGCTTCAATACTTTGAGACTGGCCATGCCCTCTTCCTCGACCATTTCCACAATTACGCCACCACGCCAGAAAAATGTATGTGTGGGCGCAATGCGCTGGAAAATGTCATGCGCAGACTCGGAAATGGAAACATCGCCCGACGGCAGGACGATGACGCTCAAGGCACCCTCTTGATCCGCAGGCGCTTCCGGGGCCTTTTCGCCTTCTGGAATCGGCAGTGGTTCGGCGTCCAGCTTTGTCCACGCGTCGGGATCGTGCGACACAAAGCAAAGGCGCAACCGATCCTTCACCTGGGGATCAATTTCCACGCCATATCGCTCGCGGAAGTATCGCTGCGCTGCTTCAAAACTTTCCGCGTGCCGTGTGCCGTCAATCGCCAATCCAAGTTTCAAGCCTTCACCGCTTGGACTCACAAAACCAAAGACAACATGTTTGTCGGCCTTCAGTTTTTCCCGCAGTGTACCCAGCGCGCCGTTGAGCTTGTCGCAGTCCACTTGCAGAAGCCCCGAATGTTCCGACGGTTCTTTCCGGCTCCTGGCCGTGCCGCTGACGCAAAAGGCTGGCAGAGTCTTTTTGAACGCATCGTAGGCTTTGGCTTCCGGCGATTCCTTGATGTTGAGGGCCGGGCAAACAGCTTTCCACCCGGCGAACAGTTCCCGCGCGCGCTGAATTTTCTCCGCATATTTGCCGGTGCGAATGGCGTCGAGGATTGCGCCAAGCTTAACTTTCTCCGGTTCGAGGCCATAGGCGTCCTTGAACATGGCGACACGGACTTTTGAAATGTCGCGGGCCATTACTCGCCCCCGCGTTGCTGACGCAGCAACCAAGCTTCGACCGAGGGAGGATGCCAAAACAGTCGTCTGCCCAAGACGATTGTGGGAAGCCCTTTTTTGCGAAGATTGTGGATGCTGCGACGGCAGACTGGAACGTGAGCCATTAGCTGCTCAATATCCCAAAGGCCCGTGGCCGTCGTTTTGCAGCCGTCAGTCGTAGCCGCTATCATTGGTGTGCCCGTGTCGGCTTCGGGCTTTTGTGCAAGTTCCGCGTTAAGCATGTGCATAGGCTGGCACACCGGCGCAGAAAGTACGGGGACAACTTTTGGGCGGTTTTCAGGGCCGGTCGGTGGAAATGCTGTTATCCGAGCGAGCCGTCCGACTGCGGGGGGCGTGAGCTTCCTATCTTTTTGAGAACACTATCCAGAAAAAGTCATCGTCCTCCACATCGGAACAAGTCTTAACGGTCATCTTGATTGATTGATTGACAGATTTTACGTAATGGCCCACGGAAATCTTACTCCAACCAAGACGGCCAAGGGCGCGTACAACCTGGCCAAAAACTCTGCGGGGCCGCCGTGTGAGCAGCCTGTCATCCTTTTTGCCTCGTGGTTGCTGATTCATTTCCCAGTCTCCGTCACTCCGCTGCTTGAAGGATAAATACCAAATCGGGTGGTTCTTTTTCCCCGCCGGGATCAGTCGGAGCCTTTGGCGGACTTTCTTCACCGTCTGTGGCGTCAGATTGGTTTGGTTCAACGCGAAGCTGAGAAAGGTCGTCAGAGCATCATTCCTGAAAAACATGAGGCCAGGAATGCTCTTAGACATCAACTTCAATCCACTTTTGCCTTGTATGCTCGAATCGGGAAGCTCCACGATTATTTCCTCTGGCAACTTTACCCACCACGAAACAAGCGCGGCTGCAAGCTTGTTGGCCATCGCAAATTCCGGCCAAGTCTGCCATTGTTTGGACTGCCGGGCATTTTCCTTTTCGCCACGGTGGACAAGTTGAGCCTGTCTTCTTTCGAGGCTGCGCTCCATCTGACGCACAATTTCCGGGTTTTTGGCGTTTAATCTCATGTCCTCTTGAACGGGCGCGTAGAGCACAGCCTTATCGGCAAATTTGGCGATAAGGCGATTGTATTCGGCTTCGTTGCCTTCGGCTTTCGCTTTGATGGCCGCTTCGTGGTAATCGGTATGAAGCGTTGCAAATCCCATCCTCATGCGGCCAATTCGCCGCCAAGCCCAAAGCTGGCTTTGAGCGGCACGGCACACGTCTTTGACACATGATCGAACCTTGCGCACCACCAAGAGAAACTGCCAAGGGTCCGGCAAGGGTAAACGATTTGGTTTTCCATGCTTCTCATCGCAATCCAAGTTCCACGCCGCCGACCTATCCGCCTCTCGAAGAATCCAGTCGGGGAATTCGCGCAATACTTGGCCGATATACCCCTCATCCCGCGCAAGCGCGACAACAGAAGACATTTCGGCAAGCTCTGACTTCTCACTGCTGCGTTGAGCCGTCATATCTTTGGGCACCTTTTGCGGCGGCGCGTGTTTGGGGTTTGGTGTTTTCAATTCGCTTCAGCCTTGCCAAGGCGTTGACGGGTTCGGCGGTTCACGGCGGCGCCTCTGCGGGTTGGAGCGCGATCACGTTTGCGGGCTGGGCCGGGGAGACGGCAAACCAAGCTTCCCCCTGCTGCCGCGTGAGCAAGCCTTTGTAGTTCTTATGCACCATTTGCGGGCTGTTTCCGGCCAGTTTGGCCGTCAGCCCTTCGTCTGCATGCACGGCGTAATGACTAGAAATGTAGCTGTGCCGCAACCCATTGCGCCGGTGCTTGATTTTCAAGCCGTCACGCAGACGCGCGAATTCTTCGTGAAACTTCTTGTATCCCTTTGTCCAAATCGCCCCGGCGCGCCCGCGATATGGCTCAAGCCACTGGCCCAGGCTGGCGCAAACCTCGATCAAACGGCGGCTGCGAGTTTTGGCTTTGAGTGCGCCAACTTCGATATGCCCGGCGACCTTGAACACGTCCACCCAATCAAGGCGCATGATTTCTTTTTCCCGCAGTCCAGCCAACCCGGCCAGGGCGATGACGGGCTGGAGGTCCGGGGCGGCGGCTTCAAGCATGGAGCGCAATTCGGAAGCGGAGTAGCAATCAATTATCTCCGGGTCTGAGTTTTCGTGCTTCAACTGGCTGGATTCGAGCAGGCGGTGTGTGGGGGCGATAAAGTCCTGCTCCGCAGCCCAGGCCAAGAACATTTTCACCACCCCGCGCCGCTCGTTTCGTGTCTTGGGCGCGGCGTTGGCAAACCGCCCCAAGTAGGCTTCAAGGTGCTGTTTGGTCAAATCGCACACGGCATGGCCCGGAAAGGTTCGGGCGAATTCGCGCAGCCAATAGCCGGTGTTGCGCCAGTGGTCAAAGCTCAATTGCGGCCGGCGGCCTTCGGCGGCAACGGTTTTTCCCTTGCGAAAGGCGATGAATTGTTCTATCGCTTCATGCAGAGTGATGCGTTTAACGGTAAGAACAGAACCCAAAAAGCCGTCCACGGCTTCGTGCAAGGTGTGGCCATTCAGCTTTTTGGCCGACTCGCAGAATTCCGCCACGGCAGCCAGCAGGGAAAGCCTGCGCCCGGTGTCCTGCCGGAAGGATTGGAGTCTTTCCAGCGCGGCCAAGGCGTCATTGGCCTGGGCGGAAGTCAGGGCGGCGGCTTGGCTGCCCTTGGCAATATCGCGGGCGAGCGTATCGGCGGCGGTTTTTGCTTCGCTGTATGTGCGATAACTCGTCATGCGGCGCTTGCCGGCCACGTACGCGCAGACCCGATAGAACGGGTAAGCCTTCGACTTGCCATAAATGGTGGCGAGCAGCTTGTTCCGATGCTTTATGCGTTTTGGGAACTTCATGCGTTGTTCGTCGGATTCGGGCACGTTCTGTGCGGAATCTGTGCGGGACAGCCCGGTTATATCGCTTTCCCTATCAAAATTGGCTGCCCGACATGGATTTGAACCATGACAAACAGATCCAGAGTCTGCTGTGCTACCGTTACACCATCGGGCAAGGCAACCTGGAGAGATTAGGACCTTTCCACGCAGAGTCAAGCGATTGCCGTTGGCAGACTGTGAGCCTTTGATCTTAACGCCCATGCCGCAACAATACCGCCTCATTTTAAAGCATGTTGATCAGCCGGGCTACACGACGGACATCGCCTGTTATTTGCGTCATGGCGGCTATGAAGCGCTAAAAAAAGCCATGGCGCTGCCGGCGAAGCAATCGCCCGACGGGAAAAGAATCACAGGCCAGGAGCAGATTCGCGAGGAGGTCAGAGTTTCCGGTCTGCGGGGGCGCGGCGGCGCGGGGTTCTCCTGCGGGTTGAAGTGGTCGTTTGTGGATCGGCGCGGCGGGAAACCGATTTACCTGATCTGCAACGCGGACGAGTCCGAGCCGGGCACATTCAAGGACCGGCAGATCCTCTACAAGGACCCGCACCAGTTGATCGAGGGCATGATCATATCCTGCTTCGCCAACGATGTGCATCTGGCTTATATCTATATCCGGGGCGAAATGCCGGACGGCGCCCGCCTCCTCAAAACCGCGCTGGGGGAAGCGCGCGCCAAGAATTTCCTGGGCAGGAACATCCTCGGCTTGGGCTACGATTTGGAAATCCACGTACATCGCGGCGCGGGGGCCTACATCTGCGGCGAGGAAACCGGCTTGATCGAATCTCTGGAAGGCAAGCGCGCCTATCCGCGCATCAAGCCGCCGTATTTCCCGGCCGTGCTGGGCCTCTACCAATGTCCGACCATTGTGAACAATGTGGAGACGCTGGCCGCGGTCAAACACATCGTCCAGATGGGGGGCGGCGAGTACGCCAAGCTCGGCTCCCCCAACAACACCGGCACGCGCATCGTGAGCGTCAGCGGGCAGGTGCGGAGGCCGGGTTACTTTGAGATCGAGGTGGGCAAGGCGACGCTGGGCGAGCTTATATTCGACGGGTATTTTGCCGGGGGTCTGCATGAGGGCCGAAAACTCAAGGCGGTCATCCCCGGCGGGTCCTCGGCCAAAGTTTTCAAAGCCGGCGAAAGATTCAAGGTCAAGAAAAAGGCCGCCGACGGGCAGATGGCCGCCGTGGAAGTGGACCTGCTGGACCTTCCATACGATTTTGATTCCCTGCAAAGCGCCGGCACGATGTCCGGTTCGGGCGCGATCATTGTGATGGATGACACGGCCGACATGGTCGCCGCCCTGGCGAACTTGGCGGATTTTTACGCGCATGAAAGCTGCGGACAATGCACGCCCTGCCGGGAAGGCTCGCTCTGGCTGAGCAAGGCGCTGCATCGGCTGGCGCATGGCCAGGGCCGGCCGCAGGACGCCGACTACCTTCTGCACATCGCGCAAAACATCCAAGGCCGGACGATCTGCGCGTTTGGCGAGGCCTGCGCCTGGCCGGTGCTGAGTTTTGTGGGCAAATTCCGGGAGGAATTTGAGGCGCGCGGGGCCGCCGGCCAAAGCAAGGCCGCCGGCGCAGACGCCGGCCGGGACCTGAAAATTGCGGCCAGCCCGCAAGCGTGACATTGCCATGCCGCAACTCTACGAATATTTTGGATTGGCCGTGTTCTTTTATACGAATGAACACGAGCCGATACACGTTCACCGCAGATTTCAAGGTTGTCACGCGCGGGCGGAGATTATTTTGAAAGACGGCAAAGTGTTGCGGGTTGCCTTCTCGAATGTGAAAGGCAAGCCGCCGCTGGCGAGCGGCAAGATGAAGGACTTTCGAGTATTGGTGCGAGCGAAGGCCGACGACATCGTCCGCAGGTGGGTTGAGTACTTTGTGATGAAGAAGCAGAACACGCCTGAGGTCATTACCAAGAAGTTGAAATGAAAGCGCAAACGAAAACCTATCTGGCAATTTCGGAGGCGAGATATGTCTCCGGCTACAAGATTCGCCTGACCTTCAATGATGGCACGGTGCGGATCATGGATTTCGAGCCGTTCTTGCGCAAGTCCAGCAACCCCGACATCACACAATATCGGCAGTTGCGGAAATTCAAAAGCTTCCGGTTGGATTACGGCGATTTGATGTGGGGCGATTACGAAATGATCTTCCCAATTGCCGATTTGTACCGAGGAGAGATTTGATATGTCCACTGCCACGACAATTGAACCAAAGGCCGCGGCGCCGCCGGTCGAGAAGATCCGGATCAAGGTGGATGGGCGCGAGATCGAAGTGCCCAAGACGATGCCGGACTGGCAGGGCAAGCCCCAGGCCACGACCATGCTGCAAGCCTGCGCGCTGGCGGGCGTGGAGGTGCCGCACTATTGCTATCACCCCAAACTGCCCGTCGCCGGCAATTGCCGGATGTGCCTGGTGGAATTCGGCACGCCAGCCATCGGCCCCGACCGCAAGCCTATTCTCAACCCGGATGGCACGCCGCGGATACTCCGCGCGGTATTGCCGTACGAACCCGGCACCCCGCGCGGCGCCATTGCTTGCGCCACCCCCATTTCGCCGGGGATGGAGATTTATCCAGGTTCGGCGGCGACCAAACAAATGCGGGAGGCGGTGCTCGAATCGCTCCTGATCAATCATCCGCTGGACTGCCCCATCTGCGACCAGGCCGGCGAATGCAAGCTACAGGAGTATTCGGTGCAGTACGGCCAGGCGGCGAGCCATTTTGCGGAGGAGAAGGTGCATAAGCCCAAGCAGGTGGACCTGGGGCCTCGCATTGTGCTGGATGATGAGCGCTGCATTTTGTGCTCCCGCTGCATTCGTTTTACCCGCGACATCGCCGGGGACGACGCGCTGGGATTCGCGGACCGGGGCAGCCACAGCACGCTCACCCGCTATCCTGGGAAGAAGTTTGACAACAACTACACGCTCAACACGGTGGATATTTGTCCGGTCGGGGCGTTGACCTCCAAGGATTTTCGATTTCAGATGCGCGTCTGGTTTCTGCGGGAGAGCAAGAGCGTCTGCACCAGTTGCGCCACCGGCTGCAACATCGTGATGGGTTCCCGCGAGGACAAGGTTTATCGCTACGAACCGCGGGTGAACGAGGCCGTGAACTCCTGCTGGATGTGCGACCAGGGCCGGCTCAATTACAAATGGATCAACCGCGCGGACCGCCTCACCCAGGTTCAGGGGACAAGATTTCAAACGCAGGCGTCGCACCGGGTGTGGACGGAAGTGTTGAGCGAGATTGGGAACATCCTGCTGGAGGCGCCGCCGGGGTCCGTCGCCATCATCGCCTCCGCGCGGCAGACCAATGAGGAGTTGTATTTGCTGCAGAAGCTTGCCGTGAGATTTGGCGCCATGACCGATTCGGTTCCGCGCACGGGCCAGGCGGACGGGCTGTTGGTCAGCGCCGACCTGAACCCGAACAGTGCCGGAGTCATTTTGACCGGTTTTGCGCCCGCGCCGCCCGGCTCCAATCTTGCGAAGATTGCGGAGGGCATCCGCAGCGGCGGCATCAAGACATTGCTTGTGTTTGGCGAAGATGTCACCAAACATGGCCTTGGCGGGGATTTGCTGGGCCGGCTGGAGACGCTGATCGTGAGCGACATTCTGCCCAATGCGACCACCGAGCGGGCGCATTATCTGCTGCCGGGTTGCGCGCATGCGGAGAAGCGCGGGAGTTTCGTCAATGGCAAAGGCCGGGTGCAGCGGTTCATGCAGAACATCCAGCCCAAGGGCCAGTCGCGGCCGGAATGGGAAGTGCTGCACGAGCTGGCCCGCAGTTGTTGCGGGCAGGAGGCCTGCATCGGAATTGAAGGGCTGTTCCATCAGATGGCGGCAGAGGTCCCGGCCTTCAAGGGATTGACCTGGGCGGCGCTGGGCGACCTGGGGGTGACGGTGTGCATGTGAAATTATAAGGCGAATCGTGATTACGTGGTTTAACAACTTGAGTCCAGCGAGCCAATTTCTGCTCATCAGCAGCCTGAAGGTGGTGGGGGTCTTTGCGGTGGTGATGCCGTTTGTGGCGTATGCGGTGTATGCGGAGCGGAGGATTGCGGCGTTCATTCAGGACCGTCTGGGTCCCAATCGAGTTGGGCCGCTGGGCCTGCTCCAGCCGGTGGCCGACGGGGTGAAGTCCTTCCTGAAGGAGGATTTCACGCCGGCGCATGTGCGGAAGGCCTATTTCTGGCTCGCGCCGATGATTGTGATGATTCCATCGCTGCTGGTGCTGGCGGTGATTCCGTTCGGTTCGACGCTGGGCCGGCAGAAGATGGTGATCGCGGATTTGAATGTGGGGATACTTTATACCTTTGGCATAGTTTCGCTGGGGGTCTATGGAATTGTGCTGGCGGGCTATGCTTCCAATTCCAAGTATCCATTTCTGGGAGGGATTCGTTCCAGCGCGCAGATGATTTCCTACGAAATTGCGATGGGGATGTCGGTCATTCCGGTGTTTCTGTGGACGGGGGATTTGAACCTCAGCCGGGTGACGGCCTACCAGGCCGATTATGGATGGCTGCTCTGGCATGCGCCGGTTTCGTTCGTGATTTTTTTCATTGCGGCGTTTGCGGAGACCAACCGCCTGCCCTTTGACCTGCCGGAATCCGAGCAGGAGTTGGTGGCCGGCTACAACACCGAGTATAGCTCGATGAAATTCGCGCTGTTCTTTATGGGAGAATACGCGAATATGATTGCGGTTTCATCCATGATGGTGACCTTGTTTTTGGGGGGTTGCACGCTGCCTTGGGCCGGGTTGAACAACGTGGCCGATCCGTCCATCGGGATCGGGGTGCTGCAGATCGGGATTTTTTTGGCGAAGGTGATGGGGTTGATGGGGATATTCATCTGGGTGCGCTGGATGTGGCCGCGTTTCCGCTACGACCAGTTGATGAATTTGGGGTGGCGCGCCCTGGTGCCGCTGGCGCTGGCCAACATCGTGGGGACGGCGGTGTGGATCTGGATCATCCATTGAGAAACGGATGGAATTGAAATGATTGTAAAGCGAACCAAGTTGAACCTGGCGGAGCGATTTTACGTGCCGGCGGTCGTGGACGGGATCAGAATCACGGTGGCCCACTTCTTCAAAAAGAAAGTGACGATGCAGTATCCGGAGGAAAAATGGAGCGTTCCCGCAGGCTACCGCGGCGCGCCCTATCTGGTGAAGGACCCGGAGGGGCGCACCAAATGCGTTTCCTGCCAGCTTTGTGAATTTGTCTGTCCGCCCAAGGCCATCCGCATCACCCCTCCCGGCCCGGCGGGATCGCCGGAAGCGGGGAACGTGGAGAAAGCGCCGCAGGAATTCAAGATTGACATGCTGCGCTGCATTTTCTGCGGTTTCTGCCAGGAAGTTTGCCCGGAGGAGGCGATTTTTCTGATGAAGGACTATTCGCTGACGGGCGAGTCCCGCGCGGAAATGGTATATGACAAGGAGAAGCTCCTGGCGCTGGGGGGGGTGCATCAGGACCAGATCTGGAAGTGGAAACACAAATAGGATGCAAGCCGCCGCCTTTTATATCATTGCCGTGCTGGTGCTGCTTTGCGGAGGGCTGGTGATCGCCAACCCGGTGAGCCGCAACCCGGTGACCAGCGCCATGTTTTTGGTTCTGACGATCCTCTCCATGGCCGGTCTTTTTGTGCTGCTGGACGCGTTCTTTTTGGCGGCGGTGCAGGTGCTGGTTTATGCGGGGGCTGTGATCGTGCTTTTCCTCTTTGTCATCATGTTGCTGGATTTAAAGGAAGAAGAGCGGCGCAGGGTCAACTGGGGCGCGGCGGGGCTTGGGGTTCTGGCCGTTGGAGTCATCGGCGCGGTGATGATTCGCACGATCAAGTTTGCGCGGCCGCCTGGGCGGATATCGGCGGTGGGGACGGTAGGCTCGGCGGAGGCGCTGGGCCAGGCGCTGTTCACGCATTATGCGCTGCCATTTGAATTGGTGTCATTGCTGCTGGTGGTGGCGATGATCGGGGCCATCTTGCTGAGCCGAAAGGACCTGCGATGAGCGCCATTGGCCTTCCGCAGTATTTGATCGTCAGCGCGCTGCTGTTCTGCATCGGGCTGCTGGGCGTGATCGTGCGCCGCAACGTGCTGGTCATCTACATGTCGCTGGAGCTGATGCTCAACGCGGGAAACCTGGCGCTGGTGGCGGCCTCGCGGTTCAACAACAACGTCAACGGCCAGATCATGGTCTTTTTCATCATTACAGTGGCGGCGGCGGAAGTGGCCGTTGGGCTGGCGCTGATAGTCGCGATGTATCGCCGCCGCCAGACGACCCATGTGGAGGATTTGACCACGTTGAAATTGTAACCATGCACGACTATCTGCCTTGGTTCATTTTGTTGATGCCGTTGTGCGCGGCTGTTTTGATCACGCTTTTCGGGCAGAAACGCGCGGCGGACAGCGCGACCCTCTCGGTGGGCGCGGTGTTGGCCGCTTTCATCGGGGCGGTGATTCTCTGGGCGGACGGGATGCGCAATCCCGGCAGCCCGGCACAGCAATTCATCACTTCCCAAAGTAATTTCATCTGGCTGAGTGTGGACAAGCTCTACGTGGAGTTCGGGGTGGTGGTGGATCCGTTGAGCACGCTCATGCTGCTGGTGGTGACGGGCGTAGGCGGGCTGATTCATGTTTATTCGATCGGTTACATGAAAGGCGACCGCGGCTTTGCCCGGTTTTTCGCGTTGCTGAGCTTGTTCACGTTTTCAATGGTTGGCCTGGTGTTGAGCAATAATTTCTTGCAGATGTTCATTTTCTGGGAGTTGGTGGGAGTGTGCAGTTATTTGCTCATCGGCTTCTGGTATGAGCGTCCCGCGGCGGCGGATGCGGCGAAGAAGGCTTTTCTGACCAACCGGGTGGGGGATTTCGGATTTCTGACTGGAATCATTATGATCTGGGCCGCCGCCGGGTCGCTGAGTTTCAGCGCGTTGGAAACCCGATTTTTCGTGAACCCGGCAATGCTCGGCCCGCTGACGACGATGGGCGGGTTGCTGATCTTCTGCGGAGCGGCGGGCAAATCGGCCCAATTTCCCCTGCATGTCTGGCTGCCCGACGCCATGGAAGGGCCCACTCCTGTGAGCGCCCTGATTCATGCCGCGACCATGGTGGCCGCCGGGGTCTATATGCTCTGCCGCGTTTTTTTCGTGTTCAATCTTCCGGCGCAGACGGTGATAATGTGGATTGGGGGGTTGACGGCGCTTCTTGCGGCGTTGATTGCGGTCCAGCAAAACGACATCAAGCGCATCCTGGCCTATTCCACGGTTTCGCAGTTGGGCTACATGGTGATGGCCGCCGGCTTGAGCACGCCGGCCAAGGACATGTTTTCTAACGCGATCCATCATCAGCCGGCGGCAATGTATCACCTGGCCACGCACGCCTGCTTCAAGGCCCTGCTCTTCCTGGGCGCAGGCTCCGCCATCCACGCGCTGAGCGGCGAACAGGACATCTGGAAGATGGGGCGGCTGAAGGAGAAAATGCCCGTCACGGCCTTCACCTTTCTGATCGGGACCCTGGCCTTGTGCGGTGTTCCGCCATTGAGCGGATTCTACAGCAAGGACGCGATATTGGCGGCGGCTTATGAAAGAAGCCCGGCGTTGTTTGGAGTGGGGGTGGTGGTAGCTTTTCTGACCACCTTTTATATGTTCCGCCTTGTCATTGTGGCATTTTGGGGAAAGGCAAAATCAGATCTGCCCGACCATGCCCACGAGTCGCCAAAAGTGATGACGACTCCGCTGTGGGTGCTGGCGTTCGCCTGCCTGGTGGGCGGGGGTTTGGGCATTTACCAGTATGTCAGCCGGCAATATTTCATCCCCGAAGAGAACCTTTCCGTCTGGGCCTTGTTGGCGCAGCCTTTTCACGACGCGCCCAAGACCGTCCTGTGCGGGCTGGTGGCGGTTTTTTTTGGGTTTGTGGCTGCCTGGGGGCTTTATGCCGAGGCCGCCTCCGACCCGCTGGCGGCCAAATTGCCCGGGCTTTGCCGAGTCCTGCGCCGCAAGTTTTACTTTGACGAACTGTATGCCTGGATCATCGCGGTGACGCAGGACGCGATGGCCCGGCTGGCGGACCGGTTTGACCGGAAGATTATCGCCGGCTGTGTGCGGCTGGTCCACGGCGGGACGGAACTTTTTGGGCGTGAATTGCGTCTGGCCCAAACGGGCAACCTGCAAACCAGCGCGCTGCTCTTCGCCGCGGGCGCGGCGGCGGCGCTGTATTTCATGTTCCGCCACTAAAAATGTCGCCGCTGACTTACATATTTGGTTTGCCCCTTCTGGCCGCCGGGCTGATGGTTTTGATCCCGCGCAACTTCCGGTTCCTGATCCGTCTGCTGGCCCTGCTGGCCACGTTTGCTTCCATGGTCATCGCCGTCGGGGTGTTCTGCAAGTTCGACAACGGACTGGCCGGGCGGGAGTTCCAATTTCAGGAGCAGCTGGACTGGGTGCCGTCGCTTGGCCTGGGTTATCATGTGGGGGTGGATGGGATCAACCTGGGGTTAATCGTCATGGGGGCGATGGTGGCCTTTGCGGCCACATGTGTTTCGCGGCGGATCGCCAGACGGGAGAAGGAGTATTATATTTTGCTCATGCTCATGGCGGGGGGAATCCTGGGCGCGTTCGCTTCCCTGGACCTGTTTTGCTTTTACTTTTTTCATGAACTGGCGCTGGTGCCCACTTTTATCATGATCGGCGTCTGGGGCCGAGGCGAGCAGAAGAATTACGCCGCCTATCAGATCACCCTTTACTTGAGCATTGGGGCGTTGCTGGTTCTCATTGGGTTGCTGGCGCTGTATCTGCAACTGCCGCCGGGGGGGCGCACCTTTGACATCGCCACGATCACGCAATACTTCAAGGCCCACACGATGAACGGGAATGCCGCGCGCTGGATATTCCCGATGCTTTTGTTCGGCTTCGGCATTCTTGTCTCCCTGTGGCCTTTTCACACTTGGGCGCCGGCCGGCTACGGTTCGGCCCCGACGGCCACGGCCATGCTCCATGCCGGAGTCATCAAGAAATTCGGGCTTTACGGGCTGATTCGCATTGCGCTTCCCCTGATGCCGGACGAGGCGCAAAAGTGGATTTATATCCTGGCCATCCTTTGCCTGGGCAACATTCTTTACTGCGGGCTGGTGGCGATGCGCCAGAGGAATTTGAACCTGCTCATCGGCAATTCCAGCGTGGCGCACATGGGCTTCGCCTTTTTGGGCATCGCCAGCCTTTCGACCATTGGCATCACGGGGACGGTCATGATCATGGTGGCGCACGGTTTGCTGGCGGCACTGACTTTTGCCTTGAGTGGATACCTTGCGGATGAAACCAAAACCCTGGACATGGACCAGATGGGGGGATTGCTGCGCCGCCTGCCGTTCATCGGGACCGTCATGATCATGGCCATGCTGGCCGGCTGCGGGCTGCCGGGGTTTGCGAGTTTTCCCGGGGAAGCCATGGTTCTGTTTGGCAGCTGGAGCCAGTTTGCCATGGTTTCGGGCCTGGCCATCTGGGGCGCGTTGGTAATTGCCGGGGTGTACATGCTCCGCGCCATCCGCGACATCTGGCATGGGGAGAAGCAGTGGCTGGAAATTTCCGACGCCCCGAATCTTTGGCGCAAACTTCCCTACGGGTTGCTCCTGGCGAGCCTTCTTTTGCTGGGCTGTTTTCCGCGCCTGCTCACGGACGGCATCGAGGTGAGCGTCGTTCCGGTGGTGCGGATGGCCTCAGGGATGCGGCTGGTCCCGCCGCCAAGACCCAAAGTGCATGAGCATGCGCCCAGATTAAGACAACCGTCCGAAACGCCAACGCCATGAATCTGTCTTTGATCGTGCCCGAAATGTCGGTGGTTGGACTGGCCCTGGCCATACTGCTGATTGATCTCTGGACACCTGCGCCGTCCAAGCCCCGGCTTGGCTGGCTGGCGGTCGGCGGGCTGGCGCTCATCTTGTGCGCGACCTTTGCCCAGCCCATCGCGGGCGACCCGGTGAGCGGCTTTTCGGGACTTTTTGTGTGCGACGGCCTGGGCATTTTCTTCAAGCGCCTTTTCGTCGGCGCGGCCATTCTGGTTCTGCTGCTGGGGATCGAGTCCGCGGAGGGCTTCCCGATGGGCATCGCGGAGTTTTACGCGCTGGTTTTGCTGGCGCTGGCGGGGATGATGTTCTGCGCCGGGGTCAATGATTTCATGCTGCTTTTTGTTGCGGTGGAATTGCTCACCATCACCTTTTACGTGCTGGTGAGCTTCCAGCGGGCGCGGGCGGATTGCCTGGAGGCGGGGGTGAAATACCTCATCATGGGGGCGCTTTCCACGGCTTTTCTGGTATTTGGCATGGCCCTTCTTTTTGCCGCGTCCAACACCACTAATTTCTCCGTCTTGAGCAGGGCCTCCGCGACGCTGGCCCACGATAAACTTTTCTGGCTGGGCTTGGCGCTGGTTTTGGTGGGGCTGTCTTTCAAAATCGCCGCGTTCCCGATGCAGATGTGGGCGCCGGATGTTTACCAGGGAGCGCCCACGCCGGTGACCGCTTACCTGGCGTTTGCTTCCAAGGCCGCGGGTTTCGTGCTGCTGCTGCGGGTCTTGTTTGTGGCCGCCCCGTACGTGGCGCGGCAATGGGAGACGTTATTGATGGTCGCGGCCGGGATCACGATTCTTTACGGCAACCTGTGCGCCATTCCGCAGCGAAATTTAAAGCGCCTGCTGGGCTATTCGAGCATCGCCCATGCCGGCTATATGCTGCTCGGCATCGCCGCCCTGAGCCGCGATGGCGCCTCCGCCATTGTCTATTATCTGGCGGGCTATCTTTTCACCCTCGGCGCCGCCTTTGTGGTCATCTGTCTGGCGGGCCGGGAGTCCGGGGACATCAGTGCGCTGGCGGGCTTGAACAAGAGATCGCCCGTGTTGGCCGCGGCGATGGCGACGGCGATGGTTTCGCTGGCGGGCATTCCGCCGCTGGCGGGATTTGCGGGCAAATTTCTATTGCTCAGGGCCGTGGTGGAACATGCCGCCACCAACCCCGCCTACTATGGTCTGGCCTTCATCGCCCTGGCGGGGATCGTCATTTCGCTGTACTACTATTTCGGGATCATTCGGGCGGTTTATTGGGGGGACGAGGCCGCCGACCCAACCCCGATCCCGATCTCCCCGGCGATGAAGTTTTCGCTGGCGGTCTGCCTGTTGGGCATGTTTTACCTCGGTCTTTTCCCCAACGTGGCGGTGGTGGCGGCCGAGGAGGCGGTCCAGGCGCTGAGTTTTTGAACAACGGGCGAAAGGAAAATCCAAAACGCGCTTGATTTCGAATCGGGCGCGCTTATCATTCCATCATATATGGCAGACATCGCAAACACCTATCCCGACAACGTGACGGGCAAGTATTACGTTGATAACCAGTGTATTGACTGCGACCTTTGTCGGGAGACCGCGCCCAACAATTTCAAGCGCAACGATGATGGAGGGTATTCCTTCGTCTTCAAGCAACCCGGCAGCCCGGAGGAGGAGGCCCAGTGCAAAGAGGCCAAGGAAGGCTGCCCCGTCGAAGCCATCGGCGACAACGGCTAAAAGCGGAGCAAGGGAACAACTGCGCCAGGGATCACGGGCGGTCACTGGGATCTCCGATTTTGCGGGACCGGGAGCGCCGCGGACCGGCGGAAAGCCCCGGCAATTCCGTGATGAACGAACTCATTTGGAGCACCCCAGACTGGCGCGGAAGGAAAGCCGCGCTTGACAAATCGGGCTTCGCCTGAGATGATATGAGGACATCCCATAAAATGGAATCCGGCTGAACAAAGACATTTTTATGAAATCCTCTCTTGATCATGGCCCCCGTGGATTCACGTTGATTGAATTGCTGGTGGTCATCGCCATCATCGCCATTTTGGCAGCCCTCCTGTTGCCAGTGCTGGCCAAGGCCAAGCTGCACGCCCAGATCACGCAATGCCTCAACAACCAAAAACAACAGTGCGTGGCCATGTTTATTTACGGGGGTGACAACAAGGATATTCTTCCCGACGGCTCCGGCGGCGACTGGGCCTGGGATATGTCGGCCACTATCGCCAATCAATTGTGCGCGGCTGGAACCACACCGCAAACCTGGTATGATCCAGGAACCCTGCCGACCATCGGCCCGGCTCAGTGGTTTGGCAGTCCGGCCTATACGTATCCCAATAACAAAACTTCCCTGTGGTGCTACGGCGCCCCGTGGCCTGATCCCTCTCCCGGTGAAGGTGATTCTCGTGTTGCAGGCTACGCCCAAACCTTCACTGGCACCGCGTCCTTCGGGACGCCCGGGACGGATACTTACGCGACGAACATGAATATAAAGCTGACCACAACGTCGCTGGAATCCCCTACTGGCACCATTCCACTGGGGCCCGTCTCTTCACGCGTCCTGACGGCCTGCGCCATCCTCTGCAGCCCCGGCACGCCAAATGAATATCCCCAGGACGAGGCCAACGCATGGGACCATCCGGCAGACGCGGTTTTTAACGCGGGCACTTTGCTCAGCCCTCATTTGAACAGCGCGAGCAATCCGTATCCGTTTGGGGGAAATCAAGGGTACCTGGATGGTCATGGCAAGTGGGTGAACTTCCAGTATTTCATTTGCCGCGCAGGCCCGGTGGCCACGACTGGCACACCCCGCGCCAACTTCTACTGGTGAGCGATCGCATGGACGGATGCCTGGGGTGAGGAAAGAGGGGTGTTGGGCAAGCAGGCGGGCTGGCAGAAAAAACGGAGAAATCGGAGAAATCGGAGGTTTTGGAGGAGGGGGATTGGGTTTTGAGGCTGAGGGAGAAACGATCCCGCCGCCCTGTCATGGTGTCAACTATATCTATTGTAAGTTGTTGGTTATCAATGGCTATTGATACATTTATCGGTAGCGGTACAACGTGACGCGCTGGATGGCGCGTTCGCCAAAACCAAGGCGCACGCCGCTGCCGGACTGGTCGGCGGGCGGGTCGGATGTGATCATCGAATCGTCGCCGCCAATGAATTGGGCCGGGACCCACTTGCCCTGGTTGTCGAAGCGGCCGGCTTCGTGCCAGGCCAGACCGGCAATGCGCGGCCCCGGGGTGTCGGGCGTGAAGGTGAGGAGGAGATTATTGCCCGCGAGCAGGTATTCGTCCGGGCCGAGGGAGATGAACAGACCGTAGCCCATTGGGAAGGCCACGGCATTGGAGCCGCGGAGACCGGGCGGCATCTCGGCGTTGATGATGTAGTTGCCCAATTTGACCTTTTCTGTCGGTCTTTGCTTGTCCAAGACGACACCCGCAATGGTGCCGTCGGTTTGATGCTGGAGGATTTGGGGAGCGATTTGGGACATCGTCAAGAAGGCCTGGGAAAGGGACTTGGCTTCGTATTGGGGAGGCAGGGGCGGGAGGGGCTTGGTGGAACCCGGTCCACCAAAGCCCACTAGGCGTTCGGGGGAATCCATGCCCGGCTCGGTCACGGCTGCCGGGAAATTGATGCCGGTGATTGAAAACCATTGGAGCAAGCCGTCGTTGCCCATGCCGGTATAACCGATGGCGCGCTGCTGGCCGATGGCATAGAAGGCATGACCGGCCCCCATGTCGCCGTCCTGGGCTTCGACGGTGAAGAAGGGAAGGCCGTTGTGGACGTAGCGGGTGGTCAAATCCACGATGTGATCGGCGGCGCCCTGGGCGTCATAGTAGGCGTCGGGGCAGTACATGTCCACCATGGGAGCGCCGGCTTTCCAGATGTCATGGACGTGGTCAATCGGCTCGCCATGGGGACCAATCCCCCATCCTTTGCTGCCCCAGGTATTGACGAACATGGGGACGGGGTATTCCATCTTGCCGGCCTCGGCGACGTGGTTGACGTAACGGGCATAATTCCAGGCCATGAAGATTTCGTCGCCCTGCGCGCCCTTGCCGAAGACCTCGGCCCATGTGCCGGAGGTTTTGAAACCGGCCGCTTGCCAGACTTTGCGGAACTCCGGATGCAAATCCTCCTTGTGCTTCTGGAGGTAATCGGTCAATTGGGGCGGGACGGGCGCGGCATAGGCCAGGTTGGCGGCGGCAGACCGGTCCCGGGAGTCGCCGAAGATGCCGATTTCATTTTCCACTTGAATGAGAATGACGCGGTGGGACTTGTCCACCTGGCGGATGTGGCGCATGACGGCGGCAAAGGCGCGGGCATCGGCCTGCCAGTTGTTGGCGCTGAAGGTGGAGAGGTTTTCGGCGGTCTGGCCGTCCATGATTTGCGCGCGGGGGAAGCGATCCTGGTCGGCCTTGACCCAGGGGGGCGCGAAGTTGGATTGGCCGTTTTTCCAGCTTCCGAACCAGAGCAAGGTGACGCGGAGGCCGAAATCCCTGGCTCCCTGGATGATCCCATCGAGAATGCGGAAGTCGAACTTGCCTTGTTCCGGCTCGATCCAGTTCCACCCGATGGCCATCGCGCCGTTGTTTTGGTGGGTGGCGGCCATGACCGAATACATGTAGCGGAGGTATTCGGGGTTGGAAGCGCCGCTGGTGGGGGGTTCGGCGCCAAGAACGAGGAAAGGTTTGCCGTCCACGATCAACTGGGTGGCCAGGCCGCGCTTCTCCAGGTGGGGAACGGAAGGGTCGGCGGGTTTGATTTGGGCAGACGCCGTGATGGCCAGGGCGCAGGCCACCGCGCCGCCGGATCGAATGAGAAGTTTCATAATGTTATTGAATTGAATTGACAGAGATTTCCTTTTCGCCGCGCCGCAGATACTCCGATGCGGCGCGGGTGAACGAGAATTGGTTTTTCGCTCAAGCCCATGGCGCCGACATGGTGAAGGAGCGACGGGGAGTTTTCAATCGCCAAATGCCGGCCGTTTCGTATGGCACTGCATTTCACTTTTTTGGGTGGCTCCTCTTGGCGAAGAAGCGCTTTAAGATCTCGGACCTTTCGATTGAGAATTGGTCATTGAAAATTTGTCACAGCCATCCCACAGAAAAATCGAAAAAAGTGTTGGCTTGACCATTTGAACCTGCCACACGGCAGGCATGAAAAACAAAAAAATCAAACCAACACGGTCCCGGTTTAACGTTTTGCGCCA